>Ga0302326_10017018_pt1 | contig 15190 bp, 14 predicted proteins | sample Palsa_T0_3_FD_202264 | JGI IMG/M metagenome (GOLD analysis project Ga0302326, IMG submission 202264) | Peat permafrost microbial communities from Stordalen Mire near Abisko, Sweden - Palsa_T0_3 | ecosystem: Environmental > Terrestrial > Soil > Palsa > Peat permafrost | place: Sweden: Abisko...
TCGCTCCAGCGCCAGCAACGGATGCTTCTAGTGATATATCACGCCCATGAATAGGACAATGTCGAAACGCCCCACGCGCTCTGGCGTGAGCTCATACATGTCGATTTGCCGGTATTCCACGCGCGAACTAAGTACCGATCGCATCTGGTGGAACCGTGGATTATCCCAATTGTCGATGGCCAGCACTTCGGCGCCGCGCCGTTCCATCTCGAAGCTATACCATCCGTCCCAGGCGCCGATGTCCAGCACGCGCTTGCCCCGCAGGTCCTGCGGAATGGGAAATTGTTCGATGCGTTTCTTCAGACCGGGCAAATCGCAAACGCCCGGGATGAGAGTGCCGTCGGGCAGTTCGAAGCTGTGCCACCAGCCGCGCTCCACCAATTCAGCGCGCCATTGATGGACCGCATCGAAACGGGTCTCGCTGTGTGCAGCGATGCTGTCAGCCGGGCTTTCCATAGCCGCGAAATGCTCAACAGTATAACAGCATTCGCCTCGATTGCTGCTGAAGTTGCCGGCAGGGCTGGCACGGGTGTGGGACACGCGAGTTGCGTATAGCCGGTTCGATCACAGCCGTAGTGCGTCGCTGCGGTAAGCCGTCCTGCCATTGCCTATAAATGGCCGGCACGCCGGTAAAGCTTTCGCCCAATCAGATACACAGCCAGCGCTACCGCCGCCACCACCGTTAACCACACCGCATACCGGTGAATCTCGCCTTCCACCACTTTCCAGCGTTCGCCCAGGAAAAACCCAAGCGATAGAAACGTCGCCGTCCACAAAAAACCGCCGCTGTAAGCGAACAGCGCAAACTGGCGCGGCCCGACTTCGCTCATGCCGGCCGCATAGGCGGTAAGGTGCCTCACGCCGGGCACAAAATAGCCAAACGTCAAGCCCCAGTGGCCCACGCGCTCGAACCACGCGTGCGCCTTCATCACATGTTCTTCGGTGATCCGTACATATCGCCCGTATCGGTGAATCAACGCCAGCCCGAACGTGCGGCCCAGATAGAAGCTGATCGTGATGCCGCAACTGCTCCCCGCCCAGGCCGCGGCAAAGGCCAGAGGTAAGGAAAGCCGTCCCTGGAAAGCCAGGTATCCACAGAAAGCGAGCAGCGTTTCGTCCGGAACCGGCAACCCCACGATCCCCATCGTCAGCAAGAAAAAGATCGCGAAGTAGCCGTATTGCGAGATCCACGCCAGGATGCTCTGTTCCATCGAACGCCCTGCGTCAGACCACCATCTCGCTGACGCTCACCGTGGAGCGCGCGCCTTCCACCACCACGATCCCGCTTTCGGTCACGTGGTGGCCGTTCTTGCGGTCCACCTCGTGGTCGTAGCCGATCACGGCGTCGGCGGGAATGCGGACGTTCTTGTCCAGGACGACGCGGTTCAGGCGGGCGCGCCGTCCGATATCGCAATTATCCAGAATGATGCACTCGTCCACCACCGCCCCCGAGTGAACCTTCACGCCGCGTCCTAGCACTGAATTCCGCACCATGCCGCCCGACAAAATACAGCCCCCGGAAACAATCGAATCGATGGCCTGCCCGCGCCGATGTTCCTGATCGAAAGTGAATTTGGCGGGCGGATCGGGATAGGCTGTAGTGCGCAGCGGCCACTCGCGGTTATAAAGATTCAACGCGGGGGTGATGGCGCGGAGATCCATATTGGCTTCGTAATAGGCGTCGATGGTCCCCACGTCGCGCCAGTACGGCTCCGCGTCCGGCGGCTCGCCCGGAATGCGGTTGGTCTGGAAATCGTAAGCGTACATTTCGGAATTGCCCGCCAGCTTGGGTAGGATATTGCGGCCGAAGTCGTGATCGCTATGATCCTCGGCTGCGTCGTCGTGCAGCAGCCGCAGCAGCGTCCGCGTCGAGAAGACGTAATTGCCCATGGATGCGTAAACCCGGTCGGAATCACCCGGCATGGTGGGCGCTTCGGGGTTTTTTTCGTGGAAGTTGAGGATACGGCCGTCCGCAGCGGTCTCGATCACGCCGAACTCGGCGGCGTGTTTCCGTTCCACCGGAATCGCCGCCACGGTTACCTCCGCCGCCTTCGCCACGTGGTACTCGATCATACTCATGATGTTCATGCGGTAGATGTGATCGCCGCCGAAAATGGCCACCACGTGCGGGTCCGACTGCTCCACCAGGTTGATGTTCTGGTAAATCGCGTCGGCCGTGCCTTGATACCAGGTCTCATCGGGCGAACGCATCTGCGCGGGCACGGGGATGATGAACTGGTTCTTCAGCAAGCTGCCGAACTGCCAGCCTTCGCTCAAGTGCTGCAGCAGCGACTGGCTGCGGAATTGCGTCAGCACGTAGACCGAGTAAATTCCCGAATTAATAAAATTGCTCAGGACGAAATCGATGATCCGGTATTTCCCGCCGAACGGAACAGCCGGCTTGGCCCGCTCCTTGGTAAGAGGAAAGAGGCGGGTACCCTTGCCGCCCGCCAGAACGATGCCGAGGACCCGTATGTGCATAGGTTGTCAACCAAGGTCCTATTTTTTCAGGCATTTGCGGTTAAGGCAAGGGGAAAATTGGGCCATGCCCCGAATAATCGGGATCGCCCGTTAATTACGGATTGGCCACGGGAACGATTCGCGGTTACCTCGAAACCGTCGCAGCCGAAGCTGGCGCGGCCGGCAGCGCCGGGAAAGCGCAATGCTGGAGCGCAGCTTCGAGCGCTTCCAAGTCACGGTGGGAAAGCGAACCTGGAAGAGGGCGGATCTCCATGACCGCTCGTGAATTCCCTTATCATAAGTGTCAAGAGATAGCAGGAAAGATTTTAGGGCGTGCACCACGGCCGCCAGGCCGATCAGGCGGGCAGCGAGAAACGGAAAATCGAGCCGCTCGGAAATACGGTGTTTGGTTCCACCCAAATGCGCCCCCGGTGCAGTTCGATGATCTTTGAACAGAACGCTAGCCCCAGACCTGTACCATCGATCTCGGGACCGTGAAGCCGCGCAAAGGCCTCAAAAATAGTGGTCCGATGTTCCGGCGCGATGCCCTCGCCATTGTCGCTGATTGAGATGATCCACTCGTGCCCGTCGCGGGCTGCGGACACATGAATGCGCGGAGCTTCTTTGGTGCGATACTTCAGGGCATTGCTGATCAGGTTCTGTAACAGTTGCGCCAATTGGGCGCGGTTGCCGTGGACTTGCGGAAGTGAATCGTGAGTGACGGTCGCTTCAGACTCTTGCAAAATAAGGCGCAACCCCTCTAGCGCTTCAATTAGAGCCGACTCCATATCAGCCGTTTGTAAGAGCGTCGAGGCCGTGGCGTCGAGTTGTGTATAGGCCATCAGCCCGTCGAGAAGTCTTCCCATCCGCGAAGTTCCAGCTTCCACGAAACCAAAATACTGGTGACTCTCCGCATCCGTTCCGCTGTGCTTTTTCGCCAGCAGCTCAGTGAAGATCGATACCTGCCGCAAAGGCTCGCGCAGATCATGCGACGCAATGGAGGCGAACCGTTGCAGGGCTTCGTTTGACCGCTCCACTTGCGCTAGTTTCTTTGCAGCGTCGAGGTGTTTGGCGATGAGTTCGGCAAATAGCCGGAACATCCCGACGGTTGCCGCCGTCTTAATCCGGGCGGGTAGCGGATCTATTGCGCATAGCGTGCCGAAGAAAGAGCCGTCCGCCAGGATGATCGGCATGGAGATATAACTCTGAAAGCCATACATTGCAGGGGTGGCATGATTGCACCATTCCGGCTCTTGCGCGACGTGATCGATGACGACGGGTTGACGGCTCTGGCGGATTTCGTTGCAGATGGTGGTTTCAATCTTCAACTCGCCGCCTGGTTTCAGCCCAAAATCGATTTCATCCAGAACGCTACAAGCCACCCATCGATCTTCCGTCACCCGAGCGACCGCTGCAAATCGCATTCCCGTGCTACGACACACCACTTCAAGGATCGTCGGAACGGCGCTGATGCCGCTGATAACCTTTATGTCACTGTGAAAATTCTCCGCCATCTGAGCCTGCGTCGCGTCCCCATTTTTCACTGGCCATTCCTACTCTAGCAGTGCCAGCGTGGTTGCCCGCAGCTGCGCAGCACCCACAAGGACGGCGAAACGCCCACAAGCGCCCGACCTCAACCACAAGCGAGTCGCGCGGCGGTATTCCGCTCCGCCCCGCTGTCACCCCTTCACTACCGGCGCCGCCACGAACCGGTATCCCACCCCCCTCACCGTAAGTAAATGCCGCGGCCTCCCGGGGTCATCCTCGATATACTTGCGCAAGCGCACAATAAAGTTATCGATCGCGCGCGTGTCGGTGTCTTCGCGAAGTCCCCAAACCTCTTCGAGCAGCGCTTTCCGGCTGACCGGCTTGCCTTCGTGATGCACCAGGTAACGCAGAATGTTCGCTTCCATCAGGGTTAGCGGAAATACCTGATCGCGCACGCGGATCTCCAGCAAATCGAAACGGATCGACTTGGCCCCGAACGTAAATGCGTCGCTCGATTCGGGCTTCTCCACGCCGGCTATCCCGTTGCGCATCCACTCGCGGCGGCGCAGCAGGCCGCGGATCCGGGCGATCAGGATGGCCAATTCGAAAGGCTTCGCCAGGTAATCGTCGGCTCCGGCGGCGAAGCCGCGCAATACATCCTCGGGATGTCCGCGCGCGGTCAGCATCAGAGTGGGAATGAAGTGGCCCGATTGCCGCAGTTCGGACATCACTGTGAAACCGTCCTTGCCCGGCAGCATCACGTCCAGAACCATCACATCGAATGCCGCGCCATCCGCCATCAATAGATCGAGAGCCGCCTCTCCGGCGTCTACCACTTGCACCTGGTAGCCTTCAGCCTCCAGGTTGAAACGAAGCCCGTCGGCTATGTGTTGTTCGTCTTCCACCACCAGAACCTGGCTCATCTGTCCATGGGGAGTTGCAACACGAACGTGCTGCCGCGCCCTAATCCCTCGCTTTCCGCCCAAGCCCGCCCACCGTGCCGCTTAGCCACGGAACGGACAATGTACAACCCTAAACCGGTACCCTTAACACGCGAAGCCAGCACCCCCGGGACACGGTAAAAGCGCTTGAAAACCTGCTTCAACTCGCCGGTCGGAATTCCCGGACCCTGGTCGCGCACGCGCACCGACACGTATTTCCCCTCCACCTGCTCCAACTCCACGCTCACATGTACGTTGCTTCCGGAGTATTTCACGGCGTTATCGATGAGATTCGAAATGGCCGCCCGCACTTCGTCGAGATCGGCCCGTATCGTCATCGGCGGAGCTGCGCCGAACTGCAGCGATTCCGCCGACAGGCTGTGCAGCATGCGTGCGCGCGCCACGCAATCGGCCACCAGTTCGCCGATATCGATAGACGCAAGATTCAGCTTGCTTTTGCCCGAGCCGATGCGGCCCGTACGCAGAACCTGCTCGACGGTCGCCAGCAGCCGGTCGCTATCCTCCAGCATGATGCGGTAGAACTCTTCGCGCTTGGCTTCTTCCACCGGGCGCTTCTGCAGGGTTTCGAGGTAAAGGCGAATCGACGCCACTGGCGTCTTCAACTCGTGCGTAACCGCGTTGATGAAGGCGTCATGCTGCTCGTTGCGGCGAATTTCCCGGACCAGAAAAACCGTGTTGATCACCACGCCGGCGATAATTGTCGCCAGCAGCAATACTCCCAGGAAGAGCAGGATGCCAGTGCGCCAATTGAGCAGCACCCAGCCGACGTAGAGCAGAAGAATCACGGAAATAAGCCCGACGCCTAAGGCAATAAAGAACGCGATAGACTTCCGCCGTCCGGCGACAACCATGAGTTCATCTTAATTCGGTAGCGCATGCTTTAGCTTGCCCAGCCATAACAACCCTGGTTACCGAGCTTGTATACTCGATTTCATGAGGCGCTTAGCAGCCGCCGCGGCCTGTGCATTCATCGCCGCGGCGCAATCGACGGATGAAGTTCGCGTCAGCGCTCACGTTTACTCGCCGCCCCAACTCCATCTGACCGCGCAGGCGCAGCTGGTGCAGCTCGAAGTAGTCGTGCGCGACTCCCATGGCCGCGCCGTGAGCGGGCTGAAGCAGGGCGATTTCGAGATTCTCGATGAGGGTAAACCGCGCGCCATCGCCGCGTTCTCGGTGGAAACGCGCGGGCAGGCGACGGTTTCCATGCCGGTATCCGCGGCCGCCCCATCGGCCACGGTCTCGCTGAGCCCCCGGCCGGCCATGCCGCCGGCGGCGGCGCGATCCACTCTGCTCTTCTTCGACGATTTGCACGCCAGCGGGGGCGAGATGCAGCGTACCCAAGCCGCTGCCAAACGCTTCATCAAGGATGGCATTGGACCCGGCGCGCGCGCCGCGGTTTTTGCTGCGTCCGAAGGCCTGACGCTCGATTTTACGGCGGACGCGGACGCGCTCACCGCCGCCATCGACAAGCTGCGGACGCACCAGCGCATGTCCGAGAACGGATTGCAGCCGTGCCCGCGCATCACGCCGTACCAGGCTTACTTGATCGCCAACAACCTCGACCCAACCGCCTACAATGCCGCCTTGGCCGAAGCCAATCAGTGCGCCGACGCTAGCATCACCCGGGCCCCCCCGCCCGGCGCGATGGTCAGAGGCCCCATGCAGCGCGGCAGCGCTAAGGACCCGACCCCCACCATAGTACTTCAGCAAGCGGAAGCCACCTGGCAGCAGGCGCGCGAAATTTCGCTCACCTCGTTCGATGCCGTCGATAGCGCTCTGGCGCTGCTGGCGAAAGCGCCCGGAACCCGCGTGCTGCTGATGGTTTCGAGCGGCTTTCTCTCAGGCATGCTGGATGCGCAGCGGGACGATGCCATCGACCGCGCCATTCGCGCCGGAATCGTGATCGATGCGCTCGACGCCAAAGGCCTCTGGGCGGACCCGCCCCGTACATTCGGCAATGATCCGCAAACTTACAAAGGGTTTCCGCAGACCACATTTATTTTTGAAGCCACGTCGAACGGCGCGCGCAACGACGCGGTAAACGACGTGATGGCCGAATTCGCGGCCGGTACGGGTGGCCTGTTCTTCCATAACAGCAACGATCTGACCGGCGGATTCGCCCAACTGGCCGCCGTTCCCGAGACCACCTATCTGCTCGCGTTCCGCCCCGATGCGGAAGGCGAAGCCGCCAAATACCGCAAACTTAAAGTACGGCTGCTGGCGGGGAAGGCGGATTACGTGCAGGCGCGGCCGGGGTACTTTGCGCCCGCCCGGGTTCCGGTGAAGGCGGATGAGCCTCTGCGCAAGCTCGATAGCGAAGTGCTGGCGGCGGACGAGTTGTCGGAATTGCCCGTGCATGTCGCTGGACGGATGGGCAAAACGCCAAAGGGCGATCCGACGCTCTCGGTGGTAATTCACGTAGATCTAGCCAAACTAAAATTCACCGAGAACTCCGGCCGGCAGACCCAAAAGCTGGCGTTCATCGGCGTGCTAACCGATCCGAATGGCAATCTGGCCGCTGCCAAAGAAGGAGCGATGGAACTGGCCTTGAAGCCTGAAAACCTGGCCCGCATGCAAGCCAGCGGCGTGAACGCCGTGCTGACGCTGAGCGCGCCGCCCGGCCTGTATCGGATACGCGTAGTGGTGCAGGAATCCGGCGGGAAGATGGCGGCACTGAACCAGAAGGTGGAGATTCCCAACTGAGCCGCTGGTTTGAGTACCAACTCGCGCGATAATGGAAGTTGGTGAAACCAAGCAGCTGTTCCGCCGTCCAAACCGGTATCTTCTCAATTTGGCCCGACTGATGTACCGCCCCCTTGCAGCCCTTCTCTGCTCGGCCCTGGCTCTCTGCGCCGCGGACGACATCGAATCCCGCATGAAGAGCGTCATGCGCGCCTATGCGCTGGTTGAGCAAAACGCCGCCGACCCGGTATCCTCCGAACAGGTCTTCTACCAAGGCGCCATTCCCGGCCTGCTCCGGACCCTGGACCCGCATTCTATATTCTTCGACCCCTCCCAGTTCGACCAGGTCAAGAAAATGGAAGCTTCCACGCAGAAGGGCTTCGGCAGCATCGTATCGCTGCTGCCGGGCCGCGTGATTATTCTCCAGACCACTCCGGGGACGCCGTCGCAGAAGGCCGGGCTCGCTCCCGGCGATGACATTGTCGCCGTCAACGGTTACATTATCGGCCGCCTGGAGATGGAGCAGATCGCCGAGTTGCTCACCGAATCGCGGCAGCAACAGGCGCAACTCGAAGTACGCCGTCCCGGCGTGCCGCGCCTGTTGCATTTCGTCCTGACGCCCGAGGAGTTGCAGGCGCCCAGCGTCGAGCGTACGTTCCTGTTGCGCGAAGGCGTGGGGTACATTCGCGTCTCCAGCTTCGACGAAAAAACCGGCGGCCAGATCAAGGAAGCGATCGATAAGCTCGGCGGCGACCATTTGAAACAGCTGGTCCTTGACCTGCGCAACAATCCCGGTGGGGTGGTCGGCGCGGCTCTTGAAACCGCTTCTCTGTTCCTGAAGCCCGGCCAGGAGATCTTCTCCGTACGCGGCCGCGCCATGCCGAAGAAAGCCGAATTGGTTCCGGCCGATGCCACTCCATACGGCTTCAAGCTGGCGATTCTGGTAAACGCCAAATCGGCCAGCGCATCCGAAATTGTCACCGGCGCCCTGCAGGATCACGACCGCGCCGTGGTCCTCGGCGAGCCCAGCTACGGCAAGGGGCTGGTGCAGAATGTGTTCCCACTGAGCCAGGGAACCGGCCTCGCGCTTACCATTGCGCTCTATTACACTCCCAGCGGCCGCTCCATTCAAAAGCCGCTCGATTCCTCCCAATATGAGTTGGGCGAAACCACCGCGCACCTTAACGGAGAAGCTGTGTTCCACACCGATAGCGGCCGCGTGGTCACCGGCGGCGGCGGCATTCAGCCCGACTACGTGGTCTATCCGCCAGAAGGCAACCGGCTGCGCCAGGCGCTCGACGGCAGCGGCGCCTTTACTAATTTCGCCACCGAATTCCTGCACGCCAATAAGGTCGGAGAAGACTTCGAAGTGACGCCGCAGCTCCTCGATCAATTCCAGGCCTACCTTTCCGCGCACGATATCCGGCCCGGCGTCACGGAATGGTCCGTAGAGCAGGACTTCATTCTCAATCGCCTCAAAACCGAGATCTTCAACCAGGCGTTCGGCGTGGCCAAGGGCGATGAAGTGGAAGCGCGCCGCGACCCGGTCATTCAGAAAGCCCTCGAAGTGATGGGATCGTAGGCTGCAAAAGCTCGTGGCGCACACGCTGATCCGTCCTCCCTCACATAAACTGGAAGAGGAGGCGTTGTGAGCGACGGCCGCGAAGAGCGTGAAGAACGTAAGGTCCGTATCGATCAGGAGAAGCGGGAGAATTGCGAGGACCAGATCCGCACCGACTATCCGGATGAGGGAGAACCGGAACGGGTCGACTCTTAGAAGGCGCTGGCAGCTGCGCGGCGCATCCTGCCGCTGTCTACAATGTAGTTTGCCTTCCCTCGAACAGACCGAAGTGCCATGCGGCGGCTGCACGGAGTGCTGCCGGAGCAACCAGGGGCTCTTTCTCCATCCGGAGCAGGGGGACGATGTCGAATCGTACCAACATCAGGCAGCCGTTGACCGGGCCGGCAAGCCCGTGTTTCTGCTTGCCGCAACTGCAAGTGGCGCGTGCGTCTATCTGGGGCCTTCGGGATGCACCATTTATCACCGGCGTCCCCTGCTGTGCCGGAGCTTCGATTGCAGGAAGCACTACCTGATTCTGCCCCGGCAGGACCGCGACAACCTGGTTCGGCTGGGGCTTTCTTCGCGGGCTGTTTTCAACGCGGGGCGGGCGCGAGTCAAGACCCTGAGCGCTGCCGAACGGCAGAACTGCATCGACACCCGTGAAGAATTCTTTTCCTGACGTCCGCCTCCCTCGATAAACCGGTCACCGTGTTCGACGCCGCGCCTGTATCGAGAGACTCGCCGCTTTGCTATACCAGTTACACTAAGAGCAGTGCTGGTTTCCATTTCTCCCAAGCTTGAACGTCCCCCTTGGCTGCGTGCGCCCGCGCCCGGCGGCGAGAACTATCGCGAGTTGAAATCCCTCATCGAGCGCCTGCGCCTGCATACCGTATGCGAAAGCGCCGCCTGCCCCAACGTGGGCGAGTGCTGGAACCAGCGCACCGCTACGTTCATGATGCTCGGCAACGTGTGTACCCGCCGCTGCGGTTTTTGCGCGGTGCAAAAAGGCGCGCCCCTGCCGGTGGATTACGACGAGCCGGCGCGCATCGCCGAAGCTGTCGCTGCCATGGGCTTGAAGTTCGCCGTGATCACCAGCGTCAACCGCGACGACCGTAAAGACGGCGGCGCCGAGTTGTTTGCCATGGTGATCCGCGCCATCCGCCAGCGTATTCCGGGCTGTGGCGTGGAAGTGCTGATTCCGGATTTCCAAGGTAATCACGTCGCCGTGGAAACCGTGATGGAGGCGCAGCCCGACGTTCTGAACCACAACACCGAAACCGTGCCGCGCCTTTACCGGCAGGTGCGGCTGGGCGCGCGCTTTGAGCGCTCGCTCGATGTACTCGCATATGCCAAACAGGTATCTCCGCGGACGCCCACGAAATCCGGGCTGATGCTCGGCCTCGGTGAAACGCCCGAAGAAGTGCTCGGGGTGATGCGCGATCTGCGTGGAAGCAAAGTCGATATCCTGACCCTGGGGCAATACCTCAGGCCTTCAGCGAAGCACTTGCCGATTGTGCGCTACATCCCGCCCGCCGAGTTCGACGAGTTCCGCCGGGCCGGCTACGAAATGGGATTCGGACACGTGGAGTCGGGTCCGCTGGTGCGCAGCTCGTATCACGCATCACATGCAGTGGCCCCGGCCGCCCCCCCAGTCTGATAGTATTAATGCAGAGCGTTATCCCCGTAACAGGGATTATATGAGACCGTTGGGTCTGCTGATTTCGTTCGGCTTGATTGCGTCGACCGGACGAGTCGTAAATTTCGACACCGCGCCACTAGGCAAAATGCCGCCAGGGTGGACTGCGGCCATGACCAACCGCGGCGCCGCCCCCCAATGGGAGATTATTAGGGACGGATCGGCCCCCACCCAGCCCTACGTGCTGGCGCAGGTTTCCAACGACCCTACCGATAACCGTTTTCCGCTGGCAATCTTCGATGCGCTCTGGACGCGCGACAGCGATATCAGCGTACGCATCAAGCCGGTCGCCGGCCGCGCCGATCAAGCGGGAGGTTTGGTCTTCCGCTATCGCGACAAGAATAACTACTACCTGGCGCGCGCTAATGCGCTCGATCAAAGCGTAGCCCTATTCAAGGTGCAAGACGGCCAACGCTTCGCGCTGAATCCGGGCGTGCATCATGATATTCCCCTCAATGCGTGGAGCATTTTGAAGGTATCGGTGCGCGGCAACCGCTTTCAGGTATATGTGAACCACCGGCGAATCCTGCAAGCGTTCGACGATACCTTCACCAATTCCGGCAAGGTCGGATTGTGGACCAACGGCGATTCGGTCACCTACTTCGACGATTTCCGGGTCTATCCGAAATAGCCACATCCGGCTGCTAGAATTAAGCCGTCAGCAGAGGTTTGCGTGAGATCAACCTACATCTGCCTGCTCGGCATAGCGGCCGCTTTCCTGCCGGATGCCCCGGTGCGAGCTCAGTCGCAACCGGCAACCGAGCCACTGAGTTTTGACGTGGCGTCGGTAAAGCCCAGCGCATCCGAAAGTAAGGGCGTTGAGGGAAGCTGCCATGGGATTGATTCCGTGTACGCCCCCAATCAAAAAACCAGCACGCCATCGCTCGGCCGATGCGCGATCAGGGACGCGCGCCTCAGCCACTTGGTCAATATCGCCTGGGATCTGCGCTCGATGGATTTGATCAAGAGCGGCCCGGACTGGATCGCCCGCGGGGACGAGCGCTTCGACGTTTTGGCAAAAGCGGAAGACCCGGCTAAAACAACCGAGCCGCAGCTGCTCAGCATGCTGCAGAATCTGCTGGTAGAACGCTTCCAATTGAAGTACCATCGCGAGACCAAGGACGTGCCGGGGTTCGCGTTGGTGGTCGCCAAAACCGGCGCAAAACTTCAGGAGTCGAAAAGCCAGAATCCAGGAGTGGGCGCCGAAGCTAAAACGAAGCCTGTCAAAGGCCGGCCGGGCACTCTCAAGGCGCGTAAATATTCGATGGCCATGCTAGTCAGTTTCATTGCCAGAGTAGGCGATTACGGTCCGGGAATCGACAAAACCGGGCTCAAGGGTGTTTATGATTTCACGCTGACCTGGGATGAGGAAGCCGGCCCGTCGCTCTCCACCGCATTGCGGGAACAACTGGGGCTTCGGTTGGAATCGGAGAAAGTCGCGGAATCTTACTTCGTCATCGATTCCGCGCAACGGCCCGCCGCAAATTGACGGCGCAGTCACACGCGCAGGCCATGGGCTCGCGCTACCGCAGGAAGCCGCTCATCCCGGTGACCTTCGAACTGAGCTCGTCATTGCGCGGGTCATCCAGCGCCAATATCCGGCGCAGTTCGGGGGACAGGCGCGCTTGCGTCTCCGGCCGGAGCAGCGCTTTTTGATGCTGTTGCTGTGGCTTGTCTCCGCGGGTGTAGAACGCATGCAACGCGCGCCGCGGCTGGCCGGTGCGGTTGGCCGTGCCCCCATGCCACGCGTGAGTGTTCATTACGACAACAGATCCGGCTTTTCCCAACACAAGTACCTCCTCGGGGTGCGGCGCCTGCGGATCGGCAAGCTCCTGTTGCGGCAGCTTGCGCCGGTGCTGCGAGCCTGGCACGATGCGCGTGGCCCCGTTAGTGGGCGTGAAATCGTCCAGCAGCCAGATCGTATTGCAGACCCAGAAGCCGGACTCTTCGGCTACCGCGCCGGCGTCGCAGTGCAGCGGTTGGCACTCCGGCCACCATGGGTCGGTGGACCGGGCATTCAGGCTGCTCAGCTTGAAATCTTCGCCCAACACGCGCCGGACGGCCTCCAGTATGCGCGGATGGGAAACGACGCGTTCGAAGACCTCGCCCTTGTCCACTAGATTGGCCAGCCGCCGCGCGCCCGGCTCTTTCCGGAACTCCGACCCGGCGTCTACGTCTTCCTCTTCCCAGAGACGCTCGACGCGCGCGCGGATCTCTTGCAGGAAGCCGTCATCCATCAGCCCGGGAATCGCCACCCAGCCGAGTTCATCCAGTTGCTGTTGCTCTTGGTTGGTCACGCGCGCTTTTCTCCTCTTGTGATATCACAGGAACGCCTGAGTCTGGATTAAAATAGGCACTTATGACAAATTCATCCCTGTTGATGCTCGCCGCGTCTCTCGCCGGAGTTGCGTCGCTAAACGCCCAAACCACCAATCCGCTGATCGCCGAAACCAAGGCGGCCTACAACGCTGAAAAGGGCTATTTGACCCGCGCCGCCGCTGCCATGCCGGAAGAAAACTACAGCTTCAAACCGACGCCCGACGTCCGCACCTTCGGCGCGCTGCTGGGCCACATCGCCGACCATCAGACCCAGTATTGCAGTACGGCTCTGGGAGCGCGTAAGCAGGGGGACGCCGGAACCAAGACCTCGAAGGCCGATCTGGTGGCGGCGCTCGCGGCCTCTTTCGCCCTGTGCGATTCAGCGTGGGACAGCATCACCGATGCTAATGCCACGCAGATGATGGGCCAGCGCTCGAAGCTGGGCACGCTGATTCTCGATGTAGTGCACAGCAACGAAGAATATGGCTACATGTCGGTCTACTTCCGCCTGAAAGGCATCGTGCCTCCTTCCACCGACCGTAGCGGGCGGTAGCCAGGCGCTTTCCGATACGTTACTGGGAAATCGGATTCCGAGGGACGGCAGAGCGCTTCTGAAATTCTGGTTGCACGGTCCGATAAATGCGGAGCGCGGTCTGGTATTCGCTTAAGGCTTGTTCCGGCTGTTGATTCTTCGCATAGAGAGACGCCAGCAGTTCATGCGTCAAACGAAACTCGGGATGGAGCAACGCAGCCGCTTGGGCCTCCGCAAGAGCCAGGTCGGGATGCCCTGCGCCGCTGAGCTGGGTAGCTACGACGTAATGGCTCAAGGCGGAGATCTGGGGGACGTGGTAATTGCCGTTGAAGACAAGAATCTCGCCGTGCAAGACTGTGGCAGGGCGAATGCCCGCGAATTGGTTATAGGGGTTCATTTCTTGAGGACCCCAATCGAAGCCCGACAACGCTTGGGCGCCGATGAACACCGGCCCCTCGATTTCATCCGGAACCACTTCCTGCCGCCGGTGCAAGAGGTACGAGAAAAGTGTGGGTAGGGGCTTACAGGGGATGTGATAGTAGTCGGGGTTGACCGGCCCATCATAGGCAAACCAGCACGCCGTTATGTGGCGGCTGTCCAGGAAGCTTCGAAGAGTCCTCAATCCGCTTTGCCAACCGACATTGGAATCCGCCAGAACCTGATGCGTGTTGGCCGGGCCGCCCCAAATTTCGTTGGAGTAGGGGAGGTAGTCGGGAAACGCCATCAGGGACGAAGCCGTGTGAAAAACCAGCAGAGCGATTGCCGCAACCGCCCACCGTCTCGATTGCCGCATGAGGGTCCATGCCACTGCGCCCGCTAATACGATCAGGAAAGGATATGCGGGTAGAATGTGGCGCACTCCGATATCCAGCTTTGAAGTCATGGCGATGCCCATCCAGATCAACGGTGGAATGAGGATGAACAGGAGTTCCCGCCGGCGTTCGGCGTGCCAGAGCCCTTTCGCCGCGACCAGTAGCACCAGAAGGACGAGAAATCCCAAGGTGGATTTAATCGCAAAGGCGGCAGGAAAATAGAACCACTGCCCCTGAGGATAGAGTTTCCCCAGCAGAAACGCGGGGCGGCCTTCCTGACTGATAATCGCGATGTCGGTCAGGCCATATAGATAAGCCTCGGGGAGCAAGTGGCGGCGCTCCAGGAAGGCGATCGCGCCCGCCTGTGCAGGGTGCTTCAAGTCTTGCAAATAAGTAGCCGTAGGCGGCGTAATCGCCAATCCTCCCGGGCGCGCGCTGTAACGAAATCCGTAGAAGGCCCAGAGCACGGCCACCGAAATTACGGCGATGACCGCCAGTGCGCCCGCCAGACGGAGCGCTTGGCGAGAGCGGGTTTCCGGGACTTTCTTCTCTTCAGTTGGCGGCGTCGCCGGATACCGGAACCGTGCGATTTCCGCCGCGGCCAGAGCTGCGAATATGGGGAAGACCAGAATGGCGGAATGCTTTGCTGCCAGCAGCAGTCCGGTGACTACGGAGTAC
>Ga0302326_10017019_pt1 | contig 15189 bp, 13 predicted proteins | sample Palsa_T0_3_FD_202264 | JGI IMG/M metagenome (GOLD analysis project Ga0302326, IMG submission 202264) | Peat permafrost microbial communities from Stordalen Mire near Abisko, Sweden - Palsa_T0_3 | ecosystem: Environmental > Terrestrial > Soil > Palsa > Peat permafrost | place: Sweden: Abisko...
ATCGGCTACCCGCCTCTGCGCGAGTGGATTGCCGAGCGCCATCAGGTCGACCCCCGACGAGTGCTGGTCACCAACGGCTCGATGCAAGCCGACGCATTCCTGTTCGACGCTCTGGTCGGACCCGGCGACTCGGTGATCGTCGAGCGGCCAACCTACGATCGCACGCTGCTGGCGCTGCGCACGCGTGGCGCCGACGTGCGGATGGTCGAGCTCGAGACCGACGGAATCGACGTCGCGGCGCTCGAACGAGTGCTGTCCGCGGGGGCGAAGCCGAAGCTCGCCCACATCATCCCGAACTTCCAGAACCCAGCCGGGTATACGTTGTCGGCGGCCAAGCGCGAGCGCCTGATCGAGCTCGCCCGCGCCCATGACTTCACCATCTTCGAGGACGACCCCTATGTGTCGCTGCGGTTCGAGGGGGCGCCGCTGGCCTCGATGCTCTCGATGGACGGCGAGACGGTCGTCTACGCCTCGTCGTTCTCGAAGACCGTCTGCCCGGGGATTCGAGTCGGCTATCTCGTGGGTCCGGAGGAGCTGATCGCGCGGGTGGCGAAGATCGCCACCAGCACCTACATCTCGCCGAGCATGGTCTCGCAGGGCATCGTGTACCAATTCTGCCGCTCGGGTGCGCTCGAGCGCTCGATCGAAACGGTCAGGGAAGCGCTGCGCGAACGCGCTGAGGCACTATGTGGGGCGCTGGCCAGTGAACTACCCGATGCCCGTTTCGTGGCACCCGAGGGCGGCTACTTCCTGTGGATCGAGTTGCCTCGCGGAGTCGACGTGAACGCTCTCTTCCAGGCCGCCGCAGCGCGCGGGGTGCAGTTCGTCAAGGGCTCGGATTTTGTGCTCGACGGGGCCGAATCGTCGCTTCGGCTGGCGTACTCCGGGGTCACGCCGGCCGAGATCGAGGCAGGCGTCAAGCGGCTGGCCGAGGCGTATGCCGACGTCAGCTCAGCCGTGCCCGCAGGCTGAGATCCGCTCAGCGCCCGTACCGCTCGCGTCCGAGCACGAGCTGGTCGGGCAGCGCGATCCGCGCCGGCGGCGAGGGATCCGCGATCACTGAGACGGTCTCGGCGACGCTGACGGTGACCGTGGCGATCTGCCCGTTGCTCCGCACGGCCACGTGCTCGCCATCGTTTGAGGCCACCTCCCCTTCCAGCCCCGGTTCGATCCCGGCTTCCTTCAGGTAGTGCAGAAGGTCCTCGGCCTCGTTTTCCAGCCGGAGGATCGAGACCTTCGCTCCGGGTGCGCAGTCGGCCAGCGGGACCCCGTCGATTCGGGCACCCACGCGGATCGGATGGCCGTGGGGACACGTCTCCGCCTCCCCCACCGCGGCTCGCACGTACGCCTCGAATCGAGCCGTCATGGCGTACTCCAGATGCTCGGCCTCCTCGTGCACGTCGTCCCAGGGAACGCCGACGACGTCGGTGAGGAAGCGCTCGATCATCCGGTGGCGACTGACGATGCGCTCCGCATGATCGCGGCCGGAGGGGGTGAAATCGATCGCCCGTCCGGCGGTGCGCTCGATGTAGCCGTCGCGCTGGAGGCGGCCCAGCATCTCGTGCACCGTCGGCGCGGAGAGCTGCATCGCACGGGCGAGGTTCGCGCCGGTCATCGGCAGCCCGGCCTCGAACAGCCAGAACAGCGACTCCAGATATTCCTGCTCGGCGGCGGTGGCGTGATCGGCGGCCATGCCCTGATCCTACCGGGCACCGCGGTTCGGCTAGCTCGCACGAAGCACTACCATCGCGCCCGACGATGACGCTCCCGCTGACGCCTCCGATCGACCCCCAACTGGCCCGCTCGAGGCCCGAGCTCCCACTCGGCGAGCAGTGGTGGTACGAGCCGAAGTTCGACGGCTTCAGGGCGATCGCCTTCGTCGACGGCGAGGACCTGACGATCCAGTCACGGAGCGGCAAGCCGCTGGGTCGGTACTTCCCCGAGCTCTCGTTCCCACCGGGTCGCTACGTGATCGACGGCGAGATCGTGATCGACGGCGAGGACGGACAGCAGGACTTCGGCGCGCTTCAGCAGCGGCTCCATCCCGCGGCGTCGCGGGTCGCGCTGCTGGCGGAGCAGACGCCGGCCCGCTACGTCGCCTTCGATCTGCTGGCGCGCGGCGACCAGGCGCTGCTGGGATTGCCGTTCGCCGAGCGTCGGGCCGCGCTCGAGGCGCTGGTCACGCAGGGCATCGCGTTGACGCCGTTGACCCGTGAGCCCTCGGAGACCGCGCCGTGGCTGCGCGACGGCGAAGGCGTGGTGGCCAAGGACGCTCGCGCCCCCTACCGCCCCGGCGAGCGCACCGGGATGTTCAAGATCAAGCGCGTGCGGACGATCGACGCGGTGGTCGTCGGCTACCGGCCGGGCAAGGAATCGGGGACCGTGGGGTCGCTGATTCTCGGACTCTACGACGGCGCCGGCGCGCTCCACGTGGTCGGGCACTCCTCCGGCCTGCGCGCTGCCGAGAAGCGCGCCTTGGTCGAGACGCTGGCACCGTATGAGACCGGCACCCGCGGCCATGGTGACCCGAGCCGCTGGAAGAGCGAGAAGGACCTCGAGTGGATTGAGCTGCGCCCGGAGTTGGTGGTCGAGGTGACCTTCGACCACGCCAGCGGCGGCCGCATCCGCCACGGCACCCGCATCCTGCGCTGGCGCGAGGACAAGGCGCCGCAGGACTGCCGGTTGGAGCAGATGACCTAGCTTTTTTTGGCCCGGCTCGGCTGCACCCGCTTGGGCTCGCCGCGCTGCTTGGCGAAGTGGGGCGGCCAGGGTGCGTCGCCGAGTCCATGCTCTTCGTCGTGGCGCGAGGCCGCCAGCAGCGATTCCAGAGAGCCCGCGTGTGCGTCGATCTGGGCACTGGGGTCCCCGCGCTCCGCGACCCGTGCGGGCACGGTGTCGAGTCGCAGTTCGGCCGGCTCGACATCCGCCACCTCGTCCCACTCCAGGGGGGTTGAGACGCGCGCGTCGGGCGTCGGACGCACACTGTAGGCGGAGGCGACGGTGCGATCGCGGGCGTTTTGGTTGTAGTCGACGAACACGCCGTGGCGCTCCTCCTTCCACCACTTGCTGGTGGCCAGCTCGGGGGCTCGGCGCTCGACCTCCCGGGCCAACGCGAGTGCGGCTCGACGGACCTCGGTGAACGTGTGCGCGGGCAGGACGCGCACGTTGACATGGATTCCGCGGGACCCGCTGGTTTTCGGGAAGCCGGTCAGCCCGTGGTCGGAGAGCACCTGACCCACCACCAACGCGACTTGGCGCACGTCGTTCCAGCTCGCCTCGGGAGTTGGGTCGAGGTCGACCCGCAGCTCGTCGGGATGGTCGACGTCGGAGGCACGAACCGGCCACGGGTTCCAGTCGATGACGCCCAGGTTGACGGCCCACACCAGATGCGCGGCGTCGTTGGGCAGGAGCTCGCGCGCCGTGCGCCCACTCGGGAAGGTGACGGTGGCGCTCTGCAGCCACGGCGGCGCCGAATCGGGCACCCGCTTCTGGAAGAACGGCTTGCCGGCCGCGCCGTCCACGTAGCGTTTGAGGACCGTCGGGCGATCGTGCAACTGGTTGATCACAGGACCGGCCAGCTGAAGGTAGTAGTTGATCAGGTCGAGCTTGGTGATCCCCCGCTCGGGAAAGAAGATCTTGTCGGGATTGGAGACCCGCACCTCGATCCCCGCGGCCTCGATCATCGTGTGCTCGGCCATGCCCGGACAGGATGACGACTGTGACGGCATACTGCCAGCGTGCCTCGAATCGCGGGCGTCCCCACCACGGTGCTGGTCGCCCCCGACTCGTTCAAAGGGACCCTGAGTGCGAGTGAGGTGGCCAGCGCGGCCGGCCGGGGCCTGCAGGCAGGAGGCTTCCCGGTCGATCTGTGTCCAGTCGCCGACGGAGGAGAAGGAACGCTCGAGGCCCTGCTCGAGGCGCTCGACGGCGAGACCCGGTCCGCGACGGTGAGCGATCCACTAGGCCGCGAGGTGAAGGCTGCATACGGTCTCGGCGATTCGGTGGGCATTCTCGAGACGGCCGCGGCGAGTGGGCTCGGCCTGGTTGGCCCGAGCGAGCGCGACGCCCTGGCGGCGAGCAGCGCTGGTACCGGGGAACTGATCCTCGCGGCCATCGCCGCCGGCGCTGAGACCGTGTACCTCGGGGTGGGCGGCAGCGCGACGACAGATGGCGGCGCCGGCGCGATCCGGGCCATCCGTCGCGGCGGCGGCCTGCGCGACGCTCGGCTGATCGTTCTGTGCGACGTCCGCACGCCGTTCGAGGATGCCGCCCGCGTGTTCGGACCCCAGAAGGGCGCCAGCCCCGAGGAGGTTCGCCGCTTGACGGCGCGCCTGCACGCGTTCGCGCGCCGCCTGCCGCGCGATCCTCGCGGGGTCCCGATGACCGGCGCGGCGGGCGGCCTGGCCGGCGGTCTGTGGGGCGCGCTCGGCGCAGAGCTGGTCCCGGGAGCCTCGTTCGTGCTCGACGCGCTCGATTTCGACGTCCGGATGCGCTCCGCGCGGGCGGTGGTCACGGGCGAGGGCAAGCTCGACCAGCAGAGCCTGGCGGGCAAACTGGTCTCGGAGATTGCCACCCGAGCCCGCCAGGGCGGAGTTCCGTGTTACGCGATCGTCGGCAGGCGTGAACTGGACTCGTTCGGCGCCCGGATCCTCGACCTCCAAGCTGTGCTGGAGGCGAGCACACTGCTGGAGATCGAGGCTGCGGCGAGCCGGCTGGCGAAACTGATCTAGCTGAACAACCTCCTCGGGTCCTCGATTGAGCTCAGTGCGAGAACGCCTCGTTCTGCTGGGCGTGTGGCAACGGTGCCTGCAGTGACTCCAGAAACTCCGTCTGCTCGCGCAGATGGTCGAGCAGCAGGTCGGCCATCTCGAGGTGCATGCCGGCTCGGACGACGATCCGCAGCACCGCCAGATCCTGCCGATTCTCGGGGAACGAGTAGGCAGGCACCAGCCACCCCCGCTCACGCAACCGGTCCGAGACATCGAACACGGTGTAGTTCTTCACCTCGGGCGCGAGCGCGAACGCGAACACGGGGAGGTCGCTGCCGTCGGAGATCAGGCGATACGGACCGATCTCGGCAATCCCCGCCGACAGGTGAAGGGCGATCCGCTGCATCACCTGCATCGCCTTGCTGTATCCCTCACGGCCGAGGGTCATGAACATGTAGTACTGGGCGATCACCTCGCTGCCCGGGCGAGAGAAGTTCAGTGAGAACGTCGGCATGTGGCCGCCGAGGTAGTTGACGTCGAAAACGAGGTCCCGCGGGAGGGCCTCCTGGTTGCGCCAGATCGCCCAGCCGACGCCGGGGTAGACGAGGCCGTACTTGTGCCCCGAGGCGTTGATCGACTGCACTCGGGGGATGCGGAAGTCCCATTCGAGCTCGGGCTGCAGGAACGGCGCCACGAACCCGCCCGATGCGGCGTCGACGTGGAGGGGCACGTTGCAGCCCTGGTCTGCTTCGAGTTGATCGAGCGCGGCGGCGATCTCCTTGATCGGCTCATAGCTGCCGTCGAACGTCGATCCGAGGATCGCCACCACGCCGATCGTGTTCTCGTCACAATGCGCGATCGCGCGCTCGGCGGTCAGGTGATACGTCTCCCCTTCCATGGGCACGAGGCGCGGCTCCACCTCCCAGTAGCGACAGAACTTCTCCCAACACACCTGGACATTGGCGCCCATCACGAGGTTGGGCCGGTCGGTGGGCTTTCCTGCCGCCTTCATGCGGTCGCGCCAGCGCCACTTCAGTGACATGCCGGCCAGCATCGCCGCCTCGCTCGACCCCGTCGTCGAGCAGCCGGTGGCGTTCTCGTGGTCGGGCGAGTTCCACAGGTGGGCGAGAATGCTGACGCAGCGCGACTCGATCTCGGCCGTCAGCGGGTACTCGTCCTTGTCGACGATGTTCTTGTCCGCGGTCTCGGCCATCAGCGCACCGGCCAGCGTCGGCATCCAGGTGGTCACGAACGTGGCCAGGTTCAGCCGCGCCTGACCGTCCAGCAGCAGTTCGCTCGAGATCAGCTCGTAGGCCAGGTCGCCGGCAATGCCCGACTCGGCGAGATGATCGACCGGCATCTCTGCGTCGGTGGGATTGTGGACCGGGATTGAGAGCTTGCGGTTGCCGGTCTTACGGTCTTGCGTTGCGGTCAGCGCCATGGGGGATTCTCCTTGGTGGGTAAGGCGAGGGCCGGATCATGACGCAGGCTGGGCCCGACACGCATCACCTGGATCGGGCGATTAGGGTCCGACGGGCCCTGAGGCCACCGGCGAGGTCCACACGACATCAAGCCGCGGCGGTTTGCGAAACACGAGGCCCCGCGCGGCCGAGCGCCGTGCCGGGTCCAGACGCAGTCCCGGCAGCCCGCGCAGCAGGGCACCGACGGATACGCGCGCCTCCAGGCGCGCGAGGTGGACTCCGACGCAGACATGGGGTCCCTGGGCGAACGCCAGGTGGCGCCGCAGGTTGGGCCGTTCCAGATCGAACGCATCGGGATCGGGGAAGACGGCCGGATCACGGTTGGCGGCGCTGATCGAGATCCGCACCAGCTCACCTCGCGCGATCGAGGCCCCGTCGAGCGTCGCGTCGGCCGTCGCGTAGCGGTCGATCACCGCTGCGGCTGGTTCGAGCCGCAGCGACTCGTCGATCGCGGCGTCCAGCCGCCCCGGATCGTCTCGTACCTGGGCGACCAGCTCGGGCCGCTGGAGGAGATGCAACACCAAGTTGGTGATCATGCCCTCCGTCGTCTCGATTCCCCCGAACAGCAGCACGGCCGCGTTGGAGACGATCTGGTCGTGCGACAGGACTGAGCCCGCGCCCGCGCCCGAGGCCGCGCCCGCGCCTTTGGTCGAGCCGCACCCCGAAGCTGCGCAGGCAAGCAGCGATAAGTCCCGGCCATCGGTGATCACGGCCTGGAGGCGCTCACGCAGCCCGCTGAACGCAGCGGCGCCCTCACGGGTTGGCGGCTCGCCGACGGTGATGCGGGTCACCGAGGTGACGATCGCGTCGTACCACGCGAGCACAGCGGTCACCTCGTGCGGGTGGAGTCCGAGCGCGCGGGTGACGATCGCTGCGGCGAGCGGGCCGGCGAACGAACGTCGCAGCTCAGCGGCCCCCGCCGGGCCGAGCCCCTCGATCAGCCGCTCGGCCTCCTCCGCCGCATTCCCGGCGAAGCGCTCCTGAACCGCGACGGCGCGAAACGGGCCGACGAACGGGGCGCGGTGCCGGGCGTGCTGGTCGCCGTCGAGGCTCAGCATGCTCGGGCCGATGACCTGCGCGGTGGAGAAGCGCGGGTCATCGACGGTGAACCTGCCGGCGTCGCGCATCACCTCGAGCGCGAGCTCGTGCCGAGTGACGAGCCAACCGTCAAGGGCCGGGATCCACGACACCGGCTCGTGTTGCCGTAGCCGGGCCAGGACCGGATACGGGTGGCGATCGAGCTGCGCCAGTTCGACGTCAGCGCCCAGCGGGAACATCGTCTGGCGGTCCACGCGGCCAGCATGTCAGGCCGGTTCACGGCCTGGCGGCGGTTGGCAGCCCAAATCGATCAGGTGGCGCACGAAAGCGATCCGATCGCGGTCGGGGTGAAACGGATCCAGGCCGTCGCTGAGCAGCGCCGAGACGCGCTCGAGGTCGTAGAGCAGTCCCAGCTTGCCCGGCGGGTCGTCCCATTCGCCGGAGTCGTAGCGCTCTGTCCACGCGGCCAGTGCGGCCAGCGCCTCGACCTGAACCTGATCCTCCCACCACCCCGATCTGACCGCGAGGCGGTATCGCTCGCGCAGGGCGCAGACATCGCTCCACAGCTGCTCGAACCAGAGCCAGCGCTCCTTGGCGTACAGCCCCTGCCAGTTCAGCGGCCAGCGGCGCGCGTCGCCCTGCACCGGGCCCTCGTCGTCCGGGCCATCCCAGTACCCGTCGTTTGCCTCCTGCCAGTTCATGTTGCGCGCGCAAGCTTCCGCAGCCGCCGGTCTGCGAACCACATCCGGAGCCGGATCTCCGCGGGCGCGAGCCGCCCATACAGCAGCAGCGCACGACCCTCCGGAAGCTCGCGCAGCGCCTCGGGCGCGACCAGCGGGCGGCGGCGGTGGCCGGTCGAGCGCGAGGTTCCGCCGGCGCCGACCGTGCGGGTGAGCTCGCGCACCTCCTCGTCGCCGGCCAGCCCGGCGAAGTAGCGCAGCGTCTCGAGGTCAGCCACGCCGGGGAGCAGCATCCGGGCGCGATGGCTGTTGACGACCGTCTCGGCCTGCTGGCCGTAGCGGCTGCGCGCCTGAGCGAGGTCGTGGAAGATCGTTACGAGTTGGATGTTGTGGCTCGGAGCCGTCGAGGCGATTTCGGCCAGGTTCGGGAGCGGGGCCACGTTTCCCGCCTCGTCGAGGCACAGGAGCAGGGGAAGCTCCAACCGTCCGCCTCCGATCGTGGCGCGCTCGTAGGCGCGGTCGACGATCTCCGAGAGCAGCGCGAGAAACAGTGGCCGCAGCAGCTTCGAGGCCTTCGCGTCGCCGATCAGGTACAACGTCGCCGGCTCATCCAGGAACGGATCGGGGGCGATCTGGCACGAGCGCGCCGAGCGCGCGACACGGGCAAAGCGATACGCCCGCAGCAGTGCCTGCGCGGTCGCCTCGATGGAGGAGCGGGTCCGGTCGGCTTGGGACTCGAACGCGCGCAGCGCATCGTAGGCGGCGTGCGCGTCGGCGATCGCCGTCGGCTCGCCGGAGGACTCGGCGAGGCGTCGCACCGCTTCGTCGAGCTCACGGGTGCCCTGGCCGTAGGCCCAGCGCACGACCGTGTCCATGCCGGCTCCAGTCGCCGCGGCGGTGAACAGGAGTGGGGCCAGACGTTGCTCGGCCGCGATGGCCCAGAAGTCGCCACCCTCGACGCCGCGCTGATCGAGCTCGCCGGCCGCGGCCAGCCTCCACGCGACTTCCAGCGCACCGTCCCAACTGCGAGCAGCGCGCAGCGGAGACCACGTGTGCGACGGCATCGCGGCGAGCGCGAAGGGGTCGAAGATGAACACACGCCCGAGCGTCTGGCGGCGGGCCAGGGTGGCCGCTAACAGGTCGGTCTTGATCGATGAGGCGACCGCCGGGCCATTCCATTCGAGCAGCGCTGGCACCGCGAGGCCGGCCGACTTCCCCGATTGGGGCGGCCCGAACGCGACGAGCGCATGCCGTTCCTCGGCGTGCAGGAGGCGGCCTCGGTGGCGCCCCAGCGTGAGGCGCCCCGGGCCACCTGGTGTCAGGCTGTGGCTGGGCCCCCGCGTCCGTCCGCGGTTGCGTCGGTGGGTCAGGTATCCGGCCAGCCTCGCGCCGAGGTGCGCGGTACGTCGTGACGCCCGCAGTGTGCGCAGATCGCCCGACCCCGCCCATCGTGCTCCGTCGCGCCGCCGGCGCGCGCCGCCGCCACGGCACAGGCGGGCGACCACGCCGGCCGATAGCCCGGCAGCGATCCCGAGCAGCCCGAGCGCGGCGTAGAACCCGAGCGGACCTGGCAACCGGGCGCGTGCGCTGGCCGGCCAGGCCGCGGCCGGGTCCGCCAGGTGAGCGGGCAGGGCAAGCAGGACGCTCGGCACCTGGCCGGCGCCAATGTCGGCCGGGCCGCGGCCGAACACGGTCCCGGCGACCGCGCCCCACAGCCACACGGCCATGCCCACGGCCAGTCCCGTGCCGATCACCGACAGGGCGCCGAGGTCGGAGAGCCCGTCGGGGCGGCTGTCGCTCATCCTCGGCTGCGCCTGGTGCTCGTGGCATTCATGCCGGTGTCGGTGTTGGTGAGGGTCGCCTCGTGGCGGGAGCGGTAGTGCTGCACCACGAACGAGCGGGTTCCGACGCGCCACAGCGCCTGGCCGGCCGACAGCATCGAGATCAGCTCAGCCTCGCTCTGTGAGAGCCCGAGCAGGCTCCGCGTCAGCGCCACCTGTCTCTCGTCCTGGTGATAGATGACCCGGGTCGAGGCGTCAGCGATCAGCCCCTCGGCGATGCGGGCGGCACGGGAGCCCGCATCGCCGGCGGCTTGGAGGTCGGCGAGCTTGTGGAGCACGACGAGATTCATCACACCGAACTGTCGTGCGAGCTTGAAGTTCGATTGGAACCACTCGCCCAGTCCGGTGTGCTGAACGATCTTCCACGACTCGTCGGCCACGTTGATCAGCCGCTCGCGGCCGGGCCGCTCGGCCATTCGCGCCAACAGCGCGCTCATCCACGCCGTCGCGCAGGCCATGAGAATTCCGACCGCCGGGGAGTCGCGGACGGCGTGGAGGTCGAGCACGAGCAGCTTGGCGTCGAGGTCCAAGCCCGGCGTCGTCGGGCCGTCGAACATGCCTCGCAGCGGCCCTTCACACAGATCCTGGATCGCCAGTGCAGCGCGCCGGGCGTCCGCGGCGAGCCGCTGCGGCGTGGTCTGCAGCCGCTGGGCCATGTCCCCGCTGGGCTCGAACAGGACGGCCGAGACGTCAGGCAGAGACGGCTCGCTGACTCCGCTCTCGCGGACTGCGCGTAGCGCCTCGCGGAGCCCCGCCGCCTCGACCTGGGTCAGCGAGTCGCCGAGCGCGGTGACCGTGACGGCGCGCAGCAGCTCCAGCTGAGCGTGCTCCTCGGGACGCGAGGCGAGGGGGTTGAGGCGGACGCCGGCGCCGGGAACCAGCGAGATCGGCTGCACGCCGACCGCTTCGCAGAGCGGGCCGTATTCGCGCTTGATGTCGAGCACGAACGCCCGCCGGCCGAACAGCAGCATTCGCCACAGGAGGGTCTTGACCAGTGCGCTCTTGCCCTGTCCGAGCTTTCCCAGCACGATCGCGTTTGGGTCATCGAGCACCCCGTCGGCGTACAGGACCCACGGGTCGTAGCAGAACGCCTCGCCGCTGAAGTCGCGTCCGATGAAGACTCCGCGGCCGCCGAGACCGCTGGCCGCGATGAATGGATAGATGGCTTGGGCATGCCGGGTGGTTGACCGGTGCCCGGGCCGCTCGGCGCTGCGGCGGCTCATCTCAGCCCTCGGCACAGCGGCAGCGTGAAGGTGAACGCGTCGGCCTGCTGCCCGTACATGCGGTGCAGCTCCAGTCGTGCGCGCGCGGCGTGCTCGAGCACCTCCGAGCTGGCCGACCGGAGGTCGTCGCGGTCCCGTCCCGAGACGGTGATGAAGCCGCTGAAGCGGACTTCGCCGTAACCCGCGGCGATTTCTGACTCGCGGCGCATCGTCGCATCCACGGCCTGGCGCTGGCGTGCCGTCTCGGACTGGCCAAACCGCGTTCGCAGTTCGTGGTCGGCTCGGTCCCGGGTGATCGCAGCTTCGACCTCCCTGGTTGAGCGCCCGGCCGGGATCGGCTCGAACGTGACCGACACCGTGCGCACGGCGCTTGAGCGCCCAATCAGCGCGTCCATGAACATCGGTGAGACGTCAATTCTCGGCCAGCCGCCGATCCAGTAGGTGGCGTGAACCGCGCCGTCGCTCTGATAGTGGTCCCACGCCTCGCGCGCCCCGAGCGGCCACGCGTTGGTCTCGGCCAAGCCGTCGCGTTCGGGGTCGGCCGTCTCCAGCGCGGCCAACTCGGCGCGCGCGTAGGGGTCGAAGGCAGTCCGCACAGCCCGCGCGAGCTGACCGGGGCTCAGCGCTCCGAGCACCGTCACCTCGGCGGCGTCCAGTCCGTGTGCGACACGCTCGGTCTGCTCGATCAGCGACCGCATCACGGCGGGGGCGCCGCGATCTCGGACTCGTCGCGCGTCGACCTGCACGGCGAGCAGGATCTCGTGCTCCTGCGTGACCCGGGCTGTGGTCCCGATCAGCTCCAGGTAGGACTCGATCAGCGGCGTGCCGCGCAGTGGAATCGCCGGGTCGCGCTCGGCATGCACCCAGCGCGCCAGCTCATCTCCCTGGGCCGGTGCGGTCCGCTCGATCCATTGCAGCCGCCTGATCTCAGAGCCGGCGGCGCCCGAGAGCACCAATCCCCAGCGCGCCAGCCGCCGCTCCTGTGCTTCGGGGTCAAGCAGCGAGAAGGCCACCACCCGGCAGGCCAGGACCGCGGTCAACCGCCGCCCTGACCGTTCGGATAGCGCACCGATCGGCCGATCACGATAGGCGGCCTCGACGATCCGCGTGCCGCGCAAGGCGGCCGGCAGCTCGGGCTCCGGGCCAGCGAGGCCAGGTCCGCTCGACGTGCCCGGCCCCCGAACCCGCACGCCACGGCTCGGAGCCCCAGACCGGAAGTGGACCCGACGGCGGGCGTAGCGGACCGCGAACGACGCGCCGATCGGCGCCCACTCCTCCATCGTCCGGCCGCCCAGCGGCGCGACGGCCAACCCGACCGTGGCACCGAACAGCAGGACGGCGATCAGCGCTCCGCTGGTCGAAGGCGACTGGTCGAGCACGACGATGGCCAGAAGGCCCCCCAGCGCCAGCATCGCCGCTTGACCGGGACGGACCGGACCGAGGATCCCGCGCCGCTCCAGCGGGCCAAATCGGTACGTGACGCGCGGCTCGCTCACAGCAGCCCCCGGTCCTGATCCTGCGCGGGCGGCCGCGGATCGTGGTCCTCACCGGTGCCCGGGCCTTCGGAACTCGAACTCGGCCGCACAGAGCTGCGACCGGAGTCCACGTCGTCGTCGGCGTCTCGCTGTCCCCACGGCAGTTGCGGTCCCTGGAGATGCTCGAGGTCGAGCGGCAGCGGCGGCAAGGTCTCATCCGGCGCGTGCCACACCGGAGCCGAACCCGAGCCTCGATCGGCACCGGGAGGGGTGGCACCGTGCGGGCCACCGTCATCAGCGCTGAGGACATCGGCACCCCCATGGTTCGTCACGCCGCCGCCCGAACCGGGGTCCGCAGCAGTGTCCGCCAGAGTCGCTGGCCGGGCCGACAGATCCGGCGCCCCGGCTGGGGCCCCGGCCGACTCAGAGGTCTCCTGCAATTGACGCTGCATGCGGGTGGTCAGCCCGACCGCCCAGTCCGCTCCCATATGTGCGCCCGTGTCCGCCGCCAGCGCTGAGCCGCGCAACGCCCCAGCTTCGTGGCGCAGGGAACCGGCGGCTCCGCTCGCCAGTTCGCTGAGCGGCATGAGGCGAACCAACGCCCACGGCGCGAATGCCGCCAGCGTCACGAGCACGATCCCGGCCAGGAAGCCGGTGACGCTGTGACCGACGCTCTGGCTCATCGCGGCTCCGCCCAGCGCGAGCACGGCCACGATGGCGAATTTCGACAGGATCAGAGCGATCAGCAGCTCCACCGTCCGAATCGCCCAGACCCGCCGGGCCGGCCACACCAAAGCGGCGAACACCAGCGGCAGCATCAGCACGATCACGTACACCGCCGCCTCGCGCATGAGCAGCTCGATCCACAACGCGAGCGTTCCGGCGGCAGTCAGCAAGCCGACCAGGAAGGCGACAAAGGGCGAGCCGGAGAGAAGCGTCAGGCTGCCGATGCTCAGGCTCGCCCGATCGAGGAAGTGCGCGCCGGCGTTACCCGCCGCCGAGGAGACGATCGCCGCCATCTCATCAGAGGCCGCCAACAACAGCGTGGTCAGGGGGGCAGCCACGCTCACCGCCAGCAGTGCCAGCGGCAGATAACCGAGCGTGGCGCGAGCCAGCAGCGACAGGTCGGAGCGCATCACCGCCTGAACCGCCGCCGCGAACAGGAACGGAAGCGTCAACAAGGCCGCGACACCCGCCATCCGCCAATAGGCCGAGGAGAACCACGTGCTCTGAAGCTGCGGTCTGGTCGTCGCAGCCAGCACCTTGGCGGTCTCGTGCAGAGCGAACTTGGCGCCGCCAAGGACCCACACTCCGATCGCGGCCAGCCCGACCGCGGTCGAGGCCGCGGAGCCGCCGCCGCTTCCGCCGCCCAGCGCCGCCTTGACCGCGCCAGCCACGTGTCCCCCGGCCAGCTTCTTCCCCGCTGACACGATCCGGCCTGGGTGCTGGGCGACGGTGCACACCTTCCCCACGAGTCCACTGAACCAGCCTCCGACCGAGCAGATCGGCTTGACCGGATTAAGCGCCGAGGCGGGGGCCGGAGCCACGGCCAACGCGCAGCCCGCGGCCACGGCCACGAGCGCGACCGTCCTGGTGAGGCGGAGCCGAGGGTTGATCACTTTGCGGTCGTCCCGAGATGCTGGAAGAAGTTCACCAGCCCGGGTGCGGCCCCGACCACCAGCGCCGAGGCGCCCGAGATCAGGGCCGCCATACGACCGCGCGCGGCGTAATGGTGATTCTGGGTGTGGGATGCCACCGCCCACAGTGCGGCACCGATAAACGCGCCCAGCAGCGCGATCGAGAGTGCCCACGCCTCGGCTCCATTGACGAGCTGCTGGAGCACGTTGCTGCCGGGCAGGCCGGTGAGGTCGGGGTGGGCGGTGACCGCCAAGGGCGACATCACGGCACCGAGGGGCAAGAGAGACAACGCGGATCCTCCTCACACTAATTGAGTCATATTGAGACGATCACAACCTAGCAAGACTCATTGAGTTCTGCTAGTCTTGTTCGTATCAAATTAGCTTCAATTAGCTTCAACTCAATTATGAGAGGAGTATCCAGTGGCATGTCGTCGGCGCGGGGCAGATGAGGATGGCGGCGGGTGCGACTGTCCGGGAGGACGGCGATGACGGGGCTCCCGGCGGCCCGGGCGCGCGGCGACGAGGACGAGCTGTATCGGCTCCATCATCGAGGGCTCTTGCACGCCGTCGCGAGGTCGGTCAATGCATCGCACGAGTTGATCGAGGACGCGTGCCAGAGCGCGTGGGTGACCTTGTTGCGTTGCCAACCGGAGCGCTCACCGGCGCTGTTCGCGTGGTTGCGGACGGTGGCCGTGCACCAGGCCTACCGCCTCTCGCGCCAAGAGCGCGGCAGCGTGCGGTTCGAGGACCTGGCCGGCGATCATGAGTGGGAGGCGCTGCTCGGGCTCTCGCCCCCGCTGGAGAACGCCATCGAGGCCCGTCGCGCGCTGGAGGCGCTGGCCGCGCTGCCCGTCGGACAGCGTGACGACCTCGCGCTGCTGGTCGCGGGGTTCAGCTACCAGGAAATCGCACAGCGAGACCGCCGCCAGCGGTCAGTCAACAACGTCAACAAGCACCTGACCAAGGCCAGGGCACGGATCCGCAGGCTGGAAGCGGCAACGACGTAGCCCGCGAGGGTCTTATCGACGCGCGCGTCCGCGCTTGCGGCGCCGTCGCTCGGCCGCGCTGAGCTTGCGCGGTTTGGTGCGCTTTGACCCCGGCA
>Ga0302326_10017021_pt1 | contig 15188 bp, 12 predicted proteins | sample Palsa_T0_3_FD_202264 | JGI IMG/M metagenome (GOLD analysis project Ga0302326, IMG submission 202264) | Peat permafrost microbial communities from Stordalen Mire near Abisko, Sweden - Palsa_T0_3 | ecosystem: Environmental > Terrestrial > Soil > Palsa > Peat permafrost | place: Sweden: Abisko...
TAGTTATATTCGCAGCGTCACCGGACGTGAGCCTCGTATTGGCGTCGTCTTGGGCAGCGGATTGGGAGCCTTCGCCGACGAGCTGAACGATCCCATTGCCATTTCTTACGCCGAGATCCCCGGCTGGCCCGTGTCCACCGCCGCGGGACATTCCGGAAAGCTGGTCTTTGGCAAATTAGGCAAATTGGATATTGCCGTAATGGCTGGACGCGCTCATTTATACGAAGGCTACACGCCGGCCCAAGTGACGCTGGGGATCCGCATTTTGCACCAGTTAGGAGCGCATTCCGTGGTCTTTACCAACGCTGCTGGCGGCATCAACCTGTCCTATCGCCAGGGTGCGCTGGTTCTAATTTCCGATCACATCAATCTCCAGGGCTCGCATCCGTTAATCGGCCCCAATGACGATTCAACCGGACCGCGCTTTCCGGACATGAGCGAAGCCTATTCAGCGGCCTACCGGGCTCTAGCGCATGAAGTAGCGCATCAACAGAAGATCCAATTGCACGAGGGCGTGTACGCGGCGCTTACCGGGCCGAGCTACGAGACGCCCGCTGAAATTCGCTATCTTCGAGCCATTGGAGCGGACTTGGTTGGCATGTCGACCGTACCCGAAGTGATCGTGGCAAATTATCTCGGAATGCGCGTGCTCGCAATCTCATGCGTAACCAATATGGCAGCTGGAATCGTCCTCCAAAAGATCAATCATGAAGAAGTCTTGGAAGTAGGACGCCAGGTACGTGCTACGCTGATCCGCTTCTTGAAAGCAGTGTTGCCAAAACTATGACTCTCATCGAAATGGCACTCGAGGCCCGAAGCAACGCGCATGCGCCCTACTCGCACTTCCTGGTAGGCGCGGCGCTCGAAGCCTCGGACGGCCGCGTGTTTACCGGCTGCAACATTGAAAATGCAACTTACGGGCTCAGCATATGCGCCGAGCGCGTCGCCATATTTAAAGCGATTTCAGAAGGTGTCGTCAAATTCCAGCGCATCGCGGTCTCTGCCGATACCGATGTCTTGACCCCACCCTGCGGAGCGTGCCGCCAAATCCTGTGGGAATTTTGCGGCGACATCGAATTGACGCTCACTAATCTGCACGGCAAGACCGAAACTTTGCACTTGAAAGATCTTTTCCCGAGGCCCTTCGATGCTTCGTTTATTTAGCGCCTGGCTGTTGCTTGCCATCAGCCTCCACGCCGAGCCGGCTGACTCCATCTACACCGCCCGCTACGTGGTCACCATGAACGCCCGGCACGATCTCATCGACGACGGAGCGGTCGCCGTTCGCGGCCGGCTCATTGTCGGCGTCGGGAAGCGCGCCGACATCGAGAAACAATTTCAAGCCCCCCAGCATATCGACCGTCCCGATGCCATCCTGATGCCGGGGCTGATCAACACTCATACCCACGCCGCCATGTCGCTTTTTCGCGGCATCGCCGACGACATGGTGGTCCAGGATTGGCTCAACAAGTTCATCTTTCCGGCAGAAGCCAAGAACGTAACGGCGGACTTCGTTTTGTGGGGCACCCGCCTGGCGTGCCTCGAAATGATGCTCTCCGGCACCACTACGTTCGTCGACATGTACTACTTCGAGGACAGCGTCGCAAAAGCCGCCAAGGAAGCCGGAATGCGCGGCGTTCTCGGCGAGACCATGATCCGCTTCAAATCTCCCGATGCCGCCACGCCCAAAGATATGTTGCGCTTCACCGCGAAATTCCTGGACGAGTATCAAGGCGACTCGCTCATCACTCCGGCAGTCTCCCCGCACGCCATCTATACCAATGACGATGCCGATCTTCAGGCCGCCCGCCAGCTCGCCAATAAATTCCATGCGCCGCTGGTCATGCATCTCGCCGAAGCTAAATTCGAATATGACGACGCCCTGCGCACCCGCCACATGACGCCCACGCGGCTGGTGGAATCGCTTGGAGTTCTGGACGGCTGGACGCTGGTCGCGCATGCCATATATCTGGACCCGGCCGACATGCAGATCCTGAAGGCTCACGGAACCGGAGTAGCGCATTGCCCTTCGAGCAATATGAAACTCGCCAGCGGCATCGCGCCCGTTGTGAAACTGCTCGCCCTCGGCGTTCCCGTTGGAGTTGGCACCGACGGCCCGGCCGGCAGCAACAACGATTTCGACATGATGGAAGAGATGAATCTCGCTGCCGACTTGCAAAAGGTAGCCACCGGCGATCCCACCGTGCTTCCAGCCGAACAAGCCGTCGCCATGGCTACTATCCTCGGCGCGCGCGCAGCGGGGATGGACAAGGAAATCGGCTCGCTCGAAACCGGCAAGCGCGCCGACTTGATCACGCTGCGCTTAGACCGCCCGCATGCCGTGCCGCTCTACAACGTGTATTCGCAAATCGTCTATGCGCTCAAAGGCTCGGATGTGAGCGATACCGTTGTCGACGGGAAGCCCATCGTGCGCGATGGCCGCTCGCTCACTCTTGATCCCGCCCCCATCTTAGCCAAGGCCGAGGAGTATGCCGCGAAGGTGACGGCGTCACTCAAGAAATAGTCCTCGCGAATGCGATAGGCCGATCGCAATTATCTTGAGATCGCGCGAGAGCTACGTCTCTGCATCCCCACTTACCAGTTTCAACATTTCAATTGGGGTGCCTATGAAACTGATGTACCGGTTTTCAATCCTTTCCCTTGGCCTTGTGCTCGCGCTCGCGCCATCCTATTCCACAACCATCACCACTTATAGCAATCAGGCGAATTGGCAGGCCGCCACGACAGCAGGCTACCAGACCGTCACGTTTGAGGGTCTCACTGCGCCCGAAACGGTTACCGATTACTACAGCGCCACCGGCGTATCAAATTCTGGCGTCGAATTCATCGGTTACTCCTCGGCGGGCGTGTCGAACGCCCAGGTGATCGACACCAGCATTAGCTCCTTCTACAACGACGGCACCGGCGACGCCTTGATTGAAGGCGCAAGTCCGCAATCGTCGAGTTCCCCGCTTCCGTATATCAACATCGTTCTTCCCGCCAACGTCACCTCGCTCAGCATGGACCTGTGGACCGCCAGCTCCCCGGCCATGAGTTACGGCATCACGGTGGCGGGAAACACCTACACGGTTCCCACCGTCGGGGGAAACACGGAGACATTCTGGGGACTCACCTCTACCACAGCCGTCACTTCTCTCCAGCTCAACGTTCCATCCGCTACACCCACCACCGCGACTCACGCGTTCCTGGACAATTTCGGCTTCGGAGCCTCGGATTTGTCGGCAGCTCCCGAGGCCGGCACGTATCTACTAATTGGCTCCGGACTGATCGGTCTGGTCATCCTGCGGAAACGACTGAAGCCGGGTAAGACTCCAGCGGAGTTATAATGTCAGTTGATGACGAAGGCCAATTGGCGTCCCGCTGCTCTGTCGCTCACGATCCTAGGCGCGGTGGCGCGACTGCTGCCCCATCCGCCCAATTTCGCGCCCGTCGGCGCCACTAGCCTCTTCGCCGGCGCGCGGTTGCCGGGTTGGCAAGCGTATCTCGTCCCGCTGGCGCTGATGGCCATCACGGACCCGATCAAGGCTGCATTTTACAGCGTACCGGCGTTCACCAAGTATCAGATCTTCATTTACGCCAGCTTTCTCATCAGCGTCTGGCTGGGCCGCCGAATTCGCAATACTGAGAGCATTTCGCGCATCGCCGCCGTCACGGTTGTAAACAGCATCCAATTCTTCCTGGTTACGAACTTCGGCAGCTGGCTTTGGTTTCAGGCTTACCCCCGAACGGCAGCGGGCCTAGCTAGCTGTTACGTCGCCGCGATCCCGTTCTTCGGCTGGACCCTCGCCAGCGACATCCTCTACACGGCTGTCCTGTTTGGCCTGTACGCCTGGCTGAGCCGGACCGTTGCCAGCAATGAGCGCACTGCCGTTACGGCTTGAAACGAGTTGCTATAAGTTGGTCCAGCGGCAAGGATAGCGCCTGGGCGCTTCATCTCCTCCGGCGAGATCCCAACATCGAAGTCGTAGCGCTGTTTACCACTCTTAACGAACAGTTCGATCGCGTTGCCATGCACGCCGTTCGCCGAGAATTGCTGGAGCTGCAAGTCAAGTCCCTGGGTCTGCCATTATGGACCATTCCCCTGCCCTGGCCCTGTTCCAACGAACAATATGAGTCAAAAATGGCTGCTTTTTGCGCCTTAGCGGTCCTTAAAGGCATCCAAATGGTCGCTTTTGGCGACCTTTTTCTGGCCGACATCCGCGCCTACCGCGAGAAGCAACTGGCCGGCACCGGCCTCCAGCCTTTGTTTCCGGTCTGGCAAATTCCCACCGCCGAACTGGCTCGAACCATGATCGATTCGGGCTTGCGCGCGAAAATCACCTGCGTCGATCCCAAAGTTCTGCCGAAGGAATTCGCCGGCCGCGAGTTCGATTCCCACTTCCTCGCCGACCTGCCGCCTTCCGTCGATCCTTGCGGCGAAAACGGAGAATTCCATTCTTTTGTGTATGATGGCCCCGGTTTCCACAAACCGGTCCCGGTTACTGTGGGCGAAATCGTGGAGCGGGATGGGTTCGTTTTTGCGGATCTATGCTCAAATGATGCTGGTGCTACGTCTGCTCCTTGCTAGTTTCGCGATCCTGTCAGCGTCGGCGCAAAACCCGGCCGAGCACCTGCCCCGGTTTGAAGACTACCCCGTGGCTGAGGTTTTCAAGGGAAAACCGGCCCCGCCCGTTCTTAACACGCCCGAAGAACGCAAACTCGAAGCCGTAATCGGCGATGGAGTGAACAAGGGATGGGGCGTTTTTGATGGTGCGACTGGACAGGAATTCCGGCGCCCAGGTCCGAATTTCGCTGGACACTACGTGCTCCTGAATTTCGGTTGCGGTAGTACTGATTCAACTTGCCTGGGCGCACCGATTATAGACGCCAAGACCGGTCGCGTTTATCGGCCACCTATCCCGGTGGTTGGAATAAGCTGGCGGCCGTATTTCGGGGTGATGGCTGTCTCGTTGGCACCGCACCCGGCCGCCTCGTTTCATAACTTCCGGTCTGAAGTCACCGCTGGCCTACCGACTGAATAATCGCTTGCTCATCGCCGATATTTGCGAGGGCGTCGAAGCTTCCGGCGGCAGCGTTATCAGCTTTCCCGCCACGGGGTGCGGCGCTCATTACTACCTGATGTCCGGGGATGGCCTAAAGCTACTCCGCACTGCCGAGTTAAGTTCGAGGTAAACCGTTAATTACAGGATGTTTCTGCTACCTTAAGAAGAGGCTTGCTAGCATTCAATCATGGTAGTATACTAATATCAGTTGACAACGATCCGCTAAGATTTTGGCGAGGAGTCATTAACTCATGGACTTCAATCGATTTACCGAAAAGCTTCAAGAGGCCATTCGCTCGGCCCAATCCATCGCTGTCCAGCACGGCAATCAACAGCTGGACACCGAGCATCTGCTGCTCGCGCTTTTAGACCAACCGGGCGGGTTGGCGCCTTCCATCCTCAACAAGGCCGATATTCGCGTGGACGCGCTAAGAACCCGTGTGCAGCAAGAAGTCGACCGGATGCCCAAAGTCTCGGGCGCCAGCGGTGGCCCCGATCAGGTATTCGTCACCAATCGCGCCACCAAGCTTCTCACGCAGGCGGAAGAGGAAGCTAAGCGCTTAAAAGACGAATATGTCTCGGTGGAGCATGTCCTGCTGGCCGCGACCGACGACGCTGGCGCTGCCGGCAAGCTGTTCCGCGAGTTCGGCATTACTCGGGAACGCCTGATGCGCGCGTTGCAGGAAGTCCGCGGCAGCCAGCGCGTGACTACTCAAAATCCTGAAGCCACCTACGAAGCCCTCGAAAAATACGGCCGCGACCTCACCCAGCTGGCCTCTCAAGGCAAGCTCGATCCAGTAATTGGGCGCGATGAAGAAATCCGGCGTGTCATTCAAGTGTTATCCCGCCGCACCAAGAATAATCCGGTTCTCATCGGGGAGCCGGGGGTCGGCAAAACAGCGATCGTCGAAGGCCTCGCCGGACGAATTATCCGCGGCGATGTTCCGGAGGGATTGAAAGACAAGCGCGTTGTCTCGCTCGATATGGGCGCCTTGATTGCCGGCGCAAAGTTTCGCGGCGAATTCGAAGAGCGTCTGAAGGCGGTGCTCAAGGAAGTGCAATCGTCTGAAGGTCAGATTATTCTGTTCATCGACGAGCTTCACACCGTAGTTGGCGCAGGCAAGGCCGAAGGCGCCATGGATGCCGGAAACTTGCTTAAACCCATGCTAGCGCGCGGCGAGCTGCATTGCATCGGCGCCACAACTCTCGACGAATATCGCAAATACATCGAAAAGGACGCCGCACTCGAGCGCCGTTTCCAGACTGTATTCGTCGATCAGCCCAGCGTCGAAGACACCATTTCCATCCTGCGCGGTCTGCGCGAGCGGTACGAAATCCATCACGGCGTTCGCATCAAAGACTCTGCGCTGGTCGCCGCCGCGGTGCTATCCAACCGCTATATCAGCGATCGCTTCCTGCCCGACAAAGCCATCGACCTGGTGGATGAAGCGGCCGCCAAGCTGCGCACCGAAATTGATTCCATGCCGTCGGATCTCGACGAAATGCTGCGCCGTATCATGCAGCTCGAAATTGAGCGCCAGGCGTTGAAGAAAGAATCCGATAGCGCCTCCAAGGATCGACTCAAGAAGATCGAAAAGGAAATCGCCGATCTCAAGTCCGATTCCGACGCGCTCAAGGCTCAGTGGCAAGCCGAAAAAGAAGGCGTGCAAAAGCTACGCGCCTTGCGCGAACAGATCGAACACGTAAAGACCGATATCGAAAAGGCCGAGCGCCAGTACGATTTGAATCGCGCCGCGGAATTGAAATACGGCAAATTAACCGAGCTCGAAGCCCGGCTCAAGACTGAAGAATCGCGTCTGGTCGAAAAGCAGTCCGGCAAGCGGCTCCTCAAAGAGGAAGTCGACGAAGAAGACATCGCCCATGTGGTCAGCCGTTGGACCGGCGTCCCCGTTTCAAAGCTGCTCGAAGGTGAAATGCAGAAGCTGCTGCATCTGGAAGACGAATTGCATGAGCGTGTGATTGGACAGGATGAGGCGGTCCAAGCGGTAGCCGAAGCGGTGATGCGGGCGCGGTCCGGGTTAAAAGATCCGCAGCGACCCATCGGCAGTTTTATCTTCCTGGGCCCCACCGGCGTCGGGAAAACCGAGCTGGCTCGCGCCTTGGCGGAGTTCTTGTTCGACGACGAAAAGGCCATGATTCGCATCGATATGTCCGAGTATCAGGAAAAACATACCGTTGCGCGACTCCTGGGAGCGCCTCCAGGTTACATCGGTTATGAAGAGGGTGGCCAGCTAACCGAATCCGTCCGGCGCCGTCCATACTGTGTAGTCCTTTTCGACGAAATAGAAAAGGCGCATTCCGACGTGTTCAACGTTCTCCTTCAGATTCTAGATGACGGTCGCCTGACCGACGGTCAGGGCCGCACCGTAGATTTCAAGAACACTATCGTAATAATGACGTCCAATATCGGGAGCACGCGCATCTTGGAATATAGGGGCGCTTTCGCCGGTGAAGGGTTCGAACGCATGAAGGAAACGGTGCTCGAAGAGATGCGAGGTCACTTCCGGCCGGAGTTTTTGAACCGGGTGGACGAGACTATTGTGTTCCACGCTCTCACCGAAGAGCATTTGAAGCAGATCGTGGACATCCAGTTGAACGGCCTGCGGAAACGTCTGGCCGAACGGCATATCGATTTGGAATTGACGGATCGGGCTCGCGGACATCTGGTTCGCAGCGGCTACGACCCAGCTTACGGCGCCCGGCCGTTAAAACGGGCCATCCAGCGCGAAATTGAAACGCCAATAGCACGCCGGATTCTCGGAGGCGAGGTCAGGGACGGCCAGCAAGTAGTAGTGGATTTGGGCCCTGCCGGCCAATTGAGTTTCGAATCTCGAAACGTCAGCCGTGAGCGTGAAGCGGCTCTCGAGGAAGCATAGAAAGTTGGAGGAACCTCATGAAAGGTTATATCAGTAAATCCACGGCGGCTTTGTTCGCCGTTATTGCCCTGCTGGCCGGCGCGCTCGTCGTCACCGTCAGCAGTCCCACTCACATTCCAGTTTTCGCGGATACTTCTCGGGCTGCCGAGACGGGTCCCATCACCACTTTTGCTCCCGTGGTGAAACGCACTTTGCCGGCGGTGGTGAACATCTCTTCTTCAAAGGTCGTAAAGGAACAGGCCGAACAAGGCGAGATGTTTGACAGTCCGCTTTTCCGCCAGTTTTTCGGCGGCCGCATGCCGCAGCAGACGCAGCCACGCTCGCAACGCGCCACCAGCCTGGGCTCCGGAGTCGTGGTTAGCCAGGATGGCTACATCCTGACCAATAACCATGTCGTGGAAGGCGCGACCGACGTCAAAGTCTCCTTCGCCGACAAGGAAGAATATCCGGCCAAGATTGTCGGCACCGACAAATACGCCGACTTAGCTGTACTGAAGATCAACAAAACCGGCCTCATTACGCTGCCGTTCGGAGATTCATCGCACGCGCAAGTAGGCGATGTGGTGCTCGCCATCGGTGAGCCCTTCGGCCTGGGCGGAACCGTGACCATGGGCATCATCAGCGCTACAGGGCGCAGCATGGGCGGCCAGATTGAGCGATTTGAGGACTTCATCCAGACCGATGCCTCCATCAATCGCGGCAACTCCGGCGGTGCGCTCATCGATACTCGTGGCGATTTGGTTGGTATCAATACCGCCATCTTGTCCGGCGAGACCGGCGGCAACCAGGGAATCGGCTTCGCAATTCCTGCCAACATGGCCCGCAACGTAATGGACCAGATCATGAAGAATGGAAAGGTGACCCGTGGATTCCTGGGCATTCTCCCGCAGGAGCTGACGCCCGAGATGGCGAAAGCCTTCGGGATGCCGAATGGCCATGGCGTAGCCGTAGCGCAAGTGGAACCCAATAGCCCCGCGAAAAAGGCTGGCCTGCAGGTCGGTGATGTCATCACCGCCGTCAATGGCACTTCTATGGACGACGTAAATGCATTCCGGCTGCAAGTAGCAGGCTACGCGCCCAATACCACGATCAACCTTAAAGTTGAACGCAGCGGTCAAACGCTTACGCTTCCTGTAACTCTTGGCGTGTTGAACCTCGAAGCCGAGAATAAGGGAGACGGCGATGGTAACCTGCCCGGAGGCGGCGAGAAGGGCGCCCTGAATGGCGTCTCGGTTCAGGCTCTCACTGCTGACCTGCGCCAGCAGCTGCAAACTCCTGAAACTACGCAAGGAGTTGTCATCACCGAAGTCGACCCGAATTCGTCAGCATCGGCTGCAGGGCTGCAACAGGGCGACATCATCGTTCAAGTGGACCGGAAACCAGTTACTTCGGTGTCCGAGTTCAATACGGCCGTAAGGGCTGGCGCTTCGCGGGAATCCACTCTTCTGTTAGTCAAAACGGGTCCGGGCACGCATTTTGTTGTAGTTCCGAACAAGTAAGCCGGCTCCGAGCGAGCCGCACGGCTTACTGAGCCGCGCACCGAGTAAGCGGTCCTTGAGTGTAGTTGAAGCAGGCTTCTTGAGTGAAGCCTGCTTCTTTTTGTCTTTCTATGCATCCAACTTGTAGCAGGAGATCCCAAATGTCGGAACAACCAGTTGTCTACACACTACCGGTATTACCCCTGAAAAGCGCGGTGCTCTTCCCCTACCTGCTGATGCCGTTGTCAGCCGGCCGGCCAGCGTCAATCGCGGCCGTGGAAGCTGCACTTGCGACAGAATCGAAGGAAATTCTAGTTTTCGCCCAGAAGGACCCGGACCTGGACGTACCTACTCACGACGACCTTTATGCGATCGGCACCAAAGCGGTCATCCGCAAGATGAATCGCACCAACGATGGTCATCTTGAACTCATGGTCCTCGGGATGGAGCGCGTCACTCTGGTGAAGCTGGATAGCTCCGAACCGTTCCTGAAAGGCCGCGCCACTCCCCTGCCCTTACCAAAGGACAGCGGTCCAGAAGTTGAGGCGCTGCAAAGCGCGCTGATCGAACTCGCGGGCGAAGCGTTGACGCTCGCCCAACCGGGTTCGCCGCAAGAACTGCGCGGGTTGATCGCGTCCAATGAAGATCCGCTGCGGCTGTCGTTCGTGCTGGCGTCCATGTTTAGTTTTGACTCGGACAAATGCCAGTCGCTGCTAGAAGCGCCCTCGCGCGCCGAAGCTCTGCGCATGCTGCACCGTTACCTGATGCATGAAGTGCAGGTACTCGAGCTGCGCAACAAGATCAATACGGAAGCTCGCACCGAGATGAGCAAGGAGCAGCACGATTATTTGCTGCGCCAGCAGATGCGCGCCATCCAGCAGGAGCTTGGTGAAAAGTCGGGTGAGCAAGCCGAAGCCGATCAATTGCGCGGCCGCTTGGAAAAGGCCAACCTTCCCGAAGACATTCTCAAGGAAGCTAAGCGCGAGCTGGACCGGCTCGAGAAGCTGCCTCCGAGCGCTCCGGATTACAACGTGATCCGAACCTATCTCGACTATGTGCTCGAGCTCCCCTGGAACAAGAGCACTGAGGATTCGCTCGACATCGCGCGAGCCCGGCAGGTGCTGGACGAGGATCACTTCGGATTGAAAGACGTGAAGGAGCGCATCCTTGAACATCTCGGCGTTTTGAAACTCAACCCCAACGCCAAGGCGCCGATACTTTGCTTCGTCGGAGCTCCTGGAGTTGGAAAAACATCGCTGGGGCAGTCCATTGCGCGTGCGTTGAACCGGAAGTTTGAGCGCATGAGCTTGGGCGGCTTGCATGACGAAGCCGAGTTGCGCGGTCATCGACGGACCTATATTGGCGCCTTACCAGGGCGCCTGATTCAAGCCATGCGCCGCGCGGGTGCGAACAATCCCGTGATCATGCTGGACGAAGTGGACAAGCTGGGGCACGATTTCCGTGGCGATCCAGCCCATGCCCTGCTCGAGATCCTGGATCCGGAGCAAAATAAAACGTTCCGCGATAACTACCTGGATCTGCCGTTCGATTTGTCCAAGGTGCTGTTCGTGACTACCGCCAACGCGCTCGATACCATCCCACGGCCGTTGCTGGATCGTATGGAAATCCTGCGGCTGGCCGGCTATAGCGAAGAGGAGAAGCTGCAGATCGCCAAGAAGTATCTCATCCCGAAGCAGCTCAAAGAGACCGGACTGACCGCCGAGCAATGCGTTCTTCCCGATGAAACGGTACATAAGATCATCTCAGGCTACACGCGCGAAGCTGGACTTCGGCGGCTGGAGCGGGCCATCAGCGGAGTGACTCGTAAAGTGGCTCTGAAGTTCGCCGAAGGCGCTGCCGGACCGTTCACGGTAACGTTGGACGCACTTTCGGAGATGCTTGGGCCAGAGCCGTTCAACCAGGAGGAAGCGCGGCGCGATCTGCCGGCTGGTGTAGCTACCGGCTTGGCCTGGACTGAAGCCGGCGGCGACGTTTTGTACATCGAAGCTACGCTGCTTCCAGACGGCAAGGGCTTAACCCTCACCGGACAACTGGGGGAAGTGATGCAGGAATCGGTTAAGGCGGCTCAGAGCTACATCTGGTCGCACGCGGCCGATTTCGACATCGACCCGATGTTGTTCAAGAGCTCCGGAGTCCACGTGCACGTCCCGGCGGGTGCAATCCCCAAGGATGGCCCATCGGCCGGCGTGACCATGGCTACTGCGTTGACGTCGCTTTACACCAAGCTTCCGGCTCGCAGTGATGTCGCGATGACCGGCGAGATTACCCTAACCGGACTGGTGCTGCCCATCGGCGGCATCAAAGAAAAGGTGCTGGCGGCGCGGCGGGCGGGCATTCGAACCGTGATTATGCCTAAAGCAAATCAGAAGGATCTTCGGGATCTGCCGGAAGAGGTTCGCAAAGAGATGGAGTTCATCTTCGCCCAGCGCGTTGAGGACGTCTTGCGGGTGGCCATCCCGCAGCTCAGCGAGCGGATGGACGGCACCAAAACGCGGCCCATCATTCATGCTGCATAACAATTCGACCGATAGGTAGTAGTAGACGCGGTAGACAACCAGCGCGGAGAGAGTCCTTCGGGACAATGCTCTCCGCGCTTTTTTTGTGGCGCAGTGCGCCCGCGTTGAGGACAGCCCTTCTGCTGAGAAGCTCAGCCATTAACGGCCCAGCACCATAATCCCAAAGCTATCCGGCGTGACCTGGCCGCGCACCTGCTTGCCGTCCTTCTCGGTAGGCGGTCCAAATTCTGCGAAAGGAAGATACAGCTTGTGAGCCTTGTCGTCAACCCCGATGGTGCGCGCGCTCCGTTGTGTCGGAATAGTTGCCAGCGCATCCCACTTGCCTTGGGATTCGCCTACCACAGTGATCGTTCCATCCAGGCCGTTGGCACTGAACGCATACCCGCCGTCGAAAGCGACTCCGTCCGGGCCCCCGCCGATGGCCGGCATGGCAAGCACTTTGCCTGTCGCAGGGTCGCTCACAACCATCATTTTGTTCCCGCACACGCTGAACAGGAGACCTTTGGGACTTATCGCGAGGCCGCTGGGACCGTCGCACGGGGCGACGGAATAGCGCTTGGTGACGGTGGCAGTCTTGGCATCCACTTCGATGATCTCGGCTTTGTCTTCGATATTGTCGTAGATGTGGCCCTTGCCATCCACTTGGGCGAACTCGGGCTTTCCGCCCACCGGGATGGAAGCCGCGATCACATCGCCGGTCTTGGCGTCGATAGCGGTTGCGTCGGCGCTGCGCCCGTTGAATGTGAACACCCGCTGTGTGACCGGTTCATAGATTATGGCGTCGGGATTCTTTCCGGTCTTCACCTTGGAGAGAACCTGGAGCGTCTTGAGATCGAAGACCGATACCTCGTTGTCGGCGCCGTCGCTGGTAAATCCCTTCCCCAGGTCGGCGGCAATGGCAATTCCGTGCACGCCGTTAGTGCTTGGAATTGTCCCCACAACCTTGTCCGTGCCGGTGTCGATGACGTCCGTCTGCGTGCCGTGCGAAACGTAAAGCCGGTGATTGGCGCTGTCGACGAAAACGTAGTCCCATCGCCCCAAGCCGCCGATCTTGATTTTACTGAGCACCTTATAGGCAGGCGGAGCAGCCGGCACTCCCACCGCGAGAAGCAGCGCCAAGCCGGCGGCCGCCGTTATCGTCTTTGTCAGTAAGCGGATTTTCAAGATGGATCTTCCTTTCGCTTTACAGCTTATTCTAGCGGTAGCTTCGGTGGTTCTGTTTTACCATCGAGGCATGAAGGTTGAAGACAAGGTCGTTGTCGTCACCGGCGGAGGAAACGGAATCGGCCGGGCATTGTGCCGTCGTTTTGCAGCCGAAGGCGCCAAGGCGGTGATCGTCGCCGATATCGAGGCCGAGGCCGCTCGCGAAGTGGCGGCTGAAATCTGCGGCTTGGACTTCGCCGTCGACGTCGCCAGCGAATCCGACGTCCAGATGCTGGTGGATGAAGTCATCAAGAAATACGGTCCTATCGACTTGTTCTGCTCCAACGCCGGCGCCGGAGTGGAAGGAGATTGCCGCGCGCCCAATCGCGATTGGCTGCGTTCCTGGGAAGTCAACGTGATGGGCCATGTATATGCGGCGCGCGCAGTTTTGCCGGGCATGCTCGCGCGCGGGCAAGGCTACTTGTTGCAGACGGTATCGGCCGCCGGGCTGCTCACCATGCTGGGCTCTGCGCCTTACTCGGTCAGCAAGCACGCAGCACTAGGGCTGGCTGAATGGCTCAGCGTCACGTACGGCGATCAGGGCATCAAGGTATCCGCGCTGTGTCCTCTGGGCGTGAAGACGCGCATGCTGGAGCGCGGTGAATTCGGTGGCGGAACATTTCTGCTTGACGACGCCATCGAACCGGACGAAGTCGCCGAAGCAGCGATCCAAGGACTGGACGGCGAGCAGTTCCTCATCACCCCACATCCGAAGGTGTTGGAGTACATGCGCCGCAAAGCCGACGACTATGACCGGTGGCTCAAGGGAATGCGACGCCTGCAAGCGAGCATGACTCCGCTCAAGGCCCCTTCTTGATTCGCTTCGCTTGACAGTTCAGGGCGTGTATCCTACCTTGAAACTTCATGCGAAAAAAAGTGACTGTAGTAGGAGCTGGGAACGTTGGCGCCAATTGTGCGCTGCGTATCGCCGGCAAAGAGCTGGCGGACGTCGTTTTGGTCGACGTGGTGGATGGGGTCCCGCAAGGTAAGGGACTGGACCTGCTGGAATCGGGACCCGTCGAAGGATACGACGTCAACATCACCGGCGCCAATGATTACGGACCTACGGCGAACTCAGACATCGTGATCATCACGGCCGGGTTTCCGCGCACTCCTGGAATGAGCCGCGACGACCTGCTGATTAAGAATTACGAAGTGGTGAAGATCGCTACCGAGCAGGCCGTGAAGGCATCGCCCAATGCCATTCTGATCCTGGTAACGAATCCTTTAGACGCCATGTGCTGGACCGCGCTGCAGGTTTCAAAATTGCCTAAGGAGCGCGTAATCGGAATGGCCGGGGTTTTGGACACGGCGCGGTTCCGCACTTTCATCGCGATGGAGCTCGGCGTTTCGGTGGAAAATGTCACCGCGCTGGTGCTGGGCGGCCACGGCGACACCATGGTTCCGATCTCCCGGTTGACCAGTGTCGGCGGCATTCCGCTGAGCGAGCTTTTGGATCAAGCGACCATCGATCGGCTGGTGCAGCGCGCGCGCGACGGCGGCGCCGAAATCGTGAAGTACCTCAAGACCGGAAGCGCTTATTACGCCCCGTCGTCCTCGGCGGTGGAAATGGCGGAGTCCATTTTGAAGGACAAGAAGAAGGTGCTGCCGTGCGCCGCGTACCTGGAAGGCGAATACGGAATCAAGGGGCTGTACGTGGGCGTGCCAGTGAAGCTGGGAGCGAAGGGCATCGAGAAGATCTACGAGATTAAGCTGCAAGCGGACGAGCAAGCGGCACTGCAGAAGAGCGCCGCCGCGGTGCAGGAGCTGGTGGACGTGATCAAGAAGAAGATGTAGCTGCTCGTTGTTTTACCGCGAAATCGGGATCAGAGTTAGCCGATTGAGGTGCTCGAAGTCCTGATAGTCTGTCGTGGCAAGCGCTAGATCCCATTGCCTGGCCGCTGCCGCAATCCAAGCGTCGGAGGCTGCGACGGGACGACCCGCAACCCGGCTCTCGGCCATGCCTACCCCGGAGAAGCACCTCTGGTAGAGGGCGTGTTCCGGCTTAAA
>Ga0302326_10017025_pt1 | contig 15183 bp, 24 predicted proteins | sample Palsa_T0_3_FD_202264 | JGI IMG/M metagenome (GOLD analysis project Ga0302326, IMG submission 202264) | Peat permafrost microbial communities from Stordalen Mire near Abisko, Sweden - Palsa_T0_3 | ecosystem: Environmental > Terrestrial > Soil > Palsa > Peat permafrost | place: Sweden: Abisko...
ATACGATGATCAGCGATAGAGGAGTGCAACTGGTAGAAATTGGCGCATCGAACCATTCGCCAACATCAACCAATAAACGTCCCCTCAGATGATCAGATAGCCAAAGCTTAAGCCGCTCCCAGCGCCATCTCCCGAGCATGAGTCCACAGGTTCATAAACCCCATGCGGGCCGTCTGCTTCTCACATCTCACAATGCTTACTCTCCTGCTTACCTTGGCTTTCTTGGCTACGTTTACGTTTGCTCAGCATGAGGAGATTGATAACTCTACTGCTAAAGCACCAATGAGATTCCTTTGGCCTGCCCAACGTCAGGGATATGATAATGTACACCTTGAGACGGATTCATTATTGATATTTCTAGGCAACGGATGATCAAGCTCCGTGTGGTGGTCGACCTGTTGGATCAAGGACAGATTTCCCTCTCACGGGTGGCGCCCTGGCATTTGTCCAAGGAGACGACGCCTTCGATGCCCAAGTCCGCATCTCCTACAAAGCCAGTCTGTCCCATTGCCATTCTCTGTTCTAACATCAGATCCCGGAGCCGACGACTTCGAAGAGATCTTACCCGAAGACGAAGACGTGGATATCGGCCATATCTGTTACGGGGGATTCAAAATCAAAGACGGCACCGCATCTGGAAGTGTTGCGACTTTTCAAATTGAGTATCTCTCAGGAGACGCCAATGAGACTTTCTATATTGTTTGTCCTTCAAGAGCTGTAGAGTTAACGCTAGTGCGCGGATGTGAATTTCGTGGATAGTAGTGCGTTTAAGACTCAGATTCCTTGTTTTAATGCGACCACTGAGGAGACCAAGGAACAGGCCGCGAGCGGGACTACGAGTGCTGCCGGAGCAACAAGTACTGCAACCAGTGAAGGCAACGGCAACGTCGGCTTCGGGGTCACTGTCCTTGGTGCGATGGTAGTTGCTATATTTGGTGCAATGACGGTTCTGTAGGACATGTGTTAAAAATGCAATCAACAACAGACCAGATTATATCGATACGTTGACATTGCACACCCTCAAAGTTTTTAACAGTCTGCAAGCCCACAGTAATTGCGCCACGAAGATAGTAGTAGGCCCAACAACTAAACCATCCATACATAAAGAAAGTATTCGGACTGCCAGCGGCTATGCCTAAACTAATAAAATATCCCACTCCGCAGCGCCAAGTCACCAAACTCCATCCACGGTAACATCACCCAGACTTGAACAAAAGGAACGCGATCTGGCCAATATAAAAATAAATGAAATGACGCGTTTCTGCCATCAGTGTCTATTCAAAGTTGCAGTCCGGCGCCTGCTGGTAACACTGGATAAAGGGAGGTACCGTGAGTAACGTAGCTGCCAAAATTTCTTCCAACGACGCAATGCCAGGTTGTGCCGAATTTTTTGTCGAATTCCTTTTTCATGTATGCGGCGATATCCTACGAATTAGCCGCCAAACGTAGTGTATCGGGAGGTACCTTTTCAATGGTATGTTTTTCCATGCCATGTCTCGCTACACGCTATCAGCACCAATTCCAGAGCGCCTATGTATGTGTTGAAGGAGACTTACCAACTTCAATTGCCTCGGCTTGCATTTCATCGCTCTACCGTTAATGATTCGCGCGCCAAGTGAGCGATAAACATACCATATCAACACTTTTGATAACCGGAGCTGCAGGGTTAGTTTTCTTGCCAAGCGCATATAATACCAATATGAGAACCATCGCTATTGGTATGGGCAAAGGCTGTGGGAGTTGATGATGCCATGACTTATCTTGCAGAAGAAGGCACTCGAGGGACAGGCGAGATGCGTGATGTGAAAGGGGAAGATTGGAGGCGGTGGTGGTATGACTGAGGAATGCTCTAGAACGCAACCGGGAACGTGATTTATCACACAATTGACTTGACAGGAACTTCGGGTCTTGGTCTTGGTCTTTGTTCCCACCGCCGAAACCGGAGCGTGGGGAGCAGCGGAAGGCCCGGAAAGCAAGAGCGGGATATCCTTTCTCGGGATAACTTAACGTCGGCTAAGTTAGATGACCTAACAACCTCTGTTCATCGCTAACCTTAAAGAGCGGCTGATGGCTCTGAAACACATAAACTACTGAACACCAGCTAATCACTCTCCGGCCGTGGACGAAGCTTCTCATCGTCATGTGCCAAGAGCAACCATGGACATAATTCTCTGCAACCGAAGCATCTAGAGGGAAACAGGGGGTCCAGAGAGATGAAGCTCAAGCCAAAGGTCCTCAGAAATTTAACCCTAAATTTGCAAAACACCGAAGCGGGTCGTCCCGTGGGGAAACTGGGGAACTTTCGGAACAACCCGATTTGCGGAGGCACCAGCGACTTTGATGATCCCTGAGGAAGCGACTCCAGCACCGAAACGCAAATCCAGGGACGATCCATCCGAGGAATCTCCCGGCGAACGCAAGAAACGAGCATCTCATGCGTGTGATTCGTGTCGAGTCAAAAAAGTTAAATGTAACGAGGAAAGACCATGCACGAATTGTGTTCGTAAGGGACCTCTAGGGACACCTTTTGCTGACGGGAAGGACAAAATTTGGCGTGTCGGTATGCGGGAAATCCGGTGCTGGATTTAGAGTATGTTGTGGGAAGCGGATAGTGGTTGATTGTAGGATTGAAACTATTAAGCGGCGGTTGGCGGAGTTGGAGGGACGGGGGGAGTTCGTTTCGAATCCAGAGGCGGTCCTCCCATCCCCTGCGAGCGTCACTTCAAGTCGTCCTGCATATGTCATTCCTATGGACTTATCAGGAGCAAATCAACCAAAAGATCAAAATCAGGCCTTGAACATAAGTGCTCCTCCCGCGGAAATCGATCCCGGATCTGATGAATCGGAATCTTTAATCGATGTCAATAAAGACACTCACGGAGAGGAGTACTACGGAGGCTCCAGTTCCGTCGCCATACTACAGCGTCTATATGCGCGCGCACGCCGTCAATCGAGCTCAAACCCTCGAGAATTACAACCACAACTGCCAACAACAGGTCCCTCAATCGTGAACCTCCTCCACAATCCAGATTTCCAAGGCACCAAAACCGGTCCGCCGGATCAACCCGTCTCATATCTTCTAATCGAGGCTGCGTTCCTGAACGTATTTTTTGATACTTTACATTATATGCATCCTATTATTGACAAGACGACGTTTCTGCAGCGGTGTGCGCAGCCGTCGGAATTAAATGGCCCACTTGGGGCGGTTTATTATGCTTGTTTGGCTCTGAGCGCTATTACCACTGCGGAAAATGATGCAAAACTAGGAGCTTATTCGCCTATTCAATGGGCAAATCTCTATGTGGATTCTGCGAAGAAAGGTATGAGATGAAAGGTGTATGAATACTCATGGTAGCGCTTGGAGACTTTTTCTCAGTCACAACGCTTGAAACAGTTCAGGCTTTATTCTTACTGGTATGAGACCTGGAAGCCCCTGGAACTGATCACAAGTCTACCGTTGCTCAAAATGCACTCAGACAGCATGATTGTTATATGTACCTTGGCGCAGCATTACGTTCCGCCGAAGGGATTGGGATGCACCAACATTCAGATCGCGCAAGTGACCAGCGGGGCCGTCGGCGGACATGGTGGGCAATATACAATCTTGAAGCGTAATTCTCATTCTCTTACTATCTGACCATCAGTGAACTTTGTTGTGCTTCAGGTCGACCAGATAGTCTACCACGCGAAGAGCATATCAGCGTGGCACTTCCAGATCTCAATTACGAATCTCCGGAAGTGTCCATGATTAATGTCATGGTCGCTTATGCACGTCTGGCAAGACATGTATCTTCTCGAATATACCTTGAAAAGAGATCGCTTTCGGATAAATTGGCGGCTGCGAAAGAATTCGATCGGATTTTATGTGAATGGCACGATTCATATCCACAGAATCTGCATAGAGAACAGAATCCACTACGGCAGCCAGACTATGTTTCTCGTCAAAGTATCCCCATTTGCCAGAATTACTGACATGAGAAATTGTTCTCGAATTGCGATTCCATAATTTGAGACTGCTGATGCATCAACCTGTGTTGTTCTTACCCCTCGGCGATTGCTCTGAATATCGTTGGCATATTGAGAAATGCGTTACAGCAGCATCTGCAACAGTCCATTACCTCCACGAAGTCTTTGTCAGTCGCCATTACTTCCGCTCATGGTGGTATAATTCAACGTACGCCCTTTTCGCCACCATGGTCCTCCTCTACTGCGTCCTCCGCAACCCCCATCAAGATTCCATAACTGCCATCTGTGCCGACATTGAAATGGGCATCGAAGTATTCCAAGCAATGGGCACCCACCGAGTGGCAAAAAGGTGCCTCGAACTCGTGAGCTCGGTATACGATTTGGCTCAGAAAATTATCCAGAACGGTATGACGGAGCAGAATACAATGGTGGGCCTAGAAGCAGATAATATACTTCCAAATCTGATAGATCCGTTTTTACTGGAAGATTTTGCGCTCCATGTAGGGGATGGGAATCCGTCTTCTTGGAGCGCGGATTTTGATATGGAGCAGCCTAGTAATGCACTAGAAACGTTTCTCCAGTTTATGGCTAATAAGGTTGAGGATGGGAAATGGCAATCAGGGGAGAATGAAAATGTATTGTAGCCCGTATAATCTTTTTTAGAAGCTTGTAGGAGCCACCCGGGTCGTCAGATAGGGCATATGGAAGTAGCATAGAGCTAGTACATTTATCTTCGCGGCACAAATGACATGTCTCATCCCACGCGCCAAAGATAAGTTGTAACGCGTGAAAATACCGAATGGGTCACAACGCGTAAAATATCAAATATCGTCCATGTGCTAATTAAGGCGAAAGACGGACGACCCGAGCGCCGGAGATGAGAAGCGCCGATCAGATCGGGAACGGCGATGTATAGCGTGGCAAGCGGGTTAGGGCAGGGCTAAATCCTCTTCCCGGGAAATTCTGGTGATCCGGCAGTTGGGAAACATTTTATAGTCCGCCCAAACCGTCGTCCCTTTGACCTTCGTATTCGGCTTCCATCTCGCTTCAAGCCAGTGATCTTTGATTTGACACACAGATTGACTTTATCCGATGTCGGCAAACTGTATCCCATGCAATTTCAGCCGCAGCGACCTGGTGGCCCCGTTGCCTTTCCTAATCGGGCGATCAATACCCGCCTCCCCCTGTCTCGTCATGCAGGCAACCGCGAAACACAGATTCCACAGTGAGAATATCTGATACCAGCATATGGACACCTGGACACTTTTGTGGGGCCGAGCGTCTGGCCACCCTTGCGCCGGCGGCGTTCTTCTCTTCATATATCACTAGTCTCGATTCCCTGGATCCCTAGTCGCGGCTCTCTGGCGAACTGGCAGAACAGAGATGTATGGGTCTCAGCCAGTACAAACGGAGGATATCGTGTCGTCTTTCGAACGGTGCAACATATCTTTCGAAGGTTATTATCTGCACGGGAAGAATACGACTCCTTTGCAGATAGATATCGCTCAGAATAATTTCGTCGCTTCTCCTCTCGGAACCGAAACACCTCCGTTATCTCCAGGTAATCTCTTCGTTCGCCCATGCTGAGGTCTAGTCGCGTCTGCTGTACATAATGAAGAACGCCTCCCGGTCGAGATCCTTCTGAAAGTTCTCTGGCATGCCTCGTTGCCGACTCTCATCGCGTTCAAATCGACTAACCGCTTCTGGAGAGGGGTCAAATTCGATTTGCCGTTGACAACCAGCAGGTTATGGAGTTGCTGGGAACATCAGTGCTATCTCCTCCGGCGTGGGTGGCGAGGTTTATCACCTGGAGTCCGCGGAATATGGGAATTCGACTTCCTATCCATTCAACGCTGGGTACATCGATTCGATAGGTCGATCGAACAATCCGAACTCGTTGCCCGGCTTCCAAACTCGTTTCTACGGTTCCTTCTGGAGCTGCCGTCTCCAAATAACTCCACCCCCTCAGAAGATTATCTCTTTACCAAGAGACCCTCACTTCCACCATCGCCTCCCAAAAATTCAATCTCGTTCTTCCAAGATTTTCCAATCGAATTCGGCGAAATGTATCTTCTAAATCATCCGTCATGGTATACAGAAGACATGTATGTCCGTCATGCCCTTATGCCAACTCGCTACACGGACCTCAAGCGCCCATGGTTCACCAAACGCGATCGCAAACTCTTTGACAAAAAGTACCATCTGGTCCGTGGAATGCGTAAACCCATCACTCCAAAGCGACCCTTGCCAGTCCGTCGACTGAGTCCTACCCGTGGGTACAGTTCCGATACGTCCGATGACGGGACCCCAGAATGGGAAAAGAATGCTCCAGAGGGGCCTCATGCATTCGGTCCAAATCTTATCCATTTCGCTCAACATACACTTCCATTTTCTGAAAAAATCGAAGAATGGCCCCCGGCACATATCTTATGTGTCCTCATTGCAGAACTACAACCCGTTCGAAAAGTCCACCGCCGGGCATCTCAGCCCGCATTTCTACTAGACTTTGAAAACGAATGCCTTAAAAGCGATGAAATGGCCTTTTTGGAATGGTGTATCCCCGACGATGGGATCGAATATCATCTAGTCATTGCAGTGGAGGGGGAGATGCAAGGATATGTTTTCGTCGAGGCCGAGAAACAGTTACTTACCCTGGTGGGGATCGATTGGGGAGAAGTCTACGAACGTTGGTTGGTGAGATGTGCAGGTTACATCTCTAGGAACGATGATATTGCATTTCATGAAAGGTAAAGGGCCGGCGAAAATGAATTGAGAAGAAGGAGAGAAAGTTTTTTGCCTGCGCTCTTGTGGTTATATAGACGGGATGGTGCTCGGACGTTCGCTATTTATGAACTTTTTGAGAGTGGTGGTGTAGATGAGAACAAAGGGATGTGTCATTTTGTCGTATATGTTTTTCAAGTAAAGCGCATAGCCCCTTTCAGTAAATAAAATCTAATTTGTTTCTCCGCCGTTCTCTGAATGACATACGTGGCCGCATACTTAAGTCCAATAACCTAAGTCGCTGTGATGTTTCCCGTGTCCCTGATCTACCCCTGAGATTTTGGGCGTCAAGCGCGTTATCTGTGATGTTTTCACGCGTCTTCGCCGATCACTCACAACCAACACCAAGGCCGTCGCTCCAGGTATTACGGCCCAGGGTATGCTACCATCACCCACGAAGAGCCCCGTCAAACGATCTTCTGCATCACCAATAAAAACTTCACCCTCGAAAGCATCTTTACCCGATATCAATCTAAGATTGCACACCAACAGCATCTGTGCAAAGGACACGAAACTCGTATTGACCAACGGCGTATTCACTCAGCGCTCCAACTCCGTGGTGCATCCAAAAGTACAGATTACAACCTCTTCGGACGGAACTGCGCTAGGGAGATGTTCTATTGTTAGTGAGAGATGTGTTATTGAGGAGACACTGCGGATTGGAGATTATGTATTGATTGAGGCGGGATGTAGAATTGCAGCAAAGGAGATTGGGGATGATTGTGTTATTGAGAGTGCTGTTATTCTGGAGGAAGGATCGGTCATTGGGAATGGTTGCAGGATATGTGCGGGAGAAAGAATTAGTCGTAATCAGGCTGTGCCTGATGGGACTGTTATCTTTGGAAATGGACAACGCAGGCCAGATAAAACTGATCTGGTATTTTCCCTTTTTGAGTTGTACTGAGACAGAAATCTCGACGGAAAACACAAGAAAAGCAGTGTGCGTGGCTCAATGCTAATTTCTCCAAGGCTAATCAAGTATGGCGGGCACCATAATAAATACAATTACATGTCATTAATAGAAATCTAATCGAACTGAACAGCATTACGCGGCATTATCAACGGTCTCAAAAGTACAAATATCACTGCAACAACCGTTGATAAAGCGCAACCCAGTACTTCTTCGCTCCAGTCTCCATGACATCTCCATGACACGGAATAAGACGATCAAAATCCCATGAACTAACCAATTTCGCGTCCCTCTTCATCGCACTTACGTCAGAGTTACTATCAGCGGAGACGTACGCTTTATCTTTGGAAAAGAGGTGCCATATTGCGAAATTATGAATCCAGTTGTTGGGAGATAATATCTTGAGGAACAAACTTGTCTTCCATCCTGACACAGGATCCACGTCAGACCGCGAGAACGCTTCCCTAGCAGGCAAGTTCACTGCCAAGTCCCCATTCAAGAGTGTTTTACTAGGAACATGTAGGATTGCGACCTCCTTGGAAGCGTACCCTGGAAAGTAGTGCGCAAGGATCTCATTATTTCCAAACGTCCTCTCTAGCTTCTCCGGAGTGAACTCGAAGTCAAGTTTCAGATCTTTGAGGTTTTTTTCGAGTCCTTGCGGTCCAAGGATCTCTGCCTGTGGGTAGACCTCTTTCCACGCTTTCAGGTACAAGTAGTGCTGATATTAGCGAATAGTCGCAACTATATGTACCTCAAAACTAGGGGAAACAAGATACTTGACTGTGCCAATCGAGTCGACCCATTGTTTTGTTCCTTCTTCGAATTGCGTGGGACTTATAACGAACAAATCGCCGTTGGAAAGGCGAATAATACTTGCTCTGCCGCCGACTTTTGCTCCACGTCGTAAGAAGGGCGTACTTATCGCCCAAATCATCCCGGGCACGACTTCTCTCTGGATGGATTTGTATGACATACTTACGGAATGAGTATTGCTGAGAAAGCAATATCAGGCGGTGCGATCCGCATGCCTGCCGTTTATATAGGTATATAAATAGTTGCTCCGCGAAAGGGTCACACAGTCCCTACAATTACAGTTGATGATAACAGGTATCGCCTGATCGGCGAACGGGATATAGAGCTCTGATTGGTGGACGGACACGGGACCACGCGTTGGGACGGTGCCTGATCCGCGCTCAGGCCGTGTTTACGAACATCGCGACCCACGAAATATCATCCCACAACTCAAAGGCCACGCTCACCATGTCCTATTATCGTCAGCTAACCTCTCCGTCAGTGTAATCTATACCAATGCCGTCTTTTACTTCGATAGCAAGTTCCGCTGCAAATGGCTGGCGAAAACTCAAGGAAGAGACGTTGACGTACACGCCACCATCGTCCGAGGGGCCGAAACCTGTTCGGTCTCCAGATCGCAAACTGCGGAAAGTCAATATCATGCAATATACTGATCTTCCTCGTCCGAATGTCAAGTCAAAAACGAGCAGTGAGGTACAACTTGGAATGCCTCAATCGTATATCCGACAATGTGAGACGGATCGGTTTTTTCGAGAACGTGAATCCCCGGTAAACCTAAGGGTACTGACAGGTAGATCATAAACACTATTATTCGAAGGATTCTATTCTTGGGCTGATCATTATTTCGTTGGCGCTGGATACGAATACTACGCCTCCAACGGCACATGGCCACGTTTTCACAAAATGCGGACCAATGAGTATTCCGACAATGAAAGTCTCGGCAGATTCCAGTTGTTATTCAGCAGTATACCATCTTAGCGAGGATGCAAGATCAAGTTTAGCAAAACAAGCCGCTGCAATGGTGTTGTTGAAATATTTTGCAAACACTCCTGGTCTGGTCATGGAAGAGGCGAGAAGGACTATCGATGGAGGAGGTTGGGGTGGGTTGGGAGGGGTCTGTGCTTTTGATGAAATGCATGCTGCTGATATTGCGGAAAGATGTGAACGCCTGAAGGGAAGTGATGTCACTATGGACTTGAAATGTTCTATGGAATGGAGGGGATATGATCGAGTGTTCGTGGATGTTGTCATACCAAGTGAGCACGAGGTTGAGGATCCTGAAGGTATGGCTTCCATCGAGTGATCCTGCTGATATAGGCCTTCGTGACCTCTTGAACCTGTTTAGACCTTTTGCAAAGTCAAAAGAGGAGCCAGCACAACTGGCTCAGACAAAACCACTACAAGTAACGGAAACCGATCCAGTCTCTCGTCGAGCACATATTCTCGAAGAATTACAGTCCACAGAACGACATTTCTTAGCTCGCATGCAACATCTCCTCCAAGACTACCATACCCCTCTGAAAACTCGAGCCAAGTCTCCGGATCCAATATTGAACATGTATCAAGTCAACACTCTCTTTCCGCGAAGTCTGGAAGTGATAGTCAAAGCCCATGAGACATTCTACGAAGCGTTGGCAGGGGCCGAAGAACATGAGATTCCAGGGATTTTGGTAGAACATGTATTGCCTCTCCACAAGCCCATCTGATTGTTCTAGTTTGGTAAGTTCAAAGAATGTTATCCAAGATTTTTGGAAGGCCGACGAGGAAGTACGACAATGCTCAAAGAACAACTCCAGAACCCCCTATTTCGCGAATTTGTCGATGTACCGTCTCCTCCAGACCTCTATACTAACGAATAGAAACAAAAATACCAGGGAGGTCTTCAGATTGGTCTCCCCGAATTATTGATCGATCCAGTCCAACGCATCCCGCGATACTCCCTCTTCCTAACGGACCTCCTCCCCGTCTTCCCATCCGACGACCTAACCACCGCCCTCAACACAATCAAAGAGATTGGTCTCATGGAAAAACGCCTCGAAGACCAAACGTCCGAAACCTGGAGCCGTCTAAAACGTCTAATCAAAGACCTCCCCGCGGACCTAATCTCCTCTTCGAGACTCCTCATCGACGCCATCGACTGCGTTGAAATCCTCCCTCCCTACTCCTCCGGTGCCAGCGGTCTGCAAGCCACACTATGCGTATTCAGCGACTGCATCATGTTTGTCAAACGCGCATACATGGAACAAAATCTCTCGGGGCGGATTCTTTCAGAACAAGAAGATTTAAGGGTCCAGGTTGGCAGTCGGAATGATTTGACTGGACAGGGACAGATGAATGCTTCGTTTCGGGGGTCGGTGGCATTGGATAAGGTTAGAGTGGCGAGATCGGAGACGGCGGTGTGGGTTACGTTGTTGGATGAGTTGGAGGGGAAGGTGCAGGGGAAGTGGACTGGACGTGTAGAACGAAGGTTTGTGCCTTGTGTGAGACCCACGGAATTTGCTGAGAGGTTTATGGATGCTGTTGCCAAGGCGAGACAGATGGCTAGGGGAAAGGTTGAGTTAAATGGGGTGATTGAGCGGGAGGGTGGGAAAGTCGTTATTGATTGGGGGGTCGTAAGGAGAGAACATTACGAAGAGATCAAACAGAAGGTATTGCTGTTTGAAAAGTGATCTGACGTTAGGCTGAGGTGGCGGTGTTTTATGTGGAGAGTGATGTGCAGGTCGCAATGCCGTATCTCCAATGTATTGGTTCGCCTGCAGTGAGCTTGAGTATCACATCCAAAAAAGGACAATTCAAAATATACGAAGATAACACCATCGATATCCCTCCCACGCACTGCGGAGATACTACTTACACTGCGGATCTCATCTCCGAAACCCTCTTCAATCAAAGTACACACCTCCTCTCTAGTACCTAACTAATCTGAGTCGTTGAAGCAGAGAAAGTCCTCACAGCACCATACGCACCAGCGAATTTGAACGCGTATCTCACATCAAATACTCAAATACTTGACGCCGTCTACCGCAAGACACTCCCTCCCTCCTTCCCTAAGGCACTGGCTTCACTCCCTACAAGTCCATCCAAATCTCTTTCCTCGTTCCTAAGGTCTCCAAAACGACGTAATAAAGATACCATCGATTCCGTGAGAACGTCGGTATTCGACTCACCTAGCACGGGAAGTCAAACCCATTCCAGCGACGCTACTAGTCGGACTACTAGTTCTTCTATCGACGATGGAATAATTATCGGAAAAAGAACGAGTCTTATGTTTCTGAATTCGGAAGGCAAAGACAAAGGGCACGTTGCTGGTGTGCGGAGTTTTGTCGAGGGACTCAGAGGTAGAGATTGGCATGGTAATTTCTTTGGGTGAGATGATGTTGACTTTAGATGTGGAAGGAGATCTGAATTCATTAAGCTTGACGTCCCAGAAACAGGTCCTTGAACTTGTAGCACTGATAGGTATAGTCTAAAGTATGGACGTATCTGACCGAAGATAAATATCCTACGAGGACATTTGCAGTTGCGGGATCAAGTACTGAGATTGCATATCCTGCTCTAAGAGTTTTTGTAAAGGAACACGTAATCCGGAAAATGGGAGTATTAATTCCTTCCGATATCGTTTCAAGATTACACATAATCAATGGTATACCCTGATGACATCGATGTATTAATGGAAGATATGCCTGTGTCGGAGGACCTGAAACGAGGGAGATTTGGCGATGCGCTGAAAGGAATTCCTGTGGATAAGGCACAGATTGTTCAACTTCTCATTGCCATTCTTTCAGAGTACCTACATCAATTATCCGGCTAATTATTAGTGATCTGGAAAGCATTCCGGAGCAATTATCTGAGAAGGCATTGCTCGGAGTAGCGTGCATGCTAGTAGATGAACCCTCCGCAAAAGAATTCATTCCAATCGTCCACTGCATGATGCAATCCCCCGAAGCCGTCTTTGGTACCTCCCCTTTCCCTCCAAACTAATTCAAAAGAATTCCTCCAACAGCCCGACTCTAAAATCTTGCTCCGCGCCAACTCACAGAACACCCCAAGCACCCACTCCTCCGGACCGCGCTGCACCCCCTCCCCCACCAAACGCCATTCACGCATGTCCCTCTCATCGTCGCACAACACCTTCGGCACCCGTTCCAGTATGTCCTTCCAGCGCACACAATCTCTCCGGCGCCCCACCTCAGGGACACTTTCTAGTCGACCTATTTCGAGTGGAGTATTGACCAGACGACCTGTCACGGCAGTGGATTTCGGGGAACAGAATGCTTCGGTCGCGTCGAGGGGGTCGGTACAGTCGGAGAATTGGTTTGCGGACGAACATGAGGCTTCGGTTTGTCTTGTTGTAGGGAGTGATGAGGAGGGCGAACGGGAAGAGGAGGAGAAAAGCCAGGAGACTTTAAGGGACCTGGCACTGACGGCGGGGGAGTACTTTAATAAAAGTTCTGGGGAGAACTGGTGGGAGTAGATTGGGCGGCGGGTTTGCACGATCTGTTCTGTTCTGTTCTGTTGAGTTCTTGGGATCTTGGATAGCATATAGTCTGGAGTATAGGTTTAATCTGTTTGGAGGGATCTTAAAGTTGTATTCTTTAGAGTGTGCGTTTACTAGTGATATCATTTCTCAAAGCTAAACGTGACCTTTCTTAGACTGCGTGCTGTTGAGATCTCGGTCCTTCACAAATTTGCGTACTGAGATCGCGGCCTGCCGATCAATCACAAAAAGTCAAACAAATTCCATTTCGCTGTTTGTTCACCTCACTGCGAAGCATGTCATCCGAACCACCGCCTCCACCACAACCGCCACAGCGCACACTAAGTGCCATAAACCGCCTGCAAGACACTCCAGCACAAGGCCGTCTCGCCGACGTCTCCCGCGGGCCAACTCCCGCACTCACAAGAGAAGGCAACGTCCGTGCAAGGTTCAATCCAAAAGTTGTTCCTCGGAGAACTGCAGAGTATGAAGACCTTTTCTGAAGCAAGCTAATGATAGACCGACGCCGCCTGTAGTCCCTGAAAGTAGCTTGTTGAGTGATAGAAGTAGACGGTCATATGTATGCTTATTTACAAGGGTGTTGGCTGAGTTTAGGTGCCTAGGGAGGGTCCTTCAACTAGAGGGCGTGGAAGGGGGAGAGGTAGAGTAGAGGTTGTGACGGCTATTTCTGGGCCATTTGCTGCTGGTCCTGCTATTGCTGAGGGTCGTCCGACAAGGGGTACCTTGGTACAGTGAACAAGACTGATAATAGCACTGCGCGACCATGGTTCATCGCTTACAGTTGAGAGAGCCCCCGTGGACGGAGTTATCCCGGGACAGACTGACGCAACCTCAACAACAGCCCCCACCGCAAATAAGGAAGGAGAATCCTCTAAACCTGCAACCCCAGGAAAAAAGAGCGCCACCACAAAAACAAAAGTAAAACGTGAAGAAGACGATGAATTCGACTTGCCCGATGACTTAGACGTAGAAGACGAGCGAATCGATCTCGCAGAACTCAATTTCCCAGGCGGTCCAGTATCCAGTAGCAGAAAAAACGACAGATCCGTCCGAGGATGGAAGAAAATCGAGTTATGGATTGAACAGGAAGATGCCGAGGAAATTGTCTTGGATGATGAACCTGCTCCTCCTCCTATGCCACCACCACCAGCGCCGAAAGAAGTCACTGTTAAGGTAGAAGAGGATGAGATTAGGGGGGTTATTATGCCTATACCGGAGCCTATGCCGTTGGATGAAGTGGTCGAGAGGAAAGAGGAGGTTCCTGTGGTGAAGCCTCGTGTTCGAAGACGACGGCAGAAGAAGTCATTGAAGGGCAAATCACGGGAGGAAAAGGAGGAGTTGGCAAGAGAAGAACTTGATCAGGAAGTATTAAAGGAGCAGTTCTTGGCTGAGGATGGATCAGACGTATTCTTCTTCAGAGACATAGTTGCTAATCTTCGCAGCGAGAGCAAAAGTTGTTCTTACTGCAGTTGCCTGCGGAATTACCGCCTCTGAAAGACATTGCAGAAGTAGATGTAAAAGAGGAAGTCAAGCCCGAACCAACTGCGGTACCTCTTCCTTTAACAGGCGGTCCACCGTCTGGGAAGATAGGACAACTTCGTGTGCATGCTTCGGGAAAAACAGTCTTATCCTACGGTGGAATAGATTTCACGATCCGTCTGGCCAGTGATGTGGGATTTGCACAAGATTTCGCTGCAATCAACCCTTACGAAGCAACCGGGGGAAAAGCATGGCGATTAGGAAGTGTAGGACAAGGTCAAGAAGGAGGATGGTTAATTGGAGTTCCGGAACTCAAAGGCATATCAAAGCATGGATGAACAGGCATTAATAAACGCATTTTCTACTTATTGAACCAAGAAGTGTGCTTCCGTTGGTAAATGTCCCACACCATTGATTGGCAGGATATCTTGTGGACAGGCAGAAAACGCAATGACCAGATCCATCTCCGCTTTAAATAATACATAACCTCCGGGTGCAGACACAGGAGGATCGAAACTTAGAGAATGATCTTCCTTGACGGGAATGTTCATAAACAAGTTCAATGGACTAGGTACCTCTGGAGGCTCGAGTCCCAAAGTCTTCATCCCAGCGTATAAATTGTCCGTACAGTTATCGTGATATTCTTCCACGCCGAGGCGTTGGTATCGATAGATATCGCACGCCGCAATTTGTGTATCGTGGACACCCCCCGAGGTATCTTCGAGGAGCGAAAGGA
>Ga0302326_10017026_pt1 | contig 15182 bp, 9 predicted proteins | sample Palsa_T0_3_FD_202264 | JGI IMG/M metagenome (GOLD analysis project Ga0302326, IMG submission 202264) | Peat permafrost microbial communities from Stordalen Mire near Abisko, Sweden - Palsa_T0_3 | ecosystem: Environmental > Terrestrial > Soil > Palsa > Peat permafrost | place: Sweden: Abisko...
GTGATCGGCTGCCAACATCAGCCGCCCGCTCATGCCTAGATGCATGTAGAACCGCTCGGCGTTGTCGAGCGTGAAGACGATCCGTTTGGCCCGCCGATCAATCGCCCGGACGGACCGGCCTGTCAGGTATGCCGCCAGATCAATCCCCGGCGGCGTCACGATATCGCGCCGATGCAGTTGAACCGTCACGATGCGACGTCCGACCAGTGCCGGGCTCAGCGAATCGACAACGGTCTGGACTTCCGGGAGTTCGGGCATGAAACTTTTGGATCGTGACAGTGTATAGTGTAGCGGGGCAATCTTCCGGGATGAAGTGTGGCGGCGATCGCCGTCGCGGCATGTCTCATTCCTGAACTCGGAGCGCGCATGGACTCGAATATCGGTCTGGTTCCGCCGCAGGAGACGAATCTCGCCGCCGAGGAGCTGGCCGCGGTCGAGAAGCTTCAGCAGGGCTATCACGCAATGCGCACGGAATTGGGGAAAGTCATCGTCGGGCAGGAAAACGTGATCGAGGAGTTGCTGGTCGCGCTCTTCTGCCGGGGTCATGCCCTTTTAGTCGGGGTGCCGGGATTGGCCAAGACGCTGCTGATCTCAACGCTGTCGAAGACGCTGGGTTTGAGCTTCAATCGGATTCAGTTCACACCGGACCTGATGCCCTCGGACATCACCGGCACCGAGGTGATCGAGGAGGACAAATCCAGCGGCGCCCGCATGCTGCGGTTCGTGCGCGGGCCGGTCTTCGCCAACGTGATCCTGGCCGATGAGATCAATCGCACGCCGCCCAAGACGCAGGCCGCGCTGCTGGAGGCGATGCAGGAGCACCAGGTGACCGCCGGGGGAAAGCAGCATCGGCTGCCCGAGCCGTTTTTCGTTTTGGCCACGCAGAACCCCATCGAGCAGGAAGGGACCTATCCACTGCCCGAAGCCCAGCTCGACCGCTTCATGTTCAACATCAACGTCGGATACCCGACCGAAGAGGAGGAATTCCAGATCGTCCGCCTGACCACGATGAACCGGCAGATCGACCTCAAGCACGTTCTCGGCGGCGACGAGGTGCTGGCCCTGCAGGAGATCGTCCGCAAGGTGCCGGTCGCGGATCACGTGATTCGCTACGCGCTGCAGTTTTCCCGGCTGACCCGCCGCGGCGAGGGAACCTGCCCCGATTTCGTGAACGAATATGTCGGCTGGGGCGCCGGCCCGCGGGCCAGCCAATATCTGATTCTTGCGGGCAAAGCCCGGGCCCTGCTCAAGGGCCGCTATCACGTCAGCACCGAGGACATCCGCCAGGTGGCATTGCCGGTATTGCGGCATCGGATCGTGACCAACTTCAACGCCGAGGCCGAGGGGATCAAGAGCGACACGGTCGTGCGGAAGCTGATCGATTTCATTCCGCGCCAGCAGTACGACGACCTGGACAAGACCACCGCCCGCCTGCTGCGAGACCAGCCCGCGGCGTGAGGACATTGCGTGGCCGCATATGGGGAGATTTTTCGCAAGCAGCGGCTGACCCCGGGCCAGCTTCGCGCTGTAGCCGAACGGAGATTTCGGGACGCGCTGTATTTGGAGCAGAGCGGTGAGAATGAGCGTGCCAATGGAGCGATCTACATGGGAGGCTTCGTGATAGAATGCCTTCTCAAAGCCCTGTTGCTTGAACGCCATCCGAATCTTCAGCAGCCGGTGGACCCGGCGGGGCTGTCGGTACCAGACCGGGAGGTGCATAAGCTGATCTATCAGTCACACTCGCTGGAAGAGATGCTGCTGTTTCTGTCTGATATCGAAATCAAGTTCACCCAACGAGACCCGGTAACATGGGCTCGTTTTCGGGCGTCGTGCGAAGAATGGACCGTCTACGCCCGATATTCACCGCGCTCGGCGCCGTTAGCCGACGCGAGGGACTTTTTAGACACGATTGAGCAGGTGAAAGAATGGCTAAAGGAACCCTGAATCCCCCGTCGTATGCGATTCGTCTCGCCGAAGCGCTCCGATCGCACCTGCCAGGCGCAGTGGTTGACTTTGAACCGGTCCGTCGTGATCGATATCGCTTCCTTGTGATCTGGAAGCGGTTCAATAAGCGCGGTCATCCCGAACGACAAGAGCGCGTCTGGGACATCGTGGTCAAGACGCTTGCCCCCAAAGAGCTTCTGAAGGTTGCGATGATTATCACGCTCGGAACTGACGAAGCGAATCTCTGAACGTTCCGATGTCCATCCTCCCCCAATCCTCCAACGAATACCGCAAGTATCTCGATCCGCGCACGCTGGCGCGGATTCATTCGCTGGACCTGCGGGCACGGCTCATCGTCGAAGGACTGATGACCGGCATGCACCGCTCGCCGTATCAGGGAATCTCCGTCGAGTTCGCCCAGCATCGGCCCTATGTGGCCGGGGATGACACGCGCCACGTCGATTGGAAAGTCTTCGGCAAGACCGACAAAATTTACCTCAAGCAATATCTGGAAGAGACGAATCTGCACCTGATCTGCGTCGTCGATGCCAGTGAGTCGATGGGCTTTGGATCGGTGGGGGAGGGGAAGGAATCCTGGAGCAAATACGATCACGCGACCGCCATCGCCGCTTCGCTGTCGTATATGGCGATTCAGCAGCAGGATTCGGTGGGGCTAGCCATTTTTGACAGCGATCTGAAGCATTACATCAAGCCGAGCAATTCGCCGGGGCAGTGGAAGACCATCACGCACGAATTGAACCTGGTGCCGCGGCTGAAGAAGACCAACACCGGCCGGGTGCTGGATCAGCTTGCCGAGAAGTTGACGCACCGGAGCCTGATCGTGCTGCTGAGCGATTTTTTCGACGAAGCGGCCAATATCAAACAGGGGCTTCGTCATCTGCGTTACAAGAAACACGAGCTGATGGCGTTCCAGGTGCTCGATCCGCTGGAGATCGATTTTCCGTTTGAAGAGACCACGCTTTTCCGGGGGCTGGAGGAAAGTGGCGAATTGCTGACCGAGCCACGGGCCCTGCGCGAGGGGTATCTGGAGCAGTTGGCCCTCTTCACGAACGAATTGAGCAAAATGTGCCGCGGAATGCGGATTGATTTCACGCGGATGAACATCGGTGAGCCGCTGGACATTGCCCTCAGCGGATTCCTCGCAAACCGGGCAGCGTCGATGAAGTGAACGGTGGTGATTGGTGATTGGTCCGTGACGAAACGGTGAAAACGTACCCCAACCGCGTTTTGTCACGCACCAATCACCAATCACCATTATTACCTATCCCCAATGTCGCTCCCGAACGCTTCCCCATCTCTCGCCTTCACGCTGCTCAGCCCCGGCTTCGCGCTGGCCGGGCTGCTGCTGGCGGCGGTGCCGATCGTCATTCACATTCTCAACCGTCGGCGATTCAAAACCGTCACCTGGGCGGCGATGGAATTTCTGCTGCGGGCGATGAAAAAAAACCGCCGCCGGCTGCGGTTCGAGCAATGGCTGCTACTGGCGACGAGATGTCTGGTGCTGGTTCTGCTCGGCTTGGCGTTGGCGCGGCCCTTGGGGTGCGAGAGCGGCGCGCTGGCCGGTCTTGGCCGGCGCACGGCCCTGGATGTTTTCGTGATCGACAACAGTTATTCAATGGCCTACGAGGTCGATCAGCCGGGCGCCAAGACGCATCTCGACCAGGCCCGGCGGATCGCCAAGGCACTCCTCGATCACTCCGATTCCGGGGCCACGTCGGCGCAGATCATCCTCGCGGGCCGGCCGGCCAAGTCGCTGTTTGGCACGCCGACGTACGACCTGCAAACCGCCGCCTCGGCGGTCGATCGGGTGGAGCAGTCTTATGGCGCAACCGATCTGGCCGGCGCGCTCGATGCCGCGTTGAAGCTGGCCCGCGAGCAGCCCGATCAGCCGAACAAGAATCTGTACATTCTCACCGACGGCACGCGCAGCGCCTTCACGGGAACGCAGGCCGAGGCGCTCAAGGAACTGGGCCCGCAACTCGCCCGGCTGTTTCACGTGACGGTGTACAACCTGGGCCTCGGTCAATCGCAGTGGAACGCCGCCGTCACCGGCATTTCGCCAGCGGCCAATCTGGTGACGGATAAATTCCCGTCGGATTTCAAAGCGACGATTCGCACCTTCGGCTTGCCGCGCGACGGGTCGGTCGAGTGGAAGCTCGACGACCAGGTGCTGGGGGCGGCCGACTCGGTTCACCTCGACGGAACCACCGAGCTCACCCAATCCCATGCGATCTTCAACAGCGGCGGCCCGCACGTGCTGTCGGTCCGCCTGATTGACGACGACCGGCTTCAACTCGACAACGAATTCGACCGTGTCATTCAAGTTACCTCGGAGCTGAAAACTCTGATCGTGGAAACCAAGCTCGGCGCCAACCCCCTCGACGGATCGGGCGCGTTTCTGCGGCTGGCCCTGGCCCCGCCCAAAAACGATCGGGGCGACACCAACAGCTACGTCACGCCCGAATTGATCAGCGACCTGGACCTCGGCAATAAAGTGCTGACCGATTACAGCGCGGTCCTGCTGGCCGGCGTCGGGCAGATCTCCGAGTCCGAGGCGGATCGACTGCACGATTTTGTCGAGCAGGGGGGCACGCTCATGCTGTTCATGGGCGATGCGGTGGACAAGGAAAATTACAACAGCGTTCTGCTGCCGCGCAAGCTGTTGCCGGGGCCGCTGGTCAAGCTGGTGAGCGTCGGCACCGATCAGCATGGAACGCTCTTCGATTTCAAGCCCAACGGATTGGTCAACCGTTTCCTGGAGGTCTTCGCCCATCAGACCGACTCGGGATTGGACAGCGCCCAGGTGTTCAGCTATTGGCAGGTGGACGTGTCGCCGAGCCAGCAGGTCGAAACCGTTCTCAGCTATCTCCCCGGCAGCGCCGGCGCGGCCGAGGACCCGGCCATTACTTTTCACTCGCTGGGCCAGGGGCACGTCGTTTTCGTTTCTACCTCCGCCAACCCCGACTGGACCAACCTGCCGGCGAAGCTGGCATACGTGCCGCTGATTCACGAATTGCTCAGCAACAGCGTTCGGCCCGGCGATTATTGGATGAACCTGAAAGTCGGCGAGCGGCTGGTGATTCCGCCGAGTGTTTCGCTCCCCGCCGCCCCGCTATTGACGGACTCAACCGAGCAGCCGGTGCCGCTGCTCAATCCCGATCTCAAGTCCCCGGACATCGGCGTGCGAACGTATCATTCCGAGCCGCTGACCCGGCCGGGCGTGTACAAGCTGACGCTGGGCGATACGGCGGTCCCGATTGCCGTCAACGTTCCCGCCGACGAGGAGGCAGACGTGTTCTGCCTCAGCGACGACGCGGTCCGCAAGGCACTTGGCGATGCGGACATGAAAATTCGCGGCGACGAACTCCCGGCCGAGACGGCGTCAGTGGATGAACGCAACGATCTGGGCTGGTGGTGCATGGCCCTGCTGCTGGGCGCGGTCGGCGCGGAATGCTTCCTGGCCATGCGTTTCGGACATTACCGCCGATCGGAGACAGGTGGCACGGGCTAAGCATGTCCGACTTTCTGCTCATTCTCGAAAGGCTGCTCGGGCTGGACCGGGGGTTTCTCTCGGCCGAGGGAGAGCTGCATCTACGGTTGGATCCGCGCTGGCCGGGGCCGCTGATCGGCAGTGCCGGGTCGGCGACGAACTGGCTGCTGGCGATCCTGGCCGTGGCGCTGCTGCTGGTTCTGATGCGCAGCCGGCGCGGGCGGCGGTATCTGATTGTGGCCCGCGTGGCATTGGTCGCCCTGTTGTTGTCGCTGCTGAGCGGCACGGCCGCGTGGAACCTGACGCTGGCGACAGCCGCGGTGCTGTTTGTGGTCTATGTTTATCGCCGCGAGGGACGTTCGCGGGTGGCCCGCATCGGGCTGGGGCTCATTCGCTCGGCGTTGATCGCGCTGGTGCTGTTGCTGCTCAACAACCCGGTGCTGACGCGAATCAAAACGCTGGTCGAGCCGTCCGTGGTCGCGGTGCTGCTTGACGACAGCATGAGCATGAAAGTGTCCGATGTGAGCGCCGCACCCGGCGGTCCGTCGCGGCTCGAAGCGGCGGTCGGTCTGCTCAGCGGCGACGACCAAAAGCTCATGCGGCAACTGGCCCGCACGCACACGCTGCGATTTTTCGCCTTCGACCAGAGCGCCCGTCCGATCGGCGTGCTGCCGGGGCGCGATGATCCCGCCGCCAAATCGAACGACCCCTCGGCCGCGACTTCCGTCGCCGCCGCGTTGGCCGCCCTTCAGCCCATCGGCCCCAGCACGCAAGTCGCCACGTCACTCATCGGCGTGCTCGATTCGCTTCAGGGCCAGCGCCTCGCCGGCGTGGTGATTCTCACCGACGGCCGCGAGACGCCGGCTCCGCCGCCGCCAGAGGTGATGAAGACGCTCAAGACCTACGGCATCCGCGTGTATCCCATCGCCGTCGGCTCCGAGAAAGCGCCGACCAACATCGAAATCCAATCGCTTTCGGTCGAGGACAGCGCCTTCAAGGACGACCTGGTGAACGTGAAAGTGATGGTGCGGGCCACCGGCTACGAGCCAAATCATCCGGTGCATCTCCGCCTGGTGGATCGCCACACCGGCGCGCTGCTTCGCGGCCCCGACGGCCTCGGCGTCGAGAAGACCGTCACGCTGCCGGACGATCGTCCGCAGGAAGAGGAATTGCTGTTCAAGCCAGACCAGGTGGGGCAGCTGGAGATTTCCGCCGAGGCCGACAAGCAGCCGGGCGAGATCGATTACGACGACAACGTCCGCAGCGCCCAGCTATCGGTGCTGGATGCCCGCATCGCGGTGTTGTATGTCGAGGGGTATCCGCGCTGGGAATACCGCTATATCAAGAACGAGATGATCCGCGACAAGACCGTGGACATCAGTTGCCTGCTGACCAGCGCCGATGAGGGTTTCGCGCAGGAGGGCAAGCCTGCCCACGACGGCTTCCCCGGCCCGATCACGCGCTTCCCCGAGAGCATCGAGGAGCTGTTGCCCTATGACGTGGTTTTGTTCGGCGACGTTGAGCCGCGGCAGTTCACCGATCGCCAGCTCCAACTGGTCTTTGATTTCGTCGCCCATCACGGCGGCGGGTTCGGCATGATCGCCGGCCCGCAATCGACCCCCGCGGCTTTTCGCAACACGCCGATCGAATCGATCCTGCCTGTGAACATTTCGCACGTTGGCCCCGACGATCCGACCGCGGTCTTCGATCAGGGCTTTCGCCCGGTGCTGACCAAGGAGGGATCCGACTCGTCGATCTTCCGCTTCCTGGCCGACAAGGATGCGAACGACAAATTTCTCAAGAACGAGCTCCAGCCGCTGTTCTGGTATTGCCGCGGCGTAACGCCCAAGCCGGGCGTGGGGATCGTGTATGCCGAGCATCCCACTGACATCGGCGCCGACGGCCGGCACGCGCCGCTGCTGGTGCTGAGCCATTTCGGGGCCGGGCGATCGCTCTTTTCCGCCATCGACGATTCGTGGCGGTGGCGCTTCTACACGGGCGAGAGCGTCTTCGACACCTACTGGGTGCAGCAACTGCGCTGGCTGGCCCGCGGCAAGAAGCTGGGCCAGCGCCGGCTCACGTTCACCGCCGACCGCGACACCTATGAACTGGGCCAGCAGGTTCAGCTTCGGCTGGCGGTGCTCGATCCGAATCTGGTTCAGCAACTTCCTGCCGAGCTCAGCGTCCAAATGAACGATGAGAAAGGCCAGCCCGTGAAACTCGAGAAACTGCAGAAGCAGCCGGTTGAGGGAGATTACGTCGGCTCGTTCGCCGCCGATCGCGTCGGGCAGTTCGCCTTCAGGCTGCCGTCAGGCGGGGGCGTCGGGGAAGCTGCCGATGATTTGCAGGCGAATATCGACGTGATCGAGCCGCGGCTGGAATTGGCCGATCCGCGGGCCAATCCCGTGTCGCTGGCGACCTTGGCGTCGGAGACGTTCGGGCAGAGTGTGCCGTTTGAGAAAGCCCGGTCAGTGCTGCCGGGCTTGATTCCCAGTGCGGCCCGCACGACGCTGATGCCATCGGATATGCCGCTTTGGAACGCCCCGTTGGCGATGATCCTATTTATGTTGCTGATCACCGCCGAATGGGTGTTGCGCAAGGCGTATGGGATGTTATAAAGGAGTCGACCAGCCGAAGTTGATGCGATTATCCGTTAGCCCCCCGCTTTGCGGGGGTCCAAACCCCCGCAAAGCGGGGGGCTAACGGAAATGGCGATCAACACATGGAGCTTGTTATGCCTTCCAACTCGGTGCTTGACGCATTGCAGGGCATCCGCGGGCGGGTGAAATGGATCGCCCTGCTCTTCGGCGGCGGCCTGTGCGTGGCGACGGCGGTGGGGCTGCTGCTGGCGCTGGTCTTTTTCGACTGGGCGCTGGTGCTCCCGGTCGTGGCCCGGGCAGCATTGCTGGTCGGCGTGGTGGGCGGTGTCTGCGTCGCCATCCATCACTGGATGGTTCGCCCCGCGGTCAGCGGGCTGAGTCTTTCCGATATCGCCGGGCGGATCGAGCATACATTTCCGCAATTCGACGACCGGTTGCGCAGCACCGTCGATTTTTCCCGAGCCGATGTGCCCGGCTCCGAGGCGCTCAAGCAGCGGGTCATCTCCCAGGCGACGCAATTGGCCCAGCAGGTCAACCTCGGCGATGTGATCCGCCTGCGCCCGATGTGGTATTCGCTGGCGGGGGGAACCGGGTCGGTGTTGCTGGTGGCGGCGCTGCTGCTGTTTGGCAGCCGGGCGTATGTCGACGCCGCGCTCGACCGCCTGGCAATGGGCAGTCGCGCCTGGCCCAAGACCGTGGAGATCGCGCTCGATGGCGAGGTACCGACGCGGGTCGCGGTGGGCGATCGCATTCCCGTCCGTATCCATCTGGCCCAGGGCGATCGGGAATCCCGCAAGGCGTTTATTTATTACCGCTATGACCAGGGCCCCTGGCAGCAGGAATTGATGACCCGGGCTGACGGCTCGTACACCGCTGCGCTGGACGCGCGCCTCGATCAAAACCAGAGCAGCGGCCGCATTTCGGTGCGGCTGGAATCGGGCGACGATGAACGCGAGCTCCCGCCGATTTTGATTGTGCCGCGGCTCGAGACGGCGGGCATCGAGGCCGATATCCTTCCGCCGCCTTACGTGAAGCCGCGCCGCCCCAGCACGGTGAATCTGGTGGAGCGGCCGGTCGTAGTGGTGGGCGTCGGCTCCGATGTGGCGATTCGCGTCACGTTCACCAAGCCGCTGGCGGCTGACAAAGCCGTGGAGCTGCTCCCCGCCGTGGGCACGAAGCTACCCGCGTCGGCGTCTTCCATTGTCTGGCAGCGACCTTCGGATGACGTGGCGGTGGCGCGATTCGTCGCGGCCGATCCCATGCGCTTCACGATTCACGCCACCGACATCGATGGATTTGAGAACACCCCCGGCTCCGAAATGGAGCTGAGCGTGCGTGAGGATCAGCCGCCGACTGTGCAGATCGAGGAGCCACGGCGCAGCGAGGACCGCACGCCCGATGCCGAGTTCGACGTCAAAGCCGTCGCCGAGGATGACTACGGCATCGACAACGCGCAGCTGGTCGTGCATCGATTCAGCGAGCAGAACAACAGCCAGCAGAACCAGTGGGTGATCGACCTGGTGAAAGACGGCGCGGCCACGGCCAACTCGAGCTGGGAGCTGACCGACAGCACCATGGATCATCAGCGCTATCGCCTGGGGTATCACTGGGCGCTGCAATCGCTGGCGGGGGCGAACCTCAAGCCGGGCGATGTGCTCGAATTCTTCATTCAGGTCAAGGACAACTTCGACCTCAACGGCAAACAGCACGACTGGGTTCCCAGCGGCCGGCTGCGCATCACCATCATCAGCCACGAGCAGTGGGACAAGGCGGTGCAGGACGCCTTCGAGCAATCGTTCGAGGCCCTCAAGCAGCTTGCCGCCGCCCAGATTCGCAACAAGGGCGAGACCGACACGCTGCGGCAGGGGATCGAGGAGCGAAAGGCGTTCGACAATGCCGACGCCGCCCAGGGGCAGCGCCTGACCAACCAGCAGAGCGACACGGTTTCGCAAACGTCGCAGATTGCCGATCGCCTTGGCTTGCTGCTGGCGAAGATGACGGAGAACAAGTCTCCCGACGATGGCATGAAGCAGACGGCTGGGGATGTCAAGAAATTGCTGGACCAGACCGCCGACGGGCCGATGCACGACGCCGCCGGGAAACTGGGCGATGCGAGCCAGAATTCGCCGGCCAATCCGGCGACGCGGGCCAATCTGCTCAAGCAATCCTCCGCCAGCCAGCAGACCTCCGCCGACCAGCTCAAGGCGGCGATGGATCGACTCGGCAATTTCGGCGGGCTTTCCGAAGCCATTTCTCGCTTTGAAGCCATCCGCGATGCCCAGAACAAGCTCGGCAAGGATTTCGCCGACCAGATGAAGGACAACCTCGGCAAAAAACCCGAGGAGATGAGCCAGGCCGACCAAGACAAGGCCAATCGCATGGCGCAGGACCAGAACGCGCTGGCCCAGCGCACGCAGAGCGCGCTGAGCGACCTGGACAAGAAGGGGGATCAGCTCAGCAAATCCGATCCCACCGCGGCCCAGGGGATGAAGGACGCCGCCCAGGCCGGCCAGCAGCAGGAGGTTCCCGGCAAGCAGTCGCAGGCGGCCGCCAACATGGCCCAGAACCAGCAGGAAGAGGCGCAGAGCCAGCAGCAGCAGATCCAGCTCGGCCTGCAATTGATCATCGACAAGCTCAAGGAGGCCGAGCGGCTCAAGCTCGAGGAGCTGGCCCGTCAGCTCGACACGATCCAGAAACTGCTGGTGGCGCTGATTCAGCGTCAGGCGGGGCACAACCTGGACAATCTCTGGACGCAGGGGGGCCAGGCGCGACTGGATAAAGTTGATTCGCAGGACCGCCAGGATTTGATCGATCTCAGCGGCCGCGATCCCAAGCAGGTCGCCGAGGCCGACGAGCCGTCGCAGCTCAGCGCTTCGCAGGAGCAAACCGAGCGCAACGCCCGCGACATCGCCAAACAAGCCGAGGCGCTTCCCGATCCGACTCCGTCTCAGAAGCTGACCGCCGCCGCCGGGCAGATGGAGCGGGCGATCGTGCATCTGCGCGACAATCAGCTGCCCGATGCGTATGCCCCGCCGCAGGTGGAGGCGCTGGCCGCGCTGGTCGATGCCCGCAAGGCGGTGGATGACGCGCTCCGCAAGGCGCTGCAGCAGTTGAAGCAGCAGACCGAGGAGGCGATCAAGCAGCAGTACATCAAGCTGCTGGCGGATCAGAAAACTATCGGGACCGATCTGGTGCGGATCGACAAAACGCCGCGGGACGCGGACGGCAATCTGCCGCGGCTGGACGGAGTGCGGCTGGGTCAGATGCCGGGGGATCAGGGCAAGCTCGCCGGCCAAGCCGAAGACATCGGCAAGAAGCTGGAGGCGCTGGACAGCGTCGTCTTCGTCTGGGCGAATCAGGATATCGTGCGCTCGATGAACGAGGTGAAGGACGACCTCGGCAAGCCCGACACCGGCGTGGTCACCCAGGCCCAGGAGCAGCGGATCGAAGAGCAGTTGCAGGCGATGATCGACAGCCTGGCGATTAAGCCCAAGGAATCCGAATTTGCCGAGCGGCAGGGCGGCGGCGGTGGCGGCAAGGGCAATGGCGGTCCGCACATGCCCCCCGAGGCGGAGCTGCGCCTGACCAAGTCGTTGCAGCAGGCGATCGATCGAGCCACTGTGAAGATCAACGCCGCCGACGCGAAAGACCCGCAGGCGCTCTTGGCCCTGGGCGGACGCCAGGGTGATCTGCGGCAAGTATTCAGTCAGCTCCTCCAGAAATCATCCGGCATCAAGCTCGGCCCGGAGCCAGATAACAAGGACCAGCTTCCCGAGGAAGCCAGCCAGGAGGACATCGAAGACCAGGAGTTCGACAAGCAGCTTCGCAACGAAGACATGTCCAACGACACCGTCGAGAAGGGCGTCCGCCTCACCGGCGACCGAATGGCCCGCTCGCGCCAGCGGTTGGCCCTCAACGACGATCCGGGCACCGTCACGCAGGAAATTCAGAAGCGGATCGTCACCGACCTGGATCAAATGATCGAGCTGGCCCGCCAGCAGCAGCAGCGCTCCAGCTCCAAGCCCGGCCAGAACCCGGGCCAGAAGATGGACCAACCCACCGGCGCCCCGGGCCAGCAAAGCGTCGCCAGCGGGCCCAAGAATCAGGGCGCGCAAAACCCCGCGACCAATGCCGGGCGCGTCTCCAACAACGGCCAGGGAAGCGCCCCCGACTCCGACCTGAGCAAGCAGATCGCCGAGAGCGCCAAGGAATGGGGCGGCATCACCGCCCGCGACCGCCAGGCGGTGCAGGAAAGCGCCACCGAAAAGGTCATCGAAAAATACAAGAGCTTCGTCGATGATTACTATCGCTCCCTCTCGGAAGAGGCGAACAAGCAACCATGAGGCTGAAGTCACGGCAAGCTCGCCCGGTCCTTCCCCCTCTCCCGGTACTCCGGGAGAGGGCCGGGGTGAGGGTCTTCGGCCGGTCAGAATCGCGGTTGCAAATCGAAAGCCGCCCTCACCCTAACCCTCTCCCGGGGTACCGGGAGAGGGGATCAGACAAGCATCGCCCGCCAGTGGTGGGTGGCATCGCGCTTCTGGTGTTTGTTTGCTTCGCCGCCGTTGCATCCGCGCAGGTCGATTCCTCGGCCAAGCCCGATCATCCGCCCGGCTTGGCGCTGGAGCCCAACAAGGTGCGCGGCGATGAGATCACTCCCGCGCAGCAGGCGGCGGTCGAGCGCGGTTTGGCGTGGCTGGCCAAGCAGCAGGACGTCAGCGGCAGCTACAGCACCGCCATGCAGGGATATTCCAATCATGCCGCCATCACCGCACTGGCCGGCATCGCTTTCATGGAAGCGGGCAACCTCCCGAACCGCGGCAAGTACGGCCGCGAGACGCAGCATTGCCTGGACTTCATTCTGGCAAGCTGCCAGGAGTCGGGCTTGATCGCCTCCGATGCCGGGCAGGGTCCGATGTACGGCCACGGATTCGCCACACTTTTTCTCGGCGAGATATACGGCATGACCGGCGACGAACAGGTGAAGGAACGGCTCGAGCGGGCCGTGCGATTGATCGAGAAGACGCAGAATCCCGAGGGGGGCTGGCGGTATCAACCCGTCCCCTATGACGCCGACATCAGCGTCAGCATCTGCCAGATCATGGCCCTGCGGGCCGCGCGGGATGCGGGAATCAAGGTCGAGAAAAACACGATCGACCAGGCCATTCATTACGTCCGCTCGTGCCAGAACCCCGACGGCGGATTCAGCTACATGTCCCCCGCGGCCGGCGGGGGCGGCGCGGGCAGCGGCTTCGCCCGCTCGGCGGCGGGGGTCGCCGCTCTGTACTACGCCGGCGTCTTCCAGGGCGACGACCTGATCCGCGGCCTCGATTACGTCAAGCAATTCACCCCCGGCAAGCCCGCCGCCCAGCAGAACGAGGGGCACTTCTATTACGGCTACTATTATGCCACGCAGGCCATGTTCCTCGCCGGCGACCAATACTGGGCCGATTTTTATCCCGCCATCCGCGACGAGCTGATCCGCCGCCAGCAGGACGATCATTGGGAAGGGGACTTCAACGACGACTACGCCACGTCGATGGCCCTGATCATTCTGCAGATGCCCAATCGCTACATGCCGGTTTTCTCGGGGAAGGGGCCGGGAGACTGATGCGTGCGTCCGCGGATGCCCCGTCGATCCCCCTCCGTTCCCGGCGTAGCCGCTTCAGCGGGCACGTTTCCGGGCGTCTGAAGGCCCTCGATCTCAAATCTCAAATCTCAAATTTCAAATCGCCAATCGGGACCCGCCGGCGATTAATCGCCGGCGCCGCGCTCGTGCTGGCCATCGCCGCCGGCTCACCTCGGGCCCGGGCCGATGCTCTGTGGAACCTCACCACCTCCGATTTCCACACGTCCAGCGCCGCATTGGTTGGCATTTCCGCGGACGCCGTGCACGTGACCTCCGCCTCCGGTGAAGATCAGACGGTGCCGCTGGATCAACTGCTGGAACTCTCCCGGCCCCTGCCGGCCCGCAGCGACGGCACGCGGTATTTTCTGATCCTGCAGGACGGCGACCGCATCGGCGGCGATCCGGTCGCCATCGTCGGCGAGCAGATCGAATGGCAGAGCCCAGCCCTGGGCGATCTGCGCCTTCCCCTTCGCCAGCTGGTCGCCATCGCCGGGGCGGATCAGACGATCTCCGATGACCGCCCGCGAGAAGACGTGGTGAGCCTCGCCAACGGCGACAGCGTCCACGGCCTGGTCACCGCCCTGGGGGCCGGCAAAGTGGCCGTGCAAACCAGCAACGGCAACACCGACGTGCCGCTGGGCGCGGTGGCGTCCATCGAGTTCGCCGCCGTCGCCGGCCGATCGACGCCACGGCAGGGATTCCGCATCCGTCTGGATGATGGCACATCCGTGATGGCCACGTTGCCGTCGCTGGACGGCGACCTGCTGCGGTTCACCATCCCCGGCAATCCCCCCGGCGGGATCGAATTGGCCCAAGTCGCCGCCATCGAGCAGGTCAACGGCCCCGTGAGCTGGCTTTCTCTCCGCCCGCCCAGCGAAAGCGTTTACATCCCCTATATCGGCTCCGCCCAATCCTGGCCCGCGCGGATGGACCATTCCGTCACCGGCGGCGTCCTGCGATTCAAGGAACAAACCTTCTCCCACGGCATCGGCGTTCACGCCTATTCCCGCCTCACCTGGCCACTGGATGGCTCCTGGTCCGCCTTCCGCACCCGCTACGCCATCGACGGCAACGACCCCGACGCCCTCGCCGCCGACGTAACGATGAGGATCAAGCTCGACGGCCACACCGTCTACGAACAACCCCACGTCCACGGCGGCGTCCTGTCCCCGGTCATCGTCGAGAATCTCGCCGGCGCCAAATCCCTGACGCTGGAAGCCGACTTCGGCGACCGCATGGACACCCGCGCCCGCCTGAACTGGATCGAACCGGCCCTGCTGAAACACGCCCCCGCGACGCAGCCGGCTGGGGATTGAAATTCATTTTTCACCCCGGACACGCGGAGACGATACAACCCTACTTGGCTCCGCCACTTAAGTGGCGGAGCCCGGTGGCGCAGGCAGTGTCGGGCGTACGCGGTGGAATCCAACCGTAATTCAATCGATTGATATGGTGTTCCTGTCGGCTCATGCTCAAGAACTGGATGATTCGTCGCATGACT
>Ga0302326_10017029_pt1 | contig 15181 bp, 15 predicted proteins | sample Palsa_T0_3_FD_202264 | JGI IMG/M metagenome (GOLD analysis project Ga0302326, IMG submission 202264) | Peat permafrost microbial communities from Stordalen Mire near Abisko, Sweden - Palsa_T0_3 | ecosystem: Environmental > Terrestrial > Soil > Palsa > Peat permafrost | place: Sweden: Abisko...
GCGGAGAGAATCGCGCGTGATGGACGAGGCGGCCCTGGTGGTGGACCCGGGAATGGTCCCCCGCCCGAATAAATAAGTTTGCAGTAGCGAGCGAAGCGCCTTTGGCTCATTCAGCAAAGGCGCTCTTTTTTTTGCTCTGTCGCGGGTTCGGCGCTGCCCAGCGTGGGGAAAAGTTACAATGAAGACTGGGAATCCCCTGCAAGGAATGGCATGTACGAAGTTACTGTAGAGGCGGGCTTTTCTTCCGGACACTATCTGCGGAACTACAAGGGCAAGTGCGAGAACCCGCATGGACATAATTACAAGGTCGAGGTCACGCTGCGCGGCGAGGCGCTGGACAAGGCTGGGCTGTTGCTCGATTTCAAGGACCTGAAACAGGTGATGCGGCCGGTGATCGATCGGCTGGATCACCAGATGATCAACGATCTGGAGCCGTTCACGGAGATCAATCCTTCGGCGGAGAACCTGGCGCGGTATTTCTTCGACGAGACGAATCGGCAGCTGGCGGCGATGACGGATGGGCGGGTCCATGTGAAGGACTGCACCATTTTTGAGACGGACACGACTTCGGCGAAGTATTACGAGTAGCGAGAAGCGCGGTGTTGTTGCGAACATCGCTAAAACCGCAGGTCCTTCGACTGCGCTCCACTGCGTTCCGCTCCGCTCAGGATGACAAATCTTTATATCCCGGAGCTTGGTGACGGAAACTGCATTTGCGGGTGATTCCTTGTATCTCATTGAAATTTATAAGTCGGTTCAGGGCGAGTCTAGTTTTGCTGGGCGGCCTTGTATCTTTGTGCGTTTGGCGGGGTGCAATCTTCGCTGCTCGTGGTGCGATTCGGAGTATACGTTCAAGGGCGGCTATAAGCTGACCGAGGATGATGTTGTTGCCGAAGTGGAGAAGCTGACGCCGGTGCGCCTGGTCGAGTTCACGGGCGGCGAGCCGATGTTGCAGGAGCGGGAGCTAGTTCCGCTGATGACCCGGCTGTTGGCGGCTGGGCATGAGCTGATGATTGAGACGAGCGGGGAGCGGCCGCTTGAGAATGTGCCGGCTGCGGTGCATAAGATTGTGGATGTGAAGTGTCCTGGGTCGGGCGAGGGGGGGAGTTTTCGTCTCTCCAATTTATCGGCGCTGACTGGTCGGGATGAAGTGAAATTTGTGATCAGCGATCGGGTTGATTATGAGTTTGCTCGGGATTTTGTTCGCGAGCATGGGCTTGAGGGGAAGGTTGGGGCGGTGCTGTTTTCGCCGGCTTTCACTAAGACTCCTTCACCGGTGAGAACCGCGGAGAATTGCTTGCTGGATCCGCGGTTGCTGGTGGAATGGATTTTGGCGGATGGGCTGGAGGCTCGGTTGAGTTTGCAGATTCATAAGTTTGTTTGGGAACCGGCGATGAAGGGTGTTTGAAAGTAGCGAGTCGGCAAGTCCGCGAGTTAGCAAATCCGGACGGATTCTGGCCTTTGGGCCGGGTTATAGTTCCGCGGAAATTACGATTCCTGATGGGGCTGAGACTACGCGGATCCGTCCGTGCCCGGGGTTTGCGACTTGTTTCGACCTTACCAGCTTGTATTTTTCGAGGGCGTTGACATCGCGGCTTACAGCCCTCACGTCGCGTTTTAGCGAGGCGGCGAGGTCCTTCATTGGCAAGGGCCGCTTTTTGACGCGCTCGAATAGATCGAGCCGGGCTGGAGTGAGGAGACGGGCCATTTCGGCGGCGCTTTCGAAGGTGATCTCCCTGGATGGGGTTAGACGTTCACCTGCGTCGAGCGCTTTGGCGCGGGCACGACCGCGTTTGGCCCAGCCTTCGAATCCGTCGGTGAATATCTTCGTCTTCATAGCTTTTTCTTCCTTCTTAGCTGGGCAACTTCCTCGATAAACCGGTCACGTAACTCGTTATAAACGGCAGGCTCGACGGCCTGCATTTCTCCTGCGAAGTGCCTGTGGAGATAGCCATGCGCGTTGTCATAGCCTAATACCCGTCCATTATCTCTGGTGAAAAGAAACGGATTGATGAAGGCGAGATTAAAGCGAACCACCTTTCCGGACCGGTCTTGCCATACTTCTTCGCGAATGAACCCGTAGCCGATAGAGCAGCGGACTGGAGTTTCTGCATCGATGATTTTCTTGAGCCGGATCGACCGCTTTTTCGATGCGGCCATGGATCGATGCTAGCACAGGTGGGACAGGAATGATCCTATCTGAACGTCGGCTATAGACTTGCTGAACTACTTCGATTGTGTCGTCAGATACTTGTCGAAGGGGATTTCGAAGTAGAAGAGATCCTTGCCGTCGGCGGATTGGAGCCTTCTTAGGTAGAGCTTGGCTCCTTTTAGGGGATTGTTGACGTCGGCGACGTCGTAGAAGAGGAAGCCGGCGCGGGTGGTGTGGGCTTCGACGACGATGGCCTGGTATTCGAATTCGTTGAAGTCGGCTTCGATCTTGGGGTCTTTGGATTTGGGCTTGTTGCTGAGGCCGGGTATCGGGAGCTTGACTCCGCTCGATGGATTTTTGAGGACAGTGGCGCGGCGCTCTACATCTTCGGGCTCGGCGGCGGGGATCTTGTCTCCGGCGGCGGTGATGAAATTGATGCGCGCCTGGTCGAGGCTGATGGGCTTGTCGCCGTCGTTGGTGACGATGACGCGGATGGGCATGAAGCCGAGCTTGAGGTAGTCCATGCGAAAGCAGCTGGCTTTGTCTTTGGTGTCGTAGGGGTCGGCGGCGATGGTGACGTGTTCGGCGGGGTGGGCGTCGAAGGCGGGGTAAGTGTTGGCGGCCTGGGCGGGTGCGGGCGGGTGTTCGGCGGTGAGGCGGGCGGTTGGGAGCAGCACGCCGAGGAGCAAAGTGAGAGTAAGGGCGCGCCGAGTCATTGGGACGATTATCATCTTCGTTTAAGACTTGCGCAAAGTTGGATTGGGGAGCGGTTGGATATTCGCGCCTCATCATGCTTGGGGCGCGTCTTTCTCGAGGTCGACTTCTGCCGATGTTTCTTTACAGCTTCGCGTGGGTGGTGGCGCTGACGGTGAGCGCGCCGTGGTGGCTGTGGCGGATGGCGACCACAAATAAATACCGAGAGGGGTTGCGGGAGCGGCTGGGGCTAGTTCCGGCGCGGCTGATTTTGTCGGCTGATTCTCGTCCGGTGATTTGGCTTCATGCGGTTTCGGTTGGGGAAGTGATTGCGGTGAGTGGGCTGGTTCGGGAGCTGTGTGCGAGGCTGCCGGGTTGGCGAGTGGTGGTTTCGACGACGACGCGGACGGGGCAGGCGATCGCGCGGGAGCGGTTTGGGGCGGAGAATGTTTTCTACTATCCGCTGGATTTCGCGTGGGCGGTGCGGGCTTATTTGCAGGCGCTGCGGCCGCGTTTATTCGTGCTGGCGGAGACGGAATTCTGGCCGCGGATGCTTTGGGAATGCCAGCGGGCGGGGATTCCGGTGGCGGTGGTGAATGCGCGGATTTCGGACCGGTCGTATCCGAAGTATTTACGGCTGCGGTTTCTTTGGCGGCGGATATTGCGGGGGTTGGCGATGGTGTTGGCGCAATCGGACGAGGATGTTTCGCGATTGAGGAACATTGGGGTAGCGGCTGATCGTATTCGGTTGGGTGGGAATTTGAAATACGATGTTCGGGCGACTTCGGATTCTGCGCTGGTGGAGGCGATTCGGGCGGCTTTGGGCGACGGGGCGAAGTTGCTGGTTTGTGGCAGCACTTTGGAGGGGGAAGAGCGGATTCTGCTGGATGCTTGGCCGGAGTTGGTTGCGGCGGAGCCGGAGGTGAGGATGGTTTTGGCGCCGCGGCATCCGGAGCGGTTTGGGGTGGTGGCGGGTTTGTTGGATCGGAGTGAGGCTCCATGGATTCGACGATCGGAGTGGGTTGACGGCGAGTTTGGGGCTGGGTCGATTTTCCTACTGGATTCGATTGGGGAATTGGCTTCGGTGTATTCGCTGGCCTCGGTGGCGTTTGTGGGTGGGAGTTTGGTGGCGGCGGGTGGGCACAATCCTTTGGAGCCGGCGCAATATGGGGTGCCGATTGTGATGGGGCCGCATTATGAGAATTTTCGGGGGATTGTGGATACGATGCGGGCTCGGGAGGCCATTCGGATTGTTGATGCGGCTGGGCTGAGTGGGGCTTTAGTAGAGTTGCAGCGGGGTGGGGATGCGGCGATGGGAGTTCGTGCTCAGCAGGTTTTTGCGGCGGAGTCGGGGGCGACGGCGCGGGCGGTTGAGGCTTTGCTGGCGCTGTTGGCTGAGCGCCAGACACCGGGACACGAACCGATAGGAGTTCGGGATTGAAGCGGGGCTGGTTGGCTCCGCTGACTCCGCTCTATGCGGCGGGATTGAGCGCGAAGAATGTTGCTTATGATTCGGGTTGGCTTCGGGCGCGGCGGCTACGATGGCCCGTGGTGAGTGTAGGGAATCTGTCGGTTGGTGGGTCGGGGAAGACTCCATTGACGATTCGGTTGGCGGAGTTGTTGGTTGCCGATGGATTTCGGGTGGATGTGCTCTCGCGGGGGTATGGACGGAGTTCGTCGGCAGTGGAGGAGGTGAATCCGGCGGGGGATGCTTCGCGATTTGGCGATGAGCCTCTGCTCATTGCTCGGCGGGTTGGGGTCCCGGTCTTTGTGGGTTCTAGTCGGTATGAGGCTGGATTGTTGGCGGAGGGGGTTGGTTCGAGAGGACCGGATTTGTTGAGTTCGCCGAAACCCATGTCTCAGAATCGAGACCCTTCGACAGGCTCAGGGCAGGCTATGGGGCACCCGCATTCGCTGAGTTCGGGAGATTCTGGGCAGCCGAATTGGTTGAGTCCGCCTAAACCCACATCTCAAAAGCGAGATGTGGGGCACCCGCATGGGTTGAGTCCTGAAGATTCTGGGTTGGTTCATCTCCTGGATGACGGATTTCAGCATCGGCGGTTGTTTCGGGATGTGGATGTTGTGGTCCTGCATCGGAGCGATTTCGGGGAGCGGCTGCTTCCGGCGGGGCGGTTGCGGGAGCCTTTGACGGCCCTGCGGCGGGCGGACTTTGTGGTGATTCGTGAGGAGGATTCGGGGCTGGAGGCGGTGGTTCGGGCGCTGGGCGTGGAGGCTCCGATCTGGCGGATGAAGCGTTCGATTAACGTGCAGCCAGAGCTGGCGACATCAACGGAGCGGGTCGTTGCCTTCTGTGGCATTGCCAGGCCGCAGGAGTTTTTTTCCTCGCTGATTGCGATTGGAGTCAACCTGGAGCTCGCGGTAGCGTTTGCCGATCATCACCGCTATGCCTCGGAGGATGTGGAGCGGTTGGCGCAAAAGGCTTCGGCATGGCACGCCGAGGCATTTGTGACTACCGAAAAAGACTCGGTCAAGCTGGACGCTCAATTGCTCGGGATACTGGAAGCGAACGCGCCAGTGCGGGTTGCGCGGTTGGCGGTTTCGCTGCGAGACGAGGCTTCGGTCGTTCGGCAGCTGCGTGAGAAGCTGGCGGCGACGTGATTGGACGGCTTCGGCGTGAGAAAATTGGTTATTGTCCAATGCAAGAGAGTTCCGTGTTCTGATTGTCCGGCTGGGCGCTATGGGCGATATTCTGCATGCCCTGCCGGCGGTGACGGCGCTCCGTTTGGCGCATCCGGAATGGTTCTTGGGATGGGCGGTTGAGCCCCGGTGGCAGGGTCTGTTGCGGGCTGACTCGGATATTGAGAGGCGGGACGACGGCATGCCTTTGGTGGACTGCGTTCACCTGGTCAATGCCAAAGGTTGGGCGCGGCGGCCGTTGCATCCTGCGACTTTGGGGGAGATCGGGCGGCTTCGGCGGGAGTTGGGGGAGGCGCGCTATGACGTTTGCGTGGATTTGCAGGGGGCGGTGCGTTCGGCGGTGATTGGGCGTTGGGCCGGCGCGGCGCGAATGATTGGGGAGGCCGAACCTCGGGAGAATGCGGCGCGGTGGTTCTTTGGCGAACGGGTTCCGACGACAGGTCGTCATGTGATCGAGCAGGCGGTTGAGGTTCTGAATGTCGTTGCCGGGGAGTCGCTTCCGGTGATTTCGCCGTTGCTGCCTGGCGATGCTGGGTCGAAGTACTGGTGTGATTCGGTTCTGGCTGGGCGGGTTCGGGCGCCATTTGTGCTGATTAGCCCCGGGGCTGGATGGGGTGCGAAGCGGTGGCCTGCGGCGCGGTATGGCGAGGTGGCGAAGGAATTGGCAGCGCGGGGATTTGGCGTGGTGGTGAATGCCGGGCCGGAGGAAGTTGAGCTTGCGTCCGAACTGGTTGCGGCGAGCGGCGGAGCGGCGGTTGCCGTGACTCCGGAGATGGGGGAGTTGATTGAGTTGACGCGGCGGTGTTCGCTTACGATCGCGGGCGATACTGGGCCGCTGCATCTCGCTTGCGCGCTGGGGAAGCCGGTAGTAGGGATTTTTGGGCCGACGGACCCGGCGCGGAATGGGCCGTTTGGGTGCGAGTTTCGGGTGTTGCGGCATCCGGAAAGCAAACGGGACCATAGCCGGCGGCGGGAACCGGAGGCTGGGTTGCTGACGATTTCGCCGGAGATGGTGGTCGACGCGGCGCTGGAGTTGTTGCAGGAGCGGGTGTAGTTCTTGGCGAGTGACTGGAGCAAGATTGCGCGACGAATTCGCGTGCCGCTGGGGTTTGTGGTGGCGGCGCTGTTCTTGTGGCTGGCACGGCCGACGTGGCTCTCGCTGGCGTGGAGTTTGTGGGTGGTGGGGCCGGGGGTTTGGCTGCGGGCTTATGCTTCGGGGTATGTGAAGAAGAATGCGGAGCTGGCGGTGACCGGGCCTTATGCGCATACGCGGAATCCGCTCTATCTGGGGTCGATGTTGATTGCGTTTGGGTTTGCGGGGGCTTCGCGGAGTGTCTGGATCTTTCTCGCGCTGGCGATCTTGTTCGCGCTGATTTACGCCCCGACGATTCGGTCGGAAGAGGAATTTCTTCGTGGGCACTTTCCTGGTTTCGACGATTATGCGAAGCGGGTGCCGCGATTACTTCCGCGGATTACCGCTGCCCCTGCAGCGGCTGGCGAGGGTGGGGTGTTTTCGCGCGCCCTTTATTTGCAGCACCGCGAATACAATGCCTTATTGGGCGCGGTTGCGATTTATGCGGTGCTGGCTTTGCGGATTTATTTCAGTAGGTAAGGAATGGGGACTAGAGAATAGGGAATAGAAACCCATCGGGTTTGATTCCTGGCTTGGGCGATTTAGGGAGAGGGTATTTGGCGAGTGAGGGACGGGTTCTGGGAACGGTGATTCGGTGGTTGTCATTGGTTGCAGTCGTCTTGGTTTGCACCTGTTCCTTTTATCGCCAGAACTCTCTTTATGCGCAGAGCGCGTCTTCTTTGCCTGCGCTGGTGCCGCCACCGCTGAGCTATAGCTTTCCGGTGAAGCAGACACTGAACTATGCGGTGGACTGGCGGGTGTTTCCGGCGGGGACGGGGAGTATTCATCTGGAGCAGCTGGGGGACACGATCAAGGTGACTGCTTCGGGCGAGACGATCGAGGCTTTGAATCTCCTATTTCGAGTGAGCGATAAGTTTGAGTCTTCGTTTGATCGGAAGACGGGCTGCTCGTATGGGTTCAGCAAGCAGATTGTTGAAGGGAAGCGGCAGGTCCATACCGATTTGAAGTTTGACTACTCGCAGCACAAGTCGTTTCAGCAGGAAAAGAACCTGGTGTCGGGGATCACGAAGCGGGAAGAAGCGACGATTCCGGGCTGCGTGACCGATCTCCTCTCGGGAATTTTCTATTCTGCTTCGCAGCCGATGGAGGCGGGGCAGAGCTTTCAGCTGCCGCTGGCCGATGCGCTGCATACGATGCCGGTGACGATGAAAGGGCTGGCGCGGGAGGAAGTAAAGACTCCGGCAGGGACTTATCAGACGATTAAGGTGCAGCCTACGGCGGACTCCGGAGTGGTGAAGAGCAAGGGCGAGATTTGGATTTGGTATACGGACGATGCTCGGCATCTACCGGTGCAGATGCGGGCGCGATTGTTTTGGGGGACTTTGACGATGCGATTGACGGGGATTGAGTCGAAGTAGGGGTTGGTTCCGCCGCAAACGACTATTCGTCGGTGGAGACTCCAGCTAGGTGTAACTAGCGAAACCATTCAGGGGTAGCAACACAACCAATTCTCCATAACTGTGTCTAAGTTTAAGAATGTCGGTCGCTCTCACATGGAGAGAAGCGGTATGTTTCGTTGTTGTGTATTCAGTGCGCTAGCCGCAACTGCGCTGCTGGCGGGATGCGGAGGGGGGAGCTCAGGTTCTACGCCGACGCCGGTCCCAACGAATGCCACAACGATCAAGCACATCGTCATCATCATGCAGGAGAACCGTTCGTTCGATAATCTCTTCAACGGATTTCCAGGGGCGGATACGGTGCAGTCAGGCATGAGTTTCGGCCAGTCCGTTTCTCTACAGCCTGTCCCTTTCGAACAGGGGACCGATGTCGACCACAGTCACATCGGCTGGTACAAGGACTGGGACAACGGCCTCATGGACGGCTTCACCCATCCCAAAGCGAGCTACCCCACCCCCAACTTTCCCTATGCCTACGTTCCGCAGACGGAGACGGTGCCGTATTGGACGTTGGCGAAAACCTACACTCTGGGTGACCGGATGTTTCAGTCCAACAGCGGTCCCAGCTTTGTTGCCCATCAGTATCTGATTGCCGGACAGTCGGCCAATGCCGATGAGAATCCCGTGGATCCGGAGAAGCCCAAGGTGCAAGCAACATGGGGCTGCGATGCAACTCCCACCACAACGGTCGCTCTGCTGGGGCCGAACGGAACCGATCTCCCGGGCGTGTATCCGTGCTTCGACTACCAGACGATGGGCGACATTCTCGATGCGAAGGGGATTACCTGGAAATACTATGCCCCGGCGCTCGGCAAGAGCAGCGCTATCTGGTCCGCCTATCAGGCGATTCACCATATCCGCTTTGGGCCGGACTGGGCATCGAACGTGGTGTCGCCCAACACGCAAGTCCTTACCGATATCGAGGCCGGCAATCTTGCCCAAGTCACCTGGATCGTACCCGCCTTCAGTTACTCCGACCACGCCAGCAAGGGATTGACCGCTCAGGGGGGAGACTGGGTCGCCTCGATCACGAATGCCATCGGCGCCAGTCCCTTCTGGGACTCGACCGCGATCTTTATCGCCTGGGACGACTGGGGCGGCTGGTACGACCATGTCAATCCTCCCCAGGTCGACCCCATGGGCCTCGGATTTCGCGTCCCCCTCATCGTCGTCTCTCCCTATGCCCGCCGCGGATATATCTCGCATCAGACGCATGAGTTCAGCGGCTTTTTACGATATACGGAAGAGGTCTTCAATCTGCCGAATTTGGGTCAGCGCGATGTTATGGCCGATGACTTCGCCGACTGTTTCGACTATACCCAGACGCCGCAACCCTACACTCCGGTCCCCGTGACCTTCAATGCGGATTACTTCAAAGCCAATCGAGACCAATCTCCACCCGATGACGATTAGAGCATTTCCCGTATAGGTATAAACCAAAGAAACAGGTTCGGCTGGCCTTTTCCTCAAGAAAAGGCCAACATAGCCTCGGTTAGAAAGTTCACAGTAATACGGGAAATGCTCTAAGAGAGGTCCGCAGTGGCAATCGCTCAAACTACCCTTCTCGCCATCGGCCTCGCTCTGCAAATCCGGTTGTTGTTCCTTCTGTTCAGCCGACGGATGGCGTCACAGGTGATCCTGTTTCCTGTTTTGCTTTTCTTCTACGTTCTTCGTTCCAGCCTCCTGTTCGGGCTTTTTCATCACATCTCGCGAACAGCGTACGCGACGCTCTATAGCGGGCTTTCTCTGCTGGACATCCTGTTGCAGATCGCGGTTGCCATCGAACTTTCCTTGACGATCCTGCGCTCCGGTTCGAAATCGCTTCTTTCGCGCAGCCTTCCGATACCCCTCATCTTTTTACTTGCTGCGGCTTTTGCCTTAGCTCTCGCCGCGGTTCTCCCATCCCACTCCCCGGTTCCGGCCGACCGCGGAGTCCTCTTCACCGGGTTTCTCTTTTTGCTACTTTTGGCTTGGTCTTTCTCGGTCCGGCTGACTCCGTGGAGACGATCGGTTCTCATTGGCCTTGCCGCCATCGGGGGAAGCGGCATCTTGTCGCAATCGGCAAAGGCTATTGCCGCCAGTCACCACAACGCCCATCTTTTTTCTCTCTGGTCCTATGGCAATGCGGGAGCGTATTTGATCGTTCTTTTATTCTGGGTGTTTTGTTGCAAACCGGTCACGACCACACCGGCTCTCTCAGTTCAAAGTGCTGGTTCGCCAAAAGCAGCATGACACGTTGGGGTTACCCGGCGATTATGGCGCCCACTGAAACCCATGTCTCAAACGCGAGACATGGGGCACCCGCTGTTGTGGAGGACGCTGGCGAATCGGCTTCAGATGCCGCGCGAGAAATACGGGTAGCTATTGGATTCGGTAGCGTTCGCGCATGAGGCGTTGGAGGCGGGGTTTGTAGAGGATGTTGTAGGCGAGTTCTTTGTCGGGGAACATGGCGAGGGCGGCGCGGCGGGTGTCGGCGACCATCTCGGCGGCTTCGTCGATGGAGAGGTTGGGAGACTGGCCGATGACGGACATGACCATGTCCATCATGAGCTGGAGGCGGCGGATTTTGCGGCGTTCTTCGTGTTCTTCTTCGCGGCTTTGGTGGGCGTTCATCTCGGCGGCGGGGTTTGGGTTGGCGGGTTCCGAGCCTGGGAGATCGTTGCAGCTTTGTGACGCCATCCGTTTTCCTCCATGCGGAATCGTGGCAGCGAATTGAAGGCCGGGCATGGCCGTCAAAGCGGCTGCTTTGAGCGAATCGTATACCGAAAAGACGTAATCCGAAAAGAAAAAGATATCGGCGCCGTTGGTTGCCGGTTCCTGTTTTGATTCCGATCAATTTGGGGGTGCTTCCCCAGTGGGAGGGAGCGGCGCGGGTGTGACGCGTTTTCCATCGAGGTAAAACGTCGAGATACCGAGCGCATCCGTGCGCCAGGTGCGGATTTTCGCGGTCTGGAGTTCGTCGAGAATCTCTATACGGGGGTGGCCGTAAAAGTTGCGGCGTCCGACGGAGATGACGGCGTAGGTCGGCGCGACATCGGTTAGGAATGGTGGCGTGGTGGAGGTTCGGCTGCCGTGGTGGCCGACCTTGAGCAGATCGGCGTGGAGAGCCTGGCCGTCTTCGGCGACCATGCGCTGCTCGCTGGGGGCTTCGGCGTCGCCCTCGAGCATTGCCGAGGTTGTGCCGTATTGAATTCGCAGGACGAGCGAGTCGTTGTTGGTGGGGGTTGGGCCGGGGTGGTAGTCGGGTTCGGGCGCGAGAACGTCGATGCGAGTTTGGCCGAACTGGAAGTGTTCGCCGGCGCTGTGTGGCTCTATCTTCGCGCCGACGGAGAGGGCTTCGGTAATGAAAGCGTCGTAGGCGGTGGAATGGGGGTTGTGGCCGATCCAGATTTCGCGGGGATGGAAGTTGGCGAGGACGGCGGGCATGCCTCCGATGTGATCGGCGTGGGCGTGGGTGAGAGCGACGGCGTCGAGGCTGCAGATGCCGCGGGACCAGAGGTAGGCGGAGACGACTTCTTCGCCGATGTCGAAGCTGGCGAGACCGGGTGGCGGGCCGAAGGGAGATCCTCCGGCATCGATGAGCAGGGTTTTGCCGTCGGGGGTGACGATGAGCAGGGAGTCGCCCTGGCCGACGTCGATGGCGGTGACTTCGAGGACATTCCGGTGGCGCTGGATGGGGTGGGGAGTGATGACGGCGGCGGCCATGAGTGTGAGCGTGGCAATGCAGATGGGGGTCGCAAAGCGGCGTAGACGGGCGGCGTAGATGGCGAACGCTAAGAGCATGACGAAGGCGGCGATGGCTGGGGCGGAGGGCGCAGGGATGCGGAGGTCTCCGGCGCGGAGGTTGGCGAAGAGATGGATGAGGCCGACGACGGTGTGAAGGAGCGCGGGGGTGAAGGCGGCGGGGATGGCGGCTAACTTCGCCGAGACGAGCAGGGTTGCGAAGGTGAGCAGCGCCGAGGGCAGCAGGAGCCCGAGGAAGGGAACTATGAGGAAGTTCACCGGAAGCGCGAGCACGGTGATGCGGTGGAAGTAGATGGCCATGGGTAGGGACATGACTATTTCGACGACGATGGAGACGAGGAGGAGTTCGGTGATTCGGAGAGTTAGCCGGATGATGGCGGCGGGGGCGCTGTTGGCGAATCGTTTGCCGGTGAGCGGCTGAAGGTGGGTCGCGAGGAGACGCAGAGTTACCCGAAATTGCGCGACTTTGGGCGGCAGCGACGAGTCGATGGCGATCAGCAAAAGGTTGCGGGTGGCGCGTAGATACGGGGCGAAGCTGTGTTCGGCAATGGGCATGGCGATGCCGGCGATGGCGAGGACGGAGAGCAGCGTCATCTGAAAGCCGGCGTCGAAGAGGCTGGGCGGGTTGGCGGCGAGCAGGCAGAGGGCGGCGAATCCGATGGCGTTGAGGGCGCTGCGGTCGCGCCACAGGAGGCGGCCGGTGAGGTAGAGGGTGACCATCCAGAAGGAGCGCTGCACGGGTTGGCCGAAGCCGGTGAAGACGGCATAGGCGAGCGCGCCGGCTATGGTGAGCACGGCGGCCGGAAGGCGCGGGAGGCGAATTCTCTGGGCGAGCCAGAAGATGATGCCGGCGAAGATGGCGAGATGGAGGCCGGAGACGACGAGGAGATGGAAGGAGCCGGTGCGTTCGAAGCCGATGCGGGTGCGGCGCTGGAGCCAGGCGCGGTCGCCGGTGATCATGGCGGCGAGCATCGAGGCGTCTTCGGTGGTGAGGCGGAGGAATTCGGGGAGCCGGCTGGCCGTTGCGTCGGGGTTGGCGAGTTGCATGACTTGTTCGCTGGCGGTTTGCTGGAGGGTTTTCAGGCGGCAGGGCAAGGGCGCTTTTATGGGCGCGGGGACGATGGTTGCTGCAGCCGCTTTGGCGCTGGCCAATGCGCCGATCCCTTGATCGAGAAGGTAGGCGGTGGTGTTCCAAACTCCAGGGTCGATGAAGCGTTCGGGGGGATGGATGGGGGCGGTGATCTGGAGGGTTTCGCCGCATTGGAATTCAGGGAAGGTGGCTTCGGTGGGAGCGTAGAGGGTGAGGCGGAGTCCTCCAGTGATGGGGGTTAGGGAGTTGGGTGATTCGCCGATGGATTGGAGTTTCAGGTCGAGGACTTGCGATTTTTCCTGGTTGGAGTTGTGGGCGAACGGAGCGGTGGACTCGATGATGCGGATTGGACCGGCACGAACGATCGTTCCCTGCACGGTGGCTGCTGCTCGGGATGCGTAGGTGAGGAGCTGGGTTTGAGGGTTAGGGGAGGGATGGATCTCGGCGCAGAGGATTCCGGCGGCTATGCAGGCGAGGCAGATGGGTGGGAGGGAGAGTCGCGGTGCGTTGCGGGCGGCGATGCTTGCTGAGACCGCAGCGCATAGAAGCGTGAGCAGGGCCAGTGGGGGTGGTTCGTAGAGGTGGCGGGCGAGGAGGATGCCGAGGGCGAAGCAGACTGCGGCGTAGAGGGCTGGGCTGGTGGCGAAGGAGAGGGGTTCGACTTGATGTTTGGGGCGATGGTAGGGCGCGGTGGGGCTGACCTTTGTTGGAGGCGGCGCGATGGCGGTGGCGGACATATGGTCGCGCCTCCGCAGGCAAGCCGGCTATCTGCGCGTGAGCATGCAGACGCTTTCCAGGTGGAAGGTTTGGGGGAACAAGTCCACCATCGTGATTGTCTGGAGGTCGTAGCCGGATTGTAGCAGTGCGGCGAGGTCGCGGGATAGCGTGGCCGGATCGCAGGAGACGTAGACGATCTTTGCCGGGCCGATGGCGGCGAGAAGCGAGGTTATGGCCGCGCCGAGTCCGGCGCGGGGCGGGTCGAGGACGACGAGGTCGGGTGGCGTGGAGGTGGGTTTGTGTTTGCGGAGGAATTCGAGGGTGGGGACTTCGATGGCGCGGTGCGAGGTGTCCTCAAGATTGTGGCGGAGGTTGGCGGCGGACTCTGGGGATGATTCTACGGCGATGACGCGTTCGAAGCCGGCGGTGAGGGCGCGGGCGAAGAGACCGACTCCGGCGTAGAGGTCCCAGGCGAGGCGGCCGGATTGATTGTTGGTGACGAGTTCTACGAGCGCGTCGATGAGGAAGCGGTTGACCTGGAAGAAGGAGCCGAGGCCGACCTGATACTTGAAGTTGGTGGTCTCGTATTGGAGTGCAGATTGGCCCCAGACGGCGGTCATCTTGGCTGACTGCTTTGGTTGGGCGGTGACGAGGGCTGCTCCGGTTAGGTGGGGCAGTTTTTTTTGGAGAGATTGGCAGAGCTTTGCTAAGCGGGTTCGGGCGTCGCGGTTGGCTTTGGTGGTGAGGAAGGAAATGAGGAGGGAGTCTTCCTCTTTATTGGTGAAGAATTCGATTTCGTCGCAGAAGGTCTCGAGATTGAGAGATTTTCCGAGTTCTGTAACTGTGGCTGTTGCTTTATCTAGAATGGGTGCGGCGATGGGGCATTGGGCTATGGGGAGAATGCTGTGGGAGCGGCGTTCACGGTAGCCGAGGGCAAACGGATTTTGCTGAATGTGAAGACGGATGCGGTTTCTATAATGCCACGGTTTGCCGCTTACGGAATTGATAGTGGGGACGGTTACAAGTTGCGCGCGCCGGAGCGTTTCCTGGAGAATGGATATTTTCATTTCCAGCTGGTGGGCGTAGACGGCGTGTTGGTAGCTGCATCCGCCACAGACGCCGAAGTAGGGGCAGGTGGGCGTGGTGCGGAGGAGCGATGGCTCGAGGATGGCGTCGGCTTCGGCTTTGATGAAGCTGCGCTTGTCTTCGGTGATGTAGGCTTCGACGAGCTCGCCGGGGAGGGTGAGCGGGGTGAAGACGGTCTTGCCGGCGAGCTCGCCTTCGGTGTCGCCGATGCGGGATAGGGAGGCTCCACCGTAGATGGCTTTTTCGATTCGCAGCTTCATAGTTGACTCATGTAGAAGAGGCTTAAGCGGGGGAGTTTCCATCTTTCGAGCAGGCGTTTGTTGAGGAATTGGCGCTCGATCTGACGGATTTGCTCGGTCTTCATGCGGCTGCGGTAGGGGGCGAGTTCGCGGGCTGCTTGTTCGCGCATTTGAAGCAGGTCGGCTTCGGGCGTGGTGGCGGTTAAGGCGGCGAAGAGCTTTTCTTCCATGACGGTGAGGTTGCGTTCGAGG
>Ga0302326_10017030_pt1 | contig 15180 bp, 10 predicted proteins | sample Palsa_T0_3_FD_202264 | JGI IMG/M metagenome (GOLD analysis project Ga0302326, IMG submission 202264) | Peat permafrost microbial communities from Stordalen Mire near Abisko, Sweden - Palsa_T0_3 | ecosystem: Environmental > Terrestrial > Soil > Palsa > Peat permafrost | place: Sweden: Abisko...
ACCCGGGTGGACGGCAGAGCCGCAAGTCGTCCCGTTTTCTCAACGGCCTGTCCCCGCAGACGCAGCCCGACCCGGCCCCGAGCCGGTCACGGCGCAATCGCGGGCCCGCGTCGCGCTGCCGGATCTGTAACAACCCGCTGACCACGCCGGCGGCGATCATGCTTCGCCGCTGCGAGACGTGCGCGGCCGATATCGACGACGAGCTGCTGCTCCAGCTCAAGGATTGGCGGCTGCGCACCGCCAAGGAGATGAGCGTTCCGGCCTACGTCGTGTTCACCGACAACACGCTGATCGCGATCGCCGAGCTGCTGCCCACCGACGACGCCGCGCTGGTCGCTATCCCCGGCATCGGTGCCCGCAAGCTTGAGCAGTTCGGCCCGGACGTGCTGGACCTGGTCCGCAGCCGAAGCTAACGCGCGGGTCGCCACTAAACACGCAGGTCAGAAAATCGCTTGCCCGCTCGCGCTGCTAAGATTTAGGCTCGAACCGCAATTTTCACGCTCGGCGGCAGTCTCTAGACGAGAGGGGGGAGCCACGATGATCATCATGAACGCGTTCGGTGTACGCACGGCCGGCTCCCGCCATGCTGCCCATGCCGCGGCGGCCGCCTCGGCGGCGTCGCACAAGCGCATCGCCGCTGCGACCGACGCGTCCGTGAATCGGGGCTCTACCTAGGTAATCAGCCCACTATCTCGCCACATGGCCACGGACCCGAAGTCACCAGGATCCGTGGCCACAGTTTTTGGGTCGACAGCCCGCCACTGGTCCGGATCCCCGCAATACCGCCGTCAGACCAGGAAGCAGGTGAACAGGACATGTCGGAACCGACAGTCCCCGACGAGCAGCAACCGGAGTTGCCTTGTCATGTCAGCGATCCCGACCTGTGGTTCGCTGACAGTCCGTCCGATCTGGAACGCGCAAAGGCGTTGTGCGCCGACTGCCCGATTCGACGTGCGTGCCTGGCCGATGCGCTGGAACGCTCAGAGCCGTGGGGAGTGTGGGGCGGTGAGATCCTCGAGCGTGGGTTCGTCGTGAACCACAAGCGACCGCGCGGGCGGCCGCGCAAGGACTCGGTCGCTGCCTAGGCCGGGTGCCGCGGGGTTGTCCCGGTGGCTTTAGACAACTGCGGCATCGGGTTCGGCGAAGCCGGGAATCAGATCCTCCGACAGCGCCTTGATCGGCACGTGGGCGTCCAACTGACACAGGATCGCGGCGACCGACGCGATCACCCGCATCGGGATCGCCAGCTTGGGCGGCAGGTCCATCTGCCGGGCCGTTTTGATCTGTGACACCGACCGGTCGATCTGACCCACCGTCATCTTTTGCAGCCACTTGCGGGTGTAGTGGAAGACCTCGACCTCGACGGGTTCGACGTACTGGCGCAGCATTTCGTCGAGGTCGCGCACCGACACGTCCTGACCCTTCTGGATGAAGCCGACTTTTTCCATGGTCGGCAGTAGCAGGTCGTAGTTCTTCTCGCGGGCCAGCCGGATCGTCATTCCGAGCTCGATCGGGAAGCCGCCGGGAAGTGGTGCCACAGCGCCGAAGTCGATGACACCCATCCGGCCGTCGGCCAGCAGCATGAAGTTGCCCGGGTGGGCATCGCCGTGCATCATGTCCAGCCGGCGCGGCGCGTCGAAAGTGAGCTCGAGCAGACGAGCGCCCATCAGGTCGCGCTGCTCGACGGTGCCGTTGCGGACGATCTCTGCCATCGGCGTGCCGTCGATCCACTCCTGAATCACGACTTTGGGGGCGCTCGCCACGATGTGCGGGACCAGGAAGTGCGGGTTGCCCTCATACGCCTTGGCGAACGCACGCTGGTTGTTGGCCTCCAGCCGATAGTCGAGTTCCATCTCGGCGCGCTCGATCAGCTCATCGACCACACCCTGCACGTCGGCGCCCGGCGCGAGTTGTTTGACCACTCCGATCATCCGCTGCAGGGTCTTGAGGTCAGCTCGCAGCGCCTCGTCCGCGCCCGGGTACTGGATTTTCACGGCGACTTCGCGGCCATCCGACCACACCGCCTTATGTACCTGCCCGATGCTGGCCGACGCGACGGGCTTGTCGTTGAAGTCGGAAAAGCGTTGGCGCCACTTGGTGCCGAGCTGGGCGTCGAGCACCCGGTGAACTTTCTCGGCGGGCAGCGGCGGGGCGTCTTTCTGCAGTTTCGTCAGGGCTTCCCGGTACGGCTCGCCGAACTCTTCGGGGATCGCGGCCTCCATCACCGACAGCGCCTGGCCGACCTTCATCGCGCCGCCCTTGAGCTCGCCGAGAACCGTGAACAGCTGGTTGGCTGCCTTCTCCATCAGCTCGGCGTTGACCTCGTCTTTCGACTTGCCGGTCAGCCGCTTGCCGAGCCCGAGCGCTGCCCGGCCCGCGAACCCGACCGGGATGCTGGCCAGCTTCGCGTTGCGCGCAGCGCTACCGCGTTTGATGTCTGCCACATCTCCATCATCCATGACGGGCAGCCTTCGGCCAGCACCGATCTGGCAACAGGAACTGTCAGCAGGAACACAGGGGATGCTTCGGCCATTGCCGCGCCACGATCGAGCCGGCATGGACGTCGAACTCCAGTGTGGCGTTCAGCGCCTGCGGCGGTCCGGGATCAGGCCCTTGATGACGCTCGGCGTCCGGCCCGCGGACGGCCCCGATCACCCGGTTGACCTGGCTGAGCGCCAGCGCCGCCGTGGCCAGCAGGGTCGGGCGATCGGCGACGCCAACGGTGTCGCGCAGCTGTGCAGCGACGGCGGGCCACGCCGCATCGCGGTCCCTGCGGTGCAGGTCGGCGCACCCCAGACAGCTGGTCACCCCGGGGATGACCAGCGGGCCGACCAGGCCGACGCCGTCGCGCACCCGGACCGCGAGATGCGCGACGCCCTGACTGTGCAGGTCGCGCAGCATGTGTGGGTCGGCGATCAGGTTGTCCGACAACACCACCAGGTCGGCTTCGGCGGCGGTCACCGCGGCGTGCGGTTGGTTGCTCTGCTTGACCCTGGCACCCGAGCAGCGCAGACCCTCGATCAGCAGTTCTGATAGCGGCCCTCGTCCGTGCACCCGGATCGACGCCGACCGGGCGGGCTGCTGGCGTCGACCGCGGGTGGCGACCCCCGCTGTCACCAGTTGCGCGACTAGACCGTCCACTTCACCGTCGCTCAGCCCTTGAGCCTGACGTTGCAGCTCGCTCATCGGTACCGGCGAATGCATCGTCCGCAGCAGGGTGGCCAGCCCGGCGGGGGACAGGCCGCGCGGCGGCCGGATCAGCACGGCGCGGCCCGGGCTCCAGCCCACTTGCACAGCGCCGTCGGGACGCAGCAGCACCGGCAGCGCTGGGTCCAGCGCATACAGCGACGGCGGGGGCTGCGCCATCAGGGCACTGTGACACGCCCGTCAGGCCGGTCGGCTCAGCTATCCACAGGACCGTCGTCGCGACCGGCATCGGTGTCCCGCTCGAATTCGGCGATCGCGTCGTCGATCCCGCTGGTGTCGCCGCCGATCACCCGGTCGATGAAACCGGCCGGGTCATCGAGATCCTCCGAATCGGGCAGTAAATCGGGGTGCTGCCAGAGCGCATCGCGGGCGTCGACACCGGCGGCCTGGGTCAGCCGCTCCCAGAATGCCGCGGCCTCCCGCAGCTTGCGTGGGCGCAGTTCCAGGCCCACCAGCGTCGCGAAGGTCTGCTCGGCCGGCCCGCCGGTGGCCCGGCGCCGGCGCAGCGTCTCGCCGAGGGCGCCCGCGCCGGGGAGACGATCGCCCAACGCGGCGTTCACCACGGCCTGCACCCAACCCTCGATCAACGCCAGGAGTATCTCGAGCCGTTCCAGCGCCTGGGTCTGCTCGGGCGTGGCCTGGGGCTCGAACACCCCTTGGGTCAACAACTGCTCGACGGCGGCCGGATCATTCAGCGACGCCGGGTTGAAGTCGCGGGCCAACTCCTCGATGCCGTGCATGTCGATCTTCATGCCCCGGGCGTAGGCCTCGACGGTGCCGAGCAGCTGACTGGACAGCCACGGGACGTGGCTGAACAAGCGGTGATGAGCAGCCTCCCGGGCCGCCAGGAAGGTGACGATCTCGCTGCGGGACTGCTCGAGGCCGTCGGCGAACGACTCGATGGCATCCGGCAGCAATGCGGCTATTCCCTTGGGGCCCAACGGTAAACCGATGTCGGTCGACGTCAGTACCTCGCGGGCCAACCGGGCCAGCGCCTGACCGAGCTGCGAGCCGAATGCCATGCCGCCCATCTGCGACATCATCGACAGCAGTGGACCGGCCATGGTCTTGGCCTCATCCGGTAGCGCCGACGCCCACACCGTGGCGATCTGCTGCGCCATCGGGTCGCAGAGTCGCTTCCAGGTCTCCAGCGTGTGGTCCACCCAGTCGCTGGGAGTCCAGGCGACAGCCTTGCTGGTGCCCGCTGGCAGCGAGGTCACGCCGTCCAGCCAGGTTTCGGCGAGGTGGACGGCGTCGCTGATCGCGTCGCGGGTGGCGGCCGGGATCGGAGCCACGAACCCGATCGAGTTCGACGCCAGTTGGCGGGCCAGCTCGTAGTTCACCGGCCCGGCGGCGTTGCCGCCGGCGGCTGTCGACCCGGTGCCGCTGAACATCTGGCCGAGCTGGGTGAAGATCTGGCCCAGGTCGGCCATGTTGAAATCGCCGCCGAGGCCGCCCAGGCCGAACGGGTCAGCAGGGCCCGAGCCGGACTCGGGATTGTGGTCCCGGGGCTTGTCGCGGTCCGGATCGTCTCCGGCAGAGAACCCGAAAGGCACATCAGCCATGCCCACAACGGTACTCATTGGCGGAGCGGGACGCGCGACCCTCCGTCACGCTCTGAGTGAACCCGCCCCTGTGAGTCCTCCGTCTAGTGTTGTCGACGTGAACAGGCGGATTCTGACGCTGATTGTGGCGCTGGTCCCGATCTTGGCCTTCGGTGTGCTGCTGGCGGTGGTGACGGTGCCCTACGTGTCACTGGGCCCGGGTCCGACGTTCGACACGCTCGGCGAAATCGACGGCAAGCAGGTGGTCGACATCAAAGGCACCCAGACCCATCCGACCACGGGTCATCTGGACATGACAACGGTGTCGCAGCGTGACGACCTCAGCCTGGCGGAGGCGCTGACGTTGTGGCTGTCCGGACAGGAACAGCTGATGCCGCGTGACCTGGTATACCCGCCGGGCACGTCGCGGGACGACGTGGACAAGGCCAACGACGCCGATTTCAAGCAGTCCGAACACAACGCCGAGTTCGCGGCGCTCGGATACCTGAAGTACCCGCAGGCGGTCACTGTCGTGACAGTTGCCGATCCGGGCCCCTCGGTGGGCAAGCTGCAGGCCGGTGACTCCGTGCAAGCCGTCAACGGTAAGCCGGTGGCCACCGTGGAAGAGTTCACCTCGTATCTGAAGAGCACCCAACCCGGTCAGCCGGTCTCGATCGACTTCCACCGCAAGAACGCACCCCCCGGGGTCGCGCAGATCACGTTGGGCAGCAACAAGGACCGTAAGTACGGCTTCGTGGGCGTCTCGGTGACGGACGCGCCGTGGGCGCCGTTCGCGGTCGATTTCAACCTCGCCAACGTCGGTGGGCCGTCGGCGGGTCTGATGTTCAGCTTGGCCGTTGTCGACAAACTCACCACCGGCAGCCTGGCCGGCGCCAAGTTCGTCGCAGGCACCGGCACGATCAAGCCGGACGGCGATGTGGGCCGTATCGGCGGGATCGCGCACAAGATGGCGGCGGCCCGCGACGCCGGGGCAACGGTGTTTCTGGTGCCGGCCGAGAACTGCTACGAGGCGAACGCCGACAAGGTGCCCGGCTTGCAATTGGTCAAGGTCGCGAACCTCGGTGCGGCGGTGGACGCGCTGCACACCGTGGTTTCCGGCGGGCAGCCACCGAGTTGCTAGCCACGCCCGTCAGATCGAGCCCGGGGCAGATCAGGGTGATGCGTACAGTTGGGATACGCCGAGGCCAAACGCCGACGGCCACTGTTGAGACGAAGCAGGGAGCGTAGCTAGTGGGGATGCGGCCCGCCGCCAGAATGCCGAAGCTGACTCGACGCAGCCGGACTCTCATCGCGGTCGCCCTGACCGTCATCGGGCTGCTGTTGGTCGGCCCGCGACTGATCGACGCTTATGTCGACTGGCTCTGGTTCGGTGAGCTGGGCTACCGATCGGTGTTCAGCACCGTCCTGGTGACCCGGCTGGTCGTGTTCCTCGTGGTCGGATTGCTGGTCGGCGGCATCGTGTTCGCCGGCTTGGCGTTGGCCTACCGCACTCGGCCGGTGTTCGTCCCGGGCGACGGCAACGATCCGGTGGCGCGGTATCGCAGCGTGGTGATGTCGAGGCTACCGGTGATCGGTGCCGGCGTCCCCGTGGCGATCGGCTTGCTGGCCGGGATTGTCGCGCAAACCTATTGGGTGCGTATTCAGCTGTTCCTGCACGGCGGTGACTTCGGCGTAAACGACCCGCAGTTCGGCAAGGATCTCGGCTTTTATGCCTTCGAGCTGCCCTTCTACCGGCTTGTGCTCAGCTTCTTTTTCGTTGCGCTGTTCCTTGCTTTCGTCGCGAATCTGTTGACGCACTATATTTTTGGCGGCATCCGGCTGTCCGGGCGCACCGGGGTGCTGAGCCGTTCGGCGCGTATCCAGTTGGTCAGTCTGGTCGGAACGCTGGTGCTGCTCAAGGCGTTCGCCTATTGGCTTGACCGCTACGAGCTGCTTTGCCATACCCGTGCAGGGAAGCCGTTCACCGGGGCCGGGTACACCGATATCAACGCCGTGCTGCCGGCCAAGCTGATCCTGCTGGCGATCGCGTTGATCTGCGCGGTGGCGGTGTTCTCGGCGGTTGTGTTGCGGGACTTACGTATCCCATCCATCGGCCTGGTGTTGCTGCTGCTGTCGTCGATGATCGTCGGCGCCGCGTGGCCGCTGATCGTCGAGCAGATCAGCGTCAAACCCAATGCGGCGCAAAAGGAACGCGAATACATCAGCCGAAGCATCACCGCGACCCGGCAGGCCTACGGCCTGACCGATGACGTGGTGACCTACCGCGATTACAGCGGCGGCGGGGGGGCAACGGCCGAGCAGGTCGCTTCCGATCGCGCCACCACGTCCAACATCCGGCTGCTTGACCCCACGATCATCAGTCCGGCTTTCACACAATTCCAGCAGGGCAAGAACTTCTATTACTTTCCCGACCAGTTGTCCATCGACCGTTACCGCGATCGCGAAGGGACGCTGCGTGACTATGTCGTCGCCGCCCGCGAACTCAACCCGGACCATCTGATCGACAATCAGCGCGACTGGATCAACAAGCACACCGTCTTCACCCACGGCAACGGCTTCATCGCCTCGCCGGCCAACACCGTGCGCGGTATCGCCAACGACCCCAACCAGAACGGTGGATACCCGGAATTTCTGGCCAGCGTTGTCGGCGCCAACGGCAGTGTGTTGTCCGCCGGCCCGGCCCCGCTGGACCAGCCGCGCGTCTACTTCGGACCGGTGATATCCAGCACGCCCGCCGACTACGCGATCGTCGGACGCAACGGCGTCGACCGCGAATACGACTACGAGACCAACACCGAGACAAAGAATTACACCTACACCGGCGGCGGCGGGGTGCGGCTTGGCGGCTGGGTGGCGCGCAGCGTCTTCGCCGCGAAGTTCGCCGAGCGAAACTTCTTGTTCAGCAACGTGATCGGATCCAACAGCAAGATCCTGTTCAACCGCGACCCAGCGCAGCGGGTGGAGGCGGTGGCGCCCTGGTTGACCACCGATAGCAGCGTGTACCCCGCGATCGTCAACAAGCGGATGGTGTGGATCCTCGACGGCTACACCACGCTGGACAACTACCCGTACTCCGAGCTCACGTCGCTGTCGTCGGCCACGGCCGACTCCACCGAAGTGGCGTTCAACCGACTGGCGCCCGACAAGCAGGTGTCCTACATCCGCAACTCGGTGAAGGCCACCGTCGATGCTTACGACGGAACAGTGTCGCTGTATCAGCAGGACGAGCGCGACCCGGTGCTCAAAGCGTGGATGAAGGTCTTCCCCGGGACGGTCAAGCCCAAGAGCGACATCACGCCCGAATTGGCCACGCATTTGCGCTATCCCGAAGACCTGTTCAAGGTGCAGCGGATGCTGCTGGCCAAATACCACGTCAACGACCCGGTGACGTTCTTTTCCACATCAGATTTCTGGGACGTTCCGCTGGACCCGAATCCGACGGCCAGCAGTTATCAACCGCCGTACTACATTGTCGCGAAAGACATTGCCAAAGGCGATGATTCGGCGTCGTTCCAGTTGACCAGCGCGATGAACAGATTCAAGCGTGACTACCTGGCCGCCTACATCAGCGCCAGCTCTGATCCGGCGAACTACGGCAAGATCACCGTGCTGACCATCCCCGGCCAGGTCAACGGGCCGAAGCTGGCCAACAACGCGATCACCACCGACACCGCGGTGTCACAGGACCTTGGCGTGATCGGGCGTGACAACCAGAACCGGATCAAGTGGGGCAATCTGCTGACGCTGCCAGTCGCCCAGGGTGGGCTGTTGTACGTCGAGCCGGTGTACGCCTCGCCCGGCTCCAGCGACGTTGCCTCGTCGTATCCCCGCCTGATCCGGGTAGCGATGATGTACAACGACAAGATCGGCTACGGGCCCACCGTCGGTGACGCGCTGACCGGGCTGTTCGGGCCCGGTGCGGGCGCGACGGCGGCCGGGATCGCGCCCACCGAATCGGGCGCACCCGCCAGCGAGCCGGGCAGCGCGCCGCCGGATGCGTCGCCGGCGGCTGCACCCCCAGCGGCAGCGGCCGTTCCGCCGTTACCAGGCGGGGCCGTCACGCTGTCGCCGGCCAGGGTTGCCGCGCTCAAGGACATCGAGACGGCGATCGGTTCGGCGCGTGATGAGCAGAAGAAGGGCGACTTCGCCGGCTACGGGGCGGCACTGCAGCAGCTCGACGACGCGATCAATAAGTTCAACGCCACGAAGTAAGCTCGATCACGGCTGGTGAGCGCGCGATTTGGTGGCGTCGCGCGCGTTCGGTAACCTGGTATTTACCCGTCGCGGGGTGGAGCAGCTCGGTAGCTCGCTGGGCTCATAACCCAGAGGTCGCAGGTTCGAATCCTGTCCCCGCTACCAGCGGAAATGACCCCAGAGTGCGATCTCTGGGGTCATTTTCATACCCGGTGGCCACGTGTTTGGCCACATCAGCCTTTGCTGGTCTATCCGGATCAATCACGATCTCGCTGCTAGGGCCGGACTTAGCTTAGTAATTAGTTGAGGGACAAGTGTTGCTAGATCGGCTCGAAAATCCGCGAAAACGCGACATCGACCGAAACCTCGTGTCGGCTGTGCTGGCCGGCGAGGCCTATCAGAGCAGTGTTTTGGGGTCGGGGAAGCCCAGTTTGGTGTAGCCGGGCGCGCGTTTTCGCAGCGAAGAGGCGAGCACTGGGGTGAGTTCATCGTAGTAGTCGTGCACGGTTGCGGTGGTCTTGGCGGCGTACAGCCGGGTGATGCGCCCGACGTATTGGACGAGTCGGTTCTTGAACGTGATTGGGGCGGCGAGAAACAGCGTGTCCAGGGCCGGGCAGTCGAATCCCTCGCCAATGAATGAGCTGGTGCCGACGATCAGCAACGACCCGGCTTCGGTGGTGTGGTTGGCGAGTTGTTCGGAAATCTCGCGGCGCTGTCGCGCCTTCATCTGGCCGCTCAGCACGACGACATTTTTGCCGGTGTTTTGAAGTCGTCCGGCAATGGCGTTGAGGTGATCGATCCATGTGGTGAGGATGAGTATGTTGGCGCCGTCGGCGTGAGCGGAGAGGACGTCAGCGATGATCTGCTCAAGCCGGGCCTCGTCGGCAATGACGGCTCGGTAGATCTCGGCCATTCCGCCTGGCGCACTGGGATCGGCTTTTCCGGTGTAGCGGAACTGGGTGGGATGGACGTATAGGACGGGGCGCGGTGCGAGCAGATCGGTGCCGACTGAGGGAAGTTGGCCGGCAGTCGGGCCTTCGAGGGTGACGTGATGTGACCCGAGTTGGTGGTAGATGAGGTCTTCAAGCCCGTCGCGGCGTTCAGGTGTAGCGGTGAGCCCGAGCCAGTATTTTGCGGGTATTCGATTGAGGACGTGGAAGAACGCGCTGGCGGCGATGTGGTGGCATTCGTCGATGACGACGAAACCGTAACCGGCGGTGAGAGCTTCGATGTTGTCGCGGCGCGCGAGGGTGGGTAGCAGTGCAATGTCGATGATGCCGGTGGTTTTGGATCGCCCGCCGCCGATCTGTCCGCACTTGAATCCGAGATGCTTCTGTAAGCGGTCACGCCATTGGTCGGCCAGTGCTTTGCGGTCGACCAGAATGAGGGTCGAGGTGGCGCGGGAAGCGATGGCGGCGCAGGCAATCACCGTCTTGCCCAAGCCAGGAGGCGCGATCAGCACGCTGGTGTCTTCCTCAATTAATCGCAAGACTGCGTCGGCTTGTTGGGACCTGAGCTCGGTTGAGCAGATGAATTCGTGACGGTCACCGATGTTGCGCTGGTCGTCGATGTGCAACGTACTTTCCGCCGACTCGACCAAGTCGGTAAGCAGCCCGTAGAGGCCACGAGGCAGCACAAGATCGCCCTCGACTGTCTCGTCGTAGCTGTGCAGGAAGCGCGGAGTGTCCCAGGTGCTGCGTCGAGCGCGCTGGCGAGCATCAAACTCGGGATTGCGGATGGAGGCTGCGTGTTTCACGGCTGCGATCATGGCCGGACCAAGATCGTTGGCGGTCAGAGTGATTCGAGATCTGAAGGTTGCCCGGATGATCGCTGCCGGCCTTGGCACGATCTTGGACGAGGTGGGTAGCTGCAGCCGGCGCACGTGATGGCCGAATTGTGGATCGGGCAGGGTCCGCAGGAGCGCGGCAACATTTTTGTGCGATAGGCGCGCGATGCTGGACAGGTAGGCCCATTGGTCGTCGAAGGGTTCCAGCGTGCCGGGGTCGAGGAACAGCGTTGTGCCGTGCTGTCGGCGTTTGCCGTTGAGGGGAGCGGCGATGAGGTTGCCCATGCCGCGGCCGGTGTGAATATCTTGGGAGGGAAACAGCCGGTCGTAGCTGCTGAGGTGCATGCTGCCGCGGAGTTGGAACGCCTCGCCGAGCAAGCTAGTCGCGATGCTGCGAGCTGTTGCCGCAGACGTGGCCTGTGCGAAAAAGACCCACACGTGCGCACCTCGACCCGACTGCGACACCTCTAGGGCTGCCGGAACATCGTGGGCTCGTGCGGCTTTCATATAAGCCAGCGCATCTAGCATCGCGGCCTCCTTGTCGAAGTCAGCCGCGACCCACCAGCAGGTGTCATCGTCACCAAGGGGATACAGGCCTAGATGAACCTCCCCGCGCAGGTGCTGAGCGACGACGTCCGGAGTCAGTGGAAGATACGGTGCGTCGGCCCGGTTCATGCCCTTGCGCCAGTAGCCGCGGATGGCTGGCATCCAACCGGATCGGCCGTCGCGGCGGTTCTCCCATCGCAGCGCGTAAACGTCGGAGCGACAACGAAACAGATCGAGGAAGAAGCGGACCTTAGCTTCGGGCACCGACCTCATATTGACCGGTGACTCCGGCGCGCCAGAGAGCGTGGCTTGATCCGGATCCGCCGCTCGCGCCTGCTCTTCGCTGAGCTTCAATAGGCGAAGCAAGCGCACATTGTCGGCACGCAGCGTCTCCAACTCGCCCGGGAACCGCTCCTCCACGATCACAGTGTGCCGCCCATGGTGTTCATCGGCCAGCGAGTAGGGGCGCTCAGTCAATCCACGAACGCGTCGAACCGTTCCACGTTGTTGTCGGCGTTGCCGCGTCGATGAGTCGATCGGCGAACGCGAGGACCGCCTGCACCACGGCGGCGAATTCCTGTGGTAGCGCAGCGCCATCGGGTCCGAGGCCGGCTCTATAGGCGTCGTACGACCCTCGCCTCAACTCGATCAGGTCTCCGATCACCGACGACAGCGCTACGACATCAGTGCCGCGGTAACTGGCAGTTGCGATCAGCGCGTCGCGAGCGGCCGAATGCGAGATGTCTCGGTCGCCGGTGAGGGTGTAGATGTCGGCGTAGTCGCGCACGCGGGTGTTCGCTGGTCCGAGACTTATTGCGGTGGTGATCTTTTCGGCGAGCACCGTCTCGAGCGGATAACCGAGGATTCGAATCGGTGGATGATCCGGCCGTAGCGCGGGTAGGTCGATTTGTTGAGGTGCGGGAGTGACCGGGTCGCCGAAGTTGACGTCCAGACGCAGCTTAATGACCGCAGACGCGATTCCGCAGTCCATCGCGACGCGCACTCCCGAGTACAGGTCCTCGTCGCGGATCACGCGCGACGTCACCGTGTGAGTGCGGTATTCGACCCCGTCGTCGGGTATTGATTGCTCGGCGATGGCGACGATTCGCGCGACGACAGTCGCTTCGTCGTTGGCGAAGTTTCGTGCCAACGCATCAACGTCAGCGGTCGGCCGGCGCGCGTCGAACGCCGCCAAGAGGATCCCGCCTTTGAGCACGAACTGCTCGGCGTATGGCGAGAGTGCCAGTCGCGCAAGCCAGCGCTCGACCACGTAAAGGGTAAGCAACTCTTGGGTAGGACGGCCCTCGGCACGGGCGCGGCGCTGCAGATCCAGGTAGGCGCGTCCGGCCGCAGTACTGCGCGTCGGACGGCTCATTCCGCAGTGGCCACGTCGAGCGCACGGCGTACCGGTCCCGCCACATCAAACATCGATGACAGCCGTAGCAACTTCGCTGGTGCCGCATCACGTCGGCGCAGGTACCGCCGCATCGCGGCGAGTGCCAGCGACTCGCCAAACCGATGCCGCAGTCGCATCAGGTCGATGACCGTCCGGGCGGGAGTGTAGATCCGTACCCACTCTCCTGGCGCCGCCTCCAGCCGTGATAGTTCAACTTCGAAAGTGTTGGCGGCAAAGCGAAATACCTCTGTTGGTGGATATGCGATCCGCGGTGGGCGGTGCCCTGTGGGCACGGCGATCTGCACTGCGGGCGGGAGCTCGTCGCTCAGTTCGTGAACCGCCGCGGCCGACCGACAACACACGATCGCCACCGGGGATCGGTACGCAACTGCCAGCAGATCCGGTTCACTGGCTAGTGGTGCGTCGGCACGTCGGAAAACCCCACGCGACAATTCCACGACGTCACCACTGTCGCGCAAGGCATAGAGCACCCGCGGATGCACACCACGGGCCAGGGCGGCCGCGGTCGTGAATGTATCGGGCAGTTCCTGGAGCCTTGACATGGATAAAAGTGTCGCACGCATCCCCGTTAAGTGCAACACTTTTATCCACAAATTCAGGTCCCGGAACGGTGGATCCTGAGGGGCGCTTACGACTACGACGGTCCATATAGAACAGCTGGCAGCCAGCATCTTTCCCGACACGAACCGAATACCGCCAGATCGAATGCGGAGGGTTACCGGTAGTGCGCCCGAGACGGCGGGGCGACTGTCCTTACCGCTCAAGGTTGGCCACGGATTTGGACACGAAACCCGGTGAAATGGATGACAACAAGGGAGACGGGACGAGACGGCTTGGACTCCGCAACCCTGCCCACCTGCACTTATGAGACCGCGCGCAGTAGGCAAGACCGCGACCGGCTAGACATCCCAGGTTCGTAGTTGTCAAGCGGCCTGAGTGTCGGGGTGGATTTGACGGTGCGCCCAGGCTTTGTGTTCATCGTATTGGGTTCGGTGGCGTAGGCAGCCGTGCAGGACGCCGACGAGCCGGTTGCCGAGGGCTCGTAGTGCTTGGTGGTGGAAGTCTCCGGCAGTGCGGCGCGCGTCGTAGTAGGTGCGGGCGCCAGGGCTGGCGTTCAGCGCGCAGAACGCCCATTGGTCGATTGCGTCGTAGAGCCGGCGGTTGCGGACGTGGCGGGCCAGCACGGCGCGTTTCTTGCCCGACGCGACAGTCAGCGGTGAGGTTCCGGCGTAGTTTTTGCGACACTTGGCGGTGGTGAACCGGTTCGGGTCATCCCCGAACTCACCGAGCACCCGGGCGCCGAGGATGACACCAAGTCCTGGCAGGGAGCGGTAGATGTCGGCGTCCGGGTGTGTCTCAAAATGCGTCGCCAACTCGGTCTCGAGGTCGCTGATCTGGCGGTTCAGTTCGGCGATGATGCCGACCATGGCACGAGTGCCGGCTGCGAACGCAGCAGTGACGCCGGCTGGGGCGGCGAGCTGTTCGGCTCGTAGAGCGGTTTGGATGTCGTGAGCACGGACGTCGAGGTTGCGTTGTCGCCCAGCGGCTTTGAGCGCAGACCGGATCTTCGACAAACTCAGGCCGGCAGCTTGGGTCGGGCTGGGTGCGCGGCCTAAGATCGCTAGCGCGTCTCGGTCGTGCAGATCATCGAAAGCCTCCAGAGCGCCCGGGTAATACTCACGCAGCGCCGAGCGCAGCGCATTGGTGTGCTGGACGCGGGTCCAGATCAAATTCTGATGTGCCCGAGCCAAGATCTTGACCGCCTCCACATCAGCGGAGTCACCGGCGACTCGGCGGTGATTGTGTCGATCGGTACGCACCAGATCGGCTAAGAGTTTGGCGTCCCCGGCATCGGACTTGGCCCCTGATACGTGGTGACGGTCGCGGTAGCGGGCGGCTGCCAGCGGATTAATCGCATACACCTGGTAGCCGGCCGCAACGAGCGCCTCGACCCACAACCCACGGTCGGTTTCAATCCCGATCACGACCTGCTCTGGTTCTTCGGCGTGACGGGCTAAGAGTTGATGGAACTCGCCGATCCCGGCAAGTCCCTCGGGTAATCGACGTGAAGCCAGCCGCGCCCCGGTGTCATCCATCAGATGAACGTCGTGGTGATCCTCCGCCCAATCGTCACCGACAAAAATCATCAGCACCTCCTTGGTCATCAAACATGTTCGAGCCCAAGGGCACCCGGCGACAAGCTAATGGATAAGTGCTCGGCGGCACGCCACCCCATCAGTGCTACAGGAACCCTCACCACCGGCCGGGGCGTGATCTAGCCTTAGAAGTCGACCAACGCTTCAGCTCATAACGACGCTCACCAACCGGCGGCTCGGTGAACAGCGTCCCCCGAACAAGAACCTATCGAGCGAAGGCTCGCTGTTCGGATCCCATTAGCTCATAACCTAGAGGTCGCAAGTTCGATTCTGCCGAGGGCACAGTAGCCGATCGATTACAGCTCAGAA
>Ga0302326_10017031_pt1 | contig 15180 bp, 18 predicted proteins | sample Palsa_T0_3_FD_202264 | JGI IMG/M metagenome (GOLD analysis project Ga0302326, IMG submission 202264) | Peat permafrost microbial communities from Stordalen Mire near Abisko, Sweden - Palsa_T0_3 | ecosystem: Environmental > Terrestrial > Soil > Palsa > Peat permafrost | place: Sweden: Abisko...
ACAACCTGCATCCTTTAGCGGGACGACTCGCGCGCAATCTGTTGCGCGTGGGTTCGAGAAAGTCGCCTTTGATGCGATAGATTTCCTACCTGCGCGATTTCTCAGGGTAAGGGTAACGGCTGCCGTTACCGAGCCGCCACGGGGTGAATGGCCGGCGGTTATGGCCCGGCAGGCCGTCTCTTCCGCTTAAGCGTCCCGAAGTTTGGTGCCAATACTGGTGGAATCACTAACGAACGGGGATGGCCCGCCCGTGCTGCCGCGGCGGCGCGAGCCGGACCTGGCTGACCTGGCCGCGTTCACCCTGGATCCGGACGGCCGGGTCGTTTCCTGGTCGGGGAGCGCCGCGGCGCTGTTCGGGACGCAGGCGCACACCGCTATCGGCCGGGACGTGTGCGAGGTCTTGATGACCGGGCCTGGCCAGCGCGAACTCGTCGGCCATGCGCTGGCCGAGGTCGCGGCCGGGCGGGTATGGGCCGCGACGGTGGCGGGCGGTTCTCTCGGCGAGGGCCGGTTCGCGTTCCGCTGGGAGCCGATGGCCGGGTCGGGCGGCACCGTGCTCGCGGTGGTCCAGCGGGCCTGGCCGCAGCGCGCGCCGTCCTGGCTGAACGAGGCCACGGCCCGGATCGGCAGCAGCCTGGACCTGGCCGAGACCGCCGCCGAGGTGGCCGATGCCGCCGTGCCCGGGTTCGCCGACGCGGTCGGCATCTACGTGATCGAACGCCTGCTCGCTGCCGATGAGCTCGCCGCGCCGCCGGCCAGGCCCGGGGCCGCGGTGCGCCGGCTGGCGGCCCGCCTCTCCGGCCAGGTCGAGGCCGCCAACGGCACCGCGCTTCCGCCCGGTGAGGTCGTCGTCCTGTCCGCGGACTCGGTCCGCTCCCAGGCGATGGCGACCGGGCAGCCGGTCCTGTTCTCCGGCGGCCAGAAGATCGCGGCCGGCTGCACCTCGTTCCTGGCCATGCCCCTGATCGCCCGCGGCGTCGTGGTGGGGTGCGCGGTGTTCGGGCGGGCGCCGGCCAGCCCGGCGTTCCACCCCGGCGACGTCGCGCTGGCGGGCGCGCTGGCCGCGCGCGCGGCCGTGGGCATCGACAACGCCCGCCTGTACGACCGGGAGCGGCGGACCGCGCTGGCGCTGCAGCGAGGCCTGCTTCCCGGCCAGCCTGACATCCCGGCCGGCATGGAGGTCGCGCACGCCTACCTCCCCGTCGGCGACCACGTGGTGGGCGGCGACTGGCATGACATCGTCCGGCTGCCCGACGGCCGCGCGGCGCTCATCGTCGGCGACGCGATGGGCCACGGCCCGGAAGCCGCGGCCGTCATGGTGCAGCTGCGCACGGCCGCGCACACCCTGGCCGAGCTGGGCCTGCCGCCCGGGCAGGTGCTGCGCAAGCTGGACGCGATGGCCGCGGCCATGGACACGGCCGCACTCCACCCGGCCGCCCTCGACCCGGCCAGAGCGGCCCGGGCCGTGACGGCGCCGGACACGATGGCCGCGGGCACCGCCGCGCCGTTCGCCACGTGTGTCTACGCGGTGATCGACCCCTCCGGCGGCGCCAGCGGGATCGCCCAGGCCGGGCACCTGCCACCCGTGCTCGTGCTGCCCGGCGGGGAAACCGAGGTGCTCGACCTGCCGCCCGGACTCCCGCTGGGCCTGGGCGCCGGATCCTTCCAGGTCACCCGGTTCAGCCTCACCCCGGGAGCCACCCTCGCGCTGTACACCGACGGGCTGGTGGAAAGCCGCAGCCGGCCCATCGACGACGGGCTGGCCGCGCTCCGCGGCGCGCTCAGCTCGGCGCTGGCCGAGCCCGGCAGCACGCTCGACGGCGCCTGCCAGACGGTCACCCGGCTGCTGTGCGAGCAGGGCGAGGACGACATCACCCTCCTGCTGGCCCGCACCCGCCAGTAGACCGGCTCGCGCGAGGCCGGAGGGTAATACCACCGCCGTTCCGCTTAATTTACCGAACGAACGGTGCCTCCTGCCCCCGGTTACCTCTACCGTGCCCCGGATTGGGAGTAACTGACGAGGGCATGACAAATGTGTTGCCGTGCCACCGCGCGTGTGCGGCGGGCGGCAACTCGGGGAGGGGACATGGATATCCGATCAGGACAAGAACTGGCCTGGGAGAATAAGCTCGCGAAAAGGTTCAATACCACTAATATCCCACTGGAGTTCTGCCTGCTCCAGGCGGAAATTGGCGAGGCATTCCACGAATGGCGTAAGGGCGGCACGAATATCGGGGAAGAACTGGCGGATGCGGCGATCGGCTTGCTGGGCCTAGCCGGGATGACAGGAGTCGATTTGCAGGCCGAGGTCGAGGCCAAACTGGCCAAGAACGCGGCGCATATCTACCAGCGCCGGCCGGACGACGCGCTGGCTAAGAACAGCGGTGAATCGGGCTAGGGGTCGTGGGGCCGGGCCGGCCCGGCGTGTGCCAAGGTGGCACCGTGACGCACATGATGTTGAAGGACGAGCTGCTCGACGCTCAGCTCCTGCGCACGGCCGGGACGGCCGCCTACGGCGGGGCCGACGTGGGGGAGTGCCTGGCCACCGCGGCCCGCGTCGACGGGACGAACCTGACGAGCTGGCACGACGCCTGGGTCGCGACGGCCGAGCGGGTGTCCGCGCTGGCCGAAGCCGAGCTGGCCGCCGGCCGGCGGCGAAGCGCGAGCGAGGCCTTCCTCCGGGCCTCGAACTACTTCCGTACCGCCGGGGTCATGCTCCTCGGAGTACCCGCCGACGAGCGGTTGCGGGTCACCAACGTGCGCCAGACCGAGGTGTTCCGCCGGGGCGCGGCGCTGCTCACCCAGCCGCCGGAGATCCTGGCCATTCCCTTCCAGGACACGACGCTGCCGGGTTACCACTTCCGCGTCGACGGTGACGAACGGCCCCGGCCCACCGTCGTGCTGGTCGGGGGGTACGACGGGACGTCGGAGGAGCTGTACTTCCTCAACGGGCGGGCGGCGCTGGCCCGCGGCTACAACGTGCTCGCGTTCGACGGCCCGGGGCAGGGCGCCGCGCTGCTCCAGCAGCAGCTGGTCCTGCGGCCGGACTTCGAGACGGTCGTCGCCGCGGTCCTGGACTTCCTCGGCACCCGCCCCGGCACCGACCCGGCCCGGGTCGCGCTCATCGGCCTGAGCCTCGGCGCGCACCTGGCCCCCAGGGCGGCCAGCGGCGAGGGCCGGATCGCGGCGTGCGTCGCCGACTGCGGTTCGTACGACCTGTTCTCCTCCGCCCTCGAGCGCATCCCGGGACCGCTGGCGTCCGGCCTGCGCGAGGGCAAGAAGGCCTCGCTCCGCGTGCTCAGGCAGATTCTGCAGATACTAGAAGCCAAGCCGACGGCGGGCTGGGCGCTGCGGCGCGGACAACTCGTCCATGGCGTCGACGACCCGGTCGAGTACCTGCTCGCCCTGCGCGAGTACACCCTGCAGGGCCGCGCCGAGAAGATCAGGTGCCCCGCCTTTGTCTGTAACGCCGAAGGAGACGACATCAGCACATCGGCGCCGCGCCTGTTCGCGGAACTGCCGGGGGACAAGGAGTACCGCCTGTTCACAGCAGCCGAGGGGGCCGGCGACCACTGCGAAGCCGGCGCCCGCACCCTCTTCCACGAGGTGTCCTTCGCCTGGCTGGACCGCGTCCTCCACCCCGCTACGTAAGACGCCACCCGCCCGGGCCCGCCGTCGCCGCCCGCCCAGGGGCTTGATCGCTGGCTGGCTTGACCGTAGGCTGCTCCGCCGTGAGTTCTTTCCCTGAGGTGAGGATCGTGGCGGACCGGCTCGAGCTCACCGAATTCGGCCCGCAGGACGCCGATACCGTGAAGACGCTGGTGGCGGCCGGGGACTATACGGCGCTGCCGCCCGGAACGCCGTCCCAGCCGTCAGAGGTCGACGCGTGGCTGGCCGACGGCGTGCACCGGCACCGGCGGGAAGGTGCTGGCGTGCACCTGATGATGGCCGAACGCTCGTCGGGTGAACTGGTCGGAGCGATCAGCCTGTTCAAGACCGACTGGGAGGCTCGCAGCTCCGAGGTCGGCTACGGTGTGCGCTCGGACCGGCGCGGGCTGGGCTACGCCAGCGAGGCCGTCGTGGCCCTGGCGGGCTGGGCCCTGGCCGAGGGGGGCATGCAGCGGATACAGCTGTGCGCGATCATCGAGAACCGGCCGTCGCTCCGGGTCGCGGAGAAGGCGGGTTTCCAGCGCGAGGGCACCCTCCGGCGGGCCCAGCTGGAAGACGACGGGCTGCACGACCTGGCCGTATTCTCCCTCCTGAACGACGATCCCAGATGACGAAATCTGCGGCCGGGAGGTTGGCATGGCCAGGCATCCGCTCATCGGCTATCTCGTGTGGCTGGTCCTGTTCGGCGCCGTGTTCGCCTGGGAGGGCCTCGCGCTGGCCCGGGTGACTGGCGTTCCCACCCTCAGCGATGTCTTCCGCGTGATCATGCGCTATCCCGTCGGGCGGTGGGCGCTGTTCGCGCTCTGGCTGTGGGCCGGCTGGCACTTCTTCATCCGCGGCTGGCATTTCCTGCTCCGGGGCTGAGCTTGCCATGACGCCGGCCGCCACGCTCGCGCTGTCATTGGCGGACCGCCAGGCCCTGGTGCCGATGGCCGCCGGCTACCTGATCCTCATGTCAGCGCTCGCCTTCGGCCTGCACCGCCTGTACCGGCCAGACCCCTCCGCCGCAGCCGAGCGGCCACCCCCCGCCCCCACCCCGCCGGCCCCCACCCCGCCGGCCCCCACCCCGCCGGGCGCCGGGCCACGGGCCGGCTGGGCCGCGCTGCTCCGGCAGGTGGCCGGTACCGTCGTCTGCGGGTACCTGCTGCTGATGGCTGTCGTGGTCGCCTACTACTTCGGCGTCGCCCGGGTCGGACCCGGTTTCCTGGAGAGCGCGGTCACCGGCACGGCCCTGCTGCTAGGACTCGCGGCACCAGTCTTCGCTGCCCTCTCCTGGCTGGCCGATCGCCGACGGCGCAGCTGACCCTGTCACACGATCGGCATCCGGGACCAGCGCCGAGTCCGGCCGCGTCCTCCAGCGGCCCCGCCGGCAGATCGGTCATCACCGGGCACGCCTGGATCCGGCAGGCGCTGACTCGAAAAAAGACCGTACCTATGGAGCATCGGGCCGGTTCTATCCGGTCTCATGTTCCATAGGGCCGACTGCTGCGCATCACGCTGGCCACACGGGCCGCGATGGCCCCTAATGCCCCTCGGTCCGGGGTCGGAGGGTGCCGCGAACCGTCAGGAAAGCGCCCGGGACAGGCATGCACCCTGGGACAAGCGAGACCCACAAAGGCAGGCGAACGCCCGCCAGCCTTCCCGTCGGGTGTCGCAATTTGAGGCTCGGAGCGACCGATCCCGACCCCGTTGACCGGCGTACAGTCCGGTTATATAGCGGAAAGGAGCTAATGGTGGGCAATGTGCAGATGATGCGGGATTTGTACGCTGCGCTCGGCCGGGGCGACATGCCGGCGGTTCTCGGGGCGATGGACCCGGGCATCGAGTGGCGCGAGGCGGAAGGAAATCCCTACGAGCCCAGCGGCAAGGCCTGGCTGGGAACGGACGCTGTCGTGCAGAACCTCTTCATCAGGCTCGCGACGGAATGGGACGGCTTCACCGTCCACGCCGAAGTGTTTCACGATGCCGGCGATGTGGTCGTGGTGGAGGCGCGCTACACCGGAACCTACAAGCAGACCGGCAAGGCACTCGACGCTCAGGTCTGCCATCTGTGGACGATACGCGGCGGCAAGGTCACGAGCTTTCAGCAATACGTGGATACCGCGCAGCTGCAGGACGTGGAAGGCGCACGGTAAGCGATCCCTATCTGGACGGGACCTACTGCTGGTGGCACCTGCCAGGTCCCTCGCCGGAGTTGCTGGCCGCGGCCGAGGACGGCTGGCTCGGGCCGGCCGGAGTGGCCGTCGACCTTGGCTGCGGGCTGGGGACGGAAGCCGGCTTCCTGGCCGAGTCGGGCTGGTCTGCGATCGGCGTCGATCTGTCCGCGGCGGCCGTGCGCGCGGCCTCGGCAGCTCAGGCCGGCGTCACGTTCCTGCGGGCCGACGCGCTCGCGCTGCCGCTCCGCGACGGCCGCGCCGACCTGCTCATCGATCGTGGCTGCTTCCATTACGTCGATGCCGCTGACCGGGCCCGGTATGCGCGGGAAGCCCGGCGGGTGCTCCGCCGCGACGGGCGGTTCCTGCTCCGCGCCTGCCGGTCAGCCGCCGCGGTGCCGAACGACATCGGCCCGGCCGTGATCGAGCGCGTCTTCGACGGCTGGCGCATCGACCAGCTGACCACGCAAGACATTCCGTCCGGCACCCGCAGGATGCCCGCGATCGTCGTCCGGCTGCGTCGCCGGTAACGATGACACCGCGCCGGGAGCAGCGCGGCCAAAGGCGGCCTGAGACGGGCGGCGGGATCTGACTGTGGTCTCGCGACCGGACGACGATCCGGCCGGGTGATTCAAGCGGAGAAATCACTAGCCTTTCGGATTAATTGAAATTCTTTTTCCGGACGTTGTTAAGGCGTTTTCTGGACGGTCAGGCCGGGATTCCCTTATAGGTAAGGGGTTGTGCGGCACGAGGCCTTCCGGCCGGCTTAACGTCTGGACCTCATTCGCCGGTGTCGCAAAACCGGAGATAACGGACGAAACCGCCCCACGCCTGTAGACTGAGGATTCACGGAGGCAATATGCGGACTGTAAACCACGGCACAGTGCGGGGTACCAGGGTAGGGGCCGGACCGGCCCGTGAGCGTAATGGCCGTGAAGCTGCCGTCGCCAAAGTCGTCGTGCTTTATTACTGTGCGAGCAGGCACCGGACGAGGGTGCCGTTCCTCTGGACCGCGACGCCGCCCGAGCAGTGGGAATGCCGGGTCTGCTCGCAGCCCGCTGGGACCGACCCGGTCGATCCGCCGGACGCGGTCGCGGGGCTCGCCGGCGAGAAGACCCATCTGGGGCGCGTCCGCGACCGGAGGAGCCAGGCCGAGGGCGACGCCTTGATGGCCGAATCGCTGGCCCGGCGCGACCATCCAGAAGACTTCAACATCTGGACCGCGCCCCGCAAGCGCGCACCCCGCAGGCGGACGGTTTAATCCTGCCCACCGCGGCCGGGCTCAGTCCGTGCAGCCGGGGACGTTGGAGCAGTTGAACGGGGTGCTGGACCGGATGCGGTCGTGGTGCGGGCTGACGGCGCCGCCTTCGTTGTCGATGCCGCCGGGGCTGCCCGCGGCGGCCGTGTTGCCGGTGATGGCGGTGGAGGTGACGGTCAGCGCGGCGGTGTTGTAGATCGCGCCGCCGGCCGTGAACGCGAAGAACGTGCTGTTGCCGGACAGCGTGTCCTGGCGCAGGGTGGCCTGGCCGCCGTTGCCGATCGCGCCGCCGTCGGTGAGACCGTACTCGTTGAAAATGGGGCCGAGGTGGTAGAACGTGCCGCCGTCGATCGTGACGTTTCCGCTGTTGCCGATGGCGTGACCGCACTGGCCGGTGTAATCGCCGCCGCAGGTGAAGTTCAGGTTCCTGACGTGCAGGGTCACGCCGGCGGCCACGTCCAGGAGGCTGTAGCCGACGCTCTCCGGGCCGTCGCCGTCCAGGGTGGCTTCGCGGCCGTCTATGGTCAGGTTCGCGGCGATGCCGGGCAGCGGGTCGCTCACCTGGTAGGTGCAGCCGGACGTCAGCACCAGGGTGTCGCCGCTGGCGGCGCCGGCGATGGCGCTGGCCAGCGCGGTCGTGCTGCAGGGCACGCTCGTCTGGGCGGCCGGGCTGGCCCCCGCCGCGGGCGCGAAGCCCACGGCCAGCGCCATGATCCCGCCGACCGCGGCGGCCCTGGCGAGCGTGTGCCGTGACAGATGGCGCATGGAGGTCCCGTGGATCTCGTGCCGACTGGTCTCGGGGGAACGGCAAACTTTCCGGCCGCATGAAACGACTGCTGTTCGGATTAATTGAAGTTCTTTTTTCCCGAACGACCCTGCCGCTTGCCTCCGCCCACCAAGACCGCTGCGGCCCGGAGGAGTTCCTACCACGGTATGAACTACCATGGTAGGATAGCACCGTGAAGGTGGACAAGATGAGTGTGTCGCTCGACGCCGACCTCGGGGACGCGGTGCGGTCCGCGGCGTCGCGGGCAGGCAAGCCGCTGTCATCGTGGCTGGCCGAAGCGGCCGCGAGCAAGCTGCGCGCGGAAGCGCTGACCGAGTTCCTGGCGGGCTGGGAGGCCGAGCACGGTGCGCTGACGGCGCAGGAGATCGGCCGGGCGGAACGGGAACTCGGTGTGACCGCGGACGATGACGCCGCGTGAGCGCCCTGGTTCTCGACGCCGGTGCGCTCGTGGCCATCGACCGCGACGACCGTTCAATGATCGCCAGGCTGCATGTGGCCCAGGAGCGTGGGGTCGAGTTGCGGACGAACGCGATGGTAGTGGCCCAGGTCTGGCGGGACCGCCAAGGCCGCCAGGCCGGCCTGGCGCGGCTGCTGCGCGCGGTCGACGTCCGCGTCATAGATCACCAGGACGGGCGTCGGGCCGGTGTCCTGCTTGGCCGGGCTGGCACCGCCGACCCGATCGATGCCAGCGTCGTCCTGCTGGCCGAGCCGGGGGACCGGATCCTGACCAGCGATCCCGATGACCTGAGCCGGCTCGCCGCGGCCGCCGCGAACCGCGCGGTCATCATCGCCTGCTGACCACGGGACGGCCCGGTCCGTAACAGCAGGCCGGGCCGTCCCGTGGTCAACAGCTTTTGCTCGCGCTACCTCAGGTGTGCGAACCCTGGGCGAGGCGCGCCTTCGCCAGCATCCCGGAGTTGACCGCTACGACCGCCTCGGACAGCCCGGCCAGCAGGGTGCCGAGCTCGACCAGGTCGTCCAGGTCAGGGGTGGCGTCGCCGTCATCAAGGCGGTGCCGGGCCTCCCTCGCCGAGTTAAGCGCTTCGTGCAGAGCGCGATGTACGCCGATCGTCGTCGGGTCGGTGCTGCTCATTTTGCTCCTAGGCTAGGTCAACGGCCGGTGTCCGCCGCGTACGTCGTCATGATTACTGACGGACAGGATACGCAGAAACGGAGCCGTCATGCGTGGAGCCCGGGACAACCCGGGCTCCTGCTCTATGACCTGCTGCCCGGTGAGAAGGCGATCATCGACTGGCTGACCGAGCACCTGCCGGCCGGTCGGGCGTGACCACGCGCTTTATGCTTGGTGCGTGATCGACGCCACCAGCCATCGGTCACCGCCCTCCGATCGGGCCGGCGTGGCACGGACCGTGCACGACCTGGTGCTCGCCGTGGTCCAGCGGCAGACGCCGACCGGGGTCAGCATCGTCATCGAGGGCGCTCCTGGCATCGGCAAGACGTTTCTGGTCCGGGACATCCTGGCGTCCGTCCCGCCGGGCGCGGCGAAGATCCTGCACGTGGCCGGCGAGCAGGCCCGGCGAAACGAACCCTTCGCCGCCGTCGGCCAACTCCTAGCAGGCCAGCTCGTGGCCGGCCTGCCCGCCGACCGCGATCCGGGTGAGGCGGCGTTCGATCACGTCGACGAGCTGTGCGCCGACGGTCCGGTGGTGCTGTGCGTCGATGATGCGCACTACCTCGACGCGGCCTCGCTGACCCTGCTCCGCCGCCTGGCGTGGGCGAGCCAGAACCTGCCGCTGGCGCTGCTGGTCAATACCCGGCCGTCACCGGCTCGCGAGCCGCTGAGGTCGCTCATCCGGCAGGCGCGGCTACGGCTGTCGCTCCCCCCGATGAGCCGGATGATGGTCGAACGGCTGGTGTTCGACCGAACCGGCCGGTGGCCCGGCCCGCTGCTGCGCCGCGTCCTGGGCCTGGCCGCGGGCAATCCGCTGTTCGCGGGCGAACTGCTGCGCGCCTACGAGCACGCGGGCGCCCTGGCGGAATCCGGACCGGACGCCATCGAGGCCAAGTTCGAGCTCGACGTGCGAGGTACCGGCCTTGATGAGGTGATCCGGGCTCAGCTCAGGCAGCTGGACGAGCCGACGCTTGACGTGCTCGCCGCCGTGGCGGTGTGGGGCGCCGATATTGGCGCCGGCGACCTGGCCGCCATGCTGTTCAGCCCGGCCGATGGGCTGGACGAGCTGATCGAGCGGGCCATATCGTCCGGCCTGATCCACCGCGAGCCCGCCGGAACCATCGGCTTCGCGCACGATCTGTTCCGCGAGGTGGCCTACGCCGAGCTGCCTGACCCGCGGCGACGCGCGGCCCACCGGCGAGCCGCGCAGGTGCTCGCGGCCGCCGGCTACAGCCCGTCTGTCATCGCGGACCATCTCCTGCAGGCGGCCAAGACCGAGACCGGCACCAGTACCGATCCGGCGCTGGTGGCCGCGTTGCACGAGGCCGTCGCGGCGACCCGCCGGTACGCGCCGGAGGTCACCGCCGGCCTGCTCGATGACGTGGCCGCGATCAGCGGTCCTGACATGTCCGAGCCGTTGCTGCTGCACCGGGTCGAGTCCCTGTTCCTGCGCGGCCGCGGTGAAGCCGCGGAAACACTGATCCGCGAGCGCATCACGACGGTGACCGACGCCGCCATCGCCGCGCAGCTGCAGCTGACCCTGATCCGCTCGCTGATGAACCGGGCGGAAACGACGGCGGCCCTCGCGGCCATCGGGCAGACCACCGGCATCGCCGGGCTGCCCGCCGCGGCGCTGCGCCAGCTGGAGACGGCCCGGTCGTGGCTGCTGGTCCTGGCCGGGCAGGCTCCGCCCGCCGCCGAGCTTGACGCGATGATGGCCCGTTTCACCGCGGCGGGCGACCAAGACGCCCAGGCCTCGCTCTTGTCGACCATCGCCTGTGTCTCGTTCCTGTCCGGTCACCCGGACCCGGCCCTGGGCTTGATGCGCAGCCGGGAGGAGCTGATCGCCGGTACGGACAGCTTCCGGTCCCGATCGTCTGCGCTGGTCCTTCCGGCCATGTTCGAGCTGGCCAGCTCCGGGCCCCGGGCCGCCCAGGCCGCCGTCGACCGCGCCCGCCGCCTGAGCGCGGACGCGCACGCCGCGTGGGTCGACCCGTTCGTCGGTTTCGTGGCCGGCGGGGTCGCGTTCGCCGCCGGTGACTGGGACGACGCGGTGGCGGAACTGGACTCCGCGCTCGAGGTGGCGGAAGAGACCAACACGGGCTGGGTATCGATCCCGGTCGGTATCCGGTCCTACATCGACGCCCACCGCGGTCGCACCGGCCCGGCCCGCGCCCGGCTGGAATCCTTCCGGCACCGCGGCCTCCCGCTCCAGTTCGGGCACGACCGGCCCGGCTGGGCCGAGCTGGCCGTGCTGGAAGCCGAAGGAGCGATCCAGGCGGCGGGCACGCTCGCCCGGAGGCTGTGGTCCGCGGCCCGGAGCCATCCAGGCCCCTGGGCCGCCACCCTCGCCCCCGACGTGACCCGGGTCGCCCTGGCCGGCATGGATCGCCGCCTGGTCGGCCAGATCGGCGCCGACGTGTCAGCGCTGTGCCCACCCGATGTCTCCCGCCTGGTCCACGGCATCATCGCCGCGGACCCCGACGCGATCGACGCGGCGGCCGCGGAACTCGCCGGAACCGGCCACCGCACGGCCGAGGCCTTCGCCCGCGAGGAAGCCGCCTGCGCGGCCGCCGCGGCCGGCGACCGGGACCGCGCCGCCGCGGCCCTCGAAACCGCCCTGGCCGGCTACCGGCGGATGGGCGCCGTCCCCGACCGCGACCGCGCCCTGGGACGCATGCGGGCGCTGGGCATCCGCCGGGGTACCCGGGAGGCACATCGTGACGTGGACTTCGGCTGGGCCAGCCTGACCGCGACCGAGGTCAGGATCGCCGCCCTGGTACGCGACGGGCTGACCAACCGCGAGATCGGCACCAGGCTGTTCGTCTCACCGCGGACGGTGCAGACCCACGTGTCGCACATCCTGCAGAAGACCGGCCTGCGCTCCAGGGTGGAAATCGCCCGCTTCGCCGAGGCGTAGCACCGCCCGCCCGGACGTAATCTCGGCCGTGTGAGCGAGACCCCGTCCGAACCGATCCAATGCGTGCGGCGGACCGGCCAGGTCCGGCTCGCGTACCGGACCTGGGGACCCGCGCAGGCCCCGCCGCTGGTGCTGAGGTGATGGCCCTCAGCAACGAGTTCACCGACCCCCAGGCCAGCTCCTGCCGCCCGGCGTAACGGCCCCGATGCCAGCCTGCCCGTGTCCCGACACCCACCCGGAAAAAGCGACAAATCCCCCCAAATAGGGCCAGGCCACCCGCGGTCGCCCGTGGTCTGGCCGCACCGCTGGAACATAGGGCCGCACCCAACCGGACCGATGGAACATTGGGCCGGCGGCGGACCAGCACCCAACCGCACCGCTGGAACATAGGGCCGGCGACTAACCGGCGGCTAACCGGCCCTGTGGTCCGTAGGTGCGGCGACGGCGTGGCCCGCGGGTGCCGGGCAGGCCCGGGTAGGGTTACGGCGGTTCCGGGTGGGGCTCCCGAGCTTGCCGGAGACCGGAGGGGTTGAGGGGGAGGGGCCTAGGTGGTGGCCACCAGGAGATCCTCTCCGCTCGACGGGCGAAGGCCGTCGCTCCGGCCGGCGAAGTAGCGCTCGGCGAGCCAGGTTCCCGCCACGTGCCGAACATCCTTGAAGCCCGCTTCGCGGCCTAGCGCCAGCATCTCGTCGGGGGTATAGAAGCTGATGAACGGCGTCCCGGCGGCTCGCGCACCCGACTCGGCCATGCCAAACCCGGCCCGGTCGGCGTCATCGAGCAGTCCGGCAGGCAACAGGAACGTCATGGCGAGCGTCGAGCCGGGCGCCAGCCCGGCGATCTGGCGCAGGGTAGCCAGATTCGCCTCCCTGCTGAGGTACATGCTGACGCCGGTGGAAACCACGACCGCCGGCTGCCCAGGATCGAAACCAGAAGCGGCCAGCTCCTCCCGCCACGACCCGTCCGCCTCGAAGTCGACCGGGACCAGCCGCAGCCACGCCGGAACGCCGAAGCCCAGCTCGATCAGCCGCTGGCGCTTCCAGGCCTGCGGACCAGGCTGGTCGACCTCGAACACCAGCAGGCGGGCGGCGACCTCCGCCCTGCGCTGGGCGAAAGTATCCAGCCCGGCGCCCAGGATCACGTACTGGGCCACGCCCTGGTCAGCCTGCTCAACCACCAGATCCTCGATGAACCGAGCCCGGGCGACAATGGCCGCCCGGAACCGGCTGGTCCCGGCCGGATGCATGTCCGGGCGATCGCGCCAGCCGTCGTCGGGGCCGGCCAGCTGCAGGCCGACCTCGTCCTCGAGCACATGGGGCGGCGGGTCGACCAGCACGTGCATGGCTCGCCACAGGGCGACCCGCACCGCCGTGCCGTCCGGAGCCTGTTCGTCAGCCATGGTGACCTCTCTCTTTTCCCCGAACGAACGGTCCCGCCCGCCCCCGCCATCCAACCAGCCCCCCGTGCCTCAGGCGTACTCGTCGTGGCGGCGAATCCAAGTCTGGAAGCCGCCGCCCTCGTCGCGTCCCCTGGGCGCCCGGTCCAGGATCGGGTAGTACCCCATCAGGAACTCCACCCCGCGCCCCCCGGTCGCATAGGTCTGGTAGACGGCGCCGTCCTGCCGCGTGAAGACGCTCACCGCGGGTGACTCGGTGAGGTACCCGGAAACGTCGGTCCCGGACGCGGCCGCGTTCAGGGCCACGATCGGCGGCAGCCCGCCCTCGTCGAGGCCCCAGGAACGCACCTGCTCCTGCGTATGGGAGTCGCCGAAGTCGAAGTTGAAGCCGGTGTTCGCCGAGGAGACCCACGGCAAGTTCCAGCCCATCCTCTTCTTGTACACCTGAAGCCTGGCCAGCGGAGCCTGCGAAACGAGCAGCAGGGTCACGTCCCGGGCGTGCAGGTGCGGCCGGAGGCCGTCGAGCCCGTCGGCTATCGACGAGTTGACCGGGCACCCCGCCTCGTAGCTCGGCCCGAACATGAAGTGGTAGAACATCAGCTGCGAGCGGCCGTCGAAGAGCTCGGCCAGGGTCCGCGTCCCGTCGTCGGTGTCGAACAGGTAGTCCTTTTCGATCCTGACCCAGGGCAGCCCGCGCCGCTGCCGCGCCAGCTCGTCCGCCCTCCTGGTGTGTTCCTTCTCCTGCTGCAGCAGTTCGTCCCGAGCGGCCTGCCACTCATCGCGCCTGACCACCTGGTGATCCGTCATCACGTCTGTCCTTACCTTTCCGGTGCGTTCAGGCTGCGGTGGGCTCGGCTGCGGTGGGCTCGGCCGCGACGAACGCCGCGTTCTCGCGCTCGAGCGCCTTGACCGCCCCGCCGCGCCAGCTCTCGGCCAGGGACTGTGACGCGGGATCGGGGAAGATGTCCTCGTCCCCGTTCTCCACTCCGTCGAAGATGGCCCGCGCGACCGACTCGGGGGAGGCCTTCGGTATGTCGAAGCCCCGGGTCATGTCGGTGTCGGTGGGCCCGGTCAGGACGGCGTGCACCCGCACGCCCCGCCCGGCCAGCAGAGCGCGCAGCGACTGGGTCAGGTTGAACGCGGCCGCCTTCGAGATCGCGTAGGCCGGGGTGAGCGGCAAGGGGGCGACGGCCATCGTCGACACGTTGTTGACGATGGCTCCCCGGGACCGGGTCAGCAACGGCAGGAAGGCCTGGATGACCCCATACGGGCCGAAGAAGTTGACCGCCAGGTGCTGCTCGAGCACGCCCCGGTCGCTCAGGTCATCAAGAAGCGCGATCCCGGCGTTGTTGATGAGGACATCGAGAGATCCGATGCTCTGCGCCGCGGCCTGAATCTGCGCCGCGTCGGTCACGTCCAGCCTCAGCGGCGTGACCCGCCCGTCCGGGTGTACCAGGGGCTGGCGCGTCCCTGCGTACACCCGCTCCGCTCCCCTGGACAAGGCTTCGGCGACGAGCGCCTGCCCGATGCCGCGGTTGGCCCCGGTCACCAGCACGGTCTTACCGGCGATGGTCATGATTGTTCCTCCAGCTTGGTCATGCTCTTGTGTTTCCCGCGCCGCCTGTCCAGCGGCCCACAGATATAGACCAGCCGGATCCGACCGAATCGCCGCGGCCAGCCTCATGACTTTCACCGCTTCCGCCGCCCGGCTGATCGACCGATGCCCTAGCTAGTAGTGGTCCGGCACCGGCTAGTAGTCCTGCGCCGGCGCCGGTCCGGACCCGGGGAGGAACTCCCGCGGCAGGCCGAACGACCCGAACAATCCCGTGTCCTGGAACGCGATGATCCGCGCGATCCCCGTCGCGGTG
>Ga0302326_10017033_pt1 | contig 15179 bp, 11 predicted proteins | sample Palsa_T0_3_FD_202264 | JGI IMG/M metagenome (GOLD analysis project Ga0302326, IMG submission 202264) | Peat permafrost microbial communities from Stordalen Mire near Abisko, Sweden - Palsa_T0_3 | ecosystem: Environmental > Terrestrial > Soil > Palsa > Peat permafrost | place: Sweden: Abisko...
GCCGCTCATGACATCGTCGGTTGCGATTACTTTAACGGTGGAGCTGACAAACGCCGTCGTCGCGCTGCGGCCGGCGCCAAGCAGAATCTGCCGCCGGGATGACGGCAGCCGTTGCAGCGCCGTGCGTCCAATGGCCACGCCATCGGGCTGGCGAACCAGCCGCACGTACAGCGCATTATCACGAATCTCCGCCAAGTCGCGCAACACGGAGAACACGTCACCCACCTTTTCGGCGGTGAAGCGGAACGGTTGCGACTGCTGTTCATCCTGCACGTACCGCTGCGCATCGGAAACGATCAGCCGATACGTTCCCTTGGGGAGATCGCGCGGCAAGTCCATCTCGATGGGCAGCGTTCCCTCGTCGCCCCAAAAAGGCTTGTAGGTTGCAAATCCCTTGAGGGTTTCGCCAGGACGATACTTTTCCTTCGGAACGGTGATGTCCATCAACTGAGCCGCGCGCGGCATGCCGCTGATCCGCATGGTCCCGCTGATGCGCTTCACCAGCACGCGCTGGAATGGGTTGTCGGCGGCGGCGACGATCGGCGTGCCTAGCTCGCCAAAGAGATCTTGTGCCGCTGCATTGGCGGCGCGGTTTTCGATGCGGAGCGTCTGCCCGTTGGCAAAGTCGATCACGAGGTTGTAGTCCACCGTGTTGTAGGGGGGAAGATCATCCTGCCCGCTCAGCGCCGCCCCAAACGCCACGCCGACAATCATCGGCGTCAGTTTTGGATGCAGCGCGCTGTCAAAATGAAACGAGCGGGAAGGCGAACCATCGGCATAGGAGACGTGAAAGTCGATCGGCACCATCAGCGGGACGGCGCCGACGCGGCCGGCAACGCCCACGGACATGTCGGTGGTCAGCGTGCCGCAGGATCGCGACATCGAGCCGAGCTTAAAGCTCGTCTGCAGGTTTGCGATGATTCCCTGGATGTCTCCTCCGCCCATGGGGAGGGAGATGAATCCCTCGTTGTTGAACGGGTGCCCGAAGCCGAACATCCGGTCGCCGAGCACTTCGGTCACCGTGCCGATGGCGGTCAAATCCGCGTCGCCAATCAGCAGCGGCACGGCCAGTACCGCGCCGGGCTCCAGGGGCAGACCGTTTCCTTGCGGCGAGGATCCGCCGCCGGACTGGAGCATCGTGAGCCCCATCGATTTGAACTGCGGCCCCAGTTCGTCCATCAGGCGCGGCGAGAGTCCGGATGCCATCAGCGGAGTCGTCAGCGGCCGCAGACGCGGGAGCGCCTCTCCATCGCCGATGAGCGATTCGTTGCTTGCCGCTGAGCTATCGGAACGCCCCAATCCCGCCAGAAGATGATGCACCGCCCGATAGCGCGACTGCATCATCAGCGCGGTGCTTTTCATCGACCAGGTTGCGCGGCCGGCGGCGGGAGCGACTTGGGCGCTGGCTTGACCCTCACGGGCGTCGTCGGTGCTCGGCGCCGTCGTCGGCGATGTTCGAGTACCCGGAAGAGCCAGCATGTACTCAATCGGCTGCACGCCCGCCACCGGGTCTTTTGTCAACGGCCAGCCATAGGCAAACGCGCCGATCATCCGATCGCGGCCCTGCGCATCGTGAAGATAAATCGGCGAGCCGCTCATTCCCGCGACGCTTCCGACGTGTTCGAGATACGCTCCCTTGCAGCGGATAAGCACCACGTCGTCCTGCGGATTGAAATCGCGCAGAACGGAGAGAACCTCGACGTCAAACTTTTCGATCTTCGACCCCTTGAAGACGGTCAAGCCATACCCGGTCATTCCCGGCTGCACTTCCGAGACGCGCATATGACGAGCCGGATCAAAGAGTGCCGGAACCGGCGGCATCGACGCGGAGGCGTCGGCGCGCGCGCTTCCGCACAGGCTCGAACCGAGCAGGAGAGTCGCCGCAACACAAACGAACTTCATGGGCACCTCGATGAGAGCGCGGTTCCAAGCTTCAAGCGTCAGAGACTCATGTTCCCAATCCAAACCTTCCCATCGTAGTGGCCTACCGAAGCGTCAGCAAATGAACCGTAAAGAATGAAACGTGAAGCGTGTGGCCGCGTTTTTGGCGATTCCGTTAGCCCCCGGCTTTGCCGGGGTTTTAACCCCGGCAAAGCCGGGGGCTAACGGAAGGGGAGCAAATACGGTCGCCGCCGCACCCCAACGTAGACCCGGCACCGCTGGCGCACCCCCCACGCCCTCATGTTCCACGTTTCAAATTGTTTCGGTCACGTTGCAATCACGCGTCACCAGCGCGCCGTCGCACCGACCGTTCATCCGCCTTACGATGGCGCAGAACATATGTGGTTTGCCTCACCGCTGTGTCTGGTTGCGCTGGTTCCCTGGGGCGGCGTTACGCTTTGGCTCCTCTGGGGACGCTACCGGCGGACCGAAGTCCCATACCTCGAACTGTGGCTCGGCGCCATCGAGGAGCGCACGAAGCGCCCCGGCGTGCGAAAACCGCCGCTGCCGCTGCTCCTCGCGATCGCGTCGATGCTGCTGGCAGTGCTTGCCGCGGCAAAACCTTCGATCTGGGGAAGCTCGAATGGCGGTACGCCGATGCAAGTGATCGTTGATTGCGGCATGAGGATGTCGGCATCTTCACACGGCTCGCTCCGCTTTCGTACCGCCGCCAAGCTTCTCGCCAATGAGCTGACGCCGCGCTCGCCGCGCATTGCGATCGATCTGCTCGCGGTGCCGGGAGCGGTCGCTCGATCGACGGACGCCGAAGGCATTGCAAGAATCGTCGATGCCCTGCCGCCGTCGGGGTTGCACACGGAGGCGTGGCTCAACCAGGCGGTGGCGCGGGCGCTACGGGCAGGGGACGATCCGATATTTCTGATCAGCGATCAGCCGATCCAGTCTGTCGACCCGCGCATTGTTCGGATTGCGCCCGATCTGGCTCTGGAGGATGTCGGGATTTCGTTCATCGCGGCCAGGGAGTCGCCGGCGCCGCAGGTGATGGTGCGCGTGCTGAATCAATCGGATCGAAAGACCGCCACGCTCGACGTGATTACCGCCGGCCAGCACGTTCGGCAGGGCATCCAACTCCCTCGGCCTGCAGCGTCCCGCGACTACTTTTTTACTCCGCCTGAGCTGGGCGAAACAATCGAAGCGTCTCTGGCTTGCGGCGATGATTTGTCCAGCGACAGACTTCCGGGTGACAACCGCGCCTGGCTGGCGCGCGTCGCGCGCTGGCCGGCCATCGAATCGCGTATTCCTCTTGATCCGGCGATCGAGCGAATGGTCTCCGTCTACACCAGGCGGCGTCCGCCGGCGGAAGGTTCACCGACGATTGACATCGTCGCGGATCCCGCAGATCTGCCTGGCGGGCAACGCGGCATCATTGTCGCGCCGTCATTTGCCGATGCCGCGACAAAGGGCGGATCGCTGGAAGTAACCGATCATGCGATCACCCGCGGTATCGATTGGGGCGAACTGCCTTTAATTCCAGCGACCAGCGATCCGCCTTCCGGCTGGGAGCCGCTGATTCGTACCGGAGGTACGACGATTCTCGCGGCGCAGGCTGAGCCGGTTCGCGCAGTTTGGGTCGGATTCGCTACGGATCAGTGGTCGACACAGACTCAATTTGTCATCCTTTGGACCAACGTTTTCGATTGGATTGGGCAGGGCGGCCGGGAGTTTTCCGGCTTTCCCCTGGAGCAGCGCGGCGACGATTGGAATCCCCTGACCAGTCCAGAGGGGTTTGCCGGAATTTATCAGCGTGAGGACGGGGCCCAACGGGCGTTCAACTCGCTGGCCGAGCCGTTGCGGACGGAGCGGTCCGCTCCAGATTGGCAAAAGCGAGTGATCGCCGCTGCCCGACGGCACGGAGGTCAAAGCATTAGCGGGCAATTCAGTCTTGCCGCGCTGTTCTGTCTGCTTTGCTCGCTCGCCAGATGGCGGAAACGTCCGGCAATTGCGCCGGGGGCGGCATTGCCCGCTCAGATAAACCGCTAGCCGCCAGATGCTCCCCAAGCTTGACACCCTTTTTAGCCGATCTTACCGTTTACGACGAAGAGTTTTACATTGCCGCGACGGGAAATTGAGGACATTGGCATGGCCGACAACACACCGCCTGTGGAAGTCACCCAGGAAAAGGAAATCCGGGTGGTCGAGTTCACGAACAGCCGGATTCTCGACGAGGGAAATATTACGGACATCGGTCGCACGCTCAATGTGTTGATCGATGAGCGAAGCAATCCCAAGCTGCTCCTGGATTTTCGCACAGTCGAACATCTCAGCAGCGCCGCCCTCGGGATGCTGATCAACGCCAACAATCGCATTCGCCAGAAGAATGGACAGCTTCGCCTGGCTAACATCAAGCCGCAGATCATGGAGGTCTTCGAAATCACGAAGCTCAATCGCCTGTTTCGCATCTTGCCGGGGCGTGCCGAGGCCCTGGCCAGCTTCGCTCAGTGACGCCCGGCAAGCGAAAGGCTCCCGATGACCGTGGGTGGTTCGAGTCATGAAGGGGGGCGCCGGGCAGGTCGGAACAAAAACGGGACGGCGCTTCCCGCAAAATTGATTTTTACCATCTCGTCCAGCCATGACGCCCCGATTGGCGTTCAGGAACAGATTCTTGCCCACGTGCAAAAGGCCGGCTTCAGCGGGCGGGAGTTTTTCGGCATCAAGCTGGCGCTGGAAGAGGCGCTGGCCAATGCCATTCAGCATGGGAACCGGCTGGATCCGGCCAAACGTGTTCACATCGAGGCGCGCATCGCCCCCAAAAAAGTCGAGTTCCTCATCGAGGACGAAGGGCCCGGCTTTGACCGCGGTTGCGTGCCGGATCCCACGGCCGATGAAAATCTCGAAAAATGCAGCGGCCGCGGAATTCTGCTGATCGAGTCGTACATGAGTCGAGTCTGGTGGGACCGTGGCGGGCGCCGGCTCCGTATGATCAAGGAACGCACGTAAAACCAGAATTCCGAAACCAGAATGACGAATCAAACCCGAATGTCGAATGAACGAAACCCGAAACGGGGACGTGGGTGATCCGCATTTTTCCCGAGTCGCGCTCCCGCGGATCGCGGCATTGCGTTTCGACATTCGGTCATTCGTCATTCGGATTTGATTCTGGTTTCTGGTTTCGTCATTCGGGTTTCCATCTGACCCCCGAAACCCTGAACTCCTTCTGATTCGTTCAAAATGATCATTCCCCTCCGCACCGACAGCCCCCTTCGCCATACCCCGTACATGAACTGGGCGATCATCCTCGCCAATGTGCTCATCTACATCTACGCGCGGTTTTTCAATCCGTCGCTCTTTCTTCACTACGAGCTGAACCCGCGCAGTCCGGAGGTTTTTCAGTTTATCACCTACGCCTTCCTCCACGACCCAAACAGCGTGTGGCACATCGCCGGCAATATGCTGTTTCTCTATATCTTTGGAAATAACGTCAATGACAGGATGGGCAACGCCGGTTACCTCGGCTACTACCTGGCCGGCGGAGTCTTCGCGGGAATTTTGTATGTGGCGGTCCCCAATCAGGTGGCGCCCGTCATTGGCGCCAGCGGTGCGATTGCCGCGATCACCGGCGCCTATCTGGTCCTCTTCCCTCGGTCGCACGTGACGGTTCTCTTCTTTCTCTACATTATCGGACAGTATGAAATTCTGGGGCTCTGGTTCGTCGTGATGTTCTTCGCATTCGACGTCTGGTCCAATTTCACGCAATCAGATGGCGTCGCTCACGTCGCCCACATCGGCGGAACGCTTTTCGGTTTGACCGTCTGCCTTCTGCTGCTTTGGATCCGGCTCCTCCCCCGCGATCAATTCGATTTACTGGCGATCATCCAGCGCTGGAACAAACGCCGGCAATATCGGGAGCTGGTGACCTCCGGCTACGACCCGTTCAACTACACCCCGGTGACTGCTTCCAATCGGCCCGCGCCGCCGGATCCCCGGACCGTCCGGATTGCCGAGCTCCGCGGCGAGATCGCCGACGCTCAGGCCATTCATGATCTCGACACCGCCGCGCGTCTGTATCTCAAGCTCCAGCAATTCGCGCCGGGCCAGGTGCTGGCACGCCAGACGCAGCTCGACATCGCCAATCATCTCGCTCAGGCCCAGCTCTTTCAGAACGCCGCCGATGCATATGAGCTATTTCTCGCCACCTATCCGAAGTACGAGCAGATCGAACAAGTCGAGCTGATGCTCGGCCTGATCTACGCCCGCTACCTGCATCGCTACGATCGCGCCCGCCATTATCTCACCCGCGCTCTCAGGAGCCTCCACGGCCCCAAGGAGATCGCCCTGGCCACCTCCGAGCTGGAACATCTCGCCGCGATCGCCCCGCCGGTTGATGCGCCGCCGCAGACAAAGCCGTAACGGTTTGGATTTAGAGCTGGTTTCGCCCCCCAGCTTCAACTTGCGCGTTTCTTGGCGATCAGCTTCTGCACTTTCGGCACTAACTCGTTGGGCACCTGAATCATTGTGCTGGTTGGCGAGTTATACGCAGCCGTTTGCACTCCCACGGCCTCGTCGGCAAGATGCCGGTCCATGCCCACATCGGCCGGGAGTGAACTCGCATCGCAGCCAGGCCTGGATCGTCCGACGCGCGGCGCACATGCGGCTCTCGCGTTGCTGCTCTGCATCAATCTCTTCAATTACGTCGATCGGCAGGTGCTCGCGGCAGTTGAGCCGCAGATCGAAAAAACCTTTCATCGCTCCGAAGCGGCGATGGGTTCGCTGGCGACCGCGTTCCTGCTCTCCTACATGCTGATCTCTCCGATCTTCGGACGATTGGCCGATCGGAAGTCGCGCTGGATGCTGGTTGCCATTGGCGTTATCCTCTGGAGCCTCGCCAGCGGCGGCTCGGGCCTGGCACAAACTTTTGTGGCACTGCTGATTACCCGCTGCTTCGTCGGGGTGGGCGAAGCGGCGTACGGGCCGGTCGCGCCGACGATTCTCTCCGATCTGTATCCCCTGGCCACCCGCGGCAAGGTGCTGGCCGCCTTCTACCTCGCAATCCCCGTTGGCAGCGCGCTTGGTTACACGCTGGGCGGAAACATCGGCGGGACCTACGGCTGGCGGGCGGCATTTTATGTCGTCGTCATCCCCGGCATTGCTTTGGGCGTCTGGTCCCTATTCATGAAAGATCCTCGCGGCAAATTCCGTTCGGCGGTACCAGGGGAGGGGGAAAACTCCGCCGAAAAGGCCCCTCATCAGACGTCACGGATCCGGCTTTCACCTGCGCCGTCAACCCAATCCCACCAGCTCGACTACGCGCGGGTCAGCCGTCGCCGCAATGTCTGGCAGGATTATGCCGCACTGCTCGCCAATCGTTCATACCTGCTCGACACGCTGGGCATGACCGCGATGACCTTCGCCATCGGCGGGGTCGGCTTCTGGATGCCCAAATACATCGTGGAATATCGCCATTATTCCAATCTCGCCCATGTGAACGGCGTCTTCGGCGCTGTCACGGTTATCTCGGGATTGCTGGCCACCATCCTCGGCGGCGTCGCCGGCGACGCGCTGCGCCGGCGGTTCAGCGGCGCCTATTTTCTGGTCTCGGCGGCCGGCCTGCTCGGCGGCTTCCCCTTCTTTGTGGCAATGCTCTACGTGCCGTTCCCGGCGGCGTGGATCCTGCTGTTTCTTGCGGTCTTCTGCCTCTTCTTCAACACCGGCCCGAGCAACACGATCCTCGCCAACGTAACTCATCCCTCCGTCCGCGCATCCGCATTTGCATTAAACATCTTCATCATCCACGCCTTCGGCGACGCCGTCTCCCCGCCGGCTATCGGCTGGCTATCCGACCACTATTCCATGAACACCGCCTTTCTCTTCGTCAGTCTCTTAATGGTTGTCGGCGGCCTCTTCTGGCTCGCCGGCGCTCAATTCCTCGAGCAAGACACCGCCGCCGCCAACTCCGCTTCCGCAGTTTGAATTCTCCGGTTTAGACCTGATTTCAATGGCCGGTATTGGGCGGTGACCGTTGTCGACGTGACGCCGTGACCCGGGTGCACGACCGTCTCTGCGCGCCGCCCCCCCCTCTTCCGGTACTCCGGGAGAGGGCAGGGGTGAGGGTGATTTGGAGCGTAAGAAGTCGTCCGTTATGCCGGAGAAGGGCCTTGCAAAAGTGAACCTCACATACGTTCGAAATCACCCTCACCCCAACCCTCTCCCGGAATACCGGGAGAGGGGGTAGCGCGCAGAGACGGTCATGCACCCCCCATGACCCTTGAAATGCGCGGCAAACGGGTGACACTGTGATCGTGACAGAATCTAACGATGACAGTTTCCCGCTGATGCAGCGCGAAGACGCCCTGGTGGATGAGTTGCGGGTGAACGTTCCCAAGGCACTGAAGGAATGGGACGAGGAAGCGATCCATGCGGCCCGCGTGGCGACGCGCCGGCTCAAGGCCGGGCTGGATCTGATGAAGCCAGTCCTCTCCGGCGAACACACTGCGCCATTTGGGCACGTGCTGCGAAAATTGCGGCGCCGGCTCGGGCCGCTGCGCGATCTGGATGTCATGATCGGGCACCTGGAAGAGTTGGCAGTGCGCAATCGGACGCAGCGCTCGGCCATCGCGTGGCTGCTGGAGCGGCTCAAACAATCGCGCATCGAGGCCCGGCAGCAGTCGACGAAACATTCTTCGCCCGGGCGCGTGCTCGCCCGGCTGGGAACATGGTGGGGGGTGCGCGAGGAAATCGCGGCGGCACGCGAGGCGATCGACTCGCTCATCGCCGAGCAACTGCATCTTCAACTGGATTCGTTCGCTGAGCGGGCGGACCGTCTCGTCGCGGCGTCGAAACCGGCGGAAGCTGCAACGCCGGAGGCAACCCCCAATGACCCGCACGAGTTGCGGATCGCCGGCAAGTCGCTTCGCTATACGCTGGAGATGGCGGAGGTCGAAGGCCACGATCTGCCGAAGAAGATCATGAAGGCGTTCAAGCAGATGCAGGAGTCGCTGGGGCTCTGGCACGATTACGTGGTGCTCAGCGAGCGGGTCATGCAGGTGTCGCTCGAGGCGCTGCTCCCACACCACAACGCGCCGCTGCAGGCCCAGATGCTGGACCTGGCGAAAAACCTGCTGCGGCGATCGTCAAAACACCTGGGGGAGTTTGCCGCGCTCTGGTCGTCGCGCGGCCAGGAGTTGGCGGCGGGAATCCGTCAATGTTTTCCCCTGTCGCGACCGGTCGTCGTTCCGCCAACGGTCATCGAATCTCAACCGCTCATCGAGCCGGAGGCGACGAATGCACCAGAGCCGGTCATTGTACCGCAAACGGATCCCGATCCGCCTGGCTCAGCAGAAAGCTCACTCCCGGAAGCGCCTGTTCGAGACGCTGCTTCAACCGCGCCAGTGTAACGCGTTCGCTGTTGGAATGGAGCGTGCAGACAATCGTTACGCCCGCGGCCGCCGCCCGCAGCGCGTCGTGATGCCGCATCTCCCCGGTGAGATAGAGATCGGCCTTGGCGCGGATGGCATCGGAGAGCATTTCGCCGCACGCGCCCGCACACACTGCCGCGCGCCGCACGATTCCCTCCGCCGGCCCGGCCGCCAGCAGATGATCGAGCGCTAATCCCCGCTTGATGCGTTCGATCAGCACCGCCCGTTCCACCGGCTCATCAAACGTGCCGACCCGGCCCTGTCCCGCGCCCTCGGGCGGCGCTGCAAGTTGGTTCAGATCGAATGCCGGCTCCTCATATGGATGTGCCGCACGGAGCGCGCGCACCACTTCGGCGACGGCGTCGATGGGAACAACCGTCTCCAGCCGTATCTCCGGCGCCTGTTCCAATCGCCCGCTTTGGCCCACGGCCGGATTGCTCCCCGCTTCGCCAAAAAACGTCCCGGTGCCATCGGTACGGAAACTGCACGATGAATATCGGCCAATCCGTCCCGCGCCAGCGGCAAACAGCGCCTCGCTGACGCGCTCGGTCTGCTCGGCCGGCACGAATGTGACGAGTTTGTAATGGGTCGACGCCTGCGTCGCGACCCGCAACGGCTCGCGTGCGGTCAGGCCCAGCAGGTCGCACAACACGTCGTTGGTTCCCCCGTCCGCGGCGTCCAGCGCGGTATGCGGCGAGTAAATTGCCACACCCCGGCGAATCGCGTCGTGGATCAATCCACCCGCATCGATGCGTTTCAGCGGCGCGAAGATTGGAGGGTGATAAGCGATCACCACATCGCAATTGGCCGCTTCCCCCTCACGGGCAACCGCCGGCGTATAGTCAATCGCCAGGAGAACGCGGGTCACCGCTTGCGCCTGATCGCCGACAAGCAGCCCGACGTTGTCCCAGCTTTCGGCGAGCCGTGTCGGAGCGATCCGCTCCATCGCCACGATGAGTTCAGCGAGATGCATGGGGGTAATGTAGCGCGGGAAGGAAGAAGTCGAAAGGGAAGAGGAAGGCACGAAGGCACGAACGCATGCAGGGAACGTGAAGCTCGAATGACGAAGCTCGAATCCTCGAATCAAGCTCGAATGTCGAATGATCGAAGCTCGAATCGGGACGGGCGGACTGCTGTGGGCATTTGTTTCGATATTCGGACTTCGAGCTTCATTCTGATTTCGAGCTTCGTCATTCGGATTTCCCACGTTTCACTCCATGCCTCCGTGCCTTCCTGGGTAACGTTTTCCCCTTTCCTTGCTCACTCGCTATTCTCTCTCGACTCTCGGAACGGCGCTGCGATGGGCAGCTCCGCCGGCTCGACGCGGTCTTAGGGGGACACTGGGAAGAGGCATGAGGAAACATTTCGGGTTTTGCGCCGGAATTGGAGCGGCATTGGTGTGCTGTGCGCTGCCTGCGCTGTCGATGGGTCAATCGACTACGCAACCGGCTCAACCGGCGCCATCGCCAGAACCGCTGCCGCAGATGACGCTCCAGCCGGTCGTTGTCACGGCTCAGAAGCGCGAAGAGCCGCTGGAAGAGGTGCCCGTGAGCGTCACGGTAATCGATCAACAGACGATCCAGGACCAGAACATTACGAACGTCAAGGAGGCCTCGTATCTCGCGCCCAATGTCAACATTCAGCAGTTCACTCCGCCGCGGGAAAGTTTTCCGTTTATCCGCGGCATTGGTTCGGGACAAAACAGCCCGGCGATAACGACGTACATCGACGGTGTTCCTCAACTTTCGTTTTCCACGTCCAACATCCAGCTCGTGGACATTGACCGCATCGAATTTCTCCGCGGCCCCCAGGGAACGCTTTACGGCCGAAATACGCTCGGCGGCGTGATCAACATCTATACCCTTCAGCCCGGCGACACCACTCACGGCGACATCACCGCTACCGGCGGCAATTACTCGCTGCAGGATTATCGCGGCGGAGTGCGAGGACCAATTGTGCCCGGCAAGGCGTATTACGCATTTGCAGGCGGATACGTCAGCCGCGACGGATACACGCTCAACTTCTTCAACAACGACAACGTCGACAACGTCAACGAACTCTTTGGCCGGCTTGAGCTTCGGTTCACGCCCACGCCCGATTGGGATCTTCGCCTCACGCTCAACGGCGAGCGCGACGCCGATGGAGACTTCCCGCTGTATGACTTGGGCGCTCTACGCCGGGCCGATCACCTGATCGATCACAACTACGAGGGGGAAGCTCACCGCAATGTTGGCCAGTTCGCGTTCAACGCCATCTTTCACGGCCAAGGCGCAGATTTCACCTCCGTCAGCGCGATCCAGTATTTCCAATCGAAGGAACTCACCGACCTCGACGAAACCCAGTTTCCCGCCGCGACGCGCGCCAATCTCGAGCAGCAGCGAAATGCGATTGAGGAAGTCCGGCTGATGTCGCCCGATGGCAAGCCGATCGTCATCAGCAAAGACATGAGCTTCAGTTGGATCACCGGCGCGCTTTTCTTCGCATCCGGCGATGAACCGCGTGTGGCCAATTCGGAGAGCACACTAGCCTCCCCTGTCGCCTTTACAGCGAATCAAGATGCAAACATCAATCAGGTTGGCATCGGCGTTTACGGCCAAGGCACGCTCACGATCTGGGACAAATTGGACCTCACGCTCGGGGGGCGCGTCGATTATGAATATCAACACGCCGATCTCAGCAATACGTTTGTGCCGGCGATCGCGCCGGCGTTCGCGGGAAGCGATCAGAAGGATTACACGCAATTCGAGCCGCGCTTTGCTGCCGATTACCGCTGGACGAAGCAGTTTATGACCTACGCCACCGTGGCCGAGGGGTATCGTGCCGGCGGATTCAACTCGACGTTTGCAACGCCCGCGCAAATCCCGTTCGGCCCGGAGCGGAGCTGGTCGTACGAAGTGGGCGGCAAGACCAGCCTCATGGACAACCGCCTCACCCTCAACGCCGACGTGTTTCACATCGATTGGCATCATCTGCAGCTCGACACGCCGATCCCGGATGAACCCAGCGCGTTTTACATCAGCAACGCCGGCGACGCCCGCAGCACCGGCTGCGAGATCGAGGGGGATTACCTCGTTCTCCCCGGCCTCGATTTCTTCGCGGGTTTCGGCTTTACCCACGCCCGTTTTGAGCGGGCGATTCAGCCGAATGGCCACAGCGCCGAAGGCAATTACTTGCCGCAGTCGCCGGAAACCACCTGGAATCTCGGCACCCAGTACACGCTGCCGCTCCCGCACGATCTGCGTGCCTATGCCCGCGTCGAAGTGATCGGCGTGGGCCCATACGCATATGATGCGAGCAACGCCCAAGGCCAGGGCGCATACGTTCTGACCAACTTCCGACTTGGCGTCGGCGGCCCGTGGTGGCGGGTGGAAGGATTCGTCAACAACGCGTTCAACACCAACTACGTTCCACTGGCGTTTCAATTCCCTGGTTCGCCGTCGGGCTATGTTGGCGAAAGCGGCGATCCGATGACGTTCGGAGTGACGGTGGGGATGAATTTCTGAGCACGAGTCAAAAGTCGAGCGATGACCCGCGAACGCATCCGCTAGAGCAACTTCACTTGTGGTGTAGCGGCCAACGTGCGCGGAGCCGCGGATGTACATCCGCGGCTTCGGCCAGCAAGCAAAACGCCGTTGCCACATCTAACGTGTGCGGCCGCAACCGCAGTCGGAGAATGGTGTTATAATCGCCAAGTAAATCAGTAGAAAATAGATGAATACTCCGCTTGACGTAAGCCTGCTCGTCGATAAACTTGCGGCCTCAAATGCAGTGGGCTCCGTCGGCAGTTTTCTTGCGATGCTCCTCAGTCAGTGACGCTGGCGCGGTGCGCGCGCGATGTCGTCGCTGAATTGCACGCTCATGGGGGTCGATTCTTGCTTCCGCTCCGCATTGCTACTGAGGATCTCATGAAACTCTCGCAAATGTTCCCACTCTCGCTACTCGCAGTCACGCTGATCCTCGCATCCGGCTGCAAACAAAGTTCAACAGACCAAGGATCCGCCACAACACAGGCGAGCACCGACTCGCAGGTGTCGGAAATTCTCAACGTCTCCTACGACCCGACTCGCGAGCTCTACAAGGAGATTAACACCGCGTTCGCTACCGATTGGAAGGCAAAAACCGGCCAGGACATCTCCGTGAAGCAATCGCACGGCGGCTCTGGAAAGCAGGCACGGGCCGTGATCGACGGACTACAGGCCGACGTGGTGACGCTCGGCTTGGCGTATGACATCGACGCCCTGCACGATCACGGCGATCTGGTTCCAGCCGACTGGCAGAAGCGACTTCCCAACAACAGCACGCCGTTTACTTCCACAATTGTTTGGCTGATTCGAAAGGGAAATCCGAAGAACCTCAAGGCGTGGGACGACCTGGTGAAGGACGGCGTGCAGATCGTCGTCCCGAATCCCAAAACCTCCGGCGGAGCCCGCTGGGCATATCTTGCCGCCTATGGGGCTGCGCTGCAGGAAAACAACAACGACGACGCCAAGGCTCGCGCATTTATCACGCGGTTCTACGGCAATGTGCCCGTGCTCGATTCGGGCGCCCGCGATGCCACCGTCACATTTACCAAGCGCGGCCTGGGAGATGTGCTGGTTTCGTGGGAGAATGAAGGCCAACTCGCGCTCCAGGAATTTGGGAGCGACCAATACGAGGTGGTTTACCCGCCGGTGAGCATTCTCGCCGAGCCGCCGGTTTCCATCGTGGACAAAGTCGTCGATGATCGTGGATCACGCAAGGTCGCTGAGGCGTATCTCAACTTCCTGTATACGGCGCAGGCCCAGGAGATCGCGGCGAAGAATCATTATCGGCCGACCGACGCCTCCGTGGCGTCGCGTTACGCAAATCAGTTCCCGCAGATTAAGCTTTTCACCGTGGACGAACTGTTTGGCGGATGGAAGAAGGCTCAGGAGACTCATTTCGCCGATGGCGGAGTCTTCGACCAGATCTACAAGCCGAAGTAGCACGTGGCTCAACTCAAACGTCACAGCGTTCTACCCGGGTTCGGGCTGAGTCTCGGCTACACCCTGTTTTATCTCAGCACCATCGTGCTGCTTCCCCTGGCTGCCCTGGTGCTCAAAACCATGCATCTGACGTGGGGGCAGTTTATGACCACCGTCACCGATCCGGAGGTGCTGGCGGCGTACCGGGTTAGTTTCGGCGCCTCCTTCGTCGCGGCCATCCTCAACGCCGCGATCGGATTGCTCGTTGCCTGGGTGCTCGTGCGCTACCGCTTCTTCGGCAAGCGCTTTCTGGACGCGATGATCGATCTCCCGTTTGCGCTGCCCACCGCCGTCGCCGGCATCTCCCTGACGACGCTCTATGCGAAAAACGGTTGGATCGGCCGCCTGCTCGATCCGCTGGGAATCCACGTTGCGTACACCTGGTCGGGCATCGTGCTGGCCCTGACGTTTATTGGCATGCCCTTCGTGGTCCGCACGATTCAACCGGTCTTGCAGGACTTGGACCCGGAAGTTGAGGAAGCCGCTGCGAGCCTTGGCGCCGGGCGCTGGCTGATCTTTCGCCGCGTGGTCTTCCCCGAGGTATGGCCGCCGCTTTTAACCGGCTTCTCACTCTCGTTTGCCCGGGCGGTAGGGGAATACGGCTCGGTTATATTCATCGCCGCCAATATCCCGATGAAGACCGAGATCGCGCCGGTGATGATCGTGAAGAAACTGGAGGAGTTTCAGTATTCACAGGCGACTGCCATTGCCGTGGTCATGCTGGTCGCATCATTTATCATTCTGTTGATGATCAGCCTGTTGCAGAAATGGACCGCCGGCAGGGGAGTTCGCCGATGAACACGGCCGCGTCACTTGCCATTCGCTCGCAGAAGCAGCTTCGCCAGGGCGGCACCACCGAACCCGC
>Ga0302326_10017034_pt1 | contig 15178 bp, 8 predicted proteins | sample Palsa_T0_3_FD_202264 | JGI IMG/M metagenome (GOLD analysis project Ga0302326, IMG submission 202264) | Peat permafrost microbial communities from Stordalen Mire near Abisko, Sweden - Palsa_T0_3 | ecosystem: Environmental > Terrestrial > Soil > Palsa > Peat permafrost | place: Sweden: Abisko...
AGAAGACTTATACGTATCCAAGTGAAGGCTCGATTTATTATCGAATCTCGAAGTTTCCTTCGTACGGCAAACTCTCGCACATCGACATCGCCGGAATTCAAGCGGGTGCGCGAGTTGACGTGGATCGTTATGACAAAGCCGACGCGCGCGACTTCGCGCTGTGGAAAGCGCCGAAGCCCGGCGAGCAATTTTGGAAGACGCCGATTGGACCCGGACGTCCCGGCTGGCATATCGAGTGCTCCGCGATGTCCATGAAATATCTCGGCGAGACGATTGATATTCACACCGGCGGAGTGGACCTCGCCTTCCCGCATCATGAGAACGAAATCGCGCAGAGCGAAGCGGCCACGGGCAAGCAGTTCGTAAAAATCTGGCTCCACGCCGAGCACTTGATGGTCGAGGGCGAGAAGATGTCGAAATCGACGGGCAACTACTACACGCTGCGCGACCTCTTCGCCAAGGGCCATCGGCCGTCCTCGATTCGCTTTCTTCTGCTTTCCGTGCCCTATCGCCGGCAGCTCAATTTTACGATGGATGGATTGCAGCAGGCGGCGAGTTCAGTCGAGCGGCTGCGAAACTTCAAGGCGCGCGTTGAAGCGGGACGTTTTCCGGCAGGCGATGCGCCAGAAATCGCGGCGCGCATCCAGGCGCGCGAAGACGAATTCGACGAGGGGATGTCGGACGATTTGAACACTGCACAGGCCCTTGCCGCCGTGTTTGATCTCGTGCGCGATATCAATACGGCAATTGACCGCGGCGAATTTCGTCAGTCGAATGTGCCGATCGTTCTCGCGGCGCTGCGGAAATTCGATGAAATCCTCGCGGTGCTCGAAGACAACGATGACGCCAAGCTTCAGGCGCTCGGATTTGCGCAGAAGCGTTCTGGGATTAGCGATGCGGAGATCGAAGCGCTCATCAACGAGCGGCAAGAGGCACGACGTGCGCGAAATTTCAAACGCGGCGATGAAATCCGCGCGCAGCTTGCCGCGAATGGTATAATCCTTGAAGACATGAAAGACGGCAGTATCCGTTGGAAACGCGAGTGAATTCACGCCATTACAATCCGCGCCCGCTGCACGATTTGCCCTCGAACGAGCGTCCAGGCCTTTTCAGCGTAGATTAGTTTCCGTTCCTCCCCAGCACTAACCGGAGCGCGCGCCGTGGCCCGAATGCGCGAACCGGATATTCCCTAGCAACATGTGAACAATTTTGAATATTTTTGGGAGGAATCCATGCCGAATACCGAAGTAATGGAAAAGAAGCTACCGCATCTCGTCACGGCGCTGCCCGGTCCGAATGCGAAGAAAGTCGTCGAGCTCGACGCGGAATTTGTCTCGCCGTCATACACGCGCGATTACCCGCTCGTTGCGAAGAGTGGCATCGGAGCGACGGTTGACGACGTGGACGGCAACACGTTCCTCGATTTTGCCGCGGGAATTGCTGTCGTCGCCACGGGGCATTGCCATCCCGAAGTCGTGGCCGCAATTCAAAAGCAGGCGGCCGAGCTCATCCATATGTCAGGCACAGACTTCTATTATTCGAGTCTCGCCGAACTTGCGAAGAAGCTCAGTTCGATCGCGCCGGGCAAGGAGCCGAAGAAAGTCTATTTCGGCAATTCCGGAGCGGAAGCGATTGAAGCCGCGATCAAGCTGGCGAAATATCACACCAAGCGCGACAAGCTCATCGCGTTCCACGGCGCGTTCCACGGCCGCACGATTGGCGCGCTCTCTCTGACGGCGAGCCGCGCCGTCCAGCGAAAAGGATTTGGCACTTTGCTTTCCGGCGTATTCCACACACCATATCCCGACACGTATCGCGGGACGTACGGCATCCGCCCTGAGCACGCCGCGGAAGATTGTCTTGGCTATCTGGAAAATGAACTGTTTCGCCGCCGCGTAGATCCTGAAGAGGTGGCGGGAATTTTCATCGAGCCAATCCAAGGAGAAGGCGGCTACATTCTTGCTCCAGCGGAATTCCTGCAAGGCTTGCAGCGCATCTGCCGCAAATATGGAATTTTGCTGATTGCAGACGAGGTTCAGTCCGGCATGGGCCGCACTGGCAAGTGGTGGGCAGTGGATCACTCAGGCGTCGAGCCCGATATCATCACATCGGCTAAGGGGATCGCTTCAGGCATGCCGCTGGGAGTAGTGATTGCGCGCGCGAGCGTGATGGATTGGACGCCGGGCGCGCACGCATCCACTTTCGGCGGGAACCCTGTGTGCATCGCTGCGTCGCTCGCGACGATACGTTTGCTCGAATCGAAATACATGGCTAACGCGACGCGAATGGGGGAACTCATTATGAAGCTCACGGCGGATTGGACTACCCGGCACAAAATTGTCGGTGAAGTTCGCGGGCGCGGGCTCATGATCGGAATTGAGCTCGTTCGCGACCAGAAAACCAAAGAGAAAGCCAACGATCTGCGGAATAAAATTGTTCAGTTGGCTTTCCACAAGGGCCTGCTCGTTCTCGGATCGGGCGATACCACTCTGCGGCTGTGCCCGCCGCTCGTGATTGACGAGGAGCAGGCGAAGTTCGCGATCCAGACGCTCGATGCGTGCATCACTGAAGTCGAGCGAACGATGTAAATTTGTGCTTTCGCGAGGGGCGCTGCGGACTGCAGGCAATGCAGCGCAGCGCCTCTCACTCCCTTCTATCACGCGATCCGCTTCCAATCGGACCAATCAGGACTTAGCCGCCATCCGGTGCTAGACGCCTGTTAGAATAGCCACTCGTTTCGATATTCCGTCGCACGCGGAGGAGCGTTTGCCGCGCATTCTGGACGTTGGCTGCGGTCCGTCAAAATATCCCGGCGCAATCGGCGTGGACGTAAACCCGAAAACTGCGGCGGATGTGCTGTGCGATCTCGATCGAGGCCGCTTGCCGTTTCGCGAGGACTCGTTCGACGAAGTGCGCGCCGTTCATTTGATCGAGCACGTCGAGAACGCCATCGCGACTATCGAGGAACTTCATCGCGTGGCCCGATCCGGCGGCACAATTTTCATCGTAACGCCGCATCATACGGATATAGCCTCGTACACTGATCCCACACATCGCCGCCATCTCAGCAGTGAGTCGTTCCACTATTTTTATCCAGGCGGCAAACACGGCCAGGAATCGTGGTATACCCATGCGAGATTGAGGGAACGCCGGCTGAACGTGAAACTCTTACGTGTCTGGCGAATTCTGGGGCTCGAGCTGCTGGTGAATCGCGCGCGGTGGTTCCGTCGATTCTGGGAACAGTATTTGAGTTTTGTGATTCGCGGCAAGGTGATGGAATTCACTTTCGAGGTGATGAAGTAGCGATGCCGATCTTCGCGCGAGTCATATACGGGTTGGTGAGCTTCGCCTCGCGCAGAGGAGTTAGCGACGCACCGATCGAGCTGAGTGCGGCGCAGGTCCAGAGCGCCGGAGCGGCGAGAAAGGCTCTAGCAAGGCGAACTGGAGTCCGCGGCGAGACATTTGCCTATTGGTATCTCCGCCGCCACGGATACACGATGATTGCGACGAACTATACCGCGCCTGGAATCAAAGGCGAAGTCGATCTCATCGGCTACGATGGCGACGTGCTGGCATTCATTGAAGTGAAGACGCGAATTGCGGGCGGCCGATTTGCGGTTAAGCCGGAAGACGCTGTGGACAGGACGAAACGTCGAAACGTGTGCCGCATGGCGCGCCAATTTTTGCGCGACTCAAGAATCCCCAAGGTGCCATATCGCTTCGACGTAATAGCAATCGAATCGCGCCCCGGCCAGCGGCCTCTTGTGCGTTTGCACAAGTGCGCGTTCGTCGAGCAATCCTGGTAATTTTAGTATCCAGTGTCACGTCCAGCCGCCACGTGGTAAGTCGGGGCCCCATTTTGCGAATTTGCGTAGTAAAATCTGGAGATTGCGCGGTGTGGTTTGCCCGGCCAGTGTCGCTCGCCCAGCGGCGTGATTTGCACAGGGTGTAGTCCGTTCGAATCCGGCACACCGCCAAGAGCGGCGTTTGTTTGACGTCTAACCCACAAAGGGGAGGCCAGGTTGCCTGAGCTTCGCAGGGACCCGATTACGGGTCGATGGGTCATTATTTCCACGGAACGCGGTAAGCGCCCGAACGAATTTTTGCGCGAAAGCGTCGAAATAAAGGGCAAAGGTGTTTGTCCTTTTTGTCCCGGCAACGAAGGCAAGACGCCACCGGAAATTATTGCCTACGGCCGAAATGGAAGCGGCAAAGATACGCCCGGATGGACGGTTCGGGTGGTGCCGAATAAATTTCCGGCGCTGGGAATTGAGGGCGGGCTCGACCGCGAAGGCGACGGCCTGTTCGATCGCATGAACGGGATCGGCGCGCACGAAGTGATCATCGAGACTCCGGATCACCACAACACGCTGGCGATGCTCCCCGATCGCTCCGTCGAACAAGTCCTTTGGGCGTTCCGTGACCGCATCGTGGATTTGAAAAACGACAAGCGCTTCCGCTACATTCTCCTATTCAAAAATCACGGCGAACCGGCTGGCGCATCGCTCGAACACACGCATTCGCAACTCATTGCGCTGCCGATTGTGCCGAAACGCGTTCGCGAAGAAGTGGACAATTCAAGGCGCTACTTTATCGAGAAAGAGCGCTGCATTTTTTGCGACATGATTCGGCAGGAAGTGGAGACGGAGACGCGCGTGATCCTCGAAAACGACCATTTCATCGCGCTCGCGCCCTACGCCCCGCGCTTTCCGTTCGAGACATGGCTTTTACCGCGGCAGCACAGCTCCGCTTTCGAGAACATGCCAAGCACGCAATACGCGAGTCTGGCGCGGTTGCTTCACGAATATCTCGTGCGGCTGGACTCCGTGCTTTCCCGGCCGGCCTACAACTTCGTTATTCATACCTCGCCGGTCGGCGAAGAGGCCAACGATCATTACCACTGGCACATCGAAATGATGCCCAAGTTGACGAAGGTGGCGGGATTCGAGTGGGGCACCGGCTTCTACATCAACCCAACGCCGCCGGAAGAGGCGGCGCGATACCTTCGCGAAGCTGTCGTCACGGCGCCAGCCTGACTCAATCGTTCCCAATTATCGCAGCCCGATAATCGACACTCACTCCACTCATGCAACGAGTGGGGCGACGCGCGCGCCGACGCTTAAGACTCGTACCGTTCGTTGTAGTTTTGGCCCGGCTGGTGCTATCGTGAATTTCTCGTGCAAGATTCTTCCGATGGAGGTTCACCCATGACCTGGGGGACGCGCCGTGCTCTAATCATCATCCTCGTTGTGCTGTTCGTCGTCATTTTCATTGGAGTCGCGGTTTCATCGCCCGTGCGTGTGAGATCGAATTCCGTTCTGGTTCTTAACGTAGAAGGCGAAATCGAGGAACAGCGGCCGACGGACTTTTTCTCGGCGTTTGATGGCGATACGACGCCCGTCCAGCACGATTTCACCGACGCGCTAGACACGGCGAAGACGGATTCGCGCATAAAAGCGCTGGTCGTGAAAATCGGACCGCTTGCGACGGGGTGGGCGAAGCTCGAGGAGATTCGCTCGCATCTGGTGGCGTTCCGCGAAAGCGGCAAGCCGAGTATTTGCTATCTGGGCGGCGATGGCGCGGGCAACGAAGAATATTACATCGCGAGCGCGTGCTCCGAGGTTTGGGTCGTCCCCACCTCCGAGATATGGATTCGAGGGATGATGGGAGAAGCGACGTTCCTGCGCGGCGCTCTCGACAAGCTAAAAATCATTCCCGACTACTATCACATCGCCGAGTACAAGACCGCTTCGAACCAACTCACCGAGAAGAAATTCACTCCCGCGCACCGGGAAGAGGTGGAAGCAATCGTTCGCAGCATTTACGACCAGTATCTGACCGATGCCGCTGCCGGCCGGAAAATGGATCGCGCCACTTTCAAGCAGCTTGTCGAGAAGGGCCCCATCTCTGCGGATGAAGCAGTGGGCGATAAGCTCGTGGACCGGCTGGCGTATTGGGATCAGGTGCAGGACTACGTGAAGACGAAAGCGAAAGGCTGGAATCCCGTCAGCCTCGCAAAATATCGTTCGCAGGTGAAGAACTCCGGAATGACGGAAATTGCCGTGGTTCACGCGACGGGCTTGATCATTTCCGGGAAATCGGGAAATACGCCTGGCGGCGGCTTCATCATGGGCGGCGATTCGGTGGCTGCGGATCTGCGACGCGCGCGTGAGGATTCAAGCATTAAGGCGATCGTGCTGCGCATTGACTCGGGCGGGGGTTCGGCGGTCGCAAGCGAAGTGATTCGCCGGGAAGTGCAACTGGCGCGAGGGGTGAAACCAGTGGTCGTTTCGATGTCGGATGTTGCGGCGTCGGGCGGCTACTGGATAGCGATGTCCGCGAACAAAATCGTCGCGGAGCCGAACACGATTACCGCGTCCATCGGCGTGCTCGGAGGCAAGCTCAACATTTCGGGCCTGTACAGCATGCTGGGACTTAGCACTGATTACGTCGCAACCAGCGATAACTCGACGATTTTTTCGGCACAGCAGAATTTCACTCCGGCGCAACGTGATTCATTCCAAAAGATGCTTCAGGAAACGTATGCGAGGTTTACTCAGGGCGTTGCGGACGGCCGCAAAATGAAAGTGGAGGACGTGGATAAAATCGGGAAAGGCCGGATCTGGAGCGGCTCGCAGGCAAAAGACCGCGGACTGGTCGATGAACTGGGCGGCCTCGATCGAGCCATTGTGATTGCGAAGCAGCTTTCCGGAATTCCAGCCGACCGTGCGGTTCACATCATTCGTTTTCCGGAGGAAAAAACGTTTTTCGAGATCTTGATGGAGAGGCACCAGGAAGATTCGGCGCAGTGGACGTCGGTGGAAGCGCTGGTGCGCCATCTCACGAGCACCTACGAGCCATTGCAAGTTCGAATGCCGTTCGACCTCAAAATTTACTGACGAGCTGGGGAGCTATTCAAATTGGCGTCGATCGCCGTGAAGAATCGCTTTGGTTTCGTTATACTTACCGTTGCGGCGCGGTACCCAAGTGGCCCAAGGGAGAGGTCTGCAAAACCTCCATTCGTGGGTTCGAATCCCACCCGCGCCTCCAACCTCTCGCGAAATCCCCCTTCGCGGTTAGAGTCTAAGTCGTAGAATCTTCGACTTCACTTCGCTCATCGTAAGTGTATGCAGTAAAAGCGTGAAACAGAATTTGGAGGGCGGCGCAATGGTTTCGAATCAACTGAATAAACGAAAGCTTGGACGATCCGGTCTCGAAATCAGCACGGTCGGATTTGGAGCGTGGGCCGCCGGTGGCGGAGGCTGGGCGTACAGTTGGGGACCGCAGGACGACGCAAAATCGATCGCATCAATTCGGCGCGCCATCGAACGAGGCGTAAATTGGATTGACACCGCGGCGATTTACGGACTCGGGCACTCGGAAGTGGTCGTGCGTCGCGCTCTCGCCGAAGTTCCACTTTCCGAGCAGCCATACATTTTTACAAAGTGCGGAGTCGTTGCCGATCCCACGAAGCCGTACGAGCCCGGCTATCGGAGCCTCAAACCCGAATCCATCCGCCGCGAGCTTGACGCATCGCTGAAACGGCTTGGCGTCGAGCGCATTGACCTGTATCAGTTCCATTGGCCTGACGAAGCGGGAATTCCGATTGAGGATTCCTGGGCGGAGATGGACCGGCTGGTGCGCGAAGGAAAAGTCCGGGCCGCAGGTGTTTCGAATTTCACCGTGGAGTTACTCGAGCGCGCCGAGCGCATTCGTCACGTGGACTCGCTTCAGCCGCCATTCTCGCTAATACGCAGGAATTCTGGCAAGGATGTGATTCCGTGGTGCGCGGCTCATGAGACGGGCGTAATCGTTTACAGTCCGATGCAGTCTGGCATTTTGACGGATACATTTGGTCCCGACCGCGTGGCGCGGTTTGCCGGCGATGACTGGCGCAAGCACAGCGCCGAATTTCAGCAACCAAATCTGGATGCTAATCTCCGTCTACGCGACGCTCTGAAGCCGATTGCGAGCCGGCACGGCGTCACGGTGTCTGCGGTCGCGGTAGCGTGGACATTGAGCTGGCCGGGCGTCACCGGAGCCATCGTAGGTGCGCGCTCGCCCGAACAAGTGGATGGTTGGATCCAAGCCGGGACTCTAACGCTGACCGATCAGGATCTCGCGGAGATCACGGCTGCCATCGAGGCATCGGGAGCCGGAACGGGTCCCATCGAGCCAGCACGGAGGAAGACGGCGGCGTACTAACGCGCATTTATTCTCACGAGACTGTTTCACGCAAATGGGCCGATATTCTTCCACGACACAAACCTTTGGTATCTGAAACTTGACGTGATACGGCACGTCTAATAGCAGAGCCGCCGGACTAGCGTTGGAGACGAACGCTAGAGTGAAGTACCGCCAGGGAAATACTTGAATCTATGTGGATCGTAAGACTCGCACTCAGTAGGCCCTACACGTTTGTCGTTGCGTCCCTGCTCATCATTATCCTTGGCGTTGTCGCCATTTTGAATACGCCGACCGACGTATTTCCGAATATCAACATTCCCGTGGTCAGCGTCGTTTGGAATTATTCAGGTTTGTCGCCGCAAGAAATGGCGGATCGCCTTACCGGCAATTCCGAGCGCGCGGCCACCACCACCGTTAACGACATTCAACATATCGAATCCACGTCGCTCAACGGCATCGCCATCATCAAACTTTTCTTTCAACCCAACGTGAGAATCGAGGGCGCGGTCGCGCAGGTGACAGCAATTTCGCAAACGATCTTGCGGCAGGCTCCTCCGGGCACCTCGCCGCCGCTCGTCATCGCCTATAACGCGTCAAGCGTCCCGATTCTTCAGCTCGGTTTGAGCAGCGACACGCTTTCCGAGCAGCAATTGTTCGATCTGGCCACAAATTTCATTCGTACGCGTCTCGTAACCGTTCCCGGTGCGGCGATTCCGTGGCCTTACGGCGGGAAGCAGCGGCAAATTAACGTTGATCTCGATCCGCGGGCGCTCTTCGAGAAGGGAATTTCCGGCGCTGATGTCGTCAGCACGCTGAACAACCAGAACCTGATTTTGCCTCAGGGCACGTCGAAGATTGGCGACCGCGAATACAACATCGAGTTCAATAGCACGGCGAGAAAAGTGCCGGAGCTGAACGACCTGCCGATCAAGATGGTGAATGGGGCAATGGTTTACGTCCGCGATGTCGCCTTCGTGCACGACGGCGCATCGTTTCAAACGAACATCGTCCGGCAGGATGGCCGCCGCGGCGCGCTGCTCACCGTCCTCAAGAACGGGAACGCGTCAACACTCGCCGTCGTATCCGGCATCGTTGATATGCTTCCGAATATCGAGGCCACGCTGCCGCCAGGACTCACTCTGCGCAGGACGATCGATCAATCGTTGTTCGTCCGCGCCGCGGTTGATGGCGTCGTCAAAGAAGCGATCATCGCCGCGTGCCTGACGGCAATCATGATCCTGATATTCCTCGGCAGCTGGCGCAGCACCATCGTCGTCGCCGTTTCGATTCCGCTCTCGATTCTCACGTCGCTTCTCGTCTTGAGCATGCTCGGCGAGACGATCAACATCATGACCCTCGGAGGTCTTGCCCTCGCGGTCGGCATTCTTGTAGACGACGCCACCGTCGAGATCGAAAACATTAATCGGCTGCTGCCCGAGGGCAAGAGCCTTCACGAAACGATTCTGACCGGCGCGCAGCAAATCGCAACGCCCGCATTCGTAGCGACGCTCAGCATCTGCATCGTCTTCGTGCCAATTTTCTTCATGCGCGGCATCGCCGGGTATCTTTTCCGGCCGCTCGCCGAAGCCGTGGTCTTCGCAATGCTGGCTTCCTATTTGCTGTCGCGGACCATCGTCCCTACTCTTGTGCTTTTCTTCTTCCGCGCGGAGCGCCGAAAACTTGCGGCGCATCTGGAAGCGCCCGAAAAGGCCGGCTGGTTCAAGAGATTTCACGAGAGGTTTGAACACGGTTTCGACAAATTCCGCGACCATTACGTCGAAGCGCTCGATTGGTGTCTGCACAACCGGCTGCTTTTCGGCGCTTTGTTTCTCTCGTTTTGCGCAGCGACGATGTTCCTCGTTCCATTCCTCGGCTCAGACTTGTTTCCCACAGTGGATTCCGGCCAACTTCGTCTTCACCTCCGCGCGCCGATAGGAACGCGAGTCGAGGAAACGGCCGCGCTGTGCGATCGCGTCGAAGCTGCGATTCGCAAAACCATTCCGCCGGAAGAGTTGACCGGAATTCTCGACAATATTGGCTTGCCCTACAGCGGAATTAATCTCTCGTACAGCACAAGCGGCGTAATCGGAACATCAGACGCGGAAATCCTGATCTCGCTCAAGCCCGACCATCATCCTTCGGCCGGCTATGTACGCGAGCTTCGGCAGAGCCTCCCTGGCGAATTTCCCGGCACCGACTTTTTCTTTCAGCCCGCGGATATCGTCAGCCAAATCCTCAATTTCGGCTTGCCATCGCCGATTGATATTCAGCTCGTCGGTCCCGATCTCTTGGCGAATTTCGATGTCGCACGCAAAATGCTTCCGCAAATCAAGGAAATCGGTGGCGCGGTGGACGTTCATATCCAGCAGGCTCTCGATCTGCCGAAGCTGAGGATCAATGTGGACCGCACTCGTGCCGAGACTGTCGGATTCACGCAGCAGGACGTCGCGAACAATGCGCTGGTAGCCCTGACGACGAGCTTTCAAACGGCGCCGAACTTTTGGATAAGCCCTCAGGGCATTCCGTACAGCGTCTCCACGCAGACGCCGCAGTACCGCGTTGATTCGCTTTCGGACGTGCAGACAATTCCAGTGATTGGCAGGACGGGGCAGTCTCAGATACTCGACAACGTGGCGAATATTAGTCGCGAAGTCGGGCCTGCGGTCGTGACCCACTACGACACGCAGCCCGTGGTGGAAATTTACGCGAGCGCGCAAGACCGCGACCTCGGGGGCGTCGCCTCGGATGTCAATCGCGTCGTCGATTCGTTCAAAGGCAAGCTGCCGCGCGGAACCACGGTTGCCGTTCGCGGCCAGGTAGCAACCATGCGCACGTCGTTCGTGAGCCTCGGAGTGGGCCTCATGTTTTCGATTCTTCTTGTCTACCTCCTGATGGTTGTCAATTTTCAATCGTGGGCTGACCCGTTCATCATCATCACCGCGCTCACCGGTACCTTCTCGGGCATCGTGTGGATGCTGTTTATCACCCATACGACGATGAGCGTGCCATCGTTAATGGGCGCGATTATGTGCATCGGAGTCGCGACGTCCAACAGTATTTTGCTGGTCACATTCGCCGGAAGCCAAATGCGCGAAGAGGGTAAAACTTCCACGGAGGCGGCTCGCGGCGCCGGATTCACGCGGCTTCGTCCGATTTTGATGACGGCGCTCGCGATGATCATCGGTATGTTGCCGATGTCGCTCGGATTGGGAGAGGGCGGCGAACAAAATGCTCCGCTCGGCCGCGCTGTCATCGGCGGCTTGTTGTTCGCCACTGTAGGAACTGTTTTTTTTGTTCCGGTCGTGTATAGCTACATCCGTCGAAAGGGATACTCGCAGCCGTTGTCAGAGGACGAGTCTGAAATGGCTCCGGGATAGGTTGCCCTGCGGACACGGACGCACACAGAAAGGGTCTAGATAGCGATAGCCATGGGCCACGACGATATAAAAGACTATAGCGCCACCGAAGAGACGCCCGAGCGGCGTGGACGTTCTTCGCGAGTTATCGTATTCGCGATCGTCCTTCTCGTTTTTGTGGGGCTCGCGCTGTGGGGGATCGAGAGCCGCCGCAGCGTACGCGCTTCGCTCAATTCCTCGGGTAAGAGCGCCGCCACCACGCCGGTTGCCGTCGTTCACGCGCTTCCGTCCGGTACCTCAGGCGAAATCCTGCTCCCCGGAAATATTCAGGCGTATCTCGAAACACCGATCTACGCGCGCACCAATGGATATTTGAAAAAATGGTACTTCGATATCGGTGCGCACGTACAAGCGGGCCAACTGCTCGCCGAGATCGAAACTCCGGAAATCGACCAGGAGCTTCGCCAGGCTGAAGCCGCCGAACTGCAGGCGCAAGCGAACCTGGATCTTGCGAAGTCCACGGCCGATCGCTGGGTCGAATTGCTGAAATCAGACGGGGTGTCGCAGCAGGAAGTGGATCAAAACGTTTCCGCCTACAAAGCGCGCCAGGCCGATTTGCAGGCAGCGAAAGCAAACGTTGACCGGTTGAAGGATTTGCAGTCGTTTAAAGAAGTAACTGCGCCATTTTCCGGAATCGTGACCACGAGGAGCGTGGATGTCGGCGCGCTGATTCAGAATGGAAATTCCGCGCAGCTCTTTCGAATGGCGCAGACGAACGTGCTCAGGATTTACGTGAGCGTCCCGCAGGCCTACAGCCGTTCCATGGTGGCGGGTGTTCCGGCGGACCTTGACATTCCCGAGTTTCCGCACCGAACATTTCCGGGGAAAGTCGTTCGAACAGCCGGAGCGATTGATCCCACGTCCCGGACGCTGCTTACCGAAGTGCAAGTGCCGAATCCCACGGGCGAACTTCTTCCCGGGTCGTATGCGACCGTGAATTTTCACTTGAAATTGGTCGAACCGCCGCTCGCGATTCCGTCGAATACGCTGATTTTCAGGGCGCAGGGGACTCAAGTTGCCGTCGTGACGCAGAAGGGCACGGTCCATTTGAAAAGTGTCACCCTTGGGCGCGATCTCGGAACCAGCATGGAAATTTTGTCCGGAATCGATTCCGATGACGCGATCATCTTGAATCCGCCTGATTCGATCGGCGAGGGCGATGTTGTGAATGTGACGCAAAATGTGCCCGCCGATTCGAGCTCTAAATAAATCCGAACATTCAATGCCATCCGAGAGCCAAATACGAACGTCACGCTGGCCACGAGGAACCACCGCGTTTTGCGCATGCTTTATCGGAGTTCTATTGGCGGGGTGCACGGTCGGGCCGAATTACCATCGCCCATCCGTAGACGTTCCGTCCTCGTTTAAGGAAGCTCCTCCCGCGGGCTGGAAGGCGGCGACGCCAAACGACGCGGTCGCCAAGGGCAATTGGTGGGAAGTATTCGGCGATTCGAAACTGAACGAGCTCGAATCGCAAGCGATGGTCAACAATCCGCCGCTGCAAGCCGCGATGGCGCGTGTAGCGCAAGCGCGGGCGCAATTTCGTATCACGCGCGCCGATTTGTACCCGACTGTCACTCTCGACCCATCGGCCTCGCGAACTCGGTATTCGGGCACCCGCGAGAATCCTCCGGGATTTGTCACCACGCCTTACACCGACAACACTCTCAATCTTCCCGTGGATTTGAACTACGAAATCGATCTTTGGGGCCGCGTCCGGCGGGCCACCGAATCCGCGCGCGCGCAATATCAGGCCACGGAAGCTGATTACGAGAACATTCTTCTCACCCTGAAGTCCGATATCGCCCAGAATTATCTGTCGCTTCGCTACGTGGATACGGACCGCGATATCCTCACGGGCAATATAGACCTGCTTGAAAAGGCTCTTAAGCTGACCCAGGCTCGCCACTCCGGCGGCGTAGCCAGTGGACTCGACGTCTCTGAGGCGGAGACGCTTCTCGCCACGATTCAGGCTCAATTCGTCGGACTCGGCGTGCAACGCGCGCAATTTGAGCACGCGCTTGCGCTCCTCGTTGGCAAGCCTGCTTCGGAATTCACTATTCCTGAAAATCCGCTCGTCCTCGAGCCTCCACAGATTCCCGTCGGCTTGCCCTCGGATCTTTTGGAGCGCCGCCCGGACATCGCGGAATCGGAGCGCTTGATGGCTTCTGCGAATGCACAGATCGGAGTCGCCCGCGCCGCGTTCTTTCCGTCGCTGAGCCTTACGGGGACAAGTGTCGGCTACCAGACCGACAACATCACCCAGCTTTTCAATCTTTCAAGCGCCGTCTGGACGGCCATGGCTGGCGCCTCGCAGCCGCTCTTCGAAGGCGGGCGTCTCACAGCGAATCTCGCTCGAGCGCGCGCCGCCTACGACGAGAATGTCGCAAATTATCGCGAGCAAGTCTTGACGGGCTTCAAGGAAGTCGAAGACGGCCTCGCCGGATTGAGAGTCCTCGAGGATCAGGAGGCCACGCAGAATAGAGCTGTAGCCGCCGCGCAGAAGACCGCCGAAATTTCAACCGCGCGCTATAAAGAGGGTCTCGCGAACTATCTTGAAGTGATTGATGCCCAGCGTACGGTCCTCGACAACGAGGTTCTTTCAGCGCAACTCCGCGAATATCGTCTGCTGACAACCGTGCAGCTCATCAAAGCGCTAGGCGGCGGCTGGCAGGATGCCAAGGTTCACGCCCAAATGCAGCCCGTCGCGCCGATCGCGATCAACAACCATTAGCGCTCGCCACATGCTCGCGACAAAAATTTCGTGCGCCGCAGTGCATACTTCAGAGCTCGGAGGCCACTGCCTCCTGGCCGGCTTGTAATCAATGACCGTCACGAACTGCGATTTTTGTTTCACGAACGACGGCCTGTTGCATAGAATACCTCTCGTCCGTTCTCGGGAACTTCGCTATGAATCTCTATGTCAGATGAATCCATCGCAATCGTCGGCGGCACCGGGGATCTAGGTTACGGATTGGCTCTGCGCTGGGCCCTGGCGGGCTTCAATGTCGTAATCGGCTCACGCGTGGCATCGCGCGCCGAAGAAGCAGCGCAGAAAATCCGCGACAACATCGGGCCGACGGCGAAAGTTCAGGGATTCCTCAACGAAGAGGCCATTCTTCACTCTTGGGTCGTTGTAATTGCCGTCCCATTCTCCGCCCAAGCTGCCACACTGCTCTCAATCCGCGAGAAATTGCGCACGGGACAAACGGTGGTGGATTGCACTGTTCCGCTCGAAGCCACCGTAGGCGGCGCGGCGACGCGCATTCTGGGCCTCTGGGCTGGCTCGGCAGCCGAGCAAGCGAAGCGTCTCCTGCCGGATACGGTGCATGTCGCGGCGGCTTTCCAAAATGTATCTGCACATACGCTTCAGGAATCAAATCAATCGGTGGATTGCGACGTGTTCGTTTGCGCGGATAGCGCCGAGGTCCGCGGCTGGCTCCGGCCGTGGGTTGAGGCGATTCCAGATTGCCGCTACGTGGACGGCGGCAAACTCGAGAACTCGCGCATCGTCGAGTCGCTGACGGCTTTCTTGATTGGCGTGAATCGCAGGTACAAAGTCTTGGGTTCGGGGA
>Ga0302326_10017035_pt1 | contig 15178 bp, 10 predicted proteins | sample Palsa_T0_3_FD_202264 | JGI IMG/M metagenome (GOLD analysis project Ga0302326, IMG submission 202264) | Peat permafrost microbial communities from Stordalen Mire near Abisko, Sweden - Palsa_T0_3 | ecosystem: Environmental > Terrestrial > Soil > Palsa > Peat permafrost | place: Sweden: Abisko...
GTCTGCACTCCCGTGCTGCTCCAGCCGTAAGTGCGGGCGTAATAAACATTGCCGGTGACAATATTGGTCATGCGCACCAAGGGATAATTGCTGTTCATCTGCTCGTCGTCTCCATAGGCCGCGCCTTGCGAAATGCCGTTCAAGCCGGTGCCTGTCAAATGAAACGAGCCGTTCAGGTTCTGGGTGATGCTGTTCATGGCGGGTTGCGCCGAAGGCAAAGAGGTCCCGCTCGGCGCGTAAACATAGAGTGAGCCGGAGTTCTGGCCGCCGACGAAAAGCACGGTTCCATCCGGCAGATCCAACATGCTGGTTCCAAATGGAGCGCTGCCGTTGTAAGTGCTGCCGCCGCCGGGCGCGCTTACCAGAGTGAATGTATTGCTGACATAATTGTATTCGTAGAAACTGCATGGCGAGTCATAGCCGCCATCGGGGCCTAAGCAACAAAGGACGTTGCCATCCAACAACATCGCCGCCGGCGCATCCACCGCGGCCAGATTGTTCGGAATGACCGGGCCGGCCGTCCAGGTTCCCGGACTTGTTGTGCCGGTGGGAGTGTAAATGGCCGTGTTGTTGGTCCCGCCAATGAAAAAAACATTCCCGTTGGGCAGCAGGAAGCCAGGCCCCAGCTCACCGCCATAACCATACATGACCACGGGAACAGTGGCGTCGTTGATCCACTGGTTCAACGATGGAATGTACCGTTCTGAATTCTGGCCAAACGGATCAATCGTCAGAATGCTCTTGTCAGCCAGCAAGACCCAACTGGCCTCGTCCTGGTCATCGCCGCGATACAATTGCGGGCCGGCCGACCAGGCGCTGGCGGAGGCATTCCAAATCAAGGTGCCGCCATAGGTGCTCGGTCCCACGGGCGCCACCAGAACATTGCCGTTGGGCAAAATTTCAGAGGTGGCATCCAGGAAATTGTCAACTCCACCTGGGGTATTGGGAGCCATAGTCCAGGTATTTGACAGCGGGCTGTAAATTTCGGCGTTGGTATTGCCGCTGCCGTATTCGCCGCCCGCCACAAAAACATTCCCATTGGTCAGCAATTGAGAAGCAAAGAACAGGCGGGAATAATTCATGGTCGCCAGCGTGGTCCAGGCGCCGTTGATATAGCTGCCGTTCGCGTTTGGCGTGAGCTTGACACATTGGCCCGCCCCATTCATGCCCAGCACCGTGCCGTCGCTCAACAGCATGCAATTATTCACGCCTACCGGAGGCCCGCTGTTCAGAGCCGTCCACGTTCCAGCGGCCATCACAGGCGCCGACGCCGCGATGAGAAAACTGACCAGCAAGAGGGCTGTCAACGAAGATTGGACCGCATGGAGCGAGGGTTGGGAACGATGGTTCATATTTGGTTTCATTATGGCGCGCAAGGACAGGGGATATCGACGTACTCCTGCTCGTTCAGCGCGCGCAGGAAGGCCGCCAGTGGTCCAACCGCCGAAGCGTCCAGCGATACGCCGCTCAACTGCGGAGCGGCGTTCCGGACCATCCCGGAGCGAGCCATAGCCGAAAAATTTAGATAAAATGAGACGACCTCCTCGATGGTATCCATTTGCCCAGTATGGAGATACGGCTCGGAACTCACCAGGTCGCGCACCGTGGGGGTCTTAAAAAGGGCGATTGTATCTGGCAATGCATTGGCCGCGGGCGGGGTCCCCAAAGCCAGTGCGTAAAATCCCTCCGTTGCGCCAGGAACCACGGCGTTGGTGAATCGGAAGCGACCTTGGCTGTCAAACGCATCGGTTGAAATGACACTCCATCCGGCCAGTGGCAACTGTAGATTCGTCGCGGTTAAAACGTAATAAGTCCAACCGGGCATGCCATTCGTGCCGCTGAAGGTAAAACTATTCCCGCTCACGGCCGCCCCGGTGATTTGCGGCGAAGGCACCGAAAAAAGTTGCGGCAGAATCTGTTGCAATGCGGCTTGCGGCGCCGAAAAATCAGGATTGGCGAACACATTCCATAATCCCAGATCAACCTGCCCCGGATTGCCTGCCGCCGGCGGCAGTTCAAAAATACCAGTGGCGTTCGGATGGTTGGTCGTCGGCGGCAGATACGCATCGTAGTTGGACTGGCGCGCGGATAATCCAGGCACAGAAAGCGCCATGAAAGCCCCGTTGCCAAAAATGGCGTCGTATTCCTCCTGCGCCGCCCCGTTGTTGTGAAAAAGAAAATCGGTAAAGGCCGGCGGCGCGTGGCAAGCGATGCAATTTCCAACTTCGATTCCTGTGGTGACGCCCTGTTGCTGCAAATTCGTGGCCACCGCAAGATTCGAGCTGTCGGTCAAGAATATTTCAAGCCCGGCCAATTCATTCGATCCAAATTCGAAGAGTTGACCGCGGGCATTGGTGATAAAGTGTCCGTCGGCAGGGTCGCTCACCCATTGGGGATTTAACAGTCCAGCCACCAGTCGCAGCAGGCGGCGGCCATATTGGAGCGGAGATTCATTTGGAGCCGGTTGCTGGGGCAGACCGTTCTTGATTAGAAACACGTCAAACGGCGAACCGTTAAACGCGCCGGTGTTGGTGTCCTGCGAGAAAACCAGGGTCTCCAAATACTGCTGAATCAAGGACGCCATGTTTTGCACAATTTGATCATCCGACACATAATTTGGGGAATTCGTGTCCGTGACGGCCACATCCATTCGGTTTGAAGGAGGGATGAGGTATTGGCTCTCCACTTCCCCAAGCCCTTCAAAGGTAACCGTATAAGACCACCCTCCATATTGTTGCGCCAGGCCGCCGTTGCCGTCGTCGTTTCGGATAATATCGGCAATATGATGTATGGCCGTGGCGTATTGGGATGGTGTCCATCCGTAATTCCGTCCCGTCAGCGTCTCGATGATCAATTCCTGGACCGACGCGAATTGGCCGTCGTTATGCAACAGCAGCGGCGTTGGGCGCGGCAACAAGGCGTCTACCAGCGGCATGGCATTGCGGGTTGTGGTGGCGCGCCCGTCCCCGATGTTGGGGATCGGACTGCGCACCGCAAAATCACAATAGGTCCGGTTGCCGGTGCTTTCCTGTTCTTCCACCAGATGGCAGGCGCGGCAGTTCATGGATTGCCCGGCAAAAGGCCCCGGCAGGTTTCCGTAAAGAGGCGAGACCGTGAAGTTCATCACCGGATCACCGTTGGTCAGAGTCGCGTTGGCATCGCCGCCCGAGTTGGTAAAGAAGAACTCGGCAAATCGCGTTTCCAAAAACAAACGTTCCCCGATGTTGGAACCGCCGAACGCATCATCCTGGGCGCGGGCGCAAAAAATCACGAAAAGCATCCATGCGCAAAAGACGATGGAAAGCGGTTTTACAATCATAAAGACTCACCTACTCATGGATCAGTTTAATCGAGAACAACCCCTCGTATTTTTCAGACACGCTCTAAAGGAAAGGCTCAAGTTTGGCCGCAAGCGCCTCCATCGGGCCGCTATTATCGATGGTAAGGTCGGCCAAAGCGATGACCTTGTCCACCTCCTGCGCGCCCGAAACAGCCGAGCGTTCATGATCCTCGATTCTGCGGAATTCTTCAAACGAAATATTGTCCCCGGCCCGGTCGCGCATGAGGGCGCGCGCATACCGCGTCTCAAGAGGAGCATCGACGGCGAGAAGGATGAAATCCGTCCCGAACTGTCTGCGAAAAAACTCGACCTCTGCCATGCCGCGGATACCGGAAATAATGGACTTATCGGACACCTTGGCCGCCGCCAATTCCGCCAGATAAGCCATGCCGCGGCTCTTTTTGGCATCGGCGGCAAAGACGCTCATGCGCGCGCGGTCCACTGGCAGTCCCTGTTTGCGCATCTCTTCGCGCAGCGTATCGCCGAGCGAGAGATGGGTGAAGCCCTTGGAAACGAAGAAATCGGCCACGGTATCCTTGCCTGAGGCGGGTTGTCCGCATATGCCAATGATTTTCATATCGTCAAAATGGCGGAGAGGGGGGGATTCGAACCCCCGGTACGGTTTTACCCGTACAACGGTTTAGCAAACCGTCGCTTTCGACCACTCAGCCACCTCTCCATCAACCACTTACAACTATTTGCTCTTTTCCACTGACTTTTTATGACACTTTTATGACAATGTCGCCCATGAAACAAATTGCGTTCCCTTTTACGGTCAAGGTGGGAAGAGTAACGGTTAAAATCTACCGCGTCAATAGTGCCACGAGCAAAGACGGCTGTTTCTACCAAGTGGCCGATTACACCAAGGCCTTCGACAAGGCGGGCAAGCCAAAGCGCAAGCTAGTTTCGTTTTCGGATTTTGAAAAGGCTAAAGCGGAAGCGGAAAGCATCGCTTCCAAGATTTCATCCGGCGACGTTGCGGCTCTTGACCTCCGCGCCCCAGAACGCGCCGCCTATGGCCGGGCGGTGGATTTACTGCGGCCATCCAATATCCCACTTGAATTGGCTGCGGCCAGATATGCGGAAGCGGTCGAACTGCTTGGCGATGGCAACCGACTGATTGACGCGGTCAAGTTTTTCAAGGCCTGCAATCCCGACTTGCTGCCATCCAAGACAGTTGCGGAATTGATCGACGAAATGATTCAGGAAAAGACGGCGCACGGCAAATCGGCCCGGTATCTTGGGGATTTGCGCAACCGGCTTGACCGCTTCTCGAAAGAAGTTCCCGGCGTGCGGTTGACGTGGATACGCCGACAATCAAAAAGTGGTTAAACGGTCTTAGCCTTGGCGCACAGAGTTTCCGCAATTATCGGACCGTGCTTTTCAGCCTGTTCTCTTTCTCAGAAGAGAGCGGATTTATCGCAAGGGGATGCAACCCAGTCCAGTTCATCAAATGCGGCACTGTCAAACATGGCGAAACAAAGATTTTTGAGCCTGCAGAATTCGAGAAGTTGCTCCGCGCCGCGAGTCCTGAATTCCTTCCCTCACTTGCCATCGGCGGTTTTGCCGGGTTGCGCTCCGCTGAGATTCAGCGTCTTGATTGGTCAAAAATCGACCATCAAGGTCGGTTCATTACCCTTTCGGAATAAGGTATCCCATGCTTTGCGCCAGGCGGCCGTCACGCTGCAAAAGAGCCAAAACCGCCTTGGGGGCCTTTTACCGGCGGATGGGCAGCAAACTGGGTGCCGCGGCGGGCATGACGGCCACCGCTCACAAACTGGCCCGGCTGGTCTATCGTTTGCTCAAGCACGGCGAACTTTACGTTCAACAAGGACTGGAAGAGTACGAGAGAAAATACCGCGAGCGGACTGTGCGCAACCTAAAAAGAGCCGCCGCAAGCATGGGTCTGGAAGTCGTTGAAAAACAATCACTTGCGTCAGGTGTTTCTTAGAAGGTTTTCAGATTTTGAGGAGTTCTGTTAAGATCATCCCATGAACTTTGTACAAACTCAGCAAGAGCAGGCAAGTATTCTGGCTGGACAATCCGCCGGTTTAAATTCAACCCGACCTAGGCCATTTTCAGTCGGACCTCAATCCGGCCTTATTCCGAGCCAATCCGACCTATGGCCAAAGTTTTTTCCGATTGACGAATTCGCTGGTCTGGTTGAAGATATTCCCAGTCACTAATTTAACATGAAGCGTCCTTCTAATGATCCATGCACTCAGTCAGCCATGAAACGAATTCTTTTCGTCTGTCTTTTTGTTTTGTGGGGCGTGGCGCGCGCATCCGAACCATCCACCAACCACCTCACGCTTGAGGACTTGCGCCATCTGCGGTTGCCGGAGGTCGTTTTGGAGTCGGCCAAACCGGTGGGGACCGCGGGCCACGTGGAAGTCGAGGGCGTCATTGGCGGGCACATCCGTTTTGAATTATTGCTGCCGGATTCGTGGAACGGACGATTCGTCATGGGGGGTGGCGGCGGATTCGTAGGGACGGTACAGAACAGCGCGCGGGACTCGGTTCGTCGCGGTTATGCGACGGCGGGCACCGACACGGGGCACGAGTGGCAACCCGGCTACATGGCCGGTTGGGCTTTGGATAATGTGGAGGCGAAGTTGAATTTTGGTTATCTCGCGGTACATCGCACGGCCGAGGTGGCCAAGGCCATCATCCGCGCTTACTACGGCACGGACGCGACTTATTGCTACTTCACCGGTTGCTCTCGCGGCGGAGGCCAGGCCATGATGGAGGCGCAGCGATTTCCGGAGGATTTTAACGGCATCGTGGCGGGCGCGCCGGCCTTTGATTGGACCGGCCTGGCCGCCAACGCCGTGACGATTGAGAAGGCCCTTTATCCGGCGGCCGAACATTTCGATCACACTGCCCTTGACAAGGAAGCTCTCAAGAAGTTGCAGCAAGCCATTCTCGAGCAATGCGACGCGCAGGACGGTCTTAAAGACGGCGTGGTGCAAGACCCGCCTTCAGCGCACTTCGATTTGTCCAAGGTGTCTGGCTTGACGGACGATCAGCGCAAGGCCATTGAGGCCATTTACGCGGGCGCCCATAATGATCAGGGGCCGATCTATCCCGGATACACGCCGGGGGCGGAATGCGATCCTGACCAGTGGATTGCCTGGATTGTCGGGCCGGCGCCGAGTCTGGCCAAGGATCATGCCCCCGATCTCATGTTTGCCTTCGGCACTCAGATATTCAAATACCTGATTTTCAATAATCCTGATTGGGATTACTCGACTTACGATCTGTCCCATTTTGCGCGTGACGCCCGGGTGGCGGCATCCTATCTCAACGCGACCAATGCCAATTTGGACGGATTGAAGGGGCGCAAAGGCAGGCTCATCCTCTGGCACGGGTGGGCCGATACTGCGCTGCCGCCCCAAGCCACGGTCGATTATTACCACAAACTGCAGGCTCGCGATCCTGACGCAGGCCAGTATTGCCGGCTGTTCATGGTTCCAGGCTGTTTGCATTGCGGCGGCGGTCCGGGCGCGAGCGACGTGGACTGGCTGTCGGTGATTGTGGATTGGGTCGAACACGGCGCGGCGCCCGATAAAGTGATCGCCTCCAAAAGCGGGAAAACCCAGATGAAAAGGCCGATCTTCAGCTATCCCACGACGGCTATTTACAAGGGCAGCGGCGACCCCGCCAGCGCTGATAGCTTCGTGGCGAAACCATGATTTTAGGATTTGCCATTCTGGATATTTGGATTATTGTTTTTAAAAGCAGCGAAAGCGACAGTCGTATGCGAATGCCTTTCATAGCGGTTGTGCTGGTCTTTCTGGCGGCGGCTTTCTCGTCGAATGGTCAGGTGGGCAGCTCCCCGACCCAACTGGTTCATCCCATTCTCAAAGACCCCAACAAACGCCTGGCCCCCACCAGTCTGGATCGGGACCCCAGCCTGCTGGACGATCCTGGCTCGAACCCCACTGCGAAACGGCCGGCCGCGCTTCCGGCAGCGGCGCAACCGGCGCAACCGATTGCCATCGTCGCCAAAATCGACGCCGGCCTGGTGGCTTCCAAAATCACCCTGATAGGGACGATCAGCGGCATCAAGGGAACCCTTTTTGTGACAAACATGGGCGCGCAGGAAATCACGCCGGTGTTGCAATGGGCCGTCTGCGATCAAAAGGGATTCAAATTGGCCGTCGCCTCCAAAACCGGAGTCGCGCTCGCGCCCAATGCGAATGAAAAAATCGTTGTCGTGGGAACTAACCTCAACGCGGCGGAATTTAAACTCATGCGCTTGACAAGCGTCGGCGCGAAATAAATCCATTTCAGGCCAAATTGAAAGAGATTGTCGCATTTTGCACTTTGCGCTTTGAACTGGGCGCTCCCTGCGGCATTTTATCCCCATGCGAGTAGGCGTTTTAAGCTGCGGAGGGGAGGAGTTGGACTGGCTTCATAAGCTGGGCTTCCGCTCCACCCAATGGGTGCGTTTTGCCGATAGCCCCGCCGCCCCGCCCCATGCTGATTGGAAACCCTTTGTCGAGAAATTCGCGGACGCGGCGGAAGGACGGGGCGTGCGCGTCTCAGCCATCGGCGCGCTCTACCAGAATCCGCTCGATCCCAAACAAACCGAATCGGCCCGCGCCCTTTTTCAGCGGGCCATCGAGGTGGCGGCGCACATGGGTGTCAAGACTGTTTCCGGTTTCGCCGGCGCGGTCATCGAACTGGAAACGAACGCGCGGGGCGGCAATCCTGTTTACAAGCCGTTCGAGAATTATTTTCCCCAATTGCTGGCTTTCTGGGAACCTCTGGCGCGGCAGGCGGCGGAACGAAACGTGCGCATCGCCTTCGAGAATTGCCCGCAAGGCCCCTGGCACCTGCCCTCGATGCACTACAACACCCTGAGCCAGCCGGCCCAATGGGAACGGCTTTTCAACGCCACCGCATGCCAGAATATCGGGTTGGAATGGGATCCCAGCCATTTGATGTGCCAGTTCATCGAGCCGGTGGCGACCATCCACAAATTCGGCTCTCGCATTTTTCATGTCCACGCCAAGGACGCCTTTATTAACCGCCCGCTGCTGGAGGCTTATGGCGTGTGTCATCCTGGCGTGGCGGAGCATCGTTTTCCCGGTTTGGGACAGGCCAATTGGGCGGAGATTGTTCATGCCTTGTTGCGCGCAGGTTACGACTCGGATTTGAACGTCGAAGGCTGGCACGATCCAGTCTTCCGCAACCACAAGGCCGGTCCGAAATTGGAAGAGACTGGTCTTATCATTGCCAGACAGACCCTCGAACGCTATACTGTCGGCACGGAGAAAAATTAATTTTGCAAAATATCCTCAAACACTTTCGGGCCGGCTCATTGCCGGCGATTATCGGACTGGGATTGCTTGTGGCCGCGGCGGCGCACGGCCAGACGCCGCAGTGGATTTGGTCCTCGTCCAACAACGTATCCACGCAAAAGGAAGTGCGGTATTTCCGCAAATCATTCATGGTCCAACAGCCGCTCCTGCAGGCCATCCTGACCGCTTCGGCCGACGATAGCGCGGTGTTTTTCGTCAACGGCAAAAAGGTCGCTACCATCAAGGACTGGAAGTCGCCGGCTTACGCGGATGTGGGCAAAGACATCGTGATGGGCGAAAATGTGATCGCCGCGCGTTGCCAGAACGAGGCGGGGCAGGCGGGGTTGATTGCGCGGCTGGACATGACCATTCCCACCGGCGGCGCCAAGGGCGCGCCACAATCCGGTTTGCGCTCGATCAAGACCTTGGTGACGGACAGCACCTGGCTGTTCCATGACCAGGAAGCCTCAAATTGGACCAAGGTTGATTTCAGCGACGACGACTGGAAACGCGCCTTTCGCGTCGCGAAATTGGGCGACGAGCCATGGGGGCAAATCTTCAACGCGCCGGAGGCTACCAGCGCGGAGTCCCTGAAGGTCGAGTCTGGCTTCAAGGTGCAGTTGCTTCATTCCGCCACTCCCACCGAAGGCTCCTGGATCGATATGACCATCGATGACAAAGGCCGGCTGATTATTTCGCCGCAGAGCGAGGGCAAGATGCTGCGCCTGACGCTTTCAAAAGGACGTCTGTCAAAAATAGAACGCCTCGATGCTCCCGTCGGCTCGGCCATGGGACTGCTCTACGCGGACGGTTTTCTCTTTCTGGACGGCAGCGGGCCTAAAGGCTGGGGAATTTACCGGCTGCGGGCCGAAGGCGATGGATTTGCCGCGCCGGAATTTCTCCGCCCCATGAGCGCCGGCGGCGAACACGGCTCGCACGCGATTGTGATGGGACCGGAGCACAAACTTTACATTGTCTGCGGCAATTTCACCAAAGTGCCTTCCGACATCCTGCCCAGCTCGCCGCATCGCAATTTCGCGGATGACCAATTGCTGCCTTGGGCGGAGGACGGCAATGGTTTTGGCGCCGGCTTGCACGCACCGGGAGGATTCGTCATGCGCATGGATGAGGATGGCCGGAACTGCGAACTTTTTGCCGCCGGCACGCGCAACACCTACGACGTCGCGTTCAATCCGGAGGGCGAATTAATTGGGTTTGACAGTGATATGGAATGGGACTGGGGCATGGCCTGGTATCGGCCCATTCGCGTCAATCATTGGGTGGCGGGAGGCGATTACGGTTTCCGTGAAGGCAGCGGGAAGTTTCCAGAATATTACGAGGACACGCTGCCGGCCATGTTGAACGTGGGCCTTGGTTCGCCCACTGGCGTGATGTTTGCCACCCGGAGCAAATTTCCCCCATACTATCGCGATGCCTGCTTCATGGAAGATTGGTCCTACGGCCGCCTTTTCGCCGTGCATTTCACGCCCGACGGCGCGACGTACGACGCCACCATTGAGACGGTGTTGCGCGGCACTCCCTTGAATTTAACCGCGCTGGAATTTGGACTCGACGGCGCGCTCTATTTCATCACCGGCGGGCGCGGCACGGAATCCGGCCTCTACCGATTGACCTACACCGGGCCGCGCATCAAAGAGCCGCGCAAGACCGCGGCGGAAGCGGCCTCGGAGGAGCAAGCCGTGACGGCTCGCCGCCTGCGCCACGATTTGGAGAGGCTTTTCGATGAGCACGACCCGCGCATTGTCGATGCGGTCTGGTCCTCCCTGGGGAGCGAAGACCGTTGGATTCGCTACGCGGCTCGCCGCGCGTTGGAATCCCAGGATGTTGCGTGGTGGAAGGATCGCGCCGTGGCCGAAACGAACACTGAAACCGCCCTGACCGCCCTGATGGCTCTGGCGCGCAGCGGGGAAAAAGCAACACAGCGCGACTTGCTGCTGGCGTTGAAAAAATTTCCCATCGCCGGTCTGAGTCAAGAACTGGAATTGCTCAAGTTGCGCGTCCTCGAGATTAGCTTCAGCCGCCAGGGGCCGCCCGCGAGCGATCTGGCCCAACTGGTCACCGAAAAACTCGATCCGCTCTATCCGTCCTCCAGTCCCGAAGTCAACCGCGAGTTGTGCCAGCTTTTGTTATACTTGCAGGCGCCCGACGCTGTCGCCAAAACCATCGCGTTGCTTGACAAGGCCGCCACCCAGGAGGATCAGACCTTTTACGTGATGCGTTTGCGCAACATCACCAACGGCTGGACGCCGGACCTCCGCAAGGATTACCTCGGCTGGTTCGACAAGAACCGCGATCATATCCAGCACCCTGCGGCCATGCTGCAATACTTCAAAGACGTCGGACGTGATTACAGCGACGGGGCGAGCTTCCCCAAGTTCATCGAGAATTTCCGCAAGGAAACCATCGCCACGCTGAACGAGAGCGAGCGCGAGGATCTGGCCGCGTTTCTGCCCAAGGCGCCCAGCGTCGCTCTCGCATTCACGACGAACAAATTTGTCCAGGCATGGCGCATGCAGGATTTGTTGCCGGACCTGGCCAAGGCCAAAACCAACCGTTCCTTCAAGAACGGAAAAGCGGCTTTTAGCGAAGCGCAGTGCATTCTGTGCCATCGTTTTGGCAACACCGGCGGATCGGTTGGGCCGGAATTGGCGGCGGTGGCCAGCCGGCTGGCCACGCGCGATATTTTGGAATCGATCCTGGAACCTTCCAAGGTCGTTTCGGAACAATATCAAAATATAGTATTGACAATGAAGGACGGAGATGTTCTCGCCGGACGGTTGATGCAGGAGGACGACCAGAAGTTGGCGCTTATGACCGACCCCATTCACCCCAATAAATTAGAAATCCGCAAGACAGATGTCGTGTCACGCCGCGCCTCCAAGATTTCGCCCATGCCCGACGGCCTGGCCAATGTGTTGACAGAGGATGAGATTTGGGATTTAATCGCCTACCTTGAATCCGGTGGCAAGAGAACCTACGCCGCTTTCCGAAAACAGGAAAATGGAAAATAGAAAGTGTCCGCCGCGTCAAGACATTTTCTTGGCGAGGTATTCTTCCAATTTCACCGCGTCCGCCGCGAAGCTGCGAATGCCTTCGGCCAATTTTTCCGTGCCCATGGCGCTTTCGTTGAGCATCCAGCGGAACATCTTTTCGTCCACGTTCAACTTGGTCAACTTCGGATTCTTGCTGGTATCCGGAGAAAGATGACGCGTCACTGGATCGTGGCATTTCATCAATTCACCCAGCAAATCCGGGCTGATCGTCAGCAGGTCGCATCCGGCCAATTCCAACGCTTCGTCTTTGCTGCGGAAACTGGCGCCCATGACTTCGGTTTTATAGCCAAAGGTCTTGTAGTAGGAGTAAATCTCCTTCACCGATTGCACGCCGGGATCTTCGACGGGGGTGTATTCATGTTTGTTGGTTTTCTTGTACCAGTCAAGAATGCGACCCACGAACGGCGAAATCAATTTCGCGCCTGCATCGGCCGCGCCAATGGCCTGGGCCATGGAAAAAAGCAAAGTCATGTTGCAGTTGATGCCCTCCTTTTGCAGGACGCGCGCCGCTTCGATGCCTTCCCAAGTTGTGGCCAATTTGACCAGAACCCGTTCTTTTGCAATGCCAGCCTTGGCGTAACGCTCAATGAACCAATGGCCTTCCTCTATCAACGCTCCCGCGTCGAAGGAGGACCTGGCGCTGGTCTCGGTCGAAACGCGACCGGGCACGATCTTCAAAATTTCGATGCCGAACAAAACCAACAATGTGCGCATGGTGTTCTCGAGCGCGTTGGCTTTGCCTTTGCTTTCGCTAATGGCCTGCTCGACCAGCGGCTGGTATTCGGGTTTGAGAGCCGCTTTGAGAATGAGCGTCGGATTGGTCGTGGCGTCCTCCGGCGTGTAGGCTTTGAGTTGGACAAAATCGCCAGTATCGGCGACGACGCGGGTAAATTTCTTCAGTTGTTCAAGCTGAGTCGGCCCGGCGGGGGCGGAGGCAACCTGACCTTTGTCTTCAGTGGCGATGGCACTCATGTGCATATTTATACCCGTTTCCGCTCCGGTTTACAACAAGAAAATTCAAAATTCTTAAATTCATTTCTTCACCCTGGTCAATTTCTGATCCAGTCCATTCTGGTGGAGGATGACACCTGTCACCGCCCCGGCGGCATCCTTCTCAAATGTCAATTGCGCATCGACCACCTTCAAAAAGAAATCCGTTTCCGATTCGGGGAAAATTTCGAACCGGTCCTGCCCTGTCAGTCGCGCGAAAAGTTTGTTGCCCTCGCGCGTCACGGTGATCGTCGCGTTGGCCCCTGTGAATTGGTAAACTCCAATGTAGTTGTCATATATGCGCGGATCAAGGCTGGCCAATTTATGAACTTTGGGCGGTTGAAAATCCTCCACGTCGACCCGGTCGCCCAGCAGGTATTGGCCGATGTCATCGATGTCGTTCTCGGAATTGGCCAGGACCACCACGGCGCGTCGGAGGTCTGTCTTGAATCCAACATAAGAGTGGTAGCCGCCAGTGCCGCCGTTGTGCCAGATGGTGTCGGAGCTGGTTTCAATCTGCCAAATCAGCCCAATTTTCCTGCCCAGGCCGCTGCTATTGCGCGGTTGTTCCGTGGCCAGCATGGCGCTGGAAAGGCTGGATTTTTCCAAACCGCTGGCCACCGCGAGAAACCTCAGCAAGTCGTTGGCCGTGGAACGCAACGCGCCGGCGCCGGCCAGCGTCGGGATGTCCCAATTCTCCACGGTCAGGCCCATGGAGTTGTGGCCGGGGGCCATGCGGGACTTGAGTTCCGGGGAGAGCGTGACGCGAGTGCTGTTCATCTTCAACGGGTTGCACACCCGGCGCACCACCAACGCCTCGTAATTCGTGCCCGCCCGCAAGGCCAGCACATGACCCAACAACCCGACTCCCAGATTGGAATATTCGAATTTGCGGCCGATGTCCCGTTTCAATTGAAAGCCGGAGAGAAAGTCGTACATCTGTTCGACCGTGTAATCGGCGTAGGGATTTTCGGCGTCTTTGGACTCAAGATTATCTGGCAGCCGCGGCAGGCCGGAAGTTTGCGTGGCCAGGTCCACCAGGGTGATTTCCTTTCCGTTGCGCGCGGGGGTCTTGACGCTGGGCGGAAGGTACTTGCTGATGGGATCGCTCAAAGCGACTTCACCACTGTCAACCATTTCCTGAAGAAGCAGGGCGGTGAAGACTTTGGTGACGGAGCCGATTTCAAACAGCGTGTCGCCGTTGACCGGGGCACTTTGGCCGTTTTCGCGCACCCCCCTGGCGAACACCCGCGGGCCTTTGTCATCCACAACGCCGATAACGATGCCCGGCGCGCGCTTTTGCTGCCGGACGCATTTATCCAACAGGGCGTTGATGTCCGCGTCGGTTCGTGGTTTTTCCTGCGCGTAAAGCCGGGCGGCCCGGCCGGCCAGAAGGAAGGCGCCGCCGATGAGTAATGTGAAAACAAGGAACTTTTGGATATGATTCGATTTCATAATTTTGAACGTGAATTGGAATAAAATGCTCTCCGAAATTGCGCTCAATTCTTCACCTTGGCAGCTTTTTGATGCCGCCCGTTCTGGTGGAGGACGACATCCGTCACCGCGCCAGTGGCATCTTTCCCAAAGGTCAGTTGCGCATCGACCACCTTGTAAAAGAAATCCGTCTCCGATTCAGGGAAAACTTCCAAGCGTGACTGCCCGGTCAAGCGCACGAAAAGCTGGCGGCCCTCCCGCGTCACCGTAATCGTCGCCTGGATTATCGGGAATTTATACTGGCCCACGTACCTGTCAAAGATATTCGGATCGACCTGCGCCACCTTCCGGGCCTTGGGCGGCTGGAAATCTTTCACGGCGGAGCGATTGCCGAGCAGGTATTGGCCGATGTCGTCTATGTCAATTGCAGAATTGGCCAGCACCACAACGGCGCGGCGCAAACGTCTCTTGAATCCAATATAGGAGTGATAACCGCCGGTGCCGCCGTTGTGCCAGATGGCGCGGGAGTTGGTTTGAATCTGCCAAAGCAGCCCGATCTTCCTGCCGAAGCCGCTGGTATTGCGCGGTTGTTGCGTGGCCAGCATGGCGCTGGAAAGGCTGGATTTTTCCAAACCGCTGGCAACCGCGAGAAACCTCAGCAAGTCGTTGGCGGTGGAACGCAGCGCGCCCGCGCCGGCCAGCGTCGGGAGGTCCCAATTCGACACCGCCTGGCCCATGCCGTTGTGTCCTGGGGCCAGGCGGCATTCGAGGTCCGGCGAAAGCGTGATGCGCGTGCTGTTCATTTTCAACGGATCGCACACCCGGCGCAGGACCAGCGACTCGTAATTCGTGCCCGCCCGCAACGACAGGATATGCCCCAACAGCCCGACGCCCAAATTGGAGTATTCAAACTTGCGGCCAATGTCTCGTGTCAATTCATACCGCGAGAGAAATTCGTACATCTGTTCGACCATGTAATCGGCGTAAGGATTCTCGGGGTCTTTGGATTTGAGATTATCCGGCAGCCGCGG
>Ga0302326_10017037_pt1 | contig 15178 bp, 13 predicted proteins | sample Palsa_T0_3_FD_202264 | JGI IMG/M metagenome (GOLD analysis project Ga0302326, IMG submission 202264) | Peat permafrost microbial communities from Stordalen Mire near Abisko, Sweden - Palsa_T0_3 | ecosystem: Environmental > Terrestrial > Soil > Palsa > Peat permafrost | place: Sweden: Abisko...
CCCACCCGCCGCAGTCAGCGGATAGTAGGTGGTGTAGAGCACGGCGATGCGGATGCCGCGCGCCTTGATCGCCGAGCAGATCGTACCGCTCCAATCCAGCGGCGCGTAGGTGCGGGTCGGCGTCGCGTCGTTCAGACCATCGGTCACGATGAACAACACTTCCTGCGCCTGATTTCCGGCAGCGCCGTTGCCAGGGTTTGGAATGTAATTCGCGTTTCCACTCGTGTTCATTTCGCTCACGTCGGCGTCCAAATAGGTATCCATGTCTCCGTTACTATCAGTGGCTGACACCAGGTGATTATTTTGATACATCGTTAGCGCGCTGATAGTTCCCGCCTGGGTATACAACGCCCCGGAATTTGGCGTGGTTGAAACCGGCGTCAGCGATTGCAGCGTGTAGACATTGAGATCATTACTTGGATTGGACTGGTTGGTGTCGGTTTCGTACAGCGCCATTTGATAGGCGGCGTTATCTGTTAGTTCCGTCTGGCCGGCCGTATTCGTTAGGTTTTGAACGGCGGTTCTTAGCAGATCAATCCGCAAGGTCACGCCGAGGCAGCGCGAAAGATCGTAGTTATCGCGCCCGGTCTCGGGAAACAGCGACCCAGCCGAAAACGACGTGCCGTCCCAATAGACGCCGCTGACCGTACATACAATTCGGGACGGTGTGCCGCCGGTGATTGGCGTACCGCCGCTCCACGCCAAGAACTCGCACTGGTAGGTCGTCCCACCGTATTCCGGATCGGCGTGCTTCGGACATGGCCAGGCCGGATACGCGGGCACCGGCGTTGAGGTTGGGGACGCTGTGAGTTCGGCTGGATTGCTCTGGTGACAGCCGAAAGCGCAGCCGAGGACCCCGTCGAGTTCCTGCTGGGTGTTAGCCTCCATCGTGGCGATCCCGGTGGTGGTGGCGGCGATCTCCATCGACGGCGAGGTGTCGAGCAGCAGGTAGAAGTTGATGTTCGGCGCCGTCGACGAGGTGGCGGTGGAGCTGCCTTTGATCGTCAGGCTGGGCATACCGAGCAGGGAGGCGAAGGTGTTCTGCGACTGCCCCGTGTAGCTCACGGTTATGTTGCGGCTGACGATGTTGCTGGTCGACGAGTCGGGGCATCCCGAGACGGTGACGCTCAGCCCGGTGACACCGGCCACCGACACCTCCTGACCGTTGAAGAGGGTCTGGGACTGGGTCGCCGCCGTCGTGCAGGCCAGGGCCATCTCCGTGGGCGTGACGGCGCCCAAGGCCGCGGCGTCGGCGATGCCGTCGAGCTGGTCCTGGCGGGTTTGCGACATGGTCCAGTCGAACGCCATCCCGAGCGCGAAGGTCAGCGGGATCATCACCAGGGCGGTGATGACCGCGATGTTGCCGGCCTTGTTCCGCCAGAAACCGCGCTGGTCTCCGGTTTCGCAGTCAGGTTGCTTGGTTTGACGGATCATGGGCGACGGTCAGGTGCAATGCGGCGTTTGGGGCGGCCCGGGGATCGACGTAGATGACCTCGGCAGCATGAAGATTTGGTTCGTCATCGTGATCGGACCGATGAAGGCCGCTCCGATCGAGGGCTCGTAGAGGTAGGTGGTCTGCACCAGCATGTAGTAAGAGTTGGGGGTCTGGAATCCGGCGGGCATGGTAACCGCAGTGCCGGCGGCGAGCTGCGTGGCGCCATTGTATGGCTGGTCCCAGGTCACCGACCCGGCCCCGGACGAATTGGTGCCGACCTCGGAAATTCTGATCTGGATATTGCCGGTCGGATAGGGCGTCATAATCTGCGCAGACGCGTTCAACACATTGCTGACATCGGTGCAATTCATCGAGGTGTACTGCGCCGAAACGTCGGCGAGCTGGACGGTGGTGTCGGTCAACTTGCGATACGCGGTCGCCGCCTCGGTGACTTCGAAGCCCACCAGATAGACGAGGATCACCGACGGGACGACCAGGGCGAACTCGACCGCCGCGACGCCGCGCCGGTCGCCGCTGAGCCGGCGCAGCCGATCGGCGATGAACCGGGCCAGCATCTTAGTACGGCTCGTTCTTGAACACGGTGGTCGCCACCAGCAGCCGGTCGCCGTTGCTCTGATTGGCGAGGCCCGGCAGCAGCGGTCCGGCGACCACCGGCCAATTGTACATCAGCCGCAGGATGACGATGTCGCCGGGACCGCCCGGGGCATAGGCCCAGGTGTTGGTCACGTTGCTGCCGCTGTAGGTCGGCGTCAGCGTCCCGGTGTTGAGGCTCGTGTAGGTCGAGGCCGATTCGACGTCGACCATGATGCTGCCGCAGGTGAAGATGACCGGCGCGGCCGTGCAGACCGGGCCGCCGGGCGCGGTGAACTGGGTCTGGGTGTCGCCGGCGGTCTGGATCTGGCCGGTCATGATCTCGCGGCCGACCTTCGTCGCGGCCGATTGCAGCACCTGGCCGGCGAAGAAGATGATCGACAGCTGCAGCGAGGCCAGGATCAGGAACACCAGCGGCCCGATCAGCAGCGCGAATTCCACCGCGGTCGCGGCGCGATCGTCGCCGGGCAGCCGGCGCAGGCGTTGCAGAAATGCGGTCGACATGCCGTATCTGACCCGATTGTCCCCGAAGCCCGCGCCGTCCGCGCCCCGCCGCGCTGAGCGACGGGAGCTTGAGCGCGCAGACTACCGCGCCAGTGGTTGAGAGATCGTATGCGCCGCCTTGGCGCACAGCTGGCCCGAACTGGCGCAATCCAGGCCCCGAACCGGGCTTTGCAGATTCGGCGCCAGACCTAGCAACATTGACAGCCCCGGCGCGCGGAATCCGCTACATCAGTCGCACCTAGTAGATTTGACAGGCTTTTGCGTTGACCGATCCCGAACCCGACGAGCCGGACGGCCGCCGTCGCCGCTCGCAGGACAGCCGCATCCGTATCGTATCGGCGATGATCGAACTCGTGCGCGAGGGCGACATCTCGCCCAGCGCCGCGGACGTGGCCACGCGCGCCGGCGTCGGCCTGCGCTCGGTGTTCCGGCACTTCAACGACATGGAGTGCCTCTATCGGGAGATGACCGAGCTCATCGAGGCCGACCTGCGCGCGGTGGCGGCGCGGCCGTTCAAGGGCGTGACCTGGCGCGAGCGGGTGCTGGAACTGATCGACCGGCGCAGCGTCGGCTTCGACCAGATCGCGCCACTACGCCGCGCCTCCGACGCCCGCCGGCACACCTCGCCGGTACTGCAGGACGACCACGACCGGCTGACGCTGGCGCTGCGCGAGCTGCTACGGATGCAGGTGCCGCGCGGCGCGGTCGATCGGCCGACGTTCGAGGCGCTGGAGCTGCTGCTCAGCTACGAGGCCTGGAACCGGCTGCGCGTCGAGCAGGGGCTCGGCGCCACCGAGGCGCGCAAGGCGCTGCGGGTCGCGGTGAAGGCGCTGATCGGTGAGGATGAGGGCGCTTAGGGGATCCTGCGTGGTTCGAGACGCGCCTACGGCGCTCCTCACCATGACGATTACTGTTGGCGTTCAACCACCTGCGTCATCCTGAGGAGCCCGCGAAGCGGGCGTCTCGAAGCACGCACCCTACCCCACCCCGATCCCGTAGGCGGCGAACTGGCCCAGGCTGCGCGGGGCGATGATCAGGGCCAGGTCGCCCGGCGCCTCCAGCACGAAGCGCAGCGCCGCGCCGGCGACGGTCTCGCCGCTCATCGTCGCCTGACGCTCGAGATCGGCGATGGCGGCGAAGGTGGCCGGCGTTAGCAGGTGCTCGTAGTAGGCCGGCGCGCTGGCGAGGCGCGTGCCGGGCGCCGCGGCGCGGTCCGCCCGGTATTTGCCCGTCAGCAGGCCGCCGGCCAGCGGGCTGAAGGCGACGTAGCCCACCCCGGCGGCGGCGGCGCGCGGGATCAGCCCGGCGAGGTCGCGTTGCTGGACCAGGCTGAACTCGTTCTGCACGCAGGCGAAAGCGGCCCTGAGCGGCCCGGTGGCGAGCGCCAGCACGGCGTCCAGGTCGTCCAGAGCGGCGTTAGAAACGCCAAACCTAGCGATCTTGCCGGCGGCGAGCGCGCGGTCCAGCGCTTCCAGCGTCTCCTCGAGCGGCGTCGAGGGGTCGAATTCGTGGAGATAGTAGAGGTCGATGCGCTCGACGCCGAGCCGGCGCAGCGACTCGTCCAGGTGATGGGCGACCTGGCCGCGGCTGAGCGGGCGCTCGCCCGGCGGGCAGCCCAGCGGATTGCCGACCTTGGTGGCGACCTCGATCCCGGCGCGCCAGGCCGCGTCCTGGCGCCGCAGCCATTCGCCGAGGATCCGCTCGCTGGCGCCGCCGCCGTAGGTGTTGGCGGTATCGAACCGGGTGAGGCCTAGGGCGCGGGCGTGCTCCAGCAACGCGAACGCGGTCTCGCGGCCATCGCCGTGGGCGCGCAGCTCGGGCGCCGAGCCCATGCCGCCGAAATTGCCGCAGCCGAAGACGATCCGGCCGAGCTCGCTGGCCGCGATCACGGCGTGGCGCCCGCCAGAATGGTCGCGAGCTTGGCCGCGTCGATGTTACCGCCGGAGACGATGCAGACGATGTCGCCCTGCCCCGCCTTGCCGGCCAGCGCCGCGGCGGCGGCGGCCGCGCCAGCGCCTTCGGCGATGATCCGGTGCTTCGTGGCCAGGAGGCGGATCGCGGCCGCGATGTCGTCGAATGAGACGCAGGCCGCCGCGTCCACCGTCTCGCGCACCAGCGGCCACATCTCGCCCAGGACCGTCGTGCCGCCGATGCCGTCGACAAAGCTCGGGGTGTAGGGGACCGTCACCGGCGCGCCCGCGGCGAGCGCGGCGGCGCAGGGCTGGGATGACTGCGACTCGACCGCGATCATCCGGACGCCGGGGCGCAGGCGCCGCATCACCGAGCCGATGCCGCTGACGAGGCCGCCGCCGCCGAACGGGACCACCACGGCGTCGAAGCTGGCTAGGTCCTCGACGATCTCCGCGCCGATGGTGGCGTTGCCAGCCACCACCTCCGTCTCGGCCACCGGATGGAAGAACATGCCGTTCGCGCCGTCGAACCGGCGCGTCGTGAGCACCCGCCACCAGTCGTCGAACGGGACGCGGATCACGGTCGCGCCGAGACCCCGGAGCGCGGCGGCCTTGGTCTCGGCGGCGGTGTCGGGGGCAACGATGGTGACCGGCACGCCCAGGTTGCGCGCGGCGAGCGCCAGGCCGAGGCCGAAGTTGCCGGCGCTGGCGCCCACCACGCCACCCTGGAGCGACGCCGGATCGGCCGACTTCAGCGCGTTCGTCGCCGCGCGGAGCTTGAACGAGCCCAGCGGCTGCAGGTTTTCAAGCTTCAGCCAGACCCGGACGCCCGGCGGGGTCTCGGCGTCGAGCCGCCAGAGCGGGGTGCGGCGGGCGACGCCGGCGATGTTGGCGCGGGCGGCGTCGACCTCGGCGGCGGTGGGCAGGCGGACGGGCGTGGTCATTTCAGAACTCCACGGTCTGGCCGACGCCGGCCGCGCGCGCCGCGTCCAGCAGGAAGTGCGCGGCGGCGAGATCCTGGGCGGCGATGCCGAGCGACCGGTAGAGCGTGATGTCGGACGGCGCTTGCCGGCCCGGCCGGTCGCCGGACGCCACCTCGCCGATCTCGGCCAGGATATGGTCCTCGGTGATCGCGCCGGTGGCCAGGGCGTGCAGGTATTCCGCCGCCTCCGCCTTGGTGGACGGCCGATAGTCGACGAAGTAGCGCGAGCGGGTGACCGCCTCGGCGTCGATCTCGACCGCGTTGGGGCGGCTGGCGCCGGCGACGTTCAGGTGGGCGCCCGGCGCGATCCAGGCGCCCTTCAGGATCGGTTCGCGTGACGCGGACACGGTGCAGACCAAGTCCGCGCCGGTGACGGCCGCTTCCGGGTCGGAGACGGCCTCGACGGCGACGCCCCACTTGGCGCCCTGCGACTCCGCGAACGCTTCGGCGTGGACGGCGGTGCGCGACCAGACCCGCACGTGGCGGACCGGCCGCACCGCCAGCATCGCCTCGAGGTGACTGTGCGCCTGCTCGCCGGCGCCCAGGATGGCGAGATCGCCGGCGTCGGCGTTGGCCAGCAGGTCGGTGGCGAGGCCGCTGGCGGCGGCGGTGCGGATGGCGGTGATCTCGGCGGCGTCCATCATCGCCACCGGCCGGCCGTGCTCGGGCTCGAACAGCAAGACGAGGCCGAGGTGCGAGGAGAGGCCCGCCGCCGGGTTGCCGGGAAAGAGGCTGAGCAGCTTTACGCCAAAGCAGTCCGGCTCGGCGAGGGCGCCCGGCATGCTGCCCATCATGCCTCTGCCGGCCCCTGGCATCACGGTGCGCAACGGGATTTCGGCCTTGCCCTCCGACACGGCGATCATCGTTCGGCGCATCAACTCGATGCAGGCGCCCATCGGCAGCAGCGCCCTGATCTCGGGCCCGCGCAGGATGCGAATTTCCACCGTCCCTCCCCTTCAGCTCGCGTCGCGCGCCGCCGACGCCGCCCGCTTCCAGATGAAATAACCCGCCGTGACCAGGAGGAGCCAGGGGACGCCGACGATCCAGGAGATGTTCCAGTCCTTGTCGAGCCCCATGGTGACCAGCAGCGCCGCCAGCAGCCCGAGCCCGGCGAGCTGGATCCACGGGAACAGCGGCATCCGCACCGGCATTCCGGCCGCGCCGCGGACCTGGCGGAAGCGCAGATGGCTGACCAGGATCAGGCCCCAGACGACGATCGCGCCGAACAGCGCCACGCCCTGCAGATAGGCATAGGCGCGCGGGGTGAACTTCGCCGCGACGATCGCGGTGAGGATACAGGCGCCGGAGACCAGCACCGCCGCCACCGGCGCGCCGGCCAGGCTCAGCCGTCCCAGCCACGCCGGCGCATAGCGGCCGCGGGCCAGCGAGAACAGCATCCGCGAGCAGAGGTAGACATTGGTGTTCATGCCCGAGAGCGCGGCGGTGATGATGACGAAGTTCATGATACCGGGCGCGTCGGGGATGCCCGTGAGGCTCAGCACCTTGACGAACGGGCTTTGCGCCACGGCAACGCCGCCGGCGGTCTCGGTCCACGGGAACATCGCCGCCACGACGCCGAGCGCCAGCACGTAGAAGAGGAACAGCCGCACCGCCATGCCGCGCAGCGCGGCGGGGATGGTCTTCTCAGGGTTCGGCACCTCGCCCGAGGTCACGGCGACGACCTCGATGCCGACGAAGGAGAGCAGGCCCAGGATCACCGCCATCCAGACGCCGTGGATCCCGTGCGGAAAGAAGCCGCCTGGCAGGGCGTAGAGGTTGTGCAGGCCGGTCGCCGGGACGCCCAGCCCAAAGATGTGGGACGCGCCCAGGATCACGAACAGCACGATGGCGCTGACCTTCACCGTCGTGGCCCAGTACTCGACCGTCCCGAAGCTCGAGACCGAGCGTGAATTGACCCAGATCACGATCGCCGCGAAACCCAGCGACCACAGCCACACCGGCGCGGCCGGGATCCAGTAGGTCATGTAGATGCCCGCCGCCACGGCCTCGAAGCCGGTCGCGATCACCTGGGCGAACCAATAGGTGTAGCGCACCAAGAAGCCGGCCCAGGGGCTGAGGTAGATCTCGGCATAGGTTCCGAACGAGCCGGCGGCCGGGTGCACGACGGCCATCTCCGAGAGGCTGAACACCATGGCGACCGCGATGAAGCCGGCGATAGCGTAGCTGACCATCACGCCCGGGCCCGCATAGCCGAGCGCGATGCCGCTGGAGAGGAACAGGCTGGTGCCGATGGCGCCGCCGAGGCTGATCATGATCGCCTGGCCGCGGGTCAGCCGCCGCAGCAGCCCGGCCTCACGCGCGACGACGCCGGTCTCGTCCAATCCGCCCCCCGAACCCGACCCGGAGGCCGCGCCGGCAAAGTACTGGGGCCGGAAGGATTGACAACGGCCCGCGCGCCCGCCTCGGATGGCGAGGTGGCAGAATGAGCGTCAGGGAGGCGCTGGGACGATGGCGGCACAGGCGCAGGCGGCAAATCAGGCGGCGGACGAGACGGCCGAGGTGCTCTATGCGAACGCCGATCACGTCGCGACCATCACGCTCAACCGGCCGGAGCGGATGAACACCATCTCGCGGGCGATGCTGAGCCAGCTCACCGAGCGGCTGCTCGAGGCCGACGCCGACTCCGAGGTGCGGGCGATCGTGCTGACCGGGACCGGCCGCGCCTTCTGCGCCGGTCTCGACCTCAGCGAGGTGACACGGCCAGGCGGGAGCGGAGGGATCACCGGCGGCGCGTCGGTCGCCACCGACCTCGACCTGCGCAACACGCCGCCGACGGTGCTGTTCAACCTCGGCAAGCCGACCATCTGCGCGCTGAACGGCTCGGCGGCCGGCTACGGCATGGACACGGCGCTGGGCTGTGACATCCGCATCATGGCCGAGGGCGCCAAGATGGCCGCGGCCTTCACCAAGCGCGGCATCGTGCCGGAATCGGGCGGCACCTGGTTCCTGCCGCGGCTGATCGGCTGGTCGAAGGCGGCCGAGCTGATCTTCACCGGCCGCACCTTGAGCGCGGCCGAGTGCCTGGAGATGGGGCTGGTTTCATCGGTGGTCCCGGCCGCGGAGCTGGCCGGCGCGGCGCGGGCGCTGGCGCTGGAGATCGCCGCCAACGCGCCGCTGGCGGTGCAGGCGTCGAAGAAGATGATGCGCATGGGCCTCAGCGAAGGCTTCAACGACCACGTCCACCACGTCTTCCTGCAATTGCTGCCGCTGATGCGCAGCCAGGACGCCGCCGAGGGCATGCGGGCCTTCATGGAAAAGCGCACGCCTGAGTTCAAAGGCCGCTGAGCGCGCCGATTGCGCGTGTACGGGCCATACGAAGTGATGACAGAGCCGTCACACGTCTCTAGCTTCGGTTTTCAGCGACTCGGCCGCCATCGTTCTCGGCGGCAGGCGTCGCGCCCCTAAGGAGCCAAAACAGCCATGGCCGAAAAGAAAGCAAACGCCCTGCAACAGCCCTTGACCCCCTCGCCGCAACTTGCGGCGGTTGTGGGCGCGGGGCAGGTGACGCGGGGCGACGTGGTCTCGAAGATCTGGGCCTACATCAAGCAACACAACCTGCAGAACCCCGCCAACAAGCGGGAGATCCTCGCCGACGCCAAACTGAAACCGGTGTTCGACGGCAAGGACAAGGTCAGCATGTTCGAGATGAACAAGCACCTGGCCAAGCATCTGAAGTAGCCAGAGCGACCGCGACTTCCAACCGAGGTTGGCCGGACGAGGATGACCGCACGCGTCACGCCTCGTCCGGGTCTCCCACGGCGATCTGGCCCGCATAGCGGAGCGCCACGGCGGCCGGAAGGCACGACCAAGCCTGCAGCAGCGAGCCTCGGCCGTACGGCGTCGAATAGTGTTCGACCGGCCCGGCCCAGCCGTGCTCCAGGCACATTTCCCACCAGCGCGTCAGCGGATAGCGCCAGCCTGGCAGGCCGCGCCGCAGGCGTTCGGCGGCGTAGACCGCGTCGAGCCACGGCCATTCGCCGCCGTTGTGGTAGCGATAGGTCGAGGCCGACTTATCGCGCAGCGCGCTGGCGTCGGCGAACGGCGGCCAGGCGCACAGCATGCCGAAGTCGCCATAGGGCTGGTCGGCGTTGCGGCGACTTTCCAGGCGGGCGCGCACCCGGTCCAGCATGGCGCGGGCATGTTCCCGCGGCGCGGCGTCGAAGCGCAGCAGCATGAGGGCGTCGAGCGCCAGATGGTTCTCCGACCAGCCGTCGGCGCGGGCGTAGTCGGCGTAGAACGCGCCGCGCCACAGCGCCGCGTCGGCCGCCGCGCGGGCCTGGAGGGCCTGCGACCGCGCTCGCTCGGCCACCGGCGGATCCAGCCACGCGCCGAGCCGCGCCAGGGCGTCCAGCGCGCCGATCCAGAGGCCGAGGTCGTAGGCGACCAGGCCCTCGCGATAGACGTTGTCGGCCCAGTCGCGGTCGTTGCGCGGCTTCACCGGCAGGCCGGCCGGGCCGCGCAGGCGCTGGTAGCGCTCGAACACGGCGGCCAGGCGCGGCCAATGCCGGCGCGCCAGGGCGTCGTCACCCGTGGCCTCGGCGTGCTCGGCCACCGCCAGCACGAAGAACAGCGGGCTGTCGAAATGGTCGCTCCACCACTCGGCAGGCCGGCAGTGCGCCGCCGACATGGCCACATTCGCCAGCCGGCGCCGCTCGAAGTCGTCGGCGCTTGGGCAACGAACGATCACCGCGCTGGGCGCCTCGCCGTCGGGCCGCACGGTCTCGGCGAGCAGGTCGATCTGCGCCGCCGCGATCTCCGGCGCCAGGCGCGCCAGCAGCTGAAGGGTCCAGTAGCTGTCGCGATAATAGCTGCGCGGCGGGCTGGAATAGGCGAGCCCGGCGGAGAGGCCGGCGAAGCCGCCGCGCGCATCCTGGCGCACCGAGGCGAGCGCGGCGTGGGCGCCCTGCAGCACCAGGCCGCGCAGCAGCGGGCCCGTGGCGGGAGCAAGATCGCAGCGCGCGACGTGATCGGCCGCCTGCTGGACCACCGCCGGGACCTCGAGCGCCAGCGCCCGCGCCGCCTCCGCCTCGTCGGCCCCGGCCGCGATCAGCCAGTCGGCGTCGCGCTGCTCGACGATGAAGCCGCCCGCGCCGCTCGGCCACACCGCCGCCGGCCGCGCGCCGCGCAGCGCGACGGCGGGCGCGGCCTGGGCGGCGAAGAGGCCGCCGCCGGCCGTCGTTTCGACCCGGTTCGGGCCGACGACGAGCGGCCCGTCCAGGCCTTCGATCCTCAAGCGGCCGACCTCGCCAGAGCCCCAGACCGACAGCGTCAGCGCCCCGTCGGGCGAGAGCTCGCCCTGCAGGCGCGGCGACATCAGCGGGACCTCGGGCAGCGCGTCCGCGCCGAGCAGCCCGTCGGCGCGCGGCCGCAAGCTGGCCGGCGTCACTAGTCCGTCGCCTCGCTCCGCGGCACCGTCGGCAAGCCCGCCGCCGTCCAGGCGTTGATGCCGCCGCGATACCAGTAGACCGCGGTGTAACCGGCCGCGACTGCCTGCGAGGCCAGGTTGTAGGACCACGGGCACGTTCCATCGTGGCAGAAGATCACCATCTGGGCGGATTTGTCGGGGATCTTGGCCTCGAGTTCCAGGATCGTGCTGGGGTTGAGGCAGATCGCGGTGGCGATGGTCTGCTCGGTGGTGCAGCCCCGCGCGTCGATCAGCCAGAATGGGTTCGTGCCAGCGTCGCGGGTCTTCAGGTTCGCGACAAGCTGGGCGGTATTGAGCACCGGCGCGCCCTGCAGCGACGCGGGCGGCCCGCTCGGGTTCACCACCGTCTCGTAATAGTTGACCGCATTCGCATTGAACTGGCCGATCGGCGTCGTTTCCTTCCCGTCTCCGATGGGGGGCTGGTTGTCGGCGGACGTGGCCGCGGGCGCCGGCGCCGGGCGCGCGTCATTGTCGCCGGCGTCGTTGTCCGACGCCGCCGCATTGTCGGACACCGTGTTGGCGGGCGCCGTGTTGGTCGCGGGCGTGCGCGGGTTCGGGTGCGAGCACGTCGCAGCCACTAGGGCGAGCAGAACCACCACGGCGAAGACGACGCCGGTGATGATCAGCGGCCGATAGTTCACCGGCGGCGGAGGCGGAGGCGGTGGAGGTGGAGGTGGAGGTGGAGGTGGAGGCGGAGGTGGAGGTGGAGGTGGAGGTGGAGGTGGAGGCAGTGGTGGCGGAGGCGCGATCTCGACGACCGTCTCGGCCGGCGGCTCCGGCGGGGGCGCGGGCGGCGGCGGCAGGTTGCGGCGGATGGTGCTGGCGAGCGCGTCGATATAGTCGTCGATCGGCTGCGGAAAGGCGTCCAGCCAGTGCACCCGGCCCAGGTAGAAGTGAAGCTCGGGATTGAATTCGACGCTCGCGATGCGGAACGGGACGATGGTGACGTCGGCGCCGGCGGCGATATTGATCTCGTTGAGGACGGCCTGGGACTTGTTCACATTGTCCGAGAACACCAGCACCATCACATGGGCGGCCTCGATCGCCTCGGTGATCTGCTCGCCGTAGGCCTGGCCGGCGATCTGGTCGCGCGGGGCGATCCAGCAGCGGATCCCCTTGGCCTCGAGGCCATGGCAGACCGCGTCGGCCGCCAGCTTGTCGAGCGAGCTGTGACTGATGAAAACGTCGTGGCTCATCGCCCCTCCCCGCGCCCGTACGCCGGCGCTGCCCTAGCATATTCAGGCGCGGCCCGGCAGGCGACCTGTCAGACTTGGGAGGGCTAGACGAAGCAGCCGATCTCGGCAAAGCCGCGCGCCGCCGGGTAGCCGGTGACCTTGACCCCCGCGGCGTCCAGCCAGGCGTGGGTGGCGAGCGGCGCGTCCGGCGCGCGGGCGGCGCCGAAGCGCATCACGCTGGCGAGGCCGCGGCGCTTCAGCATGATCCGCGCGGCCATAGCCTGGGGCAGGCAGACCGTCTTGAACGGCGCGTGGACGGCGCCGCGCGTCACCGCCCAGCCGATCTCGCGCGCCAGCCGCGCGGCGGCCGGCGTCGTCGCTGCGCCGGCCGCGGCCACGCGCGGGTCTTCCGGCGGGACGAAGACGCCCAGCCCGCGCGCCAGCCTCGGAAACGGAACCAGCAGCAACGCGAGCCGCAGCGCCAGCAGCCAGACCACCGCCTCGGCGATCAGCGCGCGCCGCCGCCATCCGAGCTTGCGGGCGCTGGCCAAGCTGCGCCGGATCGAGCTGGGCGCGGTCATGGGAGTGCCGATCGGCGGCCAGGCGCGGCGCGCATCAGATCGCCCGCGCCGTGAACACGATGTCCTGGCAGAACCGCACGAGCCGGGGATCGAAGCTCGCGTTGAGCGCGAGCACGGTCTGTCGGTCAAACAGGAGTTCGTAGCCGCGCTTCGTCAGCCAGTCTCCAAGGTCGGCTGACGCCTCGGTCGAGAGATGGGAATGCCCGAACTCGATCACATCGGGCTTGCGATCGTCAACTTCCGCCTTCATCCGAGCGAAGGCTTCGGAACTCTCGTCGGCGCCAAGGCTGAGGATGCGACCGGCGCCGTCCCTGCGGCTCAACTCGGCAAAGATGTAGTCGCGCACGGTCGCCAGGATGAACCGCGTGTTTCGTGGCTCGCTGGCGCTGAAGACAGATTCCGATGTGCTCGCCACGTGGGAGGGGTCGCGGGGCGCCGGGACCTTCGGGCTCGCCTTCTCCGCCGCGGCGCCGGCGGCGAGGTAGGCCCGGCGCCGCGCCCGGAATGCCTCGGCGATGGCGTCCCGGGCCGCGGCCATCGCCGCCGGCGCGCCACTCTCGGCATAGGTCCGGCGGCCGACCTTGCGCAGGAACACCGTGTTCGCGACCGTTTTGGTTTCCTCGGCCAACCCGAGATCGATCAACGTGCGGACGAACCTGAACACCGAGTAGTGCTTGCCGAGCGGCGTCAGAGCGGCGAGGCTTTCGACGCCCTTCGATTTTACGTACCGCTCCAGCCTGCCTTCGTCGAACCGCAGGTATTTGTCGGAGACCTTGTCCTCGCAGTCGTCGATGGCGATGCCGCCTCCTGGCGCGACGCGGTCGTAGAACAGCGCGAGGTCGCGATCGAGCGCACCATCGGCATCGATGAACAGCAGGCCGATTTCGGCGTCTGCCGGTACGGCCGTTGCGAGGTCGTCCCGCCCGGCTACGACGACCTCGATGTCTTCGTCGACGTCGAACTGCCGGAGGTTCCGCTTCAGCACCCTGACATTGGTATCGACGCTCTTGCTCTTCAGGGCGGCTGAACCCTTGAAGACGTCCGCCGTGTAGATCGTTTCGCGCCGTCCAGCCGCTCTGCGTCCAAGTGCGATGGCGACCGTGCTGCCGCCCTGCGCCGGGCCGATTTCGACATAGACGCCGCGGGAAACGCTGGCCGCCGCAGCGTAGAGCGCCTCGAGCGCATCGAGGGCCAGCATCGCGTCCGTGATGGACCGGATTCGATAGAACGTGCTGGCTGAAACAACATCGTCTTCCGCCACGGCATCGACCCGAAAAAGCACCCGAAGAAGAGCCACTAAACAGCCTCGCGGAAGGGCTGGCAATTCAGGGCGGCGCGCCGCGGCAGCGCATGACGTTGCTATGCCGCCGCCGGCGCCTGGGCTAGGCTGGCGGCCGGCCGTCAGAGCCGCACGAAAAAAGACGATGGGAGAACGCAAGGATGAAGTTCGGAATCTTCTATGAATTGCAGCTGCCCAGGCCCTGGGAGGCGGACAGCGAATACCGGCTCTATCAGGATGCGCTGAGCCAGCTCGAACTCGCCGACGCGCTGGGCTACGACTACGCCTGGGAGGTGGAGCACCACTTCCTGGAGGAGTATTCGCACTCCTCCGCGCCGGAGGTGTTCCTCTCGGCCGCCAGCCAGCGCACCAAGCGCATCCGGCTCGGCCACGGCATCTTCCAGCTCACCACCAACCATCCGGCCAAGGTGGCCGAGAAGGTCTCGGCGCTGGACCTGATCTCGAACGGCCGGGTCGAGCTCGGCATGGGCGAGAGCGCCTCGATCACCGAGCTGACCCCGTTCAAGGTGCGCTTCCAGGACAAGCGCGAGATCTGGGAAGACGCGGTGCGCTGCCTGATCCCGATGTTCGGCGACGGCGGGGTGGAATACCACGGCCCCCACTTCGATTTCCCGCTGCGCAACGTGCTGCCCAAGCCGCGCCAGAAGCCGCACCCGCCGCTCTGGACCGCCTGCTCGCAGCTGCCCACCATCGCCTATGCCGGCGAGAAGGGGTTGGGCGCGCTCGGCTTCCAGTTCGTCAGCGCCGACGCCGCCCACGCCTGGGTGCACGCCTACTATAACGCCATCACCAAGCGGCTGGCCCGGCTGGCCGACTATCCGGTGAACCCCAACATCGCCCTGGTCTCGATGTTCATGTGCGCGCCGACCGACGAGGAGGCGCGGCGCAAGGCCGACGGCGCGACCTTCTTCCAGTTCTGCCTGCGCTACTACAACAGCCAGGACCGGGCGCGGCCGGCGCCGGGCGAGCTCGATATGTGGGTGGAATACACCAAGTGGAAGGCCGCCAACCCCGACCAGGCCGAGCGCGCGCTCTCCGGCGGCCTGATCGGCAGCCCGGAAACGATCCGGCGCAAGCTGCGCAAGTTCGAGGCCTCGCACATCGACCAGGTGATCCTGCTCAACCAGGCCGGCCGCAACAGCCACCAGGACATCTGCGACAGCCTCGAACTGTTCGCCGAGGAGGTGATGCCGGAATTCCACGCCAACATCCCCGAACACGAGGCGTGGAAGG
>Ga0302326_10017039_pt1 | contig 15177 bp, 12 predicted proteins | sample Palsa_T0_3_FD_202264 | JGI IMG/M metagenome (GOLD analysis project Ga0302326, IMG submission 202264) | Peat permafrost microbial communities from Stordalen Mire near Abisko, Sweden - Palsa_T0_3 | ecosystem: Environmental > Terrestrial > Soil > Palsa > Peat permafrost | place: Sweden: Abisko...
ACGAGGAACGCCGCAAACTCGCGGAGCGCGCCTTCGAGCGCCTGCGGGAGAAGTATTTCCGCGACGACATCCTGCACAAGAAGCGCCGCCCCGATGGGCGGGCCTTCGATCAGATTCGCCAGATCACCTGCGAAGTGGGTTTGCTGCCCCGCGTGCACGGCTCGGCGCTGTTTACCCGCGGTGAAACGCAGGCGCTGGCCACGCTGACCCTGGGCACCAAGGAAGACAAGCAGAGGCTGGACCTGCTGTTCGAGGACGAAGCCTTCAAACGCTTCATGCTGCATTACAACTTTCCGCCCTTCGCCGTGGGCGAAGTCAAGTTTGTCCGCGGACCGGGACGCCGCGAAATCGGCCACGGCGCATTGGCCGAACGCGCCCTGGTCAATCTGCTTCCGCCGGATTCCGAGTTTCCCTACGCCATGCGGCTGGTTTCCGACATTCTGGAATCCAACGGTTCCTCTTCCATGGCCACGGTCTGCGGAGGCTCGCTGGCGCTGATGGATGCCGGGGTGCCGCTGCGCTCGCCGTGCGCGGGAATCGCCATGGGCCTGGTGATCGAAGGGGAGAACGCCGCCGTGCTTACCGACATCGCCGGCGCGGAAGACCACTACGGCGATATGGACTTCAAAGTGGCCGGCACGCGCGCGGGAATTACCGCGCTACAGATGGACATCAAGGTCGGGGGTATCAGCGTTCCGTTGATGCGCCGGGCGCTGGAGCAGGCGCGCAAAGCGCGGCTGGAGATTCTCGACGTCATGGACCGCACGCTGATCACGCATCGTGAAACCATGTCGGTTCACGCGCCACGCCTGTTCCTGTTGCAGATTCCCACCGACAAGATCCGCGACCTGATCGGTCCCGGCGGCAAGAAGATTCGCTCCATCATCGAAGTCACCGGCGTCAAGATCGACGTCATGGACGACGGCAAGGTTCACGTCTTCGCCTCCAACGGAGGTTCGGCCGACGCGGCGCTGCAGATGATCCGCGACGTGACCGCTTCGGCCGAGGTGGGCAAGACCTACCTGGGCAAGGTGGTGCGCCTGGCCGAGTTCGGCGCCTTCGTGGAAATTTTCCCGGGCACCGACGGACTGCTGCACATCAGCGAAATCGCCGAGCAGCGCATCCGCGACGTTCGCGATGAGCTCAAGCTGGGGGATCAGGTGCTGGTGAAGGTTCTGGCCATCGAGGGCAACAAGATACGCCTTTCGCGCAAGGCCATCCTTCGCGAACAGCGCGAAAAGCAGATGAAGGAAGCCGCCGGCGGGGGCCAGTCGAGCTAACCGCGAGCAGCAAGCGCAAGAAAAAAGGGGAGGCCCAATGGGCCTCCCCTTTTTTATTTGCGCGTCCGCTTGGCTAGACCAGCCGTTCGATGCTGCCCCCCAGCGCGCAGATTTTTTCCTCGATGCGTTCGTAGCCGCGGTCCAGATGGTACACGCGGTCGATAAAGGTTTCACCGCTGGCCACCAATCCGGCGAGCACCAGCGAGGCGCTGGCCCGCAGGTCCGAAGCAATCACCGTGGTGCCCTGGAGATGCGTGGGTCCCGTCACCGTGGCGCGGCGGCCGTCGATGGAAATCGCCGCGCCCATGCGCACCATTTCGCTGGCGTGCATGTAGCGGTTCTCGAAGATGGTCTCGGTGACCAGCGAAGTTCCCTCGGCTTGCGTGGCCAGGGCCATGAACTGCGCCTGCATATCGGTGGCAAAACCCGGATATTCCTCGGTGACCACGTCGGCGGCAACCAGCCGCCGCGCTCCGCGCACGCGAAGGCGGCCGGCGCCGTGGCATTCGATTTCCACTCCGGTCTCGCGCAACTTGGCGATGATGGCGGTCAGATGTTCCGGCGTGCAGCCGCAAAGCTCAACGTCGCCGCCGGTAATCGCTCCCGCTACAAGGAATGTACCGGCCTCGATACGATCGGGGATAATGGAATGCGCCGCGCCTTGCAGTTGCGCCACGCCGCGAACGCGCAGGGAACTGGTTCCCGCGCCTTCGATCCGCGCGCCCATTTTCGTCAGCAGTTCCACAAGGTCCGTCACTTCCGGCTCGCGCGCGCAATTGTCCAGACGCGTCTCGCCTTCGGCCAGAGACGCGGCCATCAGGATATTTTCCGTTCCGGTGACGGTAATCTTGTCAAACAGGATGTGCGCGCCGTGCAGACGCCCGCCGGGCGCCCGGGCCTTGACATAGCCGCCCTCGGTGGTGATTTCCGCGCCCATCTGTTCCAGCGCCTTCAGATGCAAATCCACGGGCCGCGAGCCGATGGCGCATCCGCCCGGCAGGGAAACCAACGCGTGTCCCAGGCGCGCCATCAGCGGTCCCAGGGTCAGGATGGAGGCGCGCATGGTGCGCACCAGCTCGTAGGGGGCGTCCGCGTCGGCAATCACCTTGCGCGCTTTCACGGTGAGCGCCGTGGGCGGAACGTCGGGCATCTCCACGCTGGCGCCCATGTGCGCCAGCAGTTTGGCCATGGTGACGATGTCCCGCACGCGCGGGATATTCTCCAGATGCACGGGTTCAGCGGTCAGCAGCGCCGCGGCCATTGCCGGCAGCGCCGCGTTTTTCGCGCCGCTGATTCGCACCGAGCCTTCCAGCCGCCTGCCGCCTTCGATTCGGAATCGGTCCATGGGATGTCCTGCCGCTTGCTCCTATTGGTTTGGCCGAATTGCTTATTCGCCGAGCGCGCGCCGCAAATTCCCGCCCGCCGAGCGCAACCGCCGCGCGGCGTCATCCGCGTTCGCCCCGCTTTTGAGCATGATCAGCGCCACGCGCAAATTGTTTTTGGCCAGCCGCAGCGCGCGAGCAGCGTCCGGGGCGTGCGCTCCGCTGGCCTCCTGCAAAATTCGCAGCCCGCGGGCGCGAAGTTTCTTGTTGGAGAGCGCCACGTCGATCATCCAATTGTTGTAGACGCGCCCCAGCCGCACCATGGCCGCGGTGCTGAGCATGTTCAAAATCAACTTCTGCGCCGTCCCGGCCTTCATGCGCGTGGAACCGGCAATCACCTCGGGACCGGTCTCCGGCACGATGGCGATCCGCGCGGCGCGCGCGATGGGCGAACGGCGATTGGCGGTCACGGCGATGGTGCGCGCGCCGCGCCGGCGGGCCAACTGCAAGGCGCCCAGCACATAAGGCGTCGTGCCGCTGGCGCTCAAGCCGACCACCGCGTCGCGCGGCCCCACGCGCTTTGCCGCAAGATCTTTCCTGCCGCGGGCGGCGTCATCTTCCGCGCCTTCCACGGCCCCCGTGAGCGCGCGCCGGCCGCCGGCGATCATCGCCTGCACGCGGCGCGGCGAGATTCCAAACGTGGGCGGGCATTCCGCGGCGTCCAGAACGGCCAGGCGCCCGCTGGTTCCCGCGCCCACGTAGATCAGTCTGCCGCCACTGCCCATCGCGCCGGCGATAGCGTCCACGGCGCGCGCAATGCTGGGAATTTCGCGAGCGACCGCTCGGGGCACGGAGGCGTCCTGGCGGGCGATGGCGCGCACGATTTCGCGGGTGGTTCTTTGATCCAGGCCTTGCGTACCCGCGTTGCGCTGCTCGGTGCGCCGCAATCGTTGCCCGGTCTTTCTCACCTGGATTCTTTTCACCGCGCAGAGATTATAGCCGGGGAGCAGGCCCGCGCCGCCCGGGGCGGCCAAAGCGCCAATAGCAAAACGGCGGCTTTTTCCGCCTAGCGATTTGTGAAGCCCAGCCCCTCGGCTATGGCGTCGTGCAGCGCCGGGCGCACGCGCTGGATCTTGTCATTTTCGCGCGTGGGGTACACGCGGTTGGTCAGCAGGACTACGAACAGTTCCTTCTCCGGGTCGATCCATATCGATGTGCCGGTAAAGCCCATGTGTCCGAAGCTGGATGCGGAGAAATAGCGCCCGCTGGAGGAGTTGGGCGTGGGCGCCATCCAGCCGGGCGTGCGCGCATTCGCGGCCAGGCCGTCCGCGGCGGTGTATCGCGCAATCGTGGCGCGCCGCAACAAGCGCTGGTGTGCGTAAATCCCGCCGTTGAGCAGCATCTGGCAGAAGGCGGCGAGGTCGGGGGCCGTCGCGAACATTCCCGCATGGCCCGCCGCTCCGCCCATGGCCCAGGCATTTTCGTCGTGAACTTCACCGCGAATCACGCGCTTGCGGAACTGCGTGTCGTTTTCGGTGGGAGCGATGCGCGCGCGCTCCGACTTGGGCGGATGAAACCCGGTGTCCCGCATGCCCAGCGGCGCGAAGATGCGCTCGCGCGCCAGTTCGCCCAGCGGCATGCCGCTAAGGCGCGTGAGAAGCTCGCCCAGCAAGATAAATCCAAGGTCGGAATAGGCCGATTGCGTTCCGGGCGCGGACTCCAGCGTTGTGGCCATGACGCGAGCGGCGATCTCCTGCCGCGTCTTGAGCGTCTTGAAATAGTCTTCATGCGCGGGCAATCCTGAGGTGTGCGTCAGCAGGTGGCGCAGCGTCACTTTGGCGCGCCACTCGGGCTGCCGCCCAGCCGCCCATTCCGGCAAATATCGGGCGACCGGCGCGTCCAGGTTTACTTGCCCGGCTTCTTCGAGCATGGCCGTCAGGGTTGCCGTGACCACCGGCTTGGTCAGGGATGCGGCGTCGTAAATTGTTGAGGGCGTCACGCGGTCCGCGCCCGCCTCATAGCTCAGCTTGCCGAAGGCGTGTACGGCCATTTGCCCGTGGCAGCCTGCGGCCAGGACACCGCCGGGGAAGGCGCGGTCTTTGACCGCATGTTCCAGCAGCGCATAGGCGGGCGCGAGTTTGGCATCCATTGCGGGACCGCCGGGCACCAGCTTCATCGGATTTGGCGGCACGTCTATTCCCGCGCCGAGTGCAATTGCCCCTGGCACGCTGACCGGAATCTTGCCGGCGGTGGGAATCTGGCCGAATAGCGCCCGTCCGGCCGCTCGCTGCGCGACGTCCGCGCTGCTGAAGGCCGCGAGCCACGCACGCGCCTCGGGAAACTCCGCGATCAGGTATGGGCTGCCGAAGCTGGCGACTATTAGCGGCTTGTCGGTGGCCAGCAGCCGGTGCACGAAGGCCGCTTGATCGGCGGGCAGGCCGGTAAATCCCTTGGAATTCGTGACGCGAACAAATAGCGCCACGATCAGCAGATCGTAACTCTCCGGCGGCGGCAGCCGCAGCCCGTCCACGCCCGCAAAACGCGTGTCCGCGCGCAGGACCTGCAAGGAATCCACGCGCCAGCGCAACTCATTTTCCAGCGCCATGCCGGGAATGCGGTCGGGATCGCCGGCCACGTTCACCAGCAGGGCCCGCCGCGGACGAGTGGCGTCCAGCGGCAATTGGCGGGACGCGTCGCGCAGGAGGGTTATTCCCCGGTCGGCAATGTCCTCCGCGACGCGCCGGAACTCGGGAAGGCCGAAGCCATTGGGCAGCGCATCCAGGCTGACCAGCTTGCCGCCGCGGTGCAGGCCCACGCGCGCCTTTGCGCGCAGAATGCGGGCCACGGCGTCGTCGATTCGCGACATCAGCAGGCGGCCGGACTTCGCGGCCTCGCGCAAGGCTGCCAGCGCCGCTTCCAAATCCTTGAATACCAGCAGAACGTCGGAGCCGGAGAGGATACTCAGCACGGCCGCTTCGCCGGTGGGAGTGCGCAAGCTGACCCCGCCCATGCTGAGGTCATCGGTGGCGATCAGGCCTTCAAAATGCATGCGCCGCCGCAGCAGATCGGTGGTGATGTTCCGGGAAAAAGTTGTCGGCAGGCCGGCTTCCGACTCGAGCGCGGGCACCGCCAGATGACCGGTCATCATGGTGCTCACGCCGGCGTCAATCGCGCCGCGGAACGGCGGGAGCTCCACGTTTTCGAGGTGCGCGCGATCGCTCGCGATGGTGGGCAGATCCAGATGGGAGTCCACGTGCGTTTCCCCGTGTCCGGGGAAATGCTTGGCCGTGGCCAGAGCGCCGTTTTCTTCCACGCCGCGCACGTAGGCCGCGACGCAGGCCGCCACGCGCCGAGGGTCTTCGCCGAACGAGCGCACGTTGATTACCGGGTTGGCGGGATCGCTGCTGACGTCGGCCACCGGCGCGAAGACCCACTGCACGCCGACGCTGCGCCCCTCCAGTGCGGTGATGCGCCCCATGGCATAGGCGTCTTCGAGGCGCCCCGTTGCGGCTACCGCCATGGCATGAGGAAAGGCCGTGCCGTCTTCCAGGCGGTAGGCCGTGCCGCGCTCGAAATCGGCGGCCACCAGAAGCGGGATTTTGGCGCGGCTCTGCAAAAGATTGGCCAGCGCGGCGGTGGGATAGGCGCGACTGAGCTCGATTCCCAGCGGGCCGGTGCGGGTGTGCACAATCAGTGCCCCGATATGGTATTGCTCCACCGCCCTTGCAAGTTGTTGAAACTCCGGGCTTTCCTCCGAGGTGAATCCCCCAAAGTAGGGAATCATCACCAATTGGCCGATCTTTTCGTCGAGGCTCATCCTCCCCAGAGTGCTCTTTACCCATGGCTCGGCCGCGGAAGAACGCTGGGAAGCGGGCTTGGGACGGGGTCTCGCGGGACGAGGTTTTTTGAGGCTGGACGGAGACATCGAGGGCGATGATATAGCACGTGCCATCGCGGTACTAGTAATCAATACGACTCCTGCGGGGAACAACTACCGTTCTCGAAGCGACCAACAGGCAGGTTGCATCATATAGTTGTATGCAGTGGTTGTGAGTCAACGGGGATTGCTGGAGCGCGCACATGTTCTTCGTGGGTATCGTTCTCGCGGTGGCGGTTGGTTTGATCGTTTTGCTTCGCCCGTGGCCGTTTTATCTGAAGTCCGAGGAGTCGCCTGCCGCCGAGCGTAACGTGGCCGTGGAGTTCGGCAAGTGGGTGGAAAAGCGGGCCCTCGTCCGCGGCTTGAATGTTCGCGGCGTCGCGCGCGCCGTGCCTCTGGAATGCCCCAAGTGCAAAAAAGAGTCCAACTACTTCGTGTATCCCGATGAGCTGTGCGAGCGCTGCTGGCGCGCCACGCTCAAGCCGACGTCCACGCCCACAAAGCATCTCCCCTAAATTTCCCGGCAGTAGCAGGGCAACCATCGCCAATTTCCCGGCATGCGCGCCGATTGCGCGCACGGTTCACGGGGACTAAACTCTCGACATGCGCATTGCATCCTTGCTGCCCGCTGCGACGGAGATTCTGTATGCCCTCGGCGCGGGCGACGCCGTCGTGGGGGTCACGCACGAATGCGATTTCCCCGCGGAAGCGCGGCGCAAGCCGTCTCTGATCCGGCCGCGCATCGATGCCGGCGCAACTCCCGCGGAGGTGGATAGCCGCGTACATGAGCTGGCCGCGCGCGGAGAAAGCCTCTACGTTGTGGATACCGGCCTGTTCGCCAGCCTCGCTCCTGACCTCATCGTCACCCAGGATCTATGCCACGTCTGCGCAGCCTCACCGGAGACGCTGGCTGCCGCGCTGGCGCGCCTTCCCCCGGAGCGGGCGCCCCGAGTGATTACCTTCACGCCGCACACGCTCTCCGACGTCTGGCGGGGGATTGTTGAGATTGGCGCCGCCGCCGGCCACGGCTCGGAAGCGCATCAGCTTGCGGCACGGCTCGAGCGCGAGGTTCTGGCGGTTTCTGCTGCCGTGGCAAGCGACCCCTCAATTTCCAGGCCTCGCGTGCTGTGTCTGGAATGGTTTGATCCCCCATACGTTGCCGGGCACTGGGTGCCGGAGATGGTGCGATTGGCCGGCGGCGCCGACGCGCTGGGCAGCGAGGGGAAATCGTCTGTTCAGGTTACCTGGCAGCAGATTCTCAATGCCCAGCCGGAGGTGGTGGTACTGATGTCCTGCGGCTATGATTTGCGGCGCAATCGGGAGGCCTGGGCATCCACGCTTTTTCCACCCGGATGGGAGCACCTGCCCGCGGTAAGAAACGACCGCGTTTACGCCGTCGACGCCAACGCGTACTTTTCGCGGCCCGGGCCGCGGCTGGCGCAAGGTGTGGCCCTTCTGGCGAGTTTATTGCATCCGCAAATTGTGCGCTTTGACTCTGCCCCCGGCGCTTTCGCTGCCGTGCATTGGCAGGGCGTGGCCGCAGGTTCTCTCTGAAATGTGCGCGCGGCCAGCCAGGATTTCCCTGGGATTTGACGGCGGCGGCACCAAGACGGACTGCATTGTGCTCGATGAAGAGGGCAAGGCCATTGGGCGAGGCGCTGCCGGGCCGTCGAATCCTTTGCGTACGGGCTTCGACGCGGCGTTCAAGGAACTCGCCTCCGCGGCCGCGCATGGTCTGGCCAGCGCGCACTTGATGCCGCGGCAGATTCACGCGGTCTGCGCCGGGTTGGCGGGGGCGGGGCAGCGCGAGGTGGCTCGCAAAGCGATGATGTTTCTGACGCGCGAATTCCCGGACGCCTTTGTTCACGTGGCCACCGATACCGAGGTTGCCCTGGAGGCTGCCGTGGGGCTGGGAGCCGGAGTGGTGTTGATCGCCGGCACCGGGTCTTCGGCGTTGGGCCGCAATGCCGCGGGAGAGACGGCGCGCGCCGGCGGATTTGGGCCCTGGATCGGGGATGACGGCAGCGCCTACGAAATTGGACGGCGGGCGGTTGCCAGCACGTTCCGCGTCGGCGACCGCAAGGCGCCTGCGACCCCGCTCTGCGAGCTCGTTTTCGCGGCCCTGGATTCCCCCACCAGGGAACAGCTCGTGGAACGCATCGCCAAAAATCCCGACGATGTGTTTCCTCGTCTTTTTCCCGTGGTCGTGGCCGCAGCGGAAGCGCAGGACGCCGCCGCGCGGGAGATCCTGTCCGATGCGGCGCAAGGGCTCTCCGCCATGGCCATCACCGTGGTGTGCCGCCTGGGAATGCAGGCGCGGGAATTTCCGCTGCGCAAAACCGGCGGCGTGTTTCGCGTCAGCCATTGGCTGGATTCCGCGCTGGACTCCGCGCTCCTGAGGGCCGCTCCGCACGCGCACATTGCATGGCTTGAGACGCCCCCCGCGCTGGGAGCAGCGCGGCTGGCCGCGCGATTGGCCGGTGGCGACACGCCCGCGAAAAGCCGTGCCGGTCAAAGTGCTTGAATCGGTTCTTGACACTCGCGCCGGCGCAAACATAGCATCCCGCAGCGGAACCGGCTGCGGGCCGTACCTATCGTCCGCGTGAGAAAGGAGCAACGTGCCCGGATCTGACGTTGAAAAGACACCGGAGGGCCAACGTCCGCGGCGTTTTCCATGCGCCATGGGAATCATCATCGAGTGGGGAGCCGCGAAGCTCAGCGGGAAAGTGGTGGATATCAGCGCCCAGGGAATATTTGTGGAGCTTGAAAACCCTCTTTGGATCGGGGCCCGTTTTGCCGGACAACTGGAGCTGGAAAGACCGGTAAAGGTGGAATGCGTGGTGCGCCGCGTGCAGCCCCTGCGGGGCATGGCGGCGACCTATTCGATTTTGGATGAGGCCGAGCGCCAGGCCGTCGCGAGCCTGATTGATAAGTTAGGCCGGCCATGACGCACTGCCTCAATTGCGGCGCGGAGCGGGAGGCCGATCAATGTCTCGCCTGCGGCCTGACCTCGGCGGCGGCGGAAGTGATGCTGCGGCGGCGCCTGGTGTGGCGCACGGCCTGGTTTCTGGTGGGCTCGGTCCTGTTCGTGCCGGCGAGCCATGCATTTCCCCCGCTCGAACTCGACGATATTCTGATCTTCGTGGGAGTTCTGTTCTTCGTGGTTCTGGGATTGGGTCTCTGGATGGTGCAGCGAGCCCGGCGGCGCCAGGAGATCGAAGTGATGAAACGGATTTACTTTGGGTTCCTGCCGGTGCCCTGGATTCTTGCGGCTGTCCTGTTCTTCAACGGAAAGTTCGACAACACGCCGCACCTCTACGAGACCACCGCCATAGTGGGGAAGTTCAGCATGCCGGGCCTTCTCAAAACCCAGCGCCTGATCGTCACTTCGTGGCGCGAGGACCGCAGCGTGGAACACGTTCTGGTCAGCGCCGACGACTACAATCGCTTTCATGTCGGCGACAAAGTGGTAATCGAGGTCCAGGACGGCATGGTGGGAATTCCCTGGGTGTATGGTGTTTACAGACCCTGACAGTTTTTGGCCACGAGACGGTAAACTCCGCGAAAAGCCCGCATCTTTACACACGCCAACCGCAATATCCGCAAATTTCATCTATTCGCAAACGTCAGGGGCGAACCGCGGCCAGGGATTTGTCGAGCAGGCCGAGGGCCTCATCCACGTCGCCGCGGGAGATATTGAGCATGGGAGAGAGGCGTATCACATTGCCGTACAGGCCTCCCTTGCCGATGAGCAAACCGTTTTCCCGGGTATGCTCGAGTAGTTGATTGGCGGCCTCGGGAGCAGGCTCCTTGGTCTTGCGATCCTTCACCAGCTCCAGCGCCTGCATCAGGCCCTTGCCGCGCACGTCGCCAATCACGGGATACTTTTCCTGAAGCGCTTCGAGTCCCTGGCGGAAATGCGCGCCCACGGTATGCGCGTTTTCCAGCAGATCTTCCTCCTCGATCACGGCGATGGTGGCGCGCGCGGCCACCGAGGTGACCGGATTGCCGCCGAAGGTGGAGATGGTCAGGCCTTGAAATCCGCCGGCAAGCTCGCTGGTGGTCACGGTGGCGCCGATGGGCACGCCGTCGCCCATGCCCTTGGCGCAGGTGATGATGTCGGGAATCACTTCCCAGTGCTCGATCCCGAACCAGTGCTTTCCGGTGCGGCCAAATCCGGTCTGCACTTCGTCGGCGATGAACAGGCCGCCATATTTCTTGACCGCATTGAAAACGATCTTGAAATACTCGGGCGGCGGAGTGATGAATCCGCCCACGCCCTGGATGGGCTCGGCCATGAACGCGGCGATGTGGCCGCTGGTGCCGGTCTGAATCAGATTTTCCACGTCGTTGGCGCAGGCCACGCCGCAATCGGGATAGGTTAGCCCCAGCGGGCAGCGATAGCAGTAGGGGCTGATGGCGTGGGCCACGCCGATGCTGATGACTCCAGCCTTGCGCCAGGGCGCCTGCCCGGTCACGGACTTGGCCAGCGAGGAGCCCCCGGCATAGGCGTGGCGGAGGGCCACCACGTCGTACGCGCCGGTGGCCATGCGTGCGAGCAGGATGGCGGCCTCATTGGCTTCCGTGCCGGAGTTGGAGAAAAAGCTCTTTTGCAGTTTGCCGGGCGTAATCTGGGCGACTTTTTCGGCCAGGTCGACGATGGCTTCCGTGGGATAGAGCGTGGAGGTATGTTGCAGCCGGTCCACCTGGGCCTTGATTTTGGAGGTCACCTTGGGATTGGTGTGCCCCACGGAGATCGTGAGGATGCCGCCAAAGAAATCGAGATACTTGCGGCCCTGCAGGTCCCAGACGTGCTGCATGTGGGCGCGGTCGGCGACCAGCGGCTCTTTATAAAGGTTGGTTACGGCGGGCCAGATATATTCCTTGTGCTTGCGAATCACTTCGGCGCTGCGATCGGCGGAGGGTTTAGGCTGAGTGGTCATGATGGATGTAAGCGAGGTGCAAGCGCGAGCGGGCTTGATTCAGGTACGGCCCTGCTCCGGCACCGGCTGCCATTTTAGCAGACACGTCAATCAGCGCGTTTGGCGGCGCGCCGCATGGCGGCTCAAGATGACAGGGGCGCGGAGTAGGGATAGACTACTGATAAGAGGCGAGACTGAGGCGCGAAAGGGAGACGGACATGAGTGAGATCCGCGTGGAATGTCATGCCGGCTATCGTTCAAACGAATACCCTTTGCGCTTTACCCTGCGCGGCCATCTTTTCGAGGTGGCCGAGGTGGAAGACCGCTGGTATTCCCCCGGGGCCATCTATTTCCGCGTGCACGCCGATGACGGCAATTTCTATATCCTGCGGCACGATGAGGGCATGGACGTCTGGACGCTGGACGGATTCCGCGCCGCGCGCCAGACCACCGGGGAGATCAACACGCCGGAATTGACCTTGCCGGACGGGCCCTACCGCTTTTCCTAGATGCGGCTAACGCTCGGCAACGAGGCTGCGCAGCACGAACCACAAGTTCGCGGGCCGCTCGGAAAGCCTGCGCATGAAATACGGGACCCACGCCGTGCCAAACGGGAGGTAGATGCGCAGCGGATGGCCGGCGGAAACTAATTGTTCCTGCAGGTCGCGGCGGATGCCATAAATCATCTGAAATTCGTACCGCTCGCCGGTGAGGCCAAGCTGGCGTATTCTCTCCTGCGCGTGGGCGATCAGCACTGGATCATGGGTGCCAATCGCGGCAAGCGCGCCGCCACTCGCCGAAAGTTGCAGCAGAGCATCGAGTAAGAGACGGAAATTGGCGTCCACGTCTTTCTTCTTTTGAAAGGCAATCGCCGGCGATTCGCGATAAGCCCCTTTCACCAGGCGTATTTTGGGCCGCACGGGCGCCAACCGCTTGAGGTCCTGCAGGCTGCGGCGGAGGTAGGATTGCATGGCCATGCCGGCGTTGCCGTGGCGGCGCTGAACGGATTCGTAGATGGCGATGGTCTCCTCGGTGTAGGCCGATCCCTCCATGTCAATTTCAATGCCGCGGCCAAGGGACTTGGCGGTGGCGGCGATCTCGCCGGTGAGCGAAATGCAAAGTTCGCGGTCCTGGTCCAGGCCGAGTTGTGTGGGTTTGATGGAGATGTTGGCGTCGAGAGCGGCGGCATCCAGGGCGTGCAGCGCGCGGATGTAACTGTCGCGCGCGCCGCGGGCTTCTCCGGCCGAGGCGACATTTTCGCCCAACTGATTGAGGATCACGCGCCGTCCGGCGGCGCAAAGCGCGGCGGCGATGGGGATGGTTTGCTCCAGGCTTTCGCCGGCCACAAAGCGCCGCGCGAAGCCGTGACGCATCCCGCGGCGTGCGATGGCATCGGTTACGCTTTTCTTGGTGGAAAGCCAAAAGATGAAATCGCGAAGCAAGGTGGTTCTGACCGTCCTTTGTCGCGCCCAAGGCGTCCTAATCTACGAGGGCTGCGAACGCCGGGCCACACATGATTATGCTACCTATCCGGCAACGCCCTGACGCAACTTTTGAGCGGCCAGGGGGTTAAAATAGTGGGAGGCAGGAAAGCCCCTCCCTCCGTCGCGCGATGCGGCGAAAGACCCGGCAGCGTGGACCCAGGATCGCAATGAAGACCGCAAAACCCAATCCGGCAAAGACAAATCCAGGAATCGCGGCAGCAATGCTGGCCGCGCTCGCGGTGAGCTCCCTTGCGCTGGCCGCGCCCCACTTGGCGGCGGGCAGGGACCAAAAGCAGAAAGACAAGCGCAGTTCGGCGATCATGAAGGGTTTGCCGCCCACCGAACTGAGCGACGACGATGCCATCGTACACGCGCTCAACCGCCTGGGCTACGGACCCAAGCCGGGCGACGTGGAATATGTGAAACAGATCGGGCTGGCAAAGTGGATCGACCAGCAGTTGCATCCCGAGGGCCTGGACGACGCCGCGCTGGACGCGCGCCTGCAAAAGTTTTCCACGCTCAAGATGTCGTCCACCCAACTGGAAGAGGAATTTCCGCAACCCAAGCAAGCCGCCAAGCGCGAAGGCGTTACGGTGGAAGAATATCGCAAAGAGCAGCAACAGCGAGTTCAGGACCTGCGCTTGCAAGACCCCAGCGGCGCCGGGCAGCAGAACGCCATGCCCGCGCAAGACGCCAATTCATCCGGCGGACAGCCAGAGGCGCAAGCGAGTGATCCGCCCGATAATCAGGCCGCTGACCAGCCCGGCGGACAAGCGGCAGCGCCAAATGCAGCCCCGCCCGCCGCAAACAATAATCCGGCGGCCATGAATCTGCAAAATTACGACAAGATTCGCGTCCCGCAGCGCGTGGTTGCCGAACTGGCCATGGCCAAGGTCGATCGCGCAGTGTACAGCGAGCGGCAACTCTACGAGCAGATGGTGGATTTCTGGTTCAACCACTTCAATGTTTATGCCGGCAAGGGAGCGGATCGCTGGCTGCTGACGTCGTATGAGCGCGACGCCATCCGTCCACATGCCATGGGCAAGTTCCGGGACCTTCTGGAAGCCACGGCGAAAAGCCCGGCCATGCTGTTTTATCTGGATAACTGGCAGAGCGCGGATCCCGACGCCGCCGCGCGCCTGGCGCAACAGCAGGCGCTGCGCCGTGGAGGTTTTTACCGGCAGCGCGGGCCGTTCGGCTTTCCGTTTCCCAACGGCAATCCCAACACGAATCAGCAGCAACAGAGCCAGCAGCAGGGCAAGAAACAGGCGCGAGGGCTCAACGAGAATTACGGGCGCGAGCTGATGGAGCTGCACACGCTTGGCGTGGATGGCGGCTACACGCAGCAGGACGTGATCGAAGTGGCCCGCGCGTTTACCGGCTGGACCATTCGCACGCCTCTGCGCGATCCGCAGTTCTGGTTCGACGATCGCATTCACGACTCCAAGCCCAAGATGGTGCTGGGGCAAAAGATTGACGGCGGGGGCATCCGGGATGGGGAACAGGTGCTGGACCTGCTGGCGCGAGATCCGCATACCGCGCAGCATCTTTGCTTTGAAATTGCGCAGCGCTTCGTGTCCGACAATCCGCCGGATGCCCTGGTGCAGCGCATGGCGCAGACCTACCAGGCCACCGACGGGGACATTCGCGCCGTGCTGCACACTATGATCTATTCGCCGGAGTTCTGGTCGCGCGACGCCTACCGCGCCAAGGTCAAGACACCCTTCGAGCTGGTGGTTTCCGCGGCGCGGGCCATCGGCGCCGACGTGGATATCCCGCTTCCGCTGGTGCAGTGGACCAATCGCATCGGCGAGCCGCTGTACATGTGCGTGCCGCCCACGGGCTACTCGACCAAAGCCTCGGAATGGGTGAATACCGGCGCGCTGCTGAACCGGCTGAACTATTCGTTGACGTTGGCGAGCAATCGCCTGCGCGGCACGCAGAGCGATGTGCCGGCGCTATTGGGGATCGCCACCGGGGACGATTCGGAGGCCGTGTTGAACCGCGCCATTGCCGTGCTATTGTCCGATAAGGCTTCGCCGGAAACCAGGCATGTTCTGGAAAAGCAGATGAACGATCCGCAGATTCTGCAGGCGAAGTTGGACGATCCGGTTCGGCAAGTGAATGCCGGCGTGATTGCCGGCCTGGTGCTCGGGGCGCCGGAATTCCAGCGGCGCTGAGCCCAAGGGGCCAAGGGGAAGGGAGAAACACCATGAACAACTACTCGCGACGCGCTTTTCTGAAGAGCGGCGGTATCGCCATGATCGGCCTGAGCACCCTGCCGGCGTTCCA
>Ga0302326_10017040_pt1 | contig 15176 bp, 16 predicted proteins | sample Palsa_T0_3_FD_202264 | JGI IMG/M metagenome (GOLD analysis project Ga0302326, IMG submission 202264) | Peat permafrost microbial communities from Stordalen Mire near Abisko, Sweden - Palsa_T0_3 | ecosystem: Environmental > Terrestrial > Soil > Palsa > Peat permafrost | place: Sweden: Abisko...
CCACGAGCTGCCGTCGTAATAGGCGGCCATTACGTCGTCGCCACCGCCGACGGCAGTCGTGAATGCGAGGTAGGCGACTCCGTAGTCTGGATCGAAAGCGATCGCCGGATTCAGAGCGCTCCCGTAGATCGCCTGCGGTGTCCCCCACGGGGACGATGTGCTGGTGGTGTCGACCACGTAGAGCTCCCCACCGTTTATGAACGCGACAAGCAGTACGCCGCCGGCGCCCGCAGCGATCACCGGCTGCGAGGAGGCACCGCTGAGGCCCGCGTCGATCTGCGTTGGAGTTTCGAAGACGCCACCGGCGAGGCGGGACACGAATACGTGCGCCACGCCCGCCACATCCTTGAGGTAGACGAGCCCGCCGGTGCCGTCGCCGCGCGCGACCGACATCCCCGCGAGCGAGACGATGTCGGCGCTCGGCCCGTCGACCACGTTCGGGGCGGACAACGCGGGCGCCTGCGCGCCCGCGCCGGTGGGCGACCACGAGCACAGCACCGACAGCGCACATACCGTCGCCAGCACGAGGGTCCGTGCTGCGGGCGGCCGAACTAGGACCGACGGCGCTCCCGACGCGCCGAGCGGCTGCATGAGTCTCCTGCGGATATGAGTAGAACAGCAGATCGGGCGCAGGGTTGCGGTGGTCGCACCGCGAAGCCCGCCCCAGGCGCGACACTACGGAGATGAGTCGAGCCCGGTTCTCCTTCCGCCGACCGGCGCTCGCGGTGGCGATGGTCGTGCTCGGCACGGTCCTGAACGGATGCGGATCGAGCTCCACGCCGGCCGTCCCCAAGCCTCACACAGCCGTCCCCCGAGCCGGCGCCCAGGTCGCGGGCGGACACGGCGCCGTGGGCGAGCTCCTAATCCGTTCGGCGGCTGTCGGACCACCTGTTCCGGCGGGATTCCTCGGGCTCTCGATCGAGTTTCGCGGGGTCGAGGGATTTGCGGGCCAGAACCCGGACGCGCTCGATCCCGCGTTTGTCCGGCTCGTGCGCGACCTCTCGCCGGGCCAGGAGGGCGTGCTGCGGATCGGCGGCGACAGCACCGACTGGACCTGGTGGCCGGTCGCGCGCATCAGCCGGCCGGGCGGCGTCAGGTATGACCTGACAGGACGCTGGATGAGCGTGGCCCGGGCTCTGGCCGATGCGCTCGATGACCGGCTGATCCTCGGCGTCAACCTCGAGGCCGACAGCCGTACAGTGGCCTCGGCCGAGGCGCGCGCGATGCTGAGCGGGATCGGCTCCAGATGGATCGATGCGCTCGAGATCGGCAACGAGCCGGAGCTGTACGGAGCGTTTGGCTGGTACATCGCGAAGGACGGCCGGCACGTCACCGGTCGTCCGCGCGCGTACGATTTCCTCGATTTCACCCACGACTTCTCGAGCATCGCGGGAGCGCTACCCCGTGTCACGCTCGCAGGGCCGGCCTCGGGGTCGCAGGCGTGGCTGAAGGACCTCGGGGGCTTCCTGAGCGACGAGCGAGGAGTCGGGCTCGTGACGGTCCACGCGTACCCGACCAAGCACTGCTCCCCCAGCGAGGTGGTGACAGCCGCCGATCTGTTCTCCGCGGCCGCCTCGCAGGGTCTCGCTGCCCAGGTGGCCTCGTACGCGGCCGTGGCGCACGCGCATGGCATCCCACTGCGGGTCGACGAGATGAACTCCGTGTCATGCGGGGGCGAGCAAGGCCTCAGTAACACGTTCGCACCGGCGCTGTGGGCGCTCGATGTGCTGTTCCAGATGGAGCGCATGGGTATCGGCGGCGTCAACTTCCATACGAACCCGGGCACGCTCAATCAGCTGATCGGAGCCCGAGAGGTGCACGGAAGCTGGCAGGCAGATATCGAGCCGGAGTACTACGCCCTGATCATGTTCGCGCAGGCGGCGCCGGCGGGGGCGCGGCTGCTACAGACCTCGGGGCCGAGCGCCGTCGGTCTCGACGCATGGGCGACGCGAGCCCCAGACGGACAGATTCACGTCGTGTTGATCAACGAGGGCAGCCGTCGAAGGGTCGTGCGGCTGCGGATCGCGTCGGTTAGAGGCCCGGGGACGCTCGTCCGGCTGCTGGCGCCAAGCCTCCAGGCGAAGACGGACGTGACGCTGGGCGGTCAGACGCTAGGCTCGGAGACCAGTACCGGCCTGCTCACCGGCCGCTCGAGCGCCACCACTATCCCGCCGGTCGGCGGCTCCTACTCGGTCGCGGTGCCCGCAGCGAGCGCGGCGATGCTGACGCTCGCGGGGACGTAGCACGCCGCCTCGCCGGGCTGCGTGATCGCGTGGCCGGCGCCCGTCACGGGACCGCCATCAGCCGTTGGCGGTCGGCCGGCTCGATGAAGACGGTGGCGGACTTGACGACCGCCGTGGCCTCGTCGCCGGGCTTGAGGTCCAGCTCGTCGGCAGCCTCGCGGGAGATCAGCGAGACGATGCGATACGGACCACAGGCCATCTCGACCTGAGCCACGAGGGCGTCCTTCTTGATCGCCAGGATCGTACCCTGAAGCCTGTTACGCGGGCGAGGGACGCGCTTCGCGCCGCGGTCACGGGGCAGGTTCGATAGATCTTGCGTGGGCATGTTGTCGGCGGCAATCGTACTCACGTCGGGACCGCTAGGCAAATACTGACTAGCCGTCGTGTTCAGCCCGCCGGCATGACTAGTCCGAAGTTGACTAGTGGCCGATTAATCACTAGGATCGCCGTTCAATGATCAAGAGCACCCATATAGCATTCCCCCCTGAAGGGGTCGAGTTGCGCATCAGCGCCGACGACGCCCTCGCGCAGGGCATCAAACCGGGCGACCCCGCGGTCGTCGAGGTCATCGTACGCGCCCATACCGTCCCGGAATGGGTAGCCGAAGCGACCGATCACGCCGCCCACGTCGAAGACGGGGCGACGGCGCCGGTAGCGGCGGAACCGGTCGACAGCGGGCCAGCCGGACCGCCGACCACGATTCGCTGGCGATCAGCGGTCGCGGGCTGAGGCCTTCGCGGCCGCATCTAGAGCGCTGAACCCGGGAGCTGGCGCCACCTGACAAGCTGACGCACTGTGGTTGTGCGCAAGGCGACGGTGGAGGACACCGACGCGATGACGCTGATCGTGGCGAACGTCGCGGAAGAGGGACTGATCGGGACCGAGCCTCCCGTCGATCTCGAAGCTCGCGCCGCGCGCTTCAGAGAGCTGATCGAGAGGCCCGAGCCGTCGAGCGCGTGGGTGCTCGAGCACGCCGGCAGGATCGTCGGCAACGCGGGCGTTCACGAGCCCTCGCCGGGCGTCCTGTCGCTGGGAATGGCGATCCTTCCCGAAGCACGCGGGCAGGGAGGCGGCCGAGCGCTGCTCGCAGCCATCTTCGAGCATGCGCGAGCATGCGGGGCACACAAGGTGGTGCTGGAGGTGTGGGTCGACAACGCCCGCGCGATCGCCCTCTACGCCTCGACCGGTTTCGAGGTCGAGGGTCTACGTCGCAACCACTACCGCCGCCGCGACGGGCGTCTACGGAGTGCGCTCCTGATGGCCAGGCTGCTCGTCGACGAGACGCCGGGATAACGGGCGCACCTGACTGACCCGCGCCCGGCTACGCCGTAAACGAGTCCGCGTTCTGGGTGACGGTTCCGTCCTTCGCCACGCTGATGTATTCGGCGGTGATCGAGGTTCCGTTCGAGGTCAGCGACATGAATCCCCAGTTGGCATCGTCGCCGGCCTCGAACACGACGCCGTCGGCGAGTTGCTCCCCTGGTGTCGCGCCCGCGGCGAGCTTGTGGAGGTTGTGGTAGCCGCCGTTGCCGATCACGATATATGGCAGCGTCCCGCCGCTCGGCATCGTCCGGGTGAACCGCTGGTAGTCGTGAACGTGGCCGGACAGCACCAGATCGGGCACGCGCCCCGCGCCCTGAAACGCGGTGTCGAGCACCTCGCCCATCTTTGCGGAACCGCCGTGCATCGCGTCCGCGCTGTAGGGCGGGTGATGAAGCGCGACGATCAGCGGCACCCCAGCCGGCGCCGCCGCCAGCTCGGACTGCAGCCAAGCGGCCTGGTCCGGCTCGATCACGCCGCCCGACGGCACGTTCGAATAGCAGCCGATGATCGTCACCGCTTGTGCCCGCAGGGTCCAGTAGCAGTTCGGCTGAGTCTCGGTATCCCGGTTATACTCCTCGCTGCCCGCGGGCAGCGCCGCCGAGCTCGCACACAGATTCATCATGAACGCCGACAGCGACGGCACGCTCGTATCGTCCGAATTGTCTCCGTCATGGTTACCCGGAACACCGATGATCGGCACGTTCAGATGCGCATACGGCTCATAGAACTGGCTCGGATAGTCGGCCTCGTCCCCGTTGAAATAGACGAGATCGCCGACGTGATACACGAACGAGGGCGCCGTACCAGTCTGTGCCTGCATTGCGTTCGAGACGTAATTCTGGGGATCGGGATCCTTGATCCCGCCTGAATCCCCGATCACGTAGAACGTCACCGGCGACTCGTCGGCGAAGCCAAGATCCGCGGGCGTGGCGCGAAACGGCGGCTGCCCAGTCGGAGCAGGCAACGGCTGCGTGACCTCCGACGACGCTGGGGTCTGCACCTTCTGCAGCTGCGCACGGGCGGTGCTCGGCGGCACACCAAAACGTCGCGACATACGGTCTCCTGTTCCTGCGCTTCGGTTTCCCCGTCCCCTACCTGTCCTGTCCCACGCCGGGCACCCTCCCACATCGGCCTCCGTGCCGCAAGCTGGGGCGCCCGTCCGAGCGGCCGGCGCGGTCCTCTTTCGGACGAGCGTCTAGTTCCTGGCGCATGGCTTAGCTCTGGGCTGACCGTGCCGATAATCGGGCCGAGGCGTTATGTACACCCTGACCAGCTCGGCGGCAAGTGCAATTCCCACGGACTGTTTCCGCGGTTGGGTGAGCCGTGCGGTTTGGCCGTCGGTACGGCTACCTTTGAGATGAGCACGCCCGGCACATCCGGACGCGTCCGGGTCGACCCGGACGCCATGCTGCTCGCAGCGGCGAGAATCAAGCTGATCGCAGAAGGCGCCGCGCGAACTCAGGCGACTTCCGAGCCGACCACGAGCTCGAGCGACGTCCCGGCTCCGCGGCGCCGATTCCGTGCTCGGCAGCGCCGGTCCAGTCGTGTCGACATGGCCTGCCGGGTCGTCGCAAGCGTCTACCTCGCCGTCCTCGTTGTGCTCATCGTCGCCTATAAGGCGACGGTCTTCTCGACGATCGGCCGCAACGTCGCGTTCGGGATTTACGGCGTCATCGCCTGTAGCTACCTGCTCTCGCGTTTCTTCATCTCGCTTCTGTACCGGAACCGACCGCACGTCGGTTACGAACCGCGGGTGGCGATCGTGATGCCCGGCTTCAACGAGGAGGACGCGATCGCCCGGTCGCTGCGCTCGCTGCTGGCTGTCGACTATCCGCCCGACAAGCTCGAGCTCGTCGCCGTCAACGATGGCTCGACCGACAACACCCTTGCGGAGATGGAGGCCGTCGCCGCTGAAGCAGCGGGGCGAGTTCAGGTCATCAACTTCGTCGAGAACCAGGGCAAGCGAGCGGCGATGGCGGCCGGCATCCGCGCCACCGACGCCGAGATCGTCGCGTTCGTGGACTCGGATTCGGTGCTCGAGCCGGACGCGCTCCGGTGGATCGTGCAGCCGCTCGCCGATCCGAAGGTGGGCGCGGTGTGCGGCCACGCGGACGTGCTCAACAACGACGACGGCTGGATGACGAAGATGCAGGCGGTCCGCTACTTCGTCTCGTTCAAGGTCGTCAAGGCGGCCGAGAGCGTGTTCGGCGCCGTCACCTGCTGCTCGGGGTGCTTCTCCGCGTACCGGCGCTCAGCGATCGCCCCGCGACTCGACTGGTGGGAGCACCAGACGTTTCTCGGGATGGCCGCTACGTTCGGGGATGACCGGTCACTGACGAACTGCGTGCTGCGCGACTGGCAGGTCCTGTACCAGTCCAACGCCGTCTCCCACACGATCGTGCCGGCCACGTTCAAGGTATTCATGCGCCAGCAGCTGCGTTGGAAGCGATCCTGGACGCGTGAGTCCTTGATCGTCGGACGGTTCCTCTGGCGGAAGCATCCCGTCGCCTCGATCAGTACCTACGTCGGCATGGTGCTGCCGCTGATCGCCCCCGTTGTCGCCGTCAGAGCGCTGCTGATCGAGCCGTTGCTCGGTGGCAAGGGGATCCCCGTCATCTACCCGCTCGGCATCTATGCGATGGCGCTCGTGTACGGGCTCTATTACGTCGTGCGCCGGCCAAAGTACACGGCCCGCTGGGTATACGGCGTCGTGTTCGTCGGCTTCTACGTGTGCTTCCTGGTGTGGCAGACCTACTGGGCGATCCTGACCGCGAGAACGACCTCGTGGGGGACCCGTCCCGCGACCGCCGGCAGGGTCGGAGGGGAGATCTAAGGAGATGAGCGCGCGCCAACATGCTGCACTGCGCCGCTGGTTCGCGGTCGCGCTGCTGCCGCTGACGACGATCCCGTTCATCGTTGCTGCGCCCGCGTACCTGGGCCAGGGCTCGGGTCGCGCCCAGCTTGCATGCCAGGTGGCGCCCGAGGCGCCTTGCAAGATCGGCCCCGCCGCGGCGATCGTGCCGCTCGCCCGGTCCGTCAGCTCGCTCCGCCGCGATCAGGTCGCCGGCAGCCACCGTAGAGCCGCCGCCGGCCGCATCCATGTCTCGCGCCACGGCGCGCTCACACACCGGACCGCGCTCAGGCGCAGGGCGCGCTCGCAGAAGGCGCGGCAGGCCGCCCGTCGGACGCTGCCTCGGCGGGCGTCAACAAGAACCCGTTCGAGAGCTAACCGCCGGTCATGAGCGAGCGGAGATCGGCGGCCCGGCGCCTCGCCTGGGCCTGCGCCCTGTTGTGCGCACTGCCGGCGAGCAGCGCAACGACCGCGCTCGCCGCGTCGGGTGCCCGCGTCGACGGCGCGCGCCCGACCAAACCCGCGCATTTTCGCTCCCGCATCCTGTCGCCGGCGAAGGTCCGGCTGTCCTGGTCGCGGAGCCGGCCGGGGACCGTACCGATCGACGGATACCGCGTGTACGAGAACGGGACGGTGCTAGGACAGAGCCCCGCGCTTCACCGTACCGTCGCGGTCGTGCCGGGCGCTCGGAACCGGTTCGCGGTCGCCGCCGTCAACCTCGACGGCACGCGCGGCAACTTCAGCCGCACACTGACCATCCGGACCGCACTCATCGCGCCCGCCGTGCCGCGCGCGCTGCTCGTCTCAGATGTCGGCGCGAACTCGTTCCTGCTCGCCTGGCACGCCAGCCACGGCGCCGTCGCCTACCGCGTCGAGCGCGACGGCGTCGTCCTGGAGCAGGTGCACCGAACGTCGATGACGGTGTCGCACCTGCTGGAGTCTCACTCGTACCAGATGCGCGTGCTCGCGGTAGGCGCGGACGGAGAGCTCAGCCGTTCGAGCACCGTCGTTCACGTCACGACAGCGGCACATGCGCCGCCGAGCACTCCCGGCGGCCTGGCGGTCGCAGCGGTGTCAGACAGCACCGTCACGCTCAGCTGGAATGGCGTTCCGGGAGCCATCAGCGGCTATCGCGTCGACCGTGACGGCGCCGTCGTCGGACAGGTCTCGGGCACCAGCATGACCCTCACCGGTCTCGCATACTCGACGACCTACACGCTCCGCGTCGTCGCGGTCGACCACGAGGAGGCGATCTCCGCCGAGAGCGCCCCGATCCAGGCGACTACCGCACCGCCGCCACAGAGCACCGGCGGCGTCTACGCCTTCATGCTCGCCACGGATGAGAGCTTCGACGATCTGGAAGCCCACTATCAGGAGATCGGCACGGTAGCCCCGACGTACTTCGACTGCAGCTCGACCGACACCCTGACGGGGTCCGACGACCCATTGATGACGAGTTGGGCGCAAGCACACGGTGTCCACGTGATGCCGCGAGTGAACTGCCAGACGTCGAGCGTCGTCGACACCATTCTCAACAACCCCACAGTGCGCCAGCAATGGCTGACGCAGCTGATCGCCCTCGTCGCCGCAAACCACTACGACGGGCTGACGCTCGACTTCGAGTCCGGGCCGCCGAGCGACCGTGCGGCGTTCACGAGCTTCGTCACCGACCTTGCCGCCGACCTGCATTCGATCGGGAAGTACCTGACCGTATGCGTCTCCCCGAAGACCGCCGACGTCCCCAACGTGCGCTCGACGTTCTACGACTACGCCGCCCTCGCCGGCCAGGCGGACCACATCTTCGTGATGGCCTGGGACTACCACTGGTCAACGTCAGCCCCTGGGGCGCTTGATCCGATGTCGTGGCTCGAGCAGGTGGCGAACTACGTCGCAAGCCTCGGCGATCCCGGGCAGTTCACCTTCGGTATGTCGCTCTACGGCATGGACTGGGCCGGCGCTGGGGGCACGGCCAATCCCGGCGTGGCCTACGAGTACTCCGGCATCATGTCGCTTGCCGCCAGCGTGGGGGCAACCCCGACGGTTGACCCCGGCACCGATTCCGAGACCTTCACCTACACGGACAGCTCCGGAGTCGCCCATCAGGTCTGGTTCTCCAACGCACAGACCGAAGGTGACCGCATCGCGCTCGCGCAGAGCCATGGGTTCGGCATCGGCGTCTGGCATCTCGGGGAAGAGGACCAGGCGCTGTGGTCAAATCCGATGGTCGCCCCGGGTACCAGCTGGCCTTAGTAGCACTTGCGGGTTGTCACTCGGTCGGCGGGGCGGCCGGGCGGGTCGAGGGCCGGGTCGCTGCCCCGGGTCGCTGGGGCGGGTCGGTGGGGCGGGTCGGTGGGGCGGGTCGGTGGGCGTGCGATTGTCACGGGCGCGTCGCGGTTTATGTCTTATCCGTGTGACAGCCCGCGCGGGCCCGCCGGGCACAATGGCTAGCCCGAATCGGCTCACACCAGATTCTGGCGTGTTGAATTCACGACAGCAGTTGTCGATAACTCATCACGACCCCGAGGAAACACGCGGTCCAACGCACGCGCCGACCTGCGGCAGCAGCTCAGGCCCAAACGTCCACCACCTCGGTCGCTACCCAACCAGCCGCTCCAACCGTCAAAATACCCCGTGTTGCGCATCGCATACGTATCGCGCGCCCCGCAGGCCGACATCGAGGGCGGGAAGGCGCGGATGGGCTGGGACATCCCCTGGTACACGATCACCGATGACTTCGACGCCGACGTCGGCGTCGACGAGTGGCACGGCACCAATGTCTTCTATCGCGACGACGATGACCAGATTTTCCGCACGTATTTCATCAACAACCGCGGCGACGAGGCGCTCGGCAGCGCCTGGGCCTATCTCGACATCACCCCGCCGACTCGTAGCGCGGCCGGGTCGCCCGAGCCGGTATCGCCGTAACTCCCCTGTTACCTGTCTCCGGCTACAACTGGCGCCAACCGTATCGTCCGAACCCCGAGATCGATCGCCCAAATGCTCAAACGTGTATCAACCGCCTCGCTCGCCGCTGCCGCGGCCCTGGTGCTCGCTGCCTGCGGCTCCTCGAGTCCGAAGACAGTAAGCCAGGTCGCCGCCTCGGCTCAGAATGATGGCGTCGAGTTCGCCAGCTGCATCCGCTCCCACGGCGTCCCCAACTTCCCGGACCCGACCAGCAGCAGTGGCGGCGGCCTCAGGATCCAGCAGAGCCAGACGGCCGGCTCAGGGACCTCGATGAGCGTCAACGGCGTCCCGGTCAGCGCCCCGGCCTTCCAGGCCGCCCAGATGGCCTGCGCGAAGTACATACCCAAGGGCAGGCCGATCGGGGCCACGCAGATCACGAACCTTCGTCACGCCGCGCTCGAGATGGCCAGCTGCATGCGCGCCCATGGCGTCCCGAACTTCCCGGACCCGCAAGTCCAGGCGGGCCCGAAGGGCGGCGTATCCGTGCAGATCAGCGCGGCGGGCGGCGGGCCCAACCCCAGCTCGCCGTCGTTCCAGGCGGCGCAGAAGATCTGCAAGCCGATAATGGAGAGGGCGGGGGGACCGCTTGGGCCGCCGTAGGCACTCGCAGCGCTCGTCGCCCGCGCCCGTCACGGCGTGGAGGTTGCCACCGCGTGAGCGTCGCTGACGGCCGACGGCTCATCGGCGTCGATCTCCTGAGTCGAGTCGACGGTGGCTGCGGCGGCGTCATCGGTCCGTGCCAGGCCGGTCTTATCCGGCGCGAGCCCCTCTCCCTCGACGCGCTCGGTCCATCCGCGGGTATCGTCATACCAGCGACGCGCTGCAGACCCGTATGGATCCGCGTACCAGTCCCCGGGACGCTCGGATGACTCCTCCTGTGCGACCTCATCTTTCCGTGACTTAAAGGCCATCGTAATGCGGGACATCAAGGCCATAACGACCCACCTTCCACCGTGCGTCGCTGCCACGGGTACAGGCACGTTCTCGTTCAACGGAGAGAGTGCCTCTTGTTGACGGCGTTTCTGTCGCCCAGACGAAACGACCCGTGAGGTCATCGGAAAGCGGTGGCCGGCGCGAGCAATTCAGCAGGTGCGGGCAAATCAGCCCGAGTAGCGAATGTACTCCCTTTTTGGCCGCTCACGCGCGACCGGTCAGGAACTCGGTGATCGCCTCCGCCATCGCCTTCGCCGCGCGCTGCTGGAAGGCCGGGGTCACGAGCAGCGCCGCGTCGGTCGCGTTGCGCATGTTCCCACCCTCGATCAGCACCTCCGGCACGGTCGTCAGGTTCAGCCCGGCGAGGTCGTTGCGGGGCTCGATCCCGTCGACGCCGTCGTAGGTGCTCTCTGGCATGTGGGTGACGGCGAGGTAGCGTGCCCGCAGTTCCAGCCCGAACTTCTTGGAAGCGGCGAGGATCCGGTTATTGATGCCGTCGGCTACGGGCTCGAGAATCGCGAAGCCGCGGCCGTCAGGTGGGCCGCCGTCGGCGTGGATGTCGATCGCGACGTTCGCGTGCGCGTGGTCGATGATCTCGGCTCGGGTATTCACGCACGGGCCGATCCCGTCGTTGGAATGGCGCGTCAGCACAATCTTCGCGCCTTCGGCCCGCAGGTCAGCGGCCAGGAAGTTCGCGACGTTCCAGTTGTACCTGGCCTCGGTGTAGCCGCTGTCGGTCTCGGTCCCGGTGGTATTACAGTTCTCGTACTCGCGGCCGTTCCAGATCTGGTGGTCGATGAACGCAGGGTCGGTGTAGTTGCGGCCGTTATGGCCCGGGTCGATCCCGACCACCTCGCCCGCGAGCGGCCGTAACGGCGAAGCCGGCGTGCTCTGGGTGGTGGCGATGGCCGACGCCGTGGTGGCGATGGCCGACGTCGTGGCGGCGAGCACCCCCGTTCGAACGGAGGTCGTTCGAGGGGCGGACTGGCTCCGCGCGATCGGATCACTCGATGGCGCCGTGCCCGAGCACGCAGCCAGCCCGACCGCGGCTGCGAGCACGATTGCGACACCTCTTACCGCGGCTCGTCCGTGGATGGTTGTCCGATCTGCTGACGTAGCTCGTTGTATAGCGCGAAGAATCGCTGCTTCGCGGCGTTCCGATGCTCGCGTCCGGTCCTGTTCAGGTCGCGACGACGTCGTAGGTGTGGAGGTGATCGAGCCGTTCGAGCTTGATGACCTGCTTGAGTCCCGGAGTGATGCGCGCGTGCGAGGTCTCGTGATCGTTGCTCTTCATGTACTGGGTGAAGGCGTTGCGGCTCTGCCAGCGGCTGACCATGATTACTTCCTCTGGGTCGCGGTCGGAGTGCCAGACCTCGAGGTCGATGAACCCTTCGGCGTTCTCGACCAGGCCGGCACGATCGTTGAATGCGCTGAGGAGTTCGGCGACGTGGGGTTCCGGCAGCCGGAGACGGGACATCGAGATGTACATGGAGATGTGGGCTCCTTCGAACCGGGGGATCAGGCGAACGCGACCTGGTTGCGGCCGTGCTCCTTGGCTTGGTACAGCGCGCGGTCGACATCCAGGGCGGCGAGGCGGCGGTCCGCGTGATCTGGGACGCTGATGCCGATGCTGACCGTGATCGCCGGGTCGGTCAGGCTGGTCAGGACGTGCTGGCGGATCCGCTCGCCGATCTCGCCGGCAACTTCTCCCGGTGAGTCGGGTAGAAGGGCGACGAACTCATCGCCGCCGTAACGGGCCGCGAAGTCGTCCGGGCGCAGTGCGCTGCGGATCGCGTCGGCGACGCCGATCAGAGCGCGGTCGCCGGCATCGTGCCCGAAGCCGTCATTGACGGACTTGAAGTGGTCGACGTCGAGCATCAGCAGTGTCGGGGCGGGCAGGATCTCTCCGGCGGTGAGCGCCTGGTAGCGGTCCTCGAAGGCGCGGCGGTTCCACAATTCGGTCAGCGGATCGCGAAACGCGATCTGCTCGAGCAGGAACGCGCGACGCGCCTGCGCGCGCGCGGAGTCGGCCGCCGCGGCGGTCGTCTGCGCCATCCTCGCCTCCAACCCGAGTTCGTCGCGTTCTGGCTTGGTGGAAGCGCCGAAGCTCACGCCGCCTCGTTCGATGTTTCGCGGGAGGGGGCCCTGTCGAGCAGCGCCTCGCATGCCGTCGATGAACCGGGCCAGTTGTTCGGTGTCGGCGGCGTAGATCACCCCGGGACTCTCCCGCAGCACAGCCGGCACGCCCTGCCCGCCGATCACCAGCTGGAGAGTCGGATCGCGGTCGCGGAGCGCGTGCAGCTGCCGGGCCAGCACCCCGGCGCCGAGCGGCATCGTGACTGAAAGCGCGACGATCCCCGGTTGATGCTCGGCCACAAATGCCTCGAGCGAACCGGCGGGCACGTCGGCGCCAAGGAAGCGCACGACATAGCCGGCACCTTCGAACACGTCGGCAGCCATCCGCGCCCCGAGCACGTGATGCTCGCCGTGGACGGCCGCGATCACGACCGTGTCAGCCCGCCGTTGGGTCTCATGCAACAGCCCTGTATACAGCCGGGTCAGTACGTGGTAGCTCACCGCCGTCGCGAGATGTTCCTGTGCGACCGACAGCCCGCCGCGCTCCCACATCTCACCGACCGCCCGCATAGCGGGGGCGATCACCTGGGAGTGAACCTGGGTCGAGGTCAAACCTCGACTCAACGCGTCATCGACCGCCACTGCGGCCGCGTGCGGATCACCGACGCGCAGCGTCTCGGTATACGCGCGCGCGAACTGCCGAGCGAGGCCATCGCCGCGTCGACGACCCACCGCCGAGCCCACTGTGATCGAGGCATCATGCTTCACACCCAAGGGATCGGAGTGCGGTGCGGCGGAAGGAGCGTAGTAATCCGCAGACCAACAGCACAGGGCTACTGACCGTCGGCGAGTTTCCAGGGTTGGAGCGAGGCGGAGGGCGGAGTGCGGCGTTCCCGTAATGAACGCGGGTACTACTACGCTCCAGTGCGACGTCGGCGAGCCGATGCTCTGGGGTGATCGTCGCGGCAGCGTGGCCGTCGGGCGGCGCGGGACGAGGATCGTGTCCAGCAATGCCAAATGCCTTCACCCAATACATGAGGAGCGATGCGCACAAGACGTCCCACGCCGGCATCAACTCAACCCTGACGCAGGCGATCCGACTCGAACACCTGGATCACCTCCACATCTACGAGGTCGTCGCCCGATGAACCGCACCGAACCGCCCACCGGCACCAACCCGCCCCAGACCTTCCAACTACCCGACGGCACCACGATCGATCTCGGACCGGTCGCCCGCCGGCTGTGCGTCGATTACTACGAGCTCTACCCCGACGACCTCGACCGCTACGGCGCCGCGGGCCAAGCCTGGTGCGAGCACGACAGCCGCTACCTTCTCGCGTGGGCGCTCGAGGACGCGCGTGCCGGCACCGTCGACTGTGTCGAACAGGTTCAGTGGCTCGGACGCGTCCTCGCGGCCCGCTCTTTCCCGATCGAGCGACTCGCCGCCCACGTTCAACTCACGGCCGCCCTGCTAGCCGCCCCTGAACTTGGCGAAATCGGCGCCGCTGCCTCCAGCCGCATGCGGCACGCGGCGAGGCAGCTCGGTGATCAGCCCGCAGACCTCGCAACACCCGACGCGGCGCGGCCCGGGACCAGAAGGAGTGCCGATGCCCGGACTGCTTGAGCTCTACAGCATCAACGAGGAGAACCTGGCGCTGCGCCGGGGCTTTGTGCGTCTCACCTGAAATGGTACATCGGGAGCTACGTCAGCTACTTCGACTTGATCCGCGGAGCTTGCGAGAGCACTTCTCACCCGAGGAGTGCGCCGACGGTGAACGGGCGCTGGTGGCCGTATTCAACCTCGATCTGCAGGCGATCGTTGAGGCGTTCTACTACGACACGTTCGCGACCATGGGTGTCGACCTGTCTCGAATTTGCGTGGATGACATCAACCACGACCTCAGCGATCACGGCGCCGAGCTCAAGTCGACGGTGCGCGACGCGATCACCGCCGTCGCCCGCGTGACCGGCGAAGTGAGACACGCGTCGCAGGAAATGGCGAACACATCCGAGGAGGCGGGTAGGGCTGCGGGCGAGATCGCGCACGCGATTGAGGACGTCGCGCACGGCGCCGAGCGGCAGGTTCAGATGGTCGCGTCCGCGCGGGGGTTGGCAGCACAGGTCTCGAGTGCCGTCGCGGAGAGCGCGGCCAGTGCGCGAGAAACCGCTGAGGTCGCCGAGCGTACACGGGCGGTCGCGCACGAAGGGGTCCAGACAGCGGGCCAGGCGAGCGCCGCGATGTCGACCGTGCGCGACAGTGCGCAACAGGCGGCCGAGACGATCCGGGCGCTGGCGAGCAAATCCGAACAGATCGGTGCGATCGTCGACACGATCACCGGGATCGCGGGGCAGACCAATCTACTCGCGCTCAACGCCGCGATCGAGGCCGCGCGCGCCGGCGAGCACGGCCGCGGCTTCGCCGTCGTGGCCGAGGAAGTCCGCAGGCTCGCGGAGTCCAGTCGGCAGGCCGCCCGCCAGATCGCGGAGCTGATCACTGAGATTCAAGACGGAACGCACCGCGCGGTAGTGGTCGTGGAGGACAGCGTCAAGGGCAGCGAGGACGGCGTCGCGACAGTGGAACGCGCCCGCGAAGCGTTCGGAGCGATCGGCATCTCGGTTGAGGACATGGCGAGCCGAGTCGACCGGATCGCAGACGCCGCCGGAACGATCGCCGATAGCGCCGCCACCATGCAGGAGAACATCAGCGAAATCGCGGCGGTGGCCGCTGCCTCCGCCCAGGAGCTCTCACGAACGGCCGACGAGCTCGAGCTTCTCGTCGGTCAGTT
>Ga0302326_10017041_pt1 | contig 15176 bp, 11 predicted proteins | sample Palsa_T0_3_FD_202264 | JGI IMG/M metagenome (GOLD analysis project Ga0302326, IMG submission 202264) | Peat permafrost microbial communities from Stordalen Mire near Abisko, Sweden - Palsa_T0_3 | ecosystem: Environmental > Terrestrial > Soil > Palsa > Peat permafrost | place: Sweden: Abisko...
CATCGGGAAAAGTGTGCGGCGTGCCCGGCACCAACAACGCGTTCATCGTTGCCGCATCCAGGTGATAGGGTGGAATCTCGGTCGTGCCGTCGGATTGGAACCATACCGGTTGGCCGCTTTCGAGCGGAATTGGGAAGCGATCGCCGAAACCGCGCACGCCACGCAGCGTGCCGAAGTAGTGGTTAAAGGACCGGTTCTCCTGCATCAGGATGACAACATGTTTGACATCCTGAATTGTCCCGGTCTCCACGCGCGCTTCCACGGCGAGCGCGCGCCGAATCGCTGGCGGCAGCAAAGCCAGCGCTGACGCAGCGCCCAGCGTACCTAGCGACTTGCGCAGAAACTCTCGTCGCTGAGGGTTTGTCACGCTGCGGTCTTAAGTTCAATGCCAGAGACGACTGCGCGGTTCAGGGTGCGCAGCTCAAATGGGGAGTGCACTGTTCGATGGTCGGCGCAGCGCTCGCGGCCTGGGTCGCATCGCAGCCAATCGAGTTGCTGACCGGCACGATTGCGGCAGTCTGAGCTGCCTGAGCTGCGACACTCGAGCTGTTCTGCGTCACCGCTACGCCGCTGCACGCGTCGAGGAGCACAAGCAAGCCGACGCCCAGGTTGCGCAGGGACTTTGCGGCATGTGCCGATCCTGAGTCGTGCGCGATTTTCCTGAGAGCCATTGATTTACCGCCCCTTGCGAGAACGGATTATGTTATGCGTCCCCTTCCACTCCTTCTGGGTTGGCAGGCGCACAATCTGCGAGAATTGTGTCGAGTGGTTCTCACAATGCAGATGCCGGTGTCGAAGTCGGTGTGCTCGATCGCGGCAGGGCTCCGGGGTCTAGTCCAAAACCAGAATTGCCCGGAAGTCATTCACGTTGGTGAACGTCGGGCCGGTCACGACCGCATCGCCCAGTGCCTCGAAGAAGCCGTGGCCGTCATTGCGTTCGAGACTCGCGCGCGGATCGATGGCCTGTGACCGGGCGCGCATAAGACTGTCGGGTGCCAGATACGCACCGGCAATCTCCTCCGACCCATCGACCCCGTCGGTATCTCCAGCTATGGCGTGGATCTGCGGTTGGCCGTTGAGCGCAATTCCGAGAGACAGCAGAAATTCGACGTTGCGGCCGCCGCGGCCGTCGCCGTGCACGGTGACTGTGGTCTCGCCGCCGGACAGCAGCACGCAAGGCGCGGCTGCCGGCTCGCCATGAATGGCGATCTGCAACGCGATGGCCGCCAGCACCTTACCTACCTCGCGCGCCTCTCCCTCCAGACGGTCGCTCAGGATCAGTGCGTTGACACCATGAGCGCGGGCCACTGCAGCGGCAGCTTCCAGCGCCATCTGCGGGGTCGCGATCAGATGTGTTTCGATGCCACGTAACCGCGGGTCAGAGGGCTTTACGGATTCGCCGCGACCGCTGCTGAGCGCCTCGCGCACTTTAGGCGAAAGTTCGAGCCGGTAGCGATCCAAAATGCTGAGCGCATCGGCGCATGTGGTCGGATCGCCCACGGTGGGGCCGGAGCCGATGTCAGTGGGGTCGTCGCCGGGCACGTCGGAAATTACCAGCGTTACAACCTTCGCCGGAAAACATGCCGCCGCGAGCCGCCCTCCCTTGATGCCCGACAAATGGCGGCGAACACAATTCATCTCGCCGATGGAGGCCCCGGAACTCAGAAGGGCACGATTGAGCGCCTGCTTGTCAGCGAGCGTCAATCCGTTCAGCGGCAAGGTCAGCAACGCCGAGGCGCCGCCGGACATCAGGCACAGGACCAGGTCATCGGCACTCAGGCCCTGAACGCTCTCGAGAATCCGCTCTGCGGCGCGCATGCTCGAGGCATCTGGTACCGGGTGCGAGCCTTCAATGATCTCGATGCGATCACAATCGACGGCATATCCGGAGCGGGTAACGACCAGGCCCGACAGCGGCCCTGCCCAGTAATCGTCGACCGCCCGGGCCATGGCGGCTGAGGCCTTGCCTGCCCCGATCACGAGCACTCGACCGCGTGGCGGTAACGGCAAATAGCGTTGGATGTGCTTTCCTGGCTGCGCGCAGTCGATGGCCGCGTCGAACAGGCGCCGCAGCAGCTCGCGCGCACTAGCGCTTGAGTTCACGCTGGCGCCCCGCATCGACAGTCGCTGGCCCCAGCGAATTCGCCAGACTGCCTATCCCGTCTATGGTCACCTCAACAATGGCGCCATCGGCGATCGAGCCCACGCCCAGTGAAGTTCCGCAGGCGATTACATCGCCCGGGAGCAGCGACATGTCGCGCGAGATCAGGCTGACCAGTTCCGCGGGCGAAAAAATCATGTCGGATAGTGGGTAACGCTGGCGTTCGACGCCATCCAGTCGCGTCACCACGCTTGCCGCGCGCCAATCGAGCTGCGTGAGGATGCCCGGACCGAGACATCCAAACGTGTCGTAGCCCTTGGCGCGGCACCACTGCGTAAAGTCCGGGTTCTCGTTCATCACGCCTATGGCCGTGACGTCATTGACGCAGGTATAGCCGAAAATATAGTCGCCACTGTCGCTGGCCGCGACATCGCGGCAACGGCGTCCGATGACGATTCCGAGCTCCCCCTCGAACGCGATTTTGCCGGTGTAGTGTCTCGGACGCTCGATCAGCTGCTGCGTGCCGATGACCGATGTGCCTGGCTTGAGCAAATACAGTGGATGAGTTGCGGGCGGCTTACCGAGTTTCGCCGCCAGTGCGTGGAAATTGTTCCACAGTGCGATGATCTTGGACGGTGCGCAGGGCGCCAGCAATGTCAAAGCCCCTGCCGCCAGCGTGGTTCGCGTCGGCTGCGGTGCATCGAACATATCACCAGAGTATTCGGCCACGGTGTCGCCCTGAAGCGTACCGAATCCGGTGCGGTCCGCAGCGGTTCGGAATCGAATCCAGCTCGTCATGGTCCGCCCCCGGTACGCGTTATTGGGTCGTCACCAGGTTCTGAGCTTTGCCGGCAGCCCAGGCGTCGATGTTGTCCATGAGCTGATCGGCCAGGATCTGCATGGCTCCCGCCGAGGCCCAGGCGACATGGGGCGTGAGAATGAAATTTGGACGACGCACCTCGAGTAGCGGATGACCACGGGTCGGCGGCTCTACGGTCAGCACGTCGAAACCGGCGCCGGCAATCCACTTTTCCTCGAGCGCGCGGATCAGCGCCTGCTCGTCCACCAGACCGCCTCGGGCAGTGTTGATCAACAGCGCGGTGGGCTTCATCGAACGCAGCTGCGCGGCGCCGATCAGATTGCGCGTCGCGGGGGTCAGCGGGCAGTGCAGAGTCACCACGTCGGATGTGGCCAGCAGCTGCGGGAGTGCCACGAATTCCCCGGGAACATCGAGCTGATCCGGATGCGCGCCGTATATGGGCCGCATTCCAAAGGCGCGACCGAGCGCGGCCATCGACTGGCCAATGGCCCCTTCGCCTAGAATTCCAAGTGTCGCGCCATGAAGATCGAGAATGTCATGGCCAAAGAAGCAGAACTGCTCGGATCGCTGCCAGGCGCCGTTCAATACATCAGCGCGGTAAGCGATCATGCTGCGCCGTAACGCCAGTATCATCGCGAACGCATGCTCGGGCACCGAGTGTATGGCGTAGTTGCGGATGTTGGCCACGGCCACGCCGTGAGCATTGCAATAGGCAACATCAATGACGTCGTAGCCGGTCGCGGCCACGGCAATCAACTTGAGCTCCGGCAGTTGCTGCAGCGTCTCGGCGCGCAGCGGCACCTTATTGGTAATGGCCACCGTCGCGCCTTGCAGGCGTTCGACCACTTCGCCGGGCGCAGTGGCCGCGTGCTCGATGTAGGTGGCATCGCCCCGGGGCTGCCGTACGGTGGCCGCCAGCGATGCTCGATCCAGAAAGACGATCCGGCGGCTCATTTACCGCTCAGGCCGCGCGGCGCTGCATTGCGCTGCCAGAAATCGGCGGCCGCAGCAATGCCGCTGCCGGGGACGATCTTCAGGCCGCAGTCGACCATCGCCATTTCGCAGCCGGCCAAAGCCCCCATCAGCATGAGTTCATTGCAGTCGCCCAGATGGCCGATCCGGAACAGCTTCCCGGCGACGCGCGCCAGACCCGCGCCCAAGGCCAGGTTGTAGCGAGTGAACGCGCGCGCGATGATCTCGGCGCCGTTGATCCCCTGCGGCACCATGACGGCCGACACCGTATCCGAATACCACTTGGGCTCGACCGCGCAGAGCTTGAGTTTCCAGCCGTTCAAAATCGCGGCGCGCACACCACCAGCCAGATACGCGTGCCGATCCAGCACGTTCTGCAGGCCTTCTTCGGCCAGCATCTTCAGCGATTCGCGCAGGCCGTACAACAGGGGTATCGAGGGCGTGTAGGGGAAGTAGCCGTTGGCATTGGCGCCGATCATGTCGGCGAAGTCGAAGTAGCAGCGGCGACCTTTGGCGCTCTTGGCCGCCGCCAGCGCCTTCTGGCTCACGCAGGTGACGCCCAGTCCGGCCGGCAGCATCAGTCCCTTCTGCGATCCGCTCACGCAAACGTCCACGCCCCAGTCATCCATGCGGAAATCGATGCTGGCCAGAGCACTGACGGAATCGACGAACAGCAGTGCCGGATGCTTTGCGGCATCGAGCGCTTTGCGGATCGCGGCCACATCGCTGGTCACACCGGTCGCGGTCTCGTTCTGGCACACCAACATCGCCTTGATCGAATGCGACTTGTCGGCCTCCAGTACCGCGAGATAGCGATCCACCGGGGCTCCTTCACCCCATTCGACTTCGAGCGCCTCGACGTTGAGGCCGAGCCGTTTGGCCATGTCGATCCACAGGTAACTGAACTGGCCGTAGTTGGCAGTGAGTACGCGATCGCCCGGATCAAGGCAGTTGGTCAGGGCAGCTTCCCAGCAACCGGTTCCCGAGGACGGGAATATGAACGGCACGGCCTGTTCGGTCTTGAAAATCGGTTTGAGACCGGACAGGCACTCGCGCGCCAGCGCCGGAAACGCAGGGGACCGATGGTCCTCCATGGGTACTGCCATCGCGCGCAGGATTCGATCCGGCACGTTGGTCGGCCCAGGTACGAACAGGAAATTGCGTCCCGCCATGTTGAGTGTCCTGACTTAGTTGATTGAATGGGTAAGCGGCCGCCGGCGCGGTCATTATCGCTGATGGCGCGGCAGCTGCACCACGCGTTTGGCGGGTTGGGTTGACACCCGCGGATTATTCCAGGAAGTGGCAGTAACGATCGACGTGGGCGGCGAGATCGAGCGCGTGCTGGCGCGAGAGCCGCTCCGCCAGCTCGGTGTCGCGCCGCTCGAGTGCCTCGACAATCTTGAGATGATCGATGATCGAGCGCGCGGCGCGGTCGTTCTGCGTTATGGTCGCCCGGCGAATGGCGCGCACGTGCAGGAATAGATTTCGCGTCGCGTCTTCGATCAGCTGCGAGCCGCCCAGGCGTATCACCGCCTGATGAAAGGCGATGTTCACGTCCGAATATTCGCCAATGTGCTCCGACGGCGGTGAGCTCTCGAATTCATCGAACAAATGCCGCAGCTTTGCGATCTCCGAGTCGGGGGCATGCAGCGTCGCCAGTCGCGCCGCCATGCTCTCAAGCGCGGCCCACATTTGCACCATCTCGACGATTTGTCGCTTGGTCTTGCGAACGATGAAAATGCCGCGGCGTGGCACGGTGCGAAGAAACCCTTCCTGTTCGAGTATGGACAGCGCTTCACGCACCGGCGTGCGGCTCACTCCCAGGGCCTTCATGAGCTGGCGCTCGTCCAGGCGCAGCTCGTGCGCCGGATCGTAAATATCGGCATCCGTGATCGCGCTCTTGAGCAGCGTATAGGCCTGATCGCGCAGACTGGTCGAATTCAGCGGCGCCAGCGCCAGCCGCATGGGCCGCTCAATGCGTTGTCCCAGCGGAACCACCGGCTCGAGCGCGTCGATGAGATTGGTCTCTGTCACGCCTAGTGTGCCCTTGTGCGCGATCTGTCCGGTTCCGCCGAGAAGCGGCTGAACCGGGCGTTGCCAGCCGGGGCCGGGTAGCGCGCGGCGGCCCGGGGCCGCCAAATATTTGCAATTCTTCGGCTCTTCCCTCAAGCGGAAGTCTATCGGCTGTGCGACAAAAAACGCAAGATATATCAGATTTCCAAAACATTGGCTTGGGCTGCCGCGAATGAACACCTGTGCGTGCCGGGTTGCACCGATATAAGGGCATTCTCCTGAGTCAGGCATGCCGACGATGCCCTTTGACCTTCGCGATGCAACATAACGTCACCAAGTAAGTTGGTTCACGCCCTGCCGGCGTGCGTTGACTTGGCGTGATATATCACATATGGTCGCCCGCGGTCGCCACGGATGAAATGGCTATCGAGTGAATAATAAAGTTCGGGGTCGCAGTTCTGCTGTGAGGGGGGAACGTCATGAACTCAAATGACCGAGCGTCCGGGTCGCTGTTTGCCAACCCGTGGGTGCAACTCGCTATTGGCGTCATCTGTATGGCCTGCGTAGCGAACCTCCAGTACGGCTGGACGCTGTTCGTGAACCCGATCGACGCTCAATACCACTGGGGACGTCCAAAGATTCAGGTTGCCTTCACCATCTTCGTGTTCATTGAGACCTGGCTGATTCCGGTGGAAGGGTACATGGTCGACCGCTTCGGACCACGCTGGGTGGTTATCGCGGGGGCTTTTCTGGTGGCCATTGCCTGGGTCATCAATTCCTCTGCCAGTTCGCTCGCGGTTCTGTATGTGGCGGCGGCCATCGGCGGCGTCGGCACGGGCTGTGTCTACGGTACCTGCGTGGGCAACGCCCTCAAATGGTTTCCCGGACGCCGCGGGTTGGCTGCCGGCGTGACCGCGGCGGGCTTTGGTGCTGGCGCTGCCATTACCATCGGGCCCATCTCCAAGATGATCAACACCGCCGGCTATCAACATACCTTCCTGGTATTCGGACTGCTGCAGGGCGCCATCGTGTTCGTCATGGCGTGGGCCATGCTGGTCGCTCCACGGCAGCTGGTGGGGGCACGCGTGCGCGATAATCAGACCGCCCACGGCTACTCGCCCATGGAAGTGCTGCGCAGTCCGGTGTTCTGGGTCATGTACGTGATGTTCGTGCTGGTCGCCTCGGGTGGCCTGATGATGGCTGCCAACATGGCGCCCATCGCCAAAGACTTCAAGATCGAAAAGATTCCAGTGGCGCTGTTCGGCTTCGCGATGCCGGCGCTGGTGTTTGCCTTATCGCTCAACCGCATCTTCGATGGCGTCGGACGGCCGTTCTTTGGCTGGGTGTCGGATCACATCGGCCGTGAGAACACCATGGCCATAGCCTTCACGATCGGTGCCGGGGCGTTGTTCGGCCTCAGTCGCGTTGGCACGGATCCAGTACTGTTCGTGCTGATTACGGCGCTGTACTTTGGCGTGTTCGGCGAGATCTACAGCCTGTTCCCGGCGACGCAGGGAGACACCTTTGGCGCCAAGTACGCTGCCGCCAATGCCGGCATGCTCTACACCGCCAAGGGTGCCGGCGCATTGACCGTATCATTCGCTGCCGCGCTCGCCGCTGCCAGAGGCTGGAGTACGGTGTTCGTGATTGCCATGTGCTGCAATCTGCTGGCGGCGTTGCTTGGCCTGGTGGTACTGAAGCCCATGCGAGTGCGTCACTTTGCCGCCAGCCGCGTCAAGTACGCCGCCGATGAGACTCCCGACACCGCCGCGCTGGCTGCAACGCCCGCAGGGCTTGGCGGCGGGCGAATCGCGTGACGACATCGCCTAGAATTCAGAGCTAACGTTTCCCGAAGCTGGAGGCAGTATGAAAGCCGTCAACACCGCGTCAGCCCCTGCGCCGGCCGCAGCCACTGCGACCACCGCCGAAGATACGCTCCGCCCCAAGAGCAAGGATGCTGCCCTGGTATCGGGCGGTCATCTGGTCGCGCGTGCGCTCAAGAACGAGGGCGTCGATACCATCTTCACGCTCTGCGGCGGCCATATCATCGACATCTACGATGGCTGCGTCGATGAAGGCATACGTATCATCGACGTGCGCCACGAACAGGTGGCCGCGCATGCCGCGGACGGCTACGCGCGGCAGACCGGCAAGCTTGGATGCGTGGTCACCACCGCCGGCCCGGGCTGCACTAACGCGGTGACCGGGATTGCGACGGCTTTCCGATCCGAGAGCCCGATCCTGCATATTGGCGGCCAGGGCGCTCTGACCCAGAACAAGATGGGCTCGCTGCAGGATCTGCCGCACGTCGACATCATGACGCCCATCACCAAGTTCGCGGCAACCGTGACCAGCACCGAACGCATCGCCGACATGATCTCGATGGCTGCGCGTGAGTCCTTTAACGGCGCTCCGGGGCCAAGTTACCTCGAGATCCCGCGCGACGTGCTCGACCGTGAAGTGGATATCGCCAAGGCGGTCATTCCGCAGCCGGGCAAATATCGCGCCTCTACCAAATCGATTGGCGACCCGCGCGATATCGAGCGTCTGGCCGATATCCTGGTCGCCTCAGAGCGGCCGGCCATCCTTTATGGCCAGCAGGTATGGACTGCACGCGGACAGGTTGAGGCGGTAGCGTTGCTGCGCGGTCTGGACATTCCCGGCTATTTCAATGGCGGCAGCCGCGGTCTGCTGCCTCCGGGTGATCCGCACCATTTTGACCGCACGCGCAGTGAAGCCTTCGCCAATGCCGACGTGATTGTCATCGTCGGCACGCCGTTTGATTTTCGCATGGGGTATGGCAAGCGCATCAGCAAGAACCTGACGCTGGTGCAGATCGACATGGACTATCGCACGGTCGGTAAGAATCGCGACATCTCGCTCGGACTGGTTGGCGACCCGGGCGCGATCCTGGGCGCGGTGTTGCAGGCGGCCACCGGAAGGCTCAAGAGCGCACAGCGCCAGGCGCGTCAGCAATGGATGAAGCAGCTTTCGGACTCCGAGGCCGCCGCGACCGAAAAGCTCATGCCCTTGTTCAAATCCAATAACACGCCGATCCACCCATATCGGGTCGCTTACGAACTCAACGAATTCCTGGCGGACAACACCATCTACATCGGCGACGGCGGCGATGTGGTCACGATCTCGGCGCAAGCGGTGCGGCCGCGCCGGCCCGGGCAGTGGATGGATCCCGGCGCGCTCGGCTCGCTCGGCGTGGGCACGGGCTTTGCGATTGCGGCCGGCTTGGCGAACCCGGACAAGGAGGTGCTGTGCTACTACGGTGATGGCTCCTTCGGCATGACCGCCTTCGACATGGAAACGGCCAATCGCTTCGGCGTGCCGTATATCGCCGTGATCGGCAACAACTCGGCGATGAATCAAATCCGGTACGGACAACTGGCTAAGTACGGCGAGCAGCGCGGCAGCGTCGGTAATCTGCTGGGCGACGTGCCGTTTGGCAAATTCGCCGAGATGTTGGGCGGCTACGGCGAGGAAGTGCGCGATCCGGCGCAGATTGCCCCGGCGCTGCAGCGCGCGCGCGAGTCGGTGCAGCGGCTGCGCAAATCGGCGGTCATCAACATCTGGGTTGATCCGCGCGAATACGCGCCGGGAACCAAGAACCAGACCATGTACAAATAACGAGCAGGCGACAAAGGAAGGGTAGAGCAGTAATGGCTAAGGCATTGGATGGAGTCCGGATCCTCGATTTCACGCATGTCCAGTCGGGTCCGACCTGCACTCAGCTATTGGCCTGGTTCGGCGCCGATGTTATCAAGGTCGAGCGGGCCGGCGCGGGCGATGTGACCCGCGAGCAGCTGCGCGACATTGCCGATGTCGACAGTCTTTATTTCACCATGCTCAATCACAATAAGCGCTCGATCACGCTCGACACCAAGAGCGAGCCGGGCAAGCGCATCCTCGAGAAGCTGGTCAAGAGCTGCGATGTGCTGGTTGAGAACTTTGCCCCGGGCGCGCTCGATCGCATGGGCTTTACCTGGGAGAAAATACAGCAGCTCAATCCGCGCATGATCGTGGCCTCCGTCAAGGGTTTCGGTCCAGGCCCTTACGAGGACTGCAAGGTCTACGAAAACGTGGCGCAGTGCGCCGGCGGATCTGCTTCGACCACGGGCTTTGACGATGGCCCGCCGCTGGTGACCGGAGCGCAGATCGGCGACAGCGGCACTGGACTGCACCTGGCGCTGGGAATTGTCGCGGCGCTTTATCAGCGAAACTCCAGCGGCCGCGGACAGAAGGTTCTGGCGGCCATGCAGGATGGAGTGCTGAATCTTTGTCGCGTGAAGCTGCGCGACCAGCAGCGGCTGGCGCGCACCGGTGTCATGAAGGAATACCCGCAGTACCCCCACGGAAAATTCGGCAGCGCTGTACCGCGCGCGGCCAACGCTTCCGGCGGCGGTCAGCCGGGTTCGATCGTCAAGTGCAAGGGATGGGAGAGCGATCCCAACGCCTATCTGTATTTCATCACTCAGGCACCGGTGTGGAAGGAGATCTGCACAGTGATCGGCAAGGAAGACTGGATTACCCATCCCGACTACGCAACGCCGGCTGCGCGCCTGCCGCGCTTGAAGGAGGTGTTCGCGGCGGTCGAGGCATGGACGGTCACCAAGACCAAGTTCGAGGCGATGGATCTGCTCAATGAGCACGACATCCCGTGCGGCCCCATTCTGTCAATGGAGGAACTCGCCGCCGAGCCCTCGCTGCGCGCGAGCGGAACCATCGTCGAGGTCGATCATCCCAAGCGCGGCAAATATCTCACGGTGGGCAACCCCATCAAGATGAGCGACAGCCCCACCGAGGTATTACGTGCGCCGCTGTTGGGGGAGCATACCGACGAGGTGCTCGGCGAACTGGGCTTCGGCCCGGCGGAAATCGTCGCGTTCCGGGCCCAGAAGGCGATCTGAGTATGGCCGCCATGCCTGGAACAGACGCGATGAGCTATGACAAGAGCGCCGCGCGCAGAATTCTCGATCAGGCCAAGGCGGCCAAGCGCAAGGCTTTGACCGCCCCTGAGGCGCGCGGCATCTGCGAGGCTTACGGCATCACCTTGCCGGCCGAAGGGGTGGCGACCAGCGCCGAGGGCGCGGCCACGCTCGCGAGTCGCATCGGCTACCCGGTGGTCATGAAGATCGTTTCCCCCGATATTCTGCACAAGACCGAGGCCGGCGGCGTTCTGGTGGGCGTCAAGTCGGCGCAAGAGGTGGCGCAGGGTTTCGCGACCATCATCAACAATGCACGTAAGCACGATCCCAAGGCAGAGATCCTCGGCGTGCAAATCCAACAGATGGTGCCGGGCGGCCAGGAGGTCATCATCGGTGCTGTCACGGATCCGGCGTTCGGCAAACTGGTGGCCTTCGGACTGGGCGGCATTCTGGTGGAAGTGTTGAAGGACATCACCTTTCGCCTAGCTCCGGTTTCCAACCAGGACGCGCTGTCCATGCTCGATGGCATCGCCGCGGCCGAGATCCTGCGTGGCGTGCGCGGCGCCGCTGCGGTGGATCGCACGGCACTGGCATCGATGATCGAACGTGTTGGGGCGTTGATATCGGACTTTCCCGAGATCTCGGAGCTGGATCTGAATCCCGTGTTCGCCGATGAACGCGGCGCGACCGCAGCGGATGTGCGCATTGTGCTCGACTTCACGGCGCCAGCTGTGCGCCCTCGGCCAAGCCACGACCTGATCGTGCAGCAGATGAATCGAATCATGAAGCCCGATGCGGTGGCGGTCATCGGTGCCTCAGCCGAAGCCGGCAAGATTGGCAATTCGGTCATGAAGAATCTGATCAACGGCGGCTACCAGGGTGAGATCTATCCGATCCATCCCAGTGCCACTGAGATCATGGGCAGGAAGGCGTACAAAAGCGTCAAGGACGTCCCCGGCAACATCGACGTTGCGGTGTTCGCGATACCGGCCAAGATCGTCGCCCAGGCGCTGATCGAAGTAGGCGAGAAGAAAATCGCCGGCGCAGTATTGATCCCGTCCGGATTTGCCGAAACCGGTAACGTTGACGGACAGAATGAGCTGGTTGAGATCGGGCGCAAATACGGGGTCAGGCTCATGGGCCCAAACATCTACGGCTTCTACTACACGCCCAAGAATCTCTGTGCCACGTTCTGCACGGCCTACGACGTCAAGGGCAAGGCCGCATTGTCCTCGCAGTCCGGCGGCATCGGCATGGCCATCATCGGTTTTTCGCGCTCGGCCAAGATGGGTGTTTCGGCCATTGTCGGTCTTGGAAACAAGTGCGATATCGACGAGGACGATCTGCTGACCTTCTTTGAGCAGGATGACAATACTCAGATCATTGCCCAGCACTGCGAGGATCTGAAGGACGGCCGCGCCTTCGCCGAAGTGGCCAAGCGCGTGTCCAGGAAGAAACCCATAGTGGTACTCAAGGCCGGCCGCACCAGCATGGGCGCGCGCGCCGCGAGCTCGCATACGGGCGCGCTGGCCGGCAACGACAAGATCTATGAGGATGTGTTCAAGCAGTCGGGCGTGATTCGCGCGCGTTCGCTGCGCGACCTGCTCGAATTCGCACGCGGCATCCCGGTGCTGCCCACACCGAAGGGCAATAACGTCATCATCATCACCGGTGCCGGCGGCTCCGGCGTGCTGCTGTCGGATGCCTGCGTCGACAACGGCCTGTCGCTGATGGCGATGCCGCCGGACCTGGATGCAGCTTTTCGAAAATTCATCCCGCCGTTTGGCGCGGCTGGCAATCCGGTCGATATTACCGGCGGTGAACCGCCAAGGACTTATCAGAATACGGTTCGGCTCGGACTCGAGGACCCGCGCATTCACGCGCTGATACTGGGCTACTGGCACACCATCGTCACGCCGCCGATGGTTTTTGCCCGACTCATGGTCGAGGTGGTGCAGGAGATGCGCGCCAAAGGAATCGAAAAGCCGGTAGTGGCTTCGCTCGCCGGCGACATCGAAGTGGAGGAGGCGGCGGAATATCTCTACCAGCACGGTATTCCGGCGTACGCGTATTCGACTGAGATTCCAGTGGCTGTGCTGGGCGCCAAATACAAGTGGGCGCGTGGCGCCGGGCTTATTCCGATGGCTTGAGAGAGTTGCTGCAGAGGTTTCGAACAGGAGTCGGATTGCGCCATTAAAGGATAGGGGGCTGCATGTCTATAGTCGTTAGCGCCCAGACGTCTGGCTGCGATGCTCGTATGCGTGCTCGTCATCTTCTTCTGTCGCGATCGAAGTGGCGCACTGCGTATAGACATCTGTGGCACCACAGGCTTAAGCTAAATGCGATTCGATCTAAGCGAATGTGCAATTGCCAACACGGGCGTTCATCGCAAAAATCGCATCAGGCCGTGTATTTGGGCCGTAACTACAACAAGCTCAGCTGTTTGGTCGATGGGGGAGGTCTTTTGAAAGTCGAATATCAGTCGTGGCGCACTGAACTCGCTTCGCTCGGGCGATGCGACCGACTGCTCCGCGCACGTGCGCTCGCGCTGAATTCATTGAGTGTTCTGGTGCGACGAACGCGACGATGAGGTCTCTTCGCATCGTGGCGATCGAGTTTCCGACGTGGTGTTCCGATGGGCGCCGTAGCGTACGCGCCTCGACTCGTCGGAAAAAATCTCTAAGTAAGAATAGAGGGATAAACATGTACTCGCCAAAATTGTGGTGTGTGCTCCTGAGCCTGTCTTTCATCGCGCCTGCTCCCCTGGTATTTGCTCAAAGCGCCAGCCCGGCCGGCGCGAGCTCTGCGACAGGTCAGGCTGCATCCGAGGATGACGTGCGGGAACTGCGCCGCGAGGTAGCGGAACTGAAGGCGCAGCTGCAGCAACTGCTGCAGGCCCAGGGCGGCGGCGCGAACGCGCCCGGCAACGCCGGGGCGCCAGCCGCCGCAGCACCACAGCAGGCCGGCGCAACGGCCGCAGCCTCGCACGCGGACGTCGACGCCCTGCAAAATGAGATCACCGCCCTGCAGAAAAAGGCCAGCGAAGTTCCCCCGGCCACGGCCGGTTGGAACGGCGAGCACTTTTTTCTGAGGAGCACCGATGGCAACTTCACGTTGATGCCAGTCGGGTATTTGGATGGGCAATACGCTGTCTACGACAATAGCTACGGCGCACCTCCGGATTCCTTTGCCATCACTCGTGCGCGCTTCGGCTTTCAGGGCAACTACGGCAAGCAACTCGACTATGTATTCATGGTCGAGACGATCTCGAGCCCTACCATCCGCGACGCTTATATGGATTTCAAGCCGTGGACTGCCTTCAACATCATGGCTGGCGAGGCCAAGGTTCCTTTTTCGATGGAAGTTGGAACCGCGGACACGGCCGTGGATTTTTATAACCGCTCCATCATCTCCGTCCTGTACCCAGATGCCGGCGGAGCATTCCGCGCTCCAGGCATCGATTTTCACGGTCAATTGGCCGACAAGACCATCGAGTACTGGGCTGGCCTCTTCAATGGACAGGGGCTGCTCGCCAGCGGAACTACCAATGAGCCCGAAGTGGTCGGCAGAGTCCGTTTCTCACCTTTCAAAAATACCGATATCAATTGGGTGAAGGATCTGGCCTTCGGTGGCTCCTTCGAGCACAGTCGATCCAAGGGTCTGGCCGGAGAACTGAGCTACAGCGGCCTCATGAACGACAGCACCTACACTTTCTTTCCGCAGTTCCGGATCAATGGCAACGTCAATCGATATAACGCTTTCTTCTCTTGGTTGGACGGGCCATTGGGTATTCGCGCGGAATACGCTCATTCCTCGGAGGATCGATCCGACATAGGCTCGATAGCTACCGGCGGCATCGGCTTTCAATCCCAACCCGCCGTGACGGGCGAGGGCTATTACGTTTCGGCTATCTACTTCCTTACCGGAGAAACCGATCCGCTGAATGCACTGCCGCGAGTGCGGCATCCGGTCATCGGCCCTGGGTCTCCCGGAGAATCCGGGGCCCCGGGTTGGGGCGCTTGGGCGGTCAAATTCCGCTACTCCAGGCTGCTGGGGGATGCACCCGGCTCGACTTGCAATGCCACAACGATGCCCGCCTGCCCGATCACGCCGGTAGTCGCCCCGGGTTTCGCCGACTCCACTGATCAGTTCACTTTCGGTGTGAACTGGTATTTGAATTATTGGGTTCTCGTCAAATCGGAAGTCAGCCTGGATCGGCTCAAGGATCCGAGCGTACAGGGCATTCTGCCGCATAATTTCTATGTATTTCTCGAGACCTTTCAGTTTCGGTTTTGATCGGTCTATGCGTACCTTGGTTGAGTCCTTGCTGGTT
>Ga0302326_10017043_pt1 | contig 15175 bp, 14 predicted proteins | sample Palsa_T0_3_FD_202264 | JGI IMG/M metagenome (GOLD analysis project Ga0302326, IMG submission 202264) | Peat permafrost microbial communities from Stordalen Mire near Abisko, Sweden - Palsa_T0_3 | ecosystem: Environmental > Terrestrial > Soil > Palsa > Peat permafrost | place: Sweden: Abisko...
CAACTACGGTCGCGACATCAAGCTGGCCGCATCCAATTCCCTCATCCTCGAAAACGAAGACTTCGATACCGGCCGCCTCACCAAAGCCGGCGAATATCGCCTCACCGACGAAACCTACGCCCAGCTCCTCGATAAACTAGCCCACGATCGTTTTGCTCAGGTAACGCCTGAGCTCCGCGCCAATCTCCTCGACTACTACAGCGCGCCGCAGCCCTCGCCCTTCGCCACAAAATCTCCAAAGAAATGGGCCCAGGCCATGAAAAACCTGGCTCTGCTCAAAGCCTCACAACCCACCACTCCCGCAACCGCGCCAGCCGAATGACTATCTGCCAACGTCCAACCTGCATGACCTGGATGATCAGTCGCCTCAGTCTCAAGCCAGGCCGCATTCGGCGCTGCATTGTCGCTTGCTGCGTCTTCACGCTCGCCGTGACATTCGCCGTCGCCCAGCAGCCCGAGACCCCCACAAAATCCGATACCGAAATCATCCAGGGCATCGACGCTGCCGTACAGAAGCGCCTCGACGCCATCGCCCGCTACACCGTCCAGGAGCAGTACAACATCTACCGCAACGGCGAGACCAATCCCTCCGCGCAGGAGACCATCCAGACTACCTACGTCCGCTCCGTCGGCAAGGACTACCATCCTGTCGCCCAGTCTGGCTCATCTCTACTGCGCAGTACAGTCCTCGATAGAGTCCTCGCCGGCGAAAAAGAGATCAACCTCCCTGCCAACCGCGAAGCCGCCCTGATCACCTCGCGCAATTACGAATTCATCCCTCAGCGCGGCATCGTCCAGCGCAGCGGCAAAACCTGCATCCTCGTCGATCTCCACCCCAACCGCAAAAGCACCCATCTCTTTGCCGGCAAGCTCTGGATCGACGCTACCGACTACTCCATCGTCCATATCGAGGGAACACCTTCCGCCAGTCCATCCTTCTTCGCCGGCAAAACCACCGTCTCCCGCGACTACGCCAAGGTCAACGGCTACGCCATGGCCACCCACGCAGAGGCCCGCTCCCACAGCAGTCTCCTAGGCGACACTCTCCTCACCATCGACTACACCAGCTACAACATCGACACCAGCAATACTACGAAATGAAATTGTCATCCTGAGCGAAGCGACCAAAGGGAGCGCAGTCGAAGGACCTGCGGTCGTCTTTGCGTTTCACCTCACCAGGCAATCTGCGTTTCGCCCTTTGATCACATTCCCTTAACTTGCTCACTCCACCCGCCACCCGCTATCGTGTGAGTCACAGGAAAGCCGCGGTCCAGAACCCCGGCCCAACCGCCTAATCCCATCCAGTAAGGACAGTCCATGGCTTTCCCCACAGCAGTCAATCAAGACCTCGAATCCACCCTCCGCGAAGACCGCGTCTTTCCCCCGCCCCCCGAGTTCGCCGCCAAAGCCCACATCCAGTCCCTCGAGGCCTACGAAGCCCTCTACGCCCGCTCCATCGCCGACCCGGAAGCCTTCTGGGCCGAGGCCGCATCCGAGCTGCACTGGTTTGAAAAATGGTCCAAAGTCCTCGACTGGAACCTGCCCAACGCCAAGTGGTTCGTCGGCGGCAAAACCAATCTCAGCTACAACTGCGTAGACCGCCACGCCCTCGGCGGCCTGGCCGATAAAACCGCGCTCATCTGGGAAGGCGAACCCGTCCATCCCCAGCCCCACACCGGCGAAACCCGCCAGTTCCAGGGCGAAGTCCGCAAGCTCACCTACGCCGAACTCCACATCGAAGTCCAGAAATTCGCCAATGCCCTCAAGTCCCTCGGCATCCAGAAAGGCGACCGCGTAGCCGTCTACATGGGCATGACGCCCGAGCTGGCCATCGCCCTGTTAGCCTGCGCCCGCATCGGCGCCGTCCACTCCGTCATCTTCGGCGGATTCGCCGCCCACGCCATCGCCGACCGCGTCAACGACAGCCAATGCGTAGCCATCCTCACCCAAGACAGCAGCTACCGCCGCGGCACGCAGATCCAGCTCAAGAAGACCGTCGACGAAGCCCTCGCCTCGACGCCATCCGTCCAGCACGTAGTCGTCCTCAAGCGTAGCGGCTGCACGGTAGACATGAAAGAAGGCCGCGACCACTGGTGGCACGACCTCATCGCCGACGCCAGCCCCGCCTGCCCCGCCGAGCCTCTCGACTCCGAACACCCGCTCTACATCCTCTACACCAGCGGCACCACCGGCAAACCCAAAGGCCTCGTTCACACCACCGGCGGATACGCAGTCGGCACCTATCTCACCACCAAATACGTTTTCGACCTCGGCAATCCCAACCACCCCGACGACGTCTACTGGTGTACCGCCGATATCGGCTGGGTCACCGGCCACAGCTACGTCGTTTACGGCCCGCTCCAATGCGGCGCAACCGTCCTCATGTACGAGGGCGCGCCCAACTTTCCCGACTTCTCCCGCTTCTGGCAGATCGCCGAACACCACAAAGTCTCCATCTTCTACACCGCCCCCACCGCCATCCGCGCCTTCATCAAGTGGGGCAATGAACACGTCGAAAAGCACGACCTCAGCTCCCTCCGCCTCCTCGGCACCGTCGGCGAGCCAATCAATCCCGAGGCATGGATGTGGTATCGCGAAAAGATCGGCCACAACCGCTGCCCCATCGTCGACACCTGGTGGCAAACCGAAACCGGAGCCATCATGATCGCGCCCATCCCCGGCGCAGTCCCCACCAAGCCCGGCTCCGCCACGCGCCCGTTTTTCGGAATCCAACCCGAAGTCGTTAACAAGGAAGGCAAGCCCGTGCCCAAAGGCTCAGGAGGCCTCTTAGTCATTCGCAAGCCCTGGCCCAGCATGGCCCGCACCATCTACGGCGACCCCGAGCGCTACCAGAAAACCTACTGGTCCGACGTACCCGGCTGCTACTTCACCGGCGACGGAGCCCGCCAGGATGCCGACGGCTACTTCTGGCTCATGGGCCGCGTCGACGACGTCCTAAACGTCAGCGGACACCGCCTCGGGACGATGGAAGTGGAATCTGCCCTGGTAGCCCACCCCGCCGTAGCCGAAGCCGCCGTAGTAGGCCGCCCCGACGATCTCAAAGGTCAAGCCATCGTAGCCTTCGTAAGCCTCGAATCCACCCATAACTCCACCACCCCCGAAGCCCTAGCCGCCCTCAAAGAAGAATTGAAGAAGTGGGTAGCCAAAGAAATCGGCAGCCTGGCCCGCCCCGAAGATATCCGCTTCACCGACGCCCTGCCCAAGACAAGAAGCGGCAAAATCATGCGTCGCCTCCTAAGAGAGTTAGCCACCCACGGCGAAATCAAAGGCGACACCACCACCCTCGAAGACTTCCAGGTAATAGCCAAACTCCGCGAATCCGACGAAGCCTAGCCCGCCCATCCCAGACCACAAATGCGGGTGCCCCAGGTCTCGCGTCTGAGACCTGGGAACCACGAACTCCGTCCCACTTCGGGACGCCCATCCCCCCAACCCTCGGGTGCCCCAGGTCTCGCGTCTGAGACCTGGGAACCACAAATTCCCACCCCACTTCGGGACGCCCATCCCACCCCAACCCTCGGGTGCCCCAGGTCTCGATTCTGAGACCTGGGTTCAGCCAATCCCGGCGGGTGGCCCAGGTCTTAGGAAGCTAATCCACCACAGTCCTCGGGTGCCCCAGGTCTCGCTTCTGAGACCTGGGAACCACAAATTCCCACCCCACTTCGGGACGCCCATCCCACCACAACCCTCGGGTGCCCCAGGTCTCGCTTCTGAGACCTGGGAACCACAGAAGTCGGCGCCAGAAGAGCGTATTCTCCTAGACATGCCTCAAGGACTGGTCCGCTACCATCAAACCGGTAACTTCCACTTCCTCACCTTCAGTTGTTATCACCGTCTCCCATATCTAACTACGCCAGCCGCACGCGAAGCCTTCGAAGAGTCTCTGGAACGGATGCGCATACGCTACAGGTTTGTCGTAGCGGGCTACGTCGTCATGCCCGAACACGTCCACCTGCTTCTCAGCGAGCCCCAAATCGGAACTCTCTCGATTGCCATTCAGGCATTAAAGCTTTCAGTAACCAAACAGCGCTCCGAGCGCCCATTCTGGCAAGCTCGTTACTACGACTTCACCGTCCGTTCCAGCGAGAAAACAGCAGAGAAACTCCGCTACATCCACCGGAACCCAGTAGCACGCGGCTTGGTGAGCAAACCGGAAGAATGGCCGTGGTCCAGTTTTCGGCACTATCGCACCGGCGAGCATGGACGGGTCGAGATCGAATCGGTTTGGACCGCAGCCGCGAGAAGCTATGAGCTGCCCGAAGGTTTTGAGATAAAGAGAATGCAGGGCTAAGATTGGTGGTTCCCAGGTCTCAGAATCGAGACCTGGGAACCACGAACTCCGTCCCACTTCGGGACGCCCATCCCACCACAAAACGCGGGTGCCCCAGGTCTCGATTCTGAGACCTGGGTTCAGCCAATCCCGCTTGCCAGCATCGCCAAATATGGCGATAATAGAGATATCACCCACCTGCGGCGTGCCGCAGGCCCAAAGGCCGTCAGTGAGCAATCACGGCGGCTTTTGCTTTTTACGTCCAACGTTTATGCTTGATCGAATCCAAGATGCGAACCAACGTATATAGACGGCTTCAACCTTTACTATCGGCTGCTGAAAGATAACCCGTCACTCAAATGGCTCGATCTGAGAGCCCTTTCCGCCCAATTGCTTCAGCCGCAAAATCAGATACAGACAGTCCGTTATTACACCGCCAGAATCTCAGGCCGGGTTGATCCAACCGCTCCAGCGCGTCAGCAAGTTTATCTCGACGCTCTGCAAACAGTTCCGGAAATCACCATTCACTTGGGCAACTTCCTCATCACCAAGCCTTGGGCCGGTCTCGTTCATCTGCCCCAGATGAAAGGGGGGAACTGTACCCACGTTCATTCCGCCTTTCCCGGCCGTCGCAAAAGTCTGGAAAACGGAAGAGAAGGGCAGCGATGTCAATCTCGGCAGTCACTTGATTCGAGATGCGTTTCAAGGGAATTACGATGTCGCGGCAGTGCTTTCAAATGATACGGACCTCGTTGAACCCATCCGTATTGTGACTCAGGAGTTGGGATTGCCAGTTGGCCTGTTGTGTCCGGTCCCTGCGCCTGCAGCAGGTCTCGCCCAAGTAGCAAGCTTTGTTCGCCACATTCGTGTTCAACATCTGCTGGCGTCACAATTTGCAGATACCATTCCTGGAACAACCATAATTCGTCCAGCTTCCTGGACATGAGGCTCCGCGACTACCTCCCTAATTCAGCAACGCCGGATGCCCCACGCTTCGCGCTTTTGCGAAGGTGGGAAACCGCAAAAGCCAACCAAATTCGTGCGCAGCACGAACCCGCCAGCTCAGACAGGCCATCGCCGCCCCGACGGTCTCGCCCAAACCTGTCCGAGCCGGAAACTGCACTTCTAACGTAAAAAATCGCGCCGTTAACGTTAGTTGTCGCAGCTTGAACGTTGCTCGTGCGCATCGGTAACAGTAAATGTCTGCACAAAATTGAAATTTGTGCACCTGCCGCCGCAACAAGCGCCCAGCCCCGAATTTCCGCATCCTACTTCTGGACACGAAATCTGAACACCAAAACGGAGACCTTCATGACTGGCAGACAGGGACAGTTCCTCGCATCCACCATCGCCTTTGGAGCTCTGGGCGCAGGTTTGGTCTACTTAGGCCGCCGCGCCAACCCTGGAATCCTCGCCGGCATCGTCACCACCGCCGGCTACGGTCTCGTCACCAAAGCCGTCAGCGCTGCCGTCTTTGCGGCTCTCGATCCCTCAGAAAATTAAGGGGTTAAGCAGTACTTGGCTCAACTTTCCATTTCCATTCTGGCGGAACCGTTATCCTGCTAGTCATGCCACTTTGCGTCGCGTGGCTAAACTCTTGATGGTGAGTTGAATCGATGAGGCAGGCACTGGTCTGGTTTGAACGCAGGTTTGATTTTTCGTTTCCGGTGGAGTTGTATCCGAATGTGTGTGCGCGTCTACGCGGCACACCGGCACGACTGGAGGAAGTAGTTAGCGGAAGCTCTCACGCGACTCTGATCCATAAGATAGACGGAAAGTGGTCTGCGCAGGAACATGCCGGACACTTGCTTGACCTTGAAGGGCTTTGGCTGGCGCGGGTGGGCGATTATGGGTCGGGCAGCGCCGAACTTACTCCGACAGATTTGCAGAACCGAAAGACCGACGAGGCGAACCATAACGCTCGCCCTTTGGAAGAGATTCTGACTGATTTCCGCGCGGCGCGAGGGCTGTTGCTGAAGCGTATCGAAGAGATCGCAGAATTGGATCCATCGCTGTTTGCGAGGACGATTCCGCACCCGCGTTTGAAGACGCCGATGCGGCTCGTGGACCATTTGTATTTTGTCGCCGAGCACGACGACCATCATCTGGCGCGCATCTGGGAACTGCTAGCTGGCCGTCTTGCCTAGCACGTACTCGTCGTAGTTGGGCAATGGCTTGATGAGCGGAGCGAGCAGGGCTGCGGCCTGGGCAGTGGTCAGCACGTCGGCCGGGTCGAGCTTGGTGATCTGCGCGTTTTGAGGAAGCGGCTCCAGGACGTCTTCTCGTAGAAGCCGGCCACGGTCGTCGTAGGGCCAGATCGACTCTTCGAAGTTGCTGTAGAGATACATCTGATCGGGCTTGGCTTCCAGGCCCTTGGCGGCGAGCAGCTTGAGCAGGAGTTCGCTGGAGAGTCCTTTGGGAAGCAGGCCGAGCACCTTGGAAGATAGGATGGAACCGCCCCAGACCTGCTGGTGAGCCTGGACGGTGAGCGCAATGTAGCCATCGGCTACGGCTGCCTGCACGTTTTCGCCATAAAAGACTGTTTGGTTGGTGTCGGCCCAGAATTTGTACAGACTGCGCACGTTCTCTTTGCCGGTGATGGTGGTGTTGAAGCCCAGCGCATGGAGGTTATAGACGGGATTCTCGACCATCATGTCGTCGCTGAGCACGTCGTCATACTGCCCGGACATTTCGAGATAGAGATGGCGAAGGAACGCCAGAAGGAGATAGCGCTGGCGCGGGCTGGAGGTGACGGTGACAAGCTGCTCGACCGGCTGGAGGGACTTGGTGATGTCGTAATTGAGCATGCGTTCTCTTTCCTTGTCTTGCGGTTCAGTCTTACGGTTCTTCGTTGGGCGGAATCAATGCTGCCGCCGGGCCAGGGCCAGTGTAAGTGCGCATCATGCCCCAGGCGGTTAGCGCGACTCCCACATTCATACCAACCACGACGATGTATTCCCACATGTGCGCCACATGAACCGGCAAATCGGGGTCAGGAGGCGCGGCGAAGATGACTTTGCGGTGATAGATGGCGATGGCGGTGAGGATGTAGATGGTGGTGATCACGACCCAGTTCAGGATGGGAGCCCAGGGGCGCGCGGCTTTCTTTTCCGGCGTGTTGTAGAGGGTCTGGATGAGGCGGCGCGGACCTACGTCGAGATAGCGGTAAGCGACCAGCCAGTAAAGCAGGCCGTAGTAGTAGAACCAGTTGATGGCCAGGGACGCGACCAGCACATGCAGCGAAATCTCGAAGTAGTTTCGGAAGCGGACCCAGTATCCGATGAGCGCCCCGAAGGACTGCGGGTTGCGATTGAAGTAAGAGGCGAGAGAAAACGAGGAAGAGAGCAGCGCGATGCGTCCGCCCCAGTACCACAGGCGGCTCTTGTAGTGGAGAGAGACCGGGCCGCAAACCCAGAGATCGAGCGAGACGACGATCAGGTGGAAGGTGAAGATCTTAATGGCCTGGCGGTTGCCGAAGAGGGGATTGAGCAGCTCCTGAGGCTTGAAAAACCCCTGGTACACTTGGCGCACACCTACCCACATGCCCCAAAGGAGCAGGATGGAGTACAGGATCGTGATTACGATCGAGTCCGGAGTAACCGGCGATAGATTCATGGGGTCCATTGATAGTAGATATGGGTGGGGAAGTCAAAGGTATTTTTCAAATTCTGTCGATTGCGGCACGCGGCGCGCAGAGAAGGGGGATGTCCTCTCCCGGCGCGTGCCGCTCAGAGCCTCTTACTGGCCTACGCTGCCGTTCGGATGCAACACGCCGCCTTGAAAGAAGCGGTGCTCGACCATGCTCTGGGCCAGGAGAAAGATAAGCCCTATCAAAACAACGATGAAGAGGAACTTCAGGAGCCCGCCTAAACGCACTCGTTTCTCATCGGGGTCCATCGTATTCCATGGCGTTCTCATATCAACCGCCTTTCCGGGCTTCGGCTTGCAGGCTGCCGTTTCAGTCCGTGCTGCCACCTTCTATTGCGCCGCGGGGATCGAAGAGTAGAGTCGCGATCCCCAGCGCCTCAGCGCGGGAATTTATCTATCGTTCTGTGCCCGCTTGGAGAATGCCATCCAGATGTAACACATGCAGTCCTGTTTCGCACAGTCAGAAAATCTGGGAAGTATGCACTTGCGAAAAAAGGCCGCGGTCTACGCAACTTGAGGTATATTGGCTCGAATCCCCAAAAGGCGAAATGAAGACTCGGAAGAGGATTCAACGAGAAGGAGACGATCTTGGCTAGCTTTTGTACGAAATGTGGAGCGGCAATATCCACCGAGACTCAATTCTGCACGGCTTGCGGTGCGCCGACCGCTGCCGCACCGTCCAATCCTGCCGCATATCCTCCTGCTTACCCCCCGGCTTACCCACCAGCGGCTTATCCTCCACCGGCGGTTGCGCTGCCAAGCTCTGGGTCGAGCGCGATCAAGATCATCCTGATCGTGGTGGGCGTGTTTGTAGGCCTGGGCATTCTGGGAGTCGTGATCTTCTCCTTCACGGTGTGGCGCGTAGCCCGTGGCGTTCATGTGGATGGGGCCAACGGGCAGGTCACGGTGAATACGCCGGGCGGCACCATTACCGCCAACCAGGCGCAGACGTTCACCGCCGACGAATTGGGCACGGACATCTATCCTGGCGCGTCGAGCGGTCATGGAAGCATGAAGATGAATCTGTCTACCGGTTCGATGGTGACCGGCGTCTTCGTCACTCCGGACTCGAAGGACCAGGTGGTGGCGTTTTACAGGAGCAAGTTCGGGAGCGGAGCCTCGGTGTACGACACGGCGAACGGCGCTTTGCTTACGTTGAACAAAGGGCAGCAGGAATCGGTCATAGTAACGGTTTCGGGGAATTCGTCGCAGGATGGCGGGAAGACGCGCATCTCGATCGTGCATACGAAGAGCACCAAGTCTTCCTGAGGCCGTAAAGTTGACCTCTTAGAACCTGTCCAGAAACTCGGGATTGGAGCCAAAACTCAGCAGCGAGAATCGTAGCCGGACAAAGTGGAAAGCTATAAAAGGCTATAGGTACAAAGTATCCCACCTTAGCCGCAAGAACAAAGACGTGGCGAAGGTGGGGCACCCACTTTTATGCTCCGGGAAGAGTTTTTGGACAGATTCTTAGAAGGCTGGACTACTTCGCTTAGGGCGCAGTCCAGCTTCAGTCGACCATCAGCTCGCCGGGAACGATGGGGCGTGTGCGCGGCAGCTTGCCCTGATAGGTCGCGATGCCCATCAAGAGCAGGACGGCGGCATAGACGGCCAGTTTCTCGATGCTGGCGGTTTGCGTTTTGGGCAGGGACTTCCAGAGGACCAGCAGTACCGTCTGCGCTGCTGTGACTGCCCATACTGTGCCATAAAAATAGCGGCGCTCGGTGCCTTCGCCTTTGGTGGAGCGGCCTACGCGGGGTAGCAGTCCGGCCGCGCCCAGCAGCAGGATTACGGCGCACACGGGCAGGTAGGCATAGCGGTAGATCTGGCTCATGTACCAGCCGCCGGTGGCGGCGGCAATGACCAGTCCGACGAGGTTCATCAGCGCAAAGTTGACCGCGGCGTTCCAGGCGAAGGTGTAGCAGACGCGGCGGTAGAGGGGATTGTGCTTGTCCTCGTCGAAGCGCAGGATGTAGGGGCGGAGCTCGACGCCGGGCAACTGGGCGCGCAGGCCGGCGATGCCGGTGCCCAGCAGCACCAACGCCAGCCACGCGGCGTTCCCCAATCCGAAGCCGTGCGCGAAGAGGGAAAACGTCAGAGGTCCGGGAGCCAGGAAAAAGACGGTTATCCAAAGAGGCCAGTGGGCTAGCCGATAGAGGTTCGTGTTCCGTTCGCGGATTTTCCGCTCATGAGCATATTCCAACTTCCCGCTATATCGCATACAGCCGGAGTCTCGCAGAGCCGCCGCCAGCGCGTCAATTCGCTGGAGGCATGCCCGCGAGGGTGAAGAATCCGGAAGATGGATTGGGTGTCGGCTTGCCGGGGTAAACGCGCAAGCGTAAGTTCGAATTCGCAACTAAAAGGTCAGAAGATGACCACAAAGTACCATGGTCGCCATCCGTTAGTCACCGATATGGTACTTAGACAAGCAGGCTGTGAGGGGCGCTATGGGGATTACCGCGCTGTGCGAATCTCAACGGGAAAATGATTTCAAATCAGGCCAGGGTGACGAGCGGGTCGCGCTTTCCGAGATTGTGTCCGCGCTTTCTTTTGCTCTCGATCTGACCGAGGACGCGGTTCCGGGCCATGCGGTTCGTAGCTGCCTATTTGGCATGCGGATTGGGAGCGCGTTGGGGCTCGGAGAAACCCAGCTTGGCGATCTCTACTATGCGCTGCTGTTGAAGGACATTGGCTGCAGCAGCAACGCGGCGCGGATGTGCCAGATTTTAGGCGGGGATGACCGCAAGGCCAAGCGCGAGGTCAAGGCAATCGACTGGACGCGGCCCAGTGTCGCCGGCGTCAAGATGGTTTGGAAGAATGTGTTGCCCGGAGCGGGGCCTTGGCGCAAAGCGCGGCGCGTGGCTTGGCTGGGCCTGACGCAGCATCGCCACAATGCCGAGATGATTGGGCTGCGCTGCGAGCGCGGCGCGGATATCGTGCGCAAGATCGGTTTGAGCGAGGCATGCGCCGACGCCATCCATTCGCTGGACGAACACTGGAACGGCAGCGGATATCCTCAACGCTCGCGAGGCGACGCGATACCGGTTCTGGCGCGGATTTTGAATATTGCCCAACACCTGGATGTCTTTGCCTCAGAGCAGGGAAGGGCGCGGGCGATTGCGACACTCATGGAACGAAGCGGCTCGTGGTTCGATCCGGAGCTGGTGCGGATTGCAGTTTCGCTGGATCGCGATGGGTCGTTGTGGACCGGATGCGGAACAGCGGACGAGCGCGACCTGGCTATGGCTCTGGAGCCCGGCGCCGCGCGGATGATCGCCGCCGACCAGGTGGATCGCGTGTGCGAGGCCTTTGCCGATGTGGTGGATGCGAAGTCCTCCAGCACCTACCGGCACTCCGTGGGTGTGACCGATATCGCGGAGGGGCTCAGCCGGCAAATGGGATTATCCCAGCCGAGGCGGCGGCTTGTTTATCGCGCGGCGCTGCTGCATGACCTGGGTAAACTGCGCGTGCCCAACAGCATTCTGGACAAGCCGGGGAAGCTGGACGACGCCGAGTGGCTGGTGATGCGTGAGCATCCCCTGCTGTCGCAGCAGATTCTGGAGCGAATTTCGTCGTTTGCGTCCATTGCCCGGATCGCCGGCCGGCATCATGAAAAGCTGGATGGCACGGGCTACCCGCACCGGCTCAAAGCGGAGGATCTGTCGATCGAGGATCGTATCGTAGGGATTGCGGATTTCTACGGCGCGCTTTCGGAAGACCGCCCGTATCGCAAGGCGATGCCGGCGGAGCAGATTTTTGCCATTCTCAGGGAAGAAGTGCCGCAGAAGTTCGATCCGGATTGCTTTGAGGCGCTGGTCGCATTGGTGGGGCTGAATCAATCGTGCGCGGCGATGATCTTTGCGCCGGAAGCGCCCGATCCGCTGGTGTTTTCGCAAGTTTGCGCTCTCTGAGCGGGTGGCGACGGCTCTGAGCGGGGCACGCTATAACTTTTTGCGGAGAAATTCGAAGCCCAGATAGCCAATCAGCGCGGACAGAATCGCGATCAGAAAATTTGTGGTTGTGAAGATATCCGCCAACGCTACGGCAAGTGTCTTACCGCGCCCATTGGTGACGGTAAACTCCCCCATTAACAGATTGGAATAGAAGAGAAATACGACGAATGCGATCTCAATGATGGCGCGCCAGATCGACGTACGCAGTCGAGAGTTATTTCCGGCGTCGGACATGCACGGATGATAGCAAGATTAGAGCAGAAGCAGAATTACCGTAATGTAGCGACCAGCGTGCAGGGCGGATTTTTCTTGAGGAAAAATCCGCTCGACCTCCGAGGCCTCACCTTATACCAATTCTGCTTCTGCTGTAGCCACGGGCGTTCATCGTGACGGGCATCGCCGGGTGCGATGAGGGTCCTTATGGAAAAGACCCTCTTCGAAGGGTTCCGCGTTACCTCATGCTGTGCGTCGGAACGGCCCGTGCAGGTGCTGGAGATACTACGGCGGTTGAGTCCGCCTTCGCCAGCTCATCGAAGAGCGCGCGATAGTGGATCATTGCGGTGCGCAGCTCTTCCGTGCTCGCTTCGCCTCTTGCAGAGAGGGAAGCAACGGCGTGCGCGGAACGATAGCTTTCGGCCATCCAGGGAAAATCGACGCTGATATCTTCGGCGCCCTGTTCGAAGCCGGTCACAGGATAACCACGCGCCCGCATGAGGGACGTGACCAATTCATCGGCCTCAATGACGGCGCCCCTGGGGTGATCGACGAAGCGGGACTGCACGATGTTCCAGTCGGCTAGGTAACGATCCCGCTGGGCAGCGCCGAGCTCGCGAAGTTTCAATTTGCTCACGCGTGTCTCGCGTTCTGCGAGGACGGCTTCGGCCTTGCGCTCCGAGCCGTGCTCAAGAACGGTCCGATCGTATTCGGGCCCAAACTTGGTGCGAAGGCGGGCGCTGGTGTGGCGCTTGTGAACAACCATAGCGATGACAAGGATAATGGCGACAGCCAAACCTGCCAGCGCTGCGATCACCATGGGATTGGAAAAGTCGATAGAAGACATTGCATTCTCCTCTCAAGAACTTCGGATGCGGCCAGGGCCATGCTTGAGCACGCTTCGGCGAAGCGGCCAAGGCATCGAACTCCATGAGTATCGGACGGGCCGGCTGCAAGTTGCTGGCCCGAATTGAACAGGTCGCTGAAGCGTGAGGGATTCGGATGAGGATAAGTAGAGATATGTGTTCGCTAAAGAACAGTTATGATGGGCAGCTATATGGATGGGAAGTTGCCGGGCCTGTAGCGCATGCAGCGCTGATTCCGGTTCAATTCTCCGGGCTGCTGGGAAGAAGTATGGTGAAGACAGCGCCGTGCGCTCCGGCATCTGCTGTGGAGTCAACCTCGATATGTCCCCGATGACGCTGGACGATCTCCTTAGTGACCCACAACCCAAGTCCGTTGCCGATGTCGATCTTGGTGGTGAAGAAAGGCTCGAAGATACGATTTCTCTGATCTTTCGGGACTCCGGGACCATCGTCTTCAACGGTCAGTTTTGCCCACGTGCCTTCGGAGTTCTCGATCGCGGATAAACTCACGCGAATGGCTCCGCCCGAGGCAACTGCGTCGGCTGCGTTGGAGATGAGATTGGAAACAGCTTGCGTCAACTCTCCGGCGAGCCCGTGAATGGGCGGACATTCGCGGAAGTCGCGTTCTACTGAGATGTTTTTGGTTTTGAGCTTGTTGGAATAGAGCTTGAGCACGTTCTCGATAACAGCCGGCAAATCGACGAAACCGGGCACTCTGGATTCCCGGTAGAATCCCAGCGTTTGACGGGTAATGTGCGAGATGCGCTCCAATTCGTGCTCGGCAAAATCGAGCGGCTCGACTGCAGCGGCGGGAATCCCTTCGGTTCCCTTGACGATGTAGATAAGGTTGACGACTGCTTCGAGGGGATTGTTGATTTCGTGCGCGAAGGTGGCTGCGAGACGCGCGGCGGCGGCCAGTTTTTCAGTCTTGCGCAGGATCTCCTGCGACTCCCGCTCGTGGGAGGCATCGCGAAAGACCAGCACGACGCCGACCAGGTTGCCCCGATCGTCGCGGATCGGCGCGGCGCTGTCCTCGATAGGCCGCAAGGTTCCATCGGCGTGGCGGAGCACGGTGTGGTTGGCGAGGCCCACGACAACGCCCAGTTCCATGACCTTTTTGACCGGATTGTCCACGGGCAGGTGGGTGCGCTCGTTGAAGATGGGGAAGACCTCGTCGATCTTTTTGCCCCTGGCTGCGAGCAGGCTCCAACCAGTGAGATTCTCGGCCACCGGATTCAGGAAGGTCACAAGCCCCTTTTCGTCGGCCGCAATGACTGCGTCGCCGAGGCTGGTGAGGGTGACCCGGGACCACTCCTCGCGTTCTTTCATTTGGCGGGCATGGACTTCGCGAAGGTCCATTTCACGGAGGATGTAAATCGCGAGCAGGATGGAACCGAGGATCGCGATACCGCTGGCCACGTAAATACACGCGATGGTTACCCTGCGGCTATGTTGATAGGCGGTGGAGCTGAGCGCTTCCTGTGCATCTTCGTTCTGCTCCATCGCCTGGAGCTCGTCACGGATGACATTCATGAGGACCAAGCCGGTATTGGACGTTACCACTGCCTTGGCCTGGTCGAATTGGCCCGACCGGTAGAGCGCAATGGTTTGGGCGAGCTCGTTCAATTTCCTGTCGGTCAAGCTGCGCAGGGCCGGGATTTGCGCCTGTTGACGCGGATCGCCGCTGGTCATTCGCGACAGCTCATCGATGCTTGACTTTACCTGGGATACGGCTTGATTGTAAGGCGCCAGGTACTGTGCATCGCCGGTGTAGAGGAAGCCCCGCTGGCCGGTTTCGGCGTCCTTGAACAGGGACAGCGTGCGAGACAATTGCAGGCGCACCTGAACGCTGTGCGCCAATCGGTCGCGGTTGACGGTCTGAACCGCGAGCTGACGCCGCGTAATGAGCGCGTTGGCAGTGAGCAGAATGAGCAACAGCACAAATCCGCTGATGACGCTGAAGCGCCTTTGGAGGGTTTGCATAGGAAGAGAACGTCGGCTCCGTTCGCGGAGATGCTGGGGCCCGGTCGATGCCAATTATAGACGAGTGCGAGACCATCGTCTGCCCGGTTCGAAAGCTCGCTGCTACGTCGATCCATTGGCGGGTCCGGCGGTATGGCTCTGCTGTCTGTGACCTGTACTGGCATCCGGCTGGCGCGGTGATTTACCCTTGTAACCAGTATGAAAGCCGCGATCCGCAACAG
>Ga0302326_10017048_pt1 | contig 15174 bp, 18 predicted proteins | sample Palsa_T0_3_FD_202264 | JGI IMG/M metagenome (GOLD analysis project Ga0302326, IMG submission 202264) | Peat permafrost microbial communities from Stordalen Mire near Abisko, Sweden - Palsa_T0_3 | ecosystem: Environmental > Terrestrial > Soil > Palsa > Peat permafrost | place: Sweden: Abisko...
TTGAGCGACGGCCAGGCGCTCGATATAGCGCCCTCGGACGGCGACACACTGCGCTGGCGCACCTTCACCGGAGAGACGGGCCACCTGACACAGAACAAAGATGGCTCATGGACCAGCACCTTGGGCAGGACCGACAGGCCCGACGGCACAACTGTATCGTTCTCCGATTGCACCAAGGGCGAGATTACCATTGGCAACAAGACCGGAAAGCGCATCGCATTCGATGTCAGCGAGACGACGTTCGAGAGTGGCGGTACCAAGCTAGTCGGTCGTTTAGTGATGCCCAAAGGCATCGGCAAGGTTCCGGTGGTAGTGCTGATTCATGGCTCGGAGCATGACTCGGCGCTCGACTTCTACGCACTTCAGCGTATGTTCCCGGCTCAGGGCGTTGGCGCGTTTGTGTATGACAAGCGCGGCACCGGCGCATCCGGCGGCATCTACACCCAGGATTTCGATGTGCTCGCCAACGATGCGGTGCTGGCGATGAGAGAGGCCCGGCGTCTCGCGGGCCCGCGCGCCGGCCGTGTTGGGTATCAGGGCGGAAGCGAAGGTGGATGGGTTGCGCCGCTGGCCGCGAACCTCGCGCCGGTGGATTTCACCATTGTGAGCTTCGGCCTCGCCGTGACGGTTCTGGAAGAAGACCAGCAGAGCGTCGCGCTCGACATGTACTTCCACCATCATTCTGCGGACGATACGGCGAAGGCACTGGAGCTGGCGCGAGCGGGCGAACGGGTCATCGAAACCGGCGGCAAGGAAGGCTATGAGGAGTTCGACGCGCTGCGCCAGAGATACAAATCCGACCCTTGGTACAAGGATGTGCATGGCGATTTCGTGTTCATGGTTCTGCCTGTAGAAAAGGCGCAGATCGATGCCCTGGCTAAGCAGTTCGATTTCCATACACCCTTCCGCTACGAGCCGATGCTGACCTTGCGGGCATCAACCACGCCGCAATTGTGGGTGTTGGGCTCAGATGATCTGGAAGCGCCGAGCGCGGAGACCGCCAAGCGTATCCAATCGCTAATCAGCGCGGGCAAGAACTACACGTTGGCGGTCTATCCGGGTGTGGAACACGGTATGACCGAATACGAGCTGATGCCGGACGGCACGCGCGTCTCGACCCGCTTCGCGGCCGGTTATTTCGAGATGATGCGTGACTTCATCCGTGATGGTCGAATCGGCAATCATTATGGGAACGCGGAGATGACCCAGCCGTCTACTCATCACTGATTGCGGCCGAAATCTGAGAGTGATCGGATCCCGGCATGCCGGATCAACTCCTCGAAAATAGCCCTTCTAGCCGGGCCAACGACTAAACAATTAGGGCGCCTAAAGATCATGAAGACTGGCTGTCCTCCCATCTGGGCCTCGGCGCGATCCCTCGTCGTTAGGGCGAAAACGTAGGTGAAGAGCTGATCAAGATGCGACGTAGAAGACTAGCGGTATGCGAGACGTCCTGAATTGAACCCTGGGTTGAGAGAAAGGATTAGAAATGCTTTATCGAGTGGACTACATAGTGGCAGTGATGCTCGCCGGTTTTGCTCTGGGCGCTCTCTTAAGTAGACCGACTGCAGGCGTATCTTCGAGCCGACTGGCGCGTTGTTACTACATTGTTGCAATTGTTCTATCAGTGCTTCGAGCAGGCGTTTTTACCGAGAGCATGCTCGGAAGCGATGCCAAACCTCGGGGTACAGTCGGCGGATGCATAGGCGATCTTCTTGGGCTAACATTTGGAGCCCTATTCGGATTGGCAATTCGTCGTAAGGACGCGCGCGATTTTCTGACAAGCTCTAGCATTCTTGACGCAAAATGCGTGGCGCTGGCATTTTCATTTGCTCTCGCGGGGATCGGCAAGGCTTTTGCGATGGTTCCGATGACCGAGTTCTTTTCCCAATCGGGTTATTCCGTGACGTTTCTGAAATTCATTATCATCGCGGAAGTTCTCGGAGCGATAGGGGTGCTTATCCCATGGACTGTCATGCCGGCGTTGGCCGGTCTGGCAGTGGATATGTTTGGGGCCTTGTTGACGCACGTCCATAATGGAGACCCAATCAACGACAGCACGGGCGCGATCGGATCGCTGATCAGCATCGTGTTGCTAGGAGGCTTGTTCGCACTGCGCCGAAAAGATGGTTTCAGGCTACCGACGATACGCGGCGCGTTCATAAGAACGGCAGCAGCCACACTTGTTTGCCTGTTCATCGCAATGATTGGAAGCGCTGCTCTTCGGCACAACGGGCCACCAAGAAAAGCGACTTCGCCGGCGTTGAGTAATGGCCATTAGTCTTGAAAGGTTGACAGTCTCCCGCGTGATGGAAGAATGACATCACACACCTGATGTCCTCTACCGACACAGCTACCGAAATGAGGTCGTGACATTCGGCCACACTACGATTCGCACAGTCGCGGGAGTTCCAGATTGTGGCGGTAGACACTCTACTCAACAACGCCAAGGGAGAGCTCTATTATGACGCTATCGAAACCATCACCTAAAGACCTGATGCCTTGTCCCGATGATCCGCTGTGCACTGTGGAAGATCGACTTTACGTAAGCCGAGCTCTCGATCTTGCCAGGTATGCAACAGAACATGGCGGCGAGCCTTTTGGAGCGCTTCTCTTATGTGAAGGCGAAGTCATTGCTGAATATTCCAATTGCGTCCGCTCCACGGGTGATCTCACCAAGCATGCTGAATGTGGTCTAATCTCTGCCTTTAGTCCCAAGATCGACCGGGATAAATTCCTCAAATGCACACTCTACACAAGCACTGAACCCTGCGCTATGTGCTGTGGGGCCATTTATTGTGCAGGAATAGGTCGGGTTGTTTACGGGACGGGACAAGGGCCATTATTGGAAATCTTTGGCGAACCAGTGAGGCCAAATCCTCTGCGAAGCAGGGAAATCCTGGCTCGAATATCGCCCCATACAAGGGTCTTTGGACCGCTGATGGAGGCGGAGGGCATAGCATTACATAAGGAATATTGGCCTGGGCGGAGGACTCTTGATTCTATCCCAAGCGATCCATCTTCCTGAGCAATTTGTGCGGACTTCTTCCGGTCGCGTGCTATCGATTCCAAGGTGAGCTACGTTACTGATTTTGGTGCCAGACGCCCTCGAAGAAGGTAAGGACTTGCTGGTCTTCCTGGGCATGGATGACGGTGCGGTCAACGTCAGGCATCAGTCCCCGCAGCATTCACTGCCATCACCGCAGATCGTGGCGGGACGTGAACCCTGCAACAAGCGTAGCAATTGCATCGGGATCTTCTAGAGTTGCAAAATGCCCAGCGTCGAGAATATGTATTTCAGCCTTTGGGGCATCCCTCAAATAAGCCAGCGCACCAGGGACGGTAAAGTAGTTGTCGTGACTGCCCCAAATTACCTCCACAGGCACATTTAGAGACTTCAATAGATTTTGCCAGGCGGGATACAACGGCATGTTCGAACCGTAGTCAAACCAAAGATCAAGGTGCGCATCGACGACGCCTGGCCGTTGCTGGGAAATGATCGTCAGGAGTTCATTGTCAGGGGGAATATTCGGTCCTTGTGTCCAGTTCGCCGAACTGGGAAAAGGCATTTGTGCTGCATCTTTGGCGAACTGCTGGTCGCTTGCCAGATCGCGTGTGCGCCAGTATTTATTGAGCTTGCTATCCGGGTCTTGTGCAGCGGGAAAACCATCGAGATGGATGACACCGTTCTGCACGATGATTGCTGAGATGGAGTTCGGCGCCGCCTGGATAAGGCGGAAACCAATTGGCACGCCATAGTCCTGCATATAAAGGGCGTATCGCTGGATGTTCCGAGCCACGAGAAAATGAGCCACTGTTTGGGCAATATGGTCGAAGGTGTAACTATACTGCTGATGATCCGGCGCATCCGAATATCCGTAAGACGGGTAATCCATGGCAATGACATGTAGTTTGCCGGTAGCCGCGAGTTGCTCCATCACCGCTTGATACATGATCGACGAGGTGGGGCTTCCGTGAAGCAACACTAGGGTCGGTGCGTTAGCCGGCCCACCCTCACGGTAGAACAGATGAATACCATCAACAGTCTGCCAGCCATAATGCAGTGCGGCATGCCCGCGCGGCATTGGGGCCTCTGTTGGAACGTGGGATGACACCGCGTCTTGCGTAGAGTCGCGGGTAGTTGGTTTTACCTGCGCCTGGACGGTCACCAACAGGATCGTCGCTACAATCCAGAATCCGATATTTCTCACAATGTCTCCCTTTGGAAATGAGAACTCACCACGCTTTCGTTTTGGATGAGCTGTGGTGATATGTTGTCAGAAAGCCATTTCTGTCCCCGAGACGCGTTGCTCCTGCCATCCGCGAAGAAACGCCCGCTCATCCTTCTCTCCCATGGGCCACCAACCTTGGCCTCTCGCCGATGTGGTTAGGAGACTTCCTCGCCCAACACGGCTAAATCGTCGCTGCCGTCAATCATCACGGCAACACCGCAGCTGGAGACCAGATTCTCGCGCAGGGCTTTGCTCTCGCCTGGGAGCGGCCCGGGCTCCACGCAAATCCATTCCGACCAATCCGACCGAATCTATTGATACCTACTTTGACCATGTTGTACCCCTTTGTTACCTATCCATCTCCAAGTTTAGCGACGGGACAGAATGCGTACATGACAGTTATCGATCAATTTGCGCCAACATGCGGGGACCAAAGCGTTCGCGATACTCCGTAGGGGTGAGGTGCAGGTTAACGATCTGGCACGACTCTTATCTTGAGTTCCATCAGCTTTTTTGGTTCGGCAATCACGTTGAATTCAACTATCTGCTCGTTCGCGACGGTACAGAGCAGTACCATTACCAACCGTCCGTGCGGCGCGACGACAATTCCAACCTGGTCATTGATGAGAGCCATCTGGCAGAACTTCGCCTTTGAAACATTTGTGGCTGCTTCTTGGGCTACCTTGCTCTTACCGACGATCAACAGTTCGCCTGGAGGCGGAACTGCTGCGGCATCAACACTGCGGATCACCTCGGGATGCAAAACACTCATAATGCCATTTACATCTCCTGCGCGGAGATAGGCGAGAAACGAAGAGATGACTTTCTGGTCCTTAAGATTTCGCGGAGACTGCTGAGGAGCACCTCGGACTCTCCTGCGGGCGCGGCTGGCGAGTTGGCGCACCGACGCCGGAGTCCGTTGCAGAACAATTGCGATTTCCTCGAATCCAAAGGCGAACATATCGTGCATGACGAAGGCAAGGCGCTCAGGTGGGGCAAGGGTGTCGAGCACTACAAGCAGAGCAACACCCACGGCCTCGGCCATTTCCGCCTCTTGTTCTGGATCAGGCATTCCGGACCTTATGCTGCCCAGCTTCTTTTCAAGATCGAGGCTTTCCTCGGATCGTACTTTGCGTCGCCGCAGCACATCGAGGCAAATGCGGGTCAGGACGGTGACGGTCCAGCCTTCCCAATTGTCAACCTGTTCACCAACACTGCGGTTCAGCCTTAGCCAAGTCTCCTGAACCGCATCTTCCGCCTCGGCGACCGACCCAAGCACGCGAAAAGCGATGGAACGCAGATATGGCCTACGTTCCTCAAACCGCTGGATCCACTCCGCTCGACTGTCCACTCTTGTCACACTCCGCTCTGCTCGTTCGTCATAGGGTTGACGATTCAATCGTTGCTTCTGTGACAGTGGCGAGCAAGATTTATCGCTACTGCCTCAGAGAAAGGAGACCTCTTGGTCACGAGACAAACAGTCCGTTTCAATGTGAAAGATAAACACGGGAAAGAGTTCGAGAGTGCGGCTAATGGAATTACGAGGGCGCTCCGCGAGGCAGCGTTTTGTGGGATTCGATACACCATATGTAAGTCGAATGATGGGATAACGTTCTTGGGCATCCTGCACAAGTCTGAGGGCATGGAGAACCCGCTACCAACACTCGCGGAAGGCAAGACTTTCCTTAAGGGTTTGGAAACATGGCTTGCGTCTCCCCCGGAACGGCTGCAGTGGGAACAAATGGCTGAATTCAGCGGATTTGCGAACTCGGGAGAAAGCCAATGAACATATTGCACATCGATTCTGGAATCTCGCCATCCGACTCCGTAAGCCGTCTCCTCAGTACCGAGATTGTGGAACGGCTCAGAGGTCAGGATCCTTCGGCGACGATCGTCTATCGCGACCTGATAACTGACCATATTCCGTACATGAATTTCAGGACAATGCCTAGTTCGCACCCATCTGCCGTCGCGTCCGACATGCTTTCGGAGGAGGAGAGGTCGACGCGAAGTGTGACAGAGAGAGCGCTGAGTGAGTTCTTGTCTGCAGATGCGATTGTCTTGGGAGTTCCCATGTACAACTTCGGAATCCCGGCTCAATTGAAGTCCTGGTTCGACGCGATCCTTATACCTGGCAGAACCTTCGCCTACACCTCGGATGGACCGAAAGGATTGGCGGGAGCCAAACGAGTCATCTTGGTAATAACTCGCGGAGGCTTTTACGGTGCGACCGGATTTTCGAATGCGATGGAGCATGCCGAGTCGTATGTGCGCGCGGCTCTTTCCCTCATTGGAATTTCTGTTCCGGAGTTGGTGCTTGCTGAAGGGATAGCGGTTGAACGACTGGCAGCCCTTGAACGTGGTCGGACAAGCATTCAAGCTTTGGTGCCGTTGTCCGAGCATGGTCAATGCCATGAGATCCGCCCCAGACAGCTTTAGTGATACCGAACCAAACTCTATCAATGCGTAGGCTCCTTGGAGTGTTATGCCAACAGGACAGATACTCCATCAACAACGAAATGGGCAATGATGTTGATCCAGAGATTCCTTCGCCACACATAAAGAAGCGTTAGAAGCAAACCTCCAAATCCCGCGACGAGTACGTGTGACCATCCCCATGTGGCTATGTGTTCCAAGGTGAACACGATCCAGGAGAGAGCGCTTGCGATGCGCAAGCTTCCGAAAACTTCACGGCCTCGTTCGATGCCGAACCCTCGAAAAATTACCTCTTCTCCAATAGCTGCTCGGATTACGGAGATGAGTCGCCACCAGAGGGGGGTAGCCACCAATTGATTTACTTGCGGGCTTTCGGACAAATGCAACGCGGGCAGCACGCCGTAGTAAATTCCGGCGAGCCCGGCAATCATTACAATCCCTGCACCGAGACCGATCAGCAAATCCTTCAGACTGACACTTCGAAACCCGATCGAACTCAGCGGACGGCATTCTACGCGTCGCACGTAGAAGAGAACCGAAAGCGTGAGAATCCACCAGATGACCTCGTAGCCGACGAGGTGACTTACCCCAGCGAATTCGTTCTCCCACTTCGACAACGGCAGGCCCGGGATCGTCAGAATAAGCAAGAGAGCAACTATTGTTGGCGCGGATCGCCGGTCTGTTGTGAGCATTTGCTACGCCTTTCTTGTCGGCACAATTGTGTCGAGGGTTTGCAGCCACACGGAAACCGCACGATTCACACGCAGGCGGTCTTGCGTTGCACACAGATCAAGTAGGAAACCGCGAAAAGCGGCGAGTACAGTTGTCGCAACGAGTATCGCTTCACGGCGTTGGTAGCCGGCTTCCCGTAACTGCTTCACCGTAAACTCAAGCCAGTCGTCGACGGCGGACGCGAGGAAATCCTTGTACAGTGCAGGCTGTCTCAGGGCGATTCCATACAGCTCAAAGAACAAACGCGCATGCGGCTCAAACGCGGGAGAACTCAAAGCCTTCCACATCTCGCCGCACGCCTCGGCAAATGTCTCGGTCCGTATCTGCGCGAAAAGTGATCTTTGCTGTTGCCTCATGTCGGCCAATACGGATATGACAAGATTTTCTTTCGACTCAAAGTGATAGAGCAAAGCGCGGGGACTAGATCGAACGGCTTTCGCTAATGGCCGAAGGGACAGATCTGTGATCCCGTGCTCGATCAGGTATTGGAGAATGGCTGCCCGCAGTTCTATCGGGCGCTCTTCGTCGACTGGACGGCTCATCCATTCAAAATACATTATTGAAACGACTGTTTCAAGTAAGTGGCGGTCATTTCGAGAAGGGAGTTGATCAACGGCTTCACCAACTTCCAGACGCAATCGAGGTCACCCGTACAGTGACGTATCATCATGGGGTTTCGGAGACTTCGTCTTCTCCTGGGACTATGACTTGTTTGCGGACGGATCGAAGGCGAGAAGGTTTGGCTTTCAGGAGTATGTCGATTCCGAACAGATGTTCCTGAAGATATTCCAAGACTTTGAGGACAAACGGATCATCCCATGAACCGGAAGTCTTTATTTGCTGCGAGCGCGTGAATAGGTTCGGCATTCGTCGCAACGACTTTAAGACGTCAATTGCTTTCCCTTGACAGGTCAATACGCGCGTGCGTATTATAACTTTCATGCAACCTTCACTTCGCGAAGACATTCTCAAAGCCGGCCTCAAAGTGATGTTCCGGTCTGGATATGTAGGGGCGACGGTGCGCGATATTTGCGGCGTGGCAGGCGCTCCTCACGGTTCGTTTACGAATCACTTTCGCTCCAAAGAGCAGTTCGCCAAGGAAGTTCTAGACCGCTATTTTGCCAACCTTCAAGGGCATGTCCGAGAGGCTTTGGACGACAAATCTCTTACTCCCCGGCAGCGTCTAGAGCGTTATCTGGAAATCATCAGTGGCGTCCTGGCAGACGAGAAGTGGAATCGCGGTTGTCTGATTGGTGACTTCAGCCTTGAGACCGTCTCTCAGAGCAAACCTTTACGCCAGAGGCTGGAAGCAATCTTCAAGGAATGGCGCGCGCCGTTTGCCTCGTGTATCGCTGAAGCCCAAGCCATCGGCGAGATCGAATCAACCTTTGATCCGATGGATCTCGCCGAATTCCTCCTCTCTTCATGGGAGGGGGCGATTCTTCGCATGAAAGTGGAACGCGGTCCTGCCGGGCTCGACAGGTTCAGAAAAATCATTTTCCAAACTGTATTCAAGGAGCAAAAATGACCATTCCATTTGATATTGCGCTGCCCCAAGTTGATGTACTAGATTCCAAAATGGCGTACCGGGAAGCGGGAGATCACGAAGCCCCTGTCGTGCTCTTTCTGCACGGGAACCCGACCTCGTCCTATATATGGCGGAATATTCTTCCGCTGGTCGCGCCTGTGGCGCATTGCATCGCACCGGATCTCATCGGATTCGGCCAATCGGGGAAGCCAGACATCGAGTATCGCTTTGCGGATCATGTTCGATACCTCGATGCGTTCCTCGATCGTGCGGGGATTTCTTCGGCATTCGTCGTCGCTCAGGACTGGGGGTCGGGGCTGGCCTTCCACCTAGCCGCTCGCCGGCCAGAGTTTTTCCGGGGCCTCGCATTTTTGGAGTTCATCCGGCCCATGCCTACCTGGAATGACTTTCACCTAGATCAAATTGAGACCTTCCAGAAATTCAGGACTCCCGGCGTCGGTGAAGAGATGATTCTCGAAGGCAATGCGTTTGTTGAAGGAGTGCTCCCTGGGGCAACCGTTCGGAAGCTGACCGACCAGGAGATGTCTGTTTACAGAGCACCCTTTCCTACTCCTGAATCGCGCCGACCCACCTGGCGATTCCCGAATGAATTGCCTATCGACGGAAAACCGGCCGATGTGTATTCGACTATGGAGAAAGCTCACCACGCTCTCGCCGAGTCGTCTTATCCAAAGCTGCTCTTCGTAGGAAATCCAGGTGCTTTGATCTCGCCCTCCTTCGCTGAAGGCTTTGCAAAGAGCCTCAAGAACTGTCGAGTAGTGCAGCTTAGTTCCGGTCTGCACTACTTGCAGGAGGATCATCCCGATGTGATCGGCGCCAATATCAAAGAGTGGCTCATCGAACTGGGTATCAGTTCCAGCCCAAGGCAGAAAGTGAAATTGTCATGAACCGAAAACTAATCTTTCTATGTGCGGCATCGATTCTTGGAGGTACTGCTATGACGAATTCCCAAACGGCTCCAGCGATCAAGCGAACGCCGATACTCACCGCCGAGGTCTCACCGAGCAAGACAGTCGATCATGTACAGGTCACTCGTCTTGACTTCAAACCCGGACAGATCACCGGACGACATATGCATCCTGTCCCGGTAATCGGCTATGTAGAGTCGGGGGTTTTCCTAGTTAAGATAGAGGGCCAAAGTCAACAGCGCTATACCGCCGGGCAGGCGATCTATGAGCCGGCGAATACCACCATCGAGCGATATAACAACGAATCTTCGACGGAGCCGGCTGTTCTGATTGCCTATTACTTAGCGGGAGCGAAAGACCAGATCCTGATCAAGTTCTGCCTCCGCGTTAGAGATCTCCAGATGTGGAGATCCCGTTAGGAACGCATCGAAAGCTACTCCGCTGTCGTCGAGGTACGGAAGGCATCCGAGACGTGAGCCGCTGAACTGAGAGCGTTCAGAGGGCTCTTTGCCAGACGCGGTCATCGTCGACCCTATTTCCCAATCGGAATGTGCAACGCCCGGCCTCAGTAAAACCGTGCCGCGTATAAAACCGCTTCGCTCGCTCGTTGTGATCAAAGACCGTAAGGTATATTTCTGGCGCACCGAGTGCACGGGCACGGTCTAAGGCCCATTGCATAAGCCGCTCGGCCACTCCAAGTCCCTGCCACTCGCGCAACACATAAATCTGCTGGAGTTCCAACGCTCCTTTCTGGGGATTGGGCGCGGGTGCGCCGAGTTCGCGAAGCTTCGCATAACCTATGATCTGGCCGCCCGCCTCCGCAGTGAGCCATTCCATGGTGGGATCGAGAAGATCCTTCGACATGGAGCCTCGCTCGCCGTAAACATGGTCAAGGAATTCGTCGAAAGGCTCACTCTCGTAGAGGTGCGAGAAGGTATCTGCGAAACATCTGCGCGCCATCGCACGAAGGTCGGCTGCGTGTTCTGTATCGGGAGCAAAATACCGAACTTCTTCGTTGACCTTTTCCCGTGGTGTCCTCAGACCTTCTGGCATGGCTATCCAATTCAACCTCTGTCATAACTTTTGCACTCCTCCTGCAATAAGTCCAATATCGGAAAGCGCAGCATTGATATGATTTGCTTATGAATGACCAAGTCGAGCTGAGACATTTGCGCTACTTCCTCGCAGTTGCGGAGACTCTGCATTTCACACGCGCTTCGAAGCAACTACATATTGCTCAGCCCGCGCTGAGTCAACAGATCCGCCGGCTCGAAACCTTGCTGGGGCTCGATCTCTTAATACGCACTACGCGCGGTGTCAAACTCACGGATGCTGGAGAACTTCTCGCGCAGCGCGCGCGCGCAACAATAGCTCGTGTCGATGACGACCTAGTGCAGGTCCTCCGCGTGGGTCGAGGGGATGAAGGCACCCTCAGAGTCGGTTTTTCTGGCTCTGTGATGTTCACGGAGTTGCCGGCCGCGATTCGCCGGTTTCGCAGGAATTATCCAAGCGTAGAGCTTCAGTTACGTGAAATGTGGACATCCGCGCAAGTTGATGCACTTAATGATGGCTCTCTGGATCTCGCATTTCTACGCGATGGAGAGGACCAGGAAGGACTCGCAACAGAAACGATTGTGCGTGAGAGATATGTCGCCGTATTACCTGACGCCCATCCGCTCTTGGCGAAACAATCACTCCGCGTCACTGATCTTCGCGCAGAGCCTTTCGTGCTCTTCGCACGCTACATGGGGCCGCTGGCTTATGACCGTACGATAGACTGCTGCAAGCGCGCGGGCTTCACTCCCAACATCGTGCAATACTCGCCACAGTTCCCAACATTGTTTCGTCTGGTTGCCGCAGGTATCGGGGTATCGCTCGCACCGGCTTGCATGACGAGACTGACGGTTGCCGGCGCGGAGTTCCGCGAGATCTCAAGCAAAGCACGCACCAGTATCGACGTTGCGATCCGACCAGGGCCTACCAATCCGTTAGCGGAGAACTTCTTGCGCATCGCGCGCAAGGAGCTTGCCCGATCTTGAGAGCAGCACCTAAATCATGTTTTGAGCTTCATCTATTTTGAAAGTCCCAGCTGAGACAGCGGTTCCGAATGAAGAGTTCAGGTTGACGCGTCGGCCACTCCGAACCAATAACCTCATTTAGCTCACGCTCAAGGAGTCCTGTAGAGATGCATTGTCCGATACGCTTTTGTCCATTCCTTTGGAACTCCAACCCAGCAATACGAGAGTCATTATCATCAACATTGCGGGCAAAATTGCGGATCGATTCAAGCTTCCGAGATTAGCCACGACCGCGCCAATCATCGTCAAGGTCAGGATCGCTGACGCCGGCTGTCTCAAGCGAGGAACAAGAAGGCACACTGCGCTTCCAACCTCCAGTCCACCGGTGACATAGCGAAGCCATTGGCCTAACCCAATGCGCTGAAATTCTTCGACCATCCTGGAATTTCCCAAGAGCTTCGGAAATCCTGCCATTACAAAGGTGGCTGCCAACATAGCAGCCAGGGCCCATGCCGCCCATCCGTGAACACGAGCACTCCGGCTTTGCCAAAATCTAGACCAAGGACTCAAGCCGCCTATCGCGCCTGAGACCGTGCCTACGAAAAGATGCAAGGAATTATCGGCATACAGCACCACACCAGGTAATCCCAGAAGACCGAGAACTACAAAGAACAGACCGACCCAGCGATTGACGAGTTCTGCATATCTGCCCCTGTCCCTGAAGGCACCCCAGAACAATGCGACTCCCGTTATCAGGTGGATTGCGCCATGAATCGGCTGGGGGACAGACAGATCTGTGACACCCTGAATTCGAATGAATCGCAGCACACCTACAACCAGAAACCCTGTTCCGAGCAAGCCAGCCCAAAGACGCTGAAACTTCATAGGCACCTCCGCACAGTGTGTATTGTAAGTTAATGCTTACATTACTTATACTTACATTTGGCAGCAGATACGCCAATTATGAAGAGACGCCTTTCAGCTAGGAAAGAACCGCAACAAGGCCGAGCTCAGCAAACAGTTCAAGCGATTGTTGACGCAGCGACTTACATTCTGATTAAGGACGGATGGCAAGGATTCACAACAAATCGCATTGCCAAACGGGCCGGGGTCAACATCGCATCTCTGTATCAATACTTCCCGAACAAAGAAGCAATTGCAGTGGAGATCCAAAGGCTACACGGGGAGAGCGCTCGCACAAGGCTCAGAGAGGTCGTTCTTGCCTCAGGAGAAGCACAGTCGCTTCGTTCTGTACTGCGGGAAACTATATTGGCGGCGGTCGAGGAGCACACAGCCTCACCCCGTTTACACAAAGCCCTGTCAGAAGAGTTGCCGCGCTCAATACGCCAACTGAGTTCCCGCTCCAGAGTGGAGGAGATTGCTGGTATCTGGAAAGACGCGGTTGCCACTAAATTCAAAGGCGTTCCTGATGCCGAGATTGCGGTTTTTATATCACGCGTCATCATTCATGCCGTAATTCACGCGGCTGCCGTGGAACGACCCGGACTCCTAACCACTCCGTTGCTTACGGATGAACTCGTTGCGCTGCTTGAGGGGTATTTACAGCGACGCGCATAATCGAGCGAAGTGCATCACTACCCAAAGAGGCCGCGCAGCACTAACAATCGTGGAAGTGCGGCGAACGACCAAGCTAAATTAGTGACGCGCTTTCCGTCGTAAGGATTGCGGAGGCTCTCCGTAGAGGCGTAAGAAGGCACGCCGCATTCGTTCTGGATCTGAAAATCCTACAGCGCTGGAAACTATTTGATCCGCGAGTGCGAAAGGCAGACGACGCAGAAGAGTCGGTAAGCGGAGGGTAATCCGCTTGTAGAAAGTCCTGACAAGTCGGCTCATCGAGGGTAATCCGCTTAGGCCTTCTTAATTGACGAGAACAGGATAATCCACCCGTTGGTCACTCGAGCTTACTTCGTGAGAGCGTCGAGCCATCTGGTGAGGGCTTGATTGAACTCCTGCGGGCGCTCGAGTGGAATGAAATGGCCTGCGTCATTGATGATGATGACGTCGTAGTCGGCATACTTCCGGTTTTCTGTGATGTTAGTGGCGCTCGATAGCGGTGGACCGGAGTTGATCGCGCGGATTGGCACTTTCGCGTTGGCGAACAGCTGTTTGGAGTCTTGGTTTGGCGAGTCGAGATCGAGCGCGATGGTGGCGGCCGGATCAGCGGTCTTCGCCTGGGCTTCCACCCAATGGCGAATGGATGGGTCAGAGGTTGGAGAGAAAGCGCGAGAGAGATCGGCGAAGTAGCCGGGAAAGTCTTTCCTGAGGCGTTCGACCTCAGCCTGCGTGTCGGCAACGGATTCACGTTCATCTACGTCGTGGATGACGTCCACGAGAACCACGCCTTTAACCCGGCCGGGCATGAGGCGGGCGGCTTCCAGAGAGACGGGACCGCCGAGGGAATGGCCGATGAGAATCATCTTTTGGAGATGGAGGTCGTCGGCTACGGCGCGGACATCAGCGGCGAGACCGAGCATGGTCCACTGTTTACGGTCTTTGCCGGAATCGCCGTGACCGGCGAGATCGAGGGTGACGACACGATAGTTGTTGGAGAAGGCGTCGGCCTGATCGCGCCAGAAGTGGCGGTTGCATGCACCGCAGTGCACAAAGATAAGCGCTGTGTCACCATGTCCGCGGACGTCGTAGACGATTTTCACGCCGTCGGAAGAGGCTACGGAGTGGGTTTGAACGGAGGCGGCGTGAGTCTGGGCAGATGCTGGAATTGAAGATGCCACGGCAGAGAGAGAGATTAGGGCGACGATGTATATTCGATGTTTCATCTGCTAATAGATTTATTCATCGTTTGTAACGGCGTCTATCGAATAGACTTCGTTAAATGGCTGATAATTTCAAGATAGACCGAACAGACTTCGGCATTTTAGAGATGTTGATGGAAGATGCCGGACTATCGAATAAGCAGATCGCTGCGGGGGTCGATCTTGCTCCGTCGAGTTGCCACGAGCGCGTGAAGGCTTTGCGGAGCAAAGGGATTTTGCTCGGCTCTCATGCGGAGGTCGACTATCGAGCGCTGGGCTTGGCGCTGGAGGCTTTACTGTTTGTGCAGGTCGCCAAACTTGCGGCGCGAGAGGTTGATGATTTCGTGCGGGAGACTGGATCAGTCCGAGAGGTGCGAAGCGTGTTTCTGGTGTCGGGGCACTTCGATCTGATTGTTCACTTGGCGGTTCGCGACATGGAGCAGTTGAAGCGGGTGATCTCTGAGCACTTCAATCGTCATGCCTGTGTGTTGCGCGTGGAGACCTCGGTTGTCTTCAACCGGATGG
>Ga0302326_10017049_pt1 | contig 15173 bp, 13 predicted proteins | sample Palsa_T0_3_FD_202264 | JGI IMG/M metagenome (GOLD analysis project Ga0302326, IMG submission 202264) | Peat permafrost microbial communities from Stordalen Mire near Abisko, Sweden - Palsa_T0_3 | ecosystem: Environmental > Terrestrial > Soil > Palsa > Peat permafrost | place: Sweden: Abisko...
CAGTCCTTACTGACGATATGGGTGATCAAGATCGCTTGATCCGCGCGGACTTAGCGTGCGCCAACGCGCGCCGCGCGCGCCATGCTCACGAAGATCGGTCGCAATGAGCCCCGGGGTGAATCGTCATCGTTTGCGATCGCACCCAACTGTCGGCCGTGCTCGCGCAGCGCGCTCATCGTGCCTTGAAACAGTAATTTTCCAGCGTTGAGAAATGCCACGTGAGTCGCTATGCGCTCGATCTCCGCCAGTTCATGCGACGAGATGAGCACCGTAAGGCCAGCAGACTGCTGCAGAAAGCCCTCGGCGACTTCATCGCGCACCAGTGCATCCAACCCGCTGAACGGCTCATCGAGAACGAGCAGGCGCGGCCGAAACGCCAATGCGCACGCCAAGGCCATCTTCAAGCGCATGCCATGCGAGAGATGGCGAATGCGCCGGTCGGCGGGCAATCGCAGTTGCTCGCGCAGTGCGCTCTCAAGCTTCCTATCCCAGCGCGGATAGTACGGGCGCAGGTAGTCGAAGCAGTCCCGCACGCGCAGCCGAGCGGGCAGCTCCTGGTTCTCCGATACGTAGCCGATGTTCTGCAGTACTTGCGGCCCGATGGCGCGCGAATCCACGCCGAGAATCGTGGCGCTGCCGCGCGTCGGCGTGAGGATGTTCATGACGAGCTTGATGAGCGTCGTCTTGCCGGCACCGCTTGCGCCGATCAAAGCGTAGATGCTGCTCTCGGGAACCGCGATGCTCACTCCCTGCACAGCACCAAAGTGGCCATAGTTCTTCCACAGATCGTGTGTCTGCACGATCATCCGCGATCGTGCCTCGTCTCGCATCTCATGAGAATTGATACGCCGGGAGCATGCAGGAGTGATTATTACACTACCTTGGCGAAATCCGCATGAAATGGCAAAGCCATCTGCGCGGCGCACGCGGTACACCTTAGCCAGTTACTGCGCCGTTTGGGCATCACGATTGGTGTTTTTGCCGCGGGTATTGCTCGACTGCAACCTGCAGTGCAAAGACGCGGCTCTTGCCTGCGCGCGCCATGCCCGTTCGGCAAGATGTGGCTGTATTCTGATTCGGCGTCGGGCTTTGGAGACATTGCGCTCGTCGTTCATCGGCAGATAATGGCCGCCAGAGTCGCAAGCCCCGCGCAGATGGGAACGCAAAGCGCCGGTATATAGGGGTACCTCCCGGCCGCGGGATTGCCGGGGTCACGATGTAGTCTCGCAAGAATTGACGACGGTTGCTTTTCTGCGCCCGCAGGTGAGCGCATGACTACTCGTTCTTCCGATGCCGCTTTTAATGACTCTGCGCGCTAAGGCCGCTTTCTGCTGCTTCGATCAGCTCTACGGCTCAAGAGGAATTAGGGTTTGGCATGAATGCGGTCTTGCGGTTGCGCGCTCCTCGGGGCTGTTGGGTGCTTGCCACCGCATGCATCCTCGCCGGCTGCGGTGGTGGCGGCTCCGGCACGTCGACGCCGGCGAGCCAATCCACGAGCATCTCGGTTCAACCGGCAACTGTGTCCTCGACGCCTGCGGCTCCTCTGACACCGATCAGCAGGGCCATCAAATTCCATCCGGGCCACTACATCGAATTGGACCCTGGCAGCAGCGGAGGATTGTCCAAATGGCTCACAACGATCGCCTCGCTTAAAGGCGCGACCGGTGTCACCGGCGTGATGCTCATTCAGCCCTGGGCCCGCCTTGAATTTGCAAAGAACGAATACTCACAAGGTTCGGGGCTGGAGGCGCAGGGCTTCGGGATGATCGATCAGCTGCTGGCGGCCTGCCAAAGCGCGGGCTTGCAGTTCATGCTGGGAGTTGCGGACCGCTCATTCGGCGCAGCCAAGACTTATGGCGAGCCTTCATCCTTCGGCCAGCTGCCCTCTTACTTTGATGATCTCGTTACGGCAACCGGTGCGCCGGGTTACATCGACGCACCGTCCGGGACTACGTGGAGCGGAAAGCTGCAGATGATCGCGAAACTTTGGGACCCGGCAGTGATGCAACGCTATATCGCGCTCACCGGAGCCTACGGCGCTCGCTACGACTCAAATCCAAACTTTGAGATGTGGTCGGCGTCCGAGACAGCCATTGGCGTGCCCATCGGCGACGGCGGCTTCAATGACGCCGCCTATGTCGCGCAATTGCAAGCCTGGATGTCTGCCGCGCGCTCCGCTTTTCCAACTACGGGGCTGCGCGTCAGCGCAAACTTCTTGGACACTGTGGAGGAGCTGACGACGCTCTTTCAGACTGCGGTGCGCTATGCAATAGGCGTGGGCGGTCCGGACGTGGAAGTCGACTTCTCGAATTTTCCGGGTACGTCAAACCTCGTGTTCAGCGGCTATCAGGGAACGACGGACTATCGAGGGGTATTGCCTTGGATATCTGAGGTGCAGACTGCGGATGAATCGGGAGTCTCCACGCCTGCGCAGCTCTACGCGTATGCAATGAGCGGTGATATCGCAACTGGCGGCTCGATGGATCCGAACTATTTTATTTGGGCGTTCGATGCGAGCTACCTAGGTCCACGCGCGTTGACCAACCCCGAGATTCTCGAGTTCATCAGCTCAATCAAAGGCGCGATCAACACCAGGCGGCCAAGCTCTTACTGACCACCCGCGCTGGCAATTCCCAAGGCCGGCGAGTGTTCCAGAGGCAAATCCCGTCAGTGCGGACGTGCCTACAGCAAGCTGCCATTCAATACGCAAGGGCGATCCCATCGGCGCGCATTTCACTCGCGGCGCCATAGAAGCGCTGCGTGCCGTCCATGCGCCGTTCGATGCACTCGTAGCGCCCGAAGCTGCCATCGGATGCTCCAAGCGGCCAACCAAGCGCCGCTAGCGCGCCGCGCGTACCTTCCGGAACACCGGACTCGAGCCGCAATATTCCGCGTGGATCAAGTCCCGGCGGATCCTCGCCCATCGATTGGGATGAGCCTTCGTGGTGCCAGCGCGGACTGTCGCCGGCTGCTTGGATGTCGAGCCCGTAATCGACGCGGTTGACGATGATCTGCGTCTGGCCCTGCGGTTGCATGTCCCCGCCCATTACGCCGAAGGACATCCAGGGCGCACCGTCACGCGTGGCGAACCCCGGGATGATGGTCTGAAAGGGTCGCTTGCCGGGAGCATAGATATTGGGATGACCATCGCGCAGGGAGAACAGTTCACCGCGATCCTGAAACATAAACCCCAGCCCGTCCGCAACCAATCCCGAGCCCATGCCGCGGAAGTTTGACTGGATCATCGAGATCATCAGGCCATCGCGATCGGCGACCGTGAAGTAGGTCGTATCGCCATGGCTCGGAGCCGAGCCTGGATACACGGGTGTCAGGATGCGCTCCGGGCGGATCAGTTGTGCGCGCGCCTTTGCGTAGGTTTTTGAGTTCAGCCACTCGGTTGGCACGCGACCGAATTTCGGATCGGCGTAGTAGCGCGCGCGGTCTTCGTAGGCGAGGCGTTTGGCCTCGATCTGCGTATGAATCGAGGCCGCCGACTGGAATCCCGTGGCACGCAGATCAAAGTTTTCCAGAATGTTGAGCATCTGCAGCGTCGCGAGCCCCTGAGTATTCTCGGCAATCGCATAGACCTCGACGCCGCGGTAGCTCGTGACCAGGGGCTGTGTCCAATCCGAGTGGTGAGTGCGCAGATCCTCGTAGGACAGCCAGCCGCCGATACGCTTGAAGTAGGCATCGATCGTGTGCGCGATCGGGCCTTCGTAAAAGGCGTCGCGGCCGCCTTGCGCAATCAGGCGATAAGTGCGAGCCAGGTTCGGATTGCGGAAGACCAGCCCCTCTGCAGGAGCCCGGCCGCCGGGCGCGTAGGTCAGGTTCGCATTGGTAGTTTCCTCAACCCCGGAGCCGGGACGGTTGAAGACGGCGAGATTGCGCTTGATGTAGTAGCTGATGATCTGCGGCAAGGGCGCGCCGGATTCGCACAGATTGATGGCGGGCTCGAATAAATCCTTCCATGGCAATCTTCCGTAGCGCTGATGCAGCGTCCACCACGCATCGAGTGCCCCCGGCACCGACACTGAAATCGCGCCGAGTCCTGCAATCGTGCCATTCGGCGAACGGGCGCGCACGGTGTCAAGGTCCAGCGACTTGGGCGAACGGCCTGATCCGGCTAATCCGACAACTTTTGCGATCTTTGGATCCCAAAGCATGGCATAGCAGTCACCACCTAAGCCCGCACTCGTCGGCTCCAGGAACCCGAGGCAGGCATTGGCGGCGACGGCGCCGTCCACCGCCGATCCACCGCGCTTCAGGATCTCGATTGCCGTGAGTGTTGCGAGCGGATGTGCCGTCCCGGCTGCGCCGGAGAGTCCGAGCGCCGCCGAGCGCGACGCGAAGCTTGCGCCCACGGGGCGGTCTCCCGCATGCACGTCCGGTCGCTCAAACCGGATGGCGTCGGAGGCTTGAAAACCCAGCGGTGGCGCAACGTCGGGCGCGTGCGTCTCGATGCGCTTCGCCGCAGTCGCCGCTTGCGCGAACGCAGTGGTGCTGACGGCGGCCAGAGGCAGGGCGGCTACAAAAGATCGTCGACGCATAGCGGGCTCCTGCGGTTGATTATGCCGGGCAAGCTGCATTACAGCCGTATTCACAGAATAACATCGACACCGGCGTGCGAGGGCTGCTAACCGATTCGATCCGCAAGTTCAACCTCAATACCTGCTGCAAATGACCTCAATACTTGGCTAGCCACGTGGCCGACATCCTGTTGGGATTGCTCCCCCCAACGCGACACCATCTAGGGCCACGAATATGAGCAGACTCAACTTCTCTGCGCTCGGCCGAGCTGCACTGCCGTTCGTCATCGTCGCAGCAGCTGTGAGCACGCCGACCGATGCAATGGCGCAGAGCTCACCATTCCTGACCGGCGCTACGGCTCTTCAGAGCAACATCGTCTCTTGGCTCACACCCATCGCGGTGATCCTCATCATGGCCCTTGGCGGCATGGCGATGGCAAATCGGATGTCTTGGGGCTGGTGTATTGGAGCCATCTTTGGCATCGCAATCGCCTTCGGTGCGCCCCAGATCGTCACATGGGTTCGCGGGATGTTCGGCGTCTGAGCTCGCGCGGGAGGAATCTGTGACTGCACGTAACGCCGGCGTGACTGCCGATCTGCTCTTTGTAGGAGCAACACGCCCGCCCATGCGTTGGGGCGTGACGTACTCCGCGTTGCTCTTCAATCTGGTCTTTACAATGGAGGTCTTTCTCCTGACGAAAAATCTTTTGAGTCTGCTGCTCGCGGCACCGATTCACGGCGTGAGTCTACTGCTGTGCGCGCGCGACCCGCGCTTCTTCGATCTCGTCCTCCTGTGGGGCCGCACGCGCCTTGCGGCTCTCTTGGGGAACATGCGTTTTTGGAAGGCAAGCAGTTACAGCCCGCTGACGCTTGAGCTGCCCAGCGCCCGCGCGCGCCGGCGCGCCATGGTGCAGGTACGCGTCGGCGTTGCTGAAAAGGTGACTTAGCTATGCTCACTCTGAAACGCAATGTAGTCGTGAAGCGCGAGCTTATCGCCGCGGAACGCATTCCATACGCCGCACACGTCGCCGGGAATCTCGTCAAGACAGTGTTTGGCGACTACGTACAGATATTTCGGCTGGGGGGAGCGAGCTTCGAAAGTGCCGATGACGAGCAGCTCAACACCTGGCACGAGCGGCTGAATGTTCTGTGGCGGAACATTGCGAGCGCGCAGGTTGCGCTGTGGGCACACGTGATTCGTCGCCGCGAGGTTGCGCCCCGGGAAGGTACAGACGGGAGCGGATTTGCGGATATTCTCAATGACAAATACACGGGGCGTCTTGTCGGGCAGACGCTAATGATCAATGAGTGGTATCTCGCCGTGGTGTACCGTCCGACGTCTGGAGTTGCGACAGGACTCGTTTCCAAGCTACTCGCGAAGACGCAGCGCGACGGTACCGAGCTTGACCTGCGGGATGCCTTTACCGCCTGTGAAAAGCTCGGGCAGACCCTCGAAGCATCACTTGCTCGTTACGAGCCGGAACCGTTGGGCGTTTACAAGAAGGGCGCGCGGGTCTATTCGAGCCTGCTCGAGTTTCTCGCCTATCTCATCAATGGCGAATGGCAGCCCATACCGTTGCCGCGTGCTCCTCTCTACGATGTGCTCGCGACGACGCGTCTGTCGTTCGGAACAGAGGCGATTGAATATCGCCTGGCGACCGCGACTCGCGTGGGTGCCATGCTGGGGATCAAGGAATATCCGACGCCCACAGTCGTAGGCATGTATGACCGGCTGCTGTCGGCGCCGTTTCCGTTTGTGCTCACCCAATCCTTCGCATTCCTCACAAAGGCGGCTGGGCAGGGTCTATTGCAGCGGCAGTTCAATCGCATGGCGAACGCCGGGGATTTCGCAATCTCGCAGGCGGAGGAACTGAAGGGGGCACTCGATGCGCTCACCAGCAACCAATTTGTCATGGGTGACCACCACTTCTCATTGCAAGTGCTTGCTGACATCTCTGACAGTGATGTGGATGGGCCGCACGGCCACCGCTTGAAGAATCTCGGTGATCACGTCGCGCTCGCGCGCAGCCTGCTCGCTGATACCGGGATGACGGTTGCGCGCGAGGACCTCGGTATCGAGGCGGCGTTCTGGGCGCAGCTGCCAGGAAACTTTCCGATGCGACCCCGCAAGGCGCCGATTACATCGCGTAACTTTTGCGCAATGGCCGCGTTTCACAATTATCCCGCGGGCCGCGCAACCGGGAATCATTGGGGCAGTGCGCTCGCGCTGCTGGTTACGAGTGCCCAGTCGCCTTATTACTTTTCGCTGCACGCGAGCAATCCAGCGGACGCCGACGGGGGTAGCCGCAAGGATACAGGGCATACATTCATTTGCGGTCCCACTGGGTCCGGGAAGACCGTATTCATTGGATTCCTGGTCGCGATGCTCGAGCGGCAGGGTACGACGCAAGTGATATTTGATAAGGACCGCGGCCTCGAGATTCTAGTACGCGCTCTGGACGGCGAGTACTTGCCTCTCAAGAACGGCGTGGCGACGGGGTTCAATCCTCTGCAGCTTGCGCGCACGCCGGACAATGAGGAATTCCTGAAGTCGTGGCTGCGAACGTTAGTGCGCACGAACAATGCGCGCGGCTTGAGCGTACGCGAGCAGTCCGATCTGGATCAGGCACTTCACGGGACACTTGCGCTTGAGCCTGCGGCGCGGCGCTTGTCGCGGCTTACGGAGTTTCTCGATCCGACCGACCCGGAAGGGATCCATGCGCGACTTGCGCGATGGTGCGCAAGCACCGCCGGGGACTACGCCTGGGTGTTCGACAATGCAGCCGACTCCGTCGTGGCGCGCCTCGCAGGGCGTAGTGTCATCGGCTTTGATGTCACGGACTTCCTCGAACACGAAGTTATTCGGCCGCCAGTAACACTGTATCTGTTCCACCTCGTGCGCCAGCTCCTCGATGGCCGCCGGCTTGTTTGCTGGATGGACGAATTCTGGCGACTCCTCGCGGATCCGGCATTCGCAAGCTTTGCCAAAGAAGGACCCAAGACCTGGCGCAAATTGAACGGTGTCATGTGTCTGGCAACTCAGGGTGCAAGCGACGTGCTGCAAAGCTCAATCAGTCGCACGATCATCGAGCAGACGCCGACGAAGATTTTCTTCCCAAACGTCGACGCCAATGCCGAGGAGTACATCGCAGGGTTCGGGCTGACGGAGCGAGAGTTCAAGCTTGTAAAGGAGCAACTTGAACCCGGATCGCGGATGTTCCTCGTTAAGCAGGGTCATTACAGCGTCGTTTGCCAGCTCGATCTCAAAGGCTTCGACGCCGAGCTTGCGGTCATCTCAGGCCGAGCCAGTGCCGTGGAGCGCATGTACCGCTTGATGCATGAGCACGGTAGCGATCCTGCCGCGTGGCTGCCCACTTTTTGCAATCCCGTACTTACACACTCAACCGGAGGTGCGCCATGTCCACCATGAAAGTTGCTCCTGCACCACTTGCCATCCTGCTCATGATGGCCATGTCACATACGGCACGCGCGCAGATACCGGTGACCGACGTCGGGGCGCTCGCGCAACTTATTGCGGAAGTCAACACGCTCGAGCAGGACCTCAATACTGCGCGCCAGGATCTTGCGCAGGCGCAGCAGCAGTATCAGTCGATGACGGGCCAGCGCGGAATGCAACAGTTACTTGCAGGCACCGTACGCAACTACCTGCCGACCAACGGGACGCAGTTGCAGGCGGCACTGGAGGGCTCAGGAGGCGGCTACGCTCTCGGTGGCGACGTGCGCGGGGTAGTTACAAATAATGCCGTATTGAGTGCGCAGCAAGTCGCGGCCTTATCGCCCGGTGAGCAGGATGCGCTGCAGGAGGCGCGTCGTTACGCCGCATTATTGCAGGCGGTCGCACAGGAGGCGCTGGTACGCACGAGCAGCCGCTTCGCCGCAATTCAGGTGCTGATCGACGCGATTCCGCAGGCCGCGGATCAGAAGGGGATTCTCGATCTTGCGGCCCGTATCGACGCCGAGGAGGGCATGCTCCAAAACGAGCAGACCAAGCTCAATGTGCTCGGTCAAGCCGCACAGGGCGGCGAGTGGGCGCGCCGACAGCGTGCGCGCGAGCGCGCCGTGTCGGACATTGGATCACTGCGAAGCCTCCCGGCAATGGGCCTGTGACGCGCGCCCCCTCGTAACGACCAGAATTGGATGCATGACAATGGGCTTCTTTGCGGAATTCAGCGTCTGGCTCAACTCGCTCCTCGCGAATTATATAGGCGATCAGACGGCGCGAGTCGCATCAGCGCTTGAGCCTGCAATCGTTGCGCTCGCGACGATCTACCTCATGGTGTGGGGCTATCTGCAACTGACCGGCAGGATCGAAGAGCCGTTTGCTACTGGATTGAAGCGCATTCTCACGCTCGTGGTCGTTCTCGCCGTGGCCTTGCGGCTCTGGCTCTACAACACCGTGGTTGTCGACACGTTCTTCAATGCGCCGGGACAGCTCGCGGCAGTCATCGTCGGAGCCTACGACGCTGTGGGCACGGTCGATCGGATCATTTTCCTCGGCGGGGACGCGGGAGCATTGCTCATGCAGAAGGGGGGCATTCTCGAGGGTAGCATTTCCTACGATCTGGCCGGTATTGCTGTTTATATACTCGTCGGGTTGACAGCCATCTACACGATATTTCTGCTGGCGCTCTCGCGCATCGCTTTGTCAGTGCTGCTGGCCCTGGGTCCGCTCTTCTTTGGGCTGTTGCTCTTTGAGTCCACGAGGCACTACTTCATGTCGTGGTTAGGGCAATTAGCGAACTACGCGCTGATCACATTGCTCGCCGTGCTCGCGGCGGCGTTGATGATGACGCTCGTCACCGCGGCGGCGCAGGCCGCCGCCAACCAGGGCGGGGGAATCCAGATCGCCGATGCCGCGAGGGTCTGCATGGCGGCAGGGCTTACGTTTCTCGTTATGCGCCAAGTGATGCCGATCGCAGCGGCGCTTTCGCACGGCGTAGCGCTGCAGAGCTATGGCGCGATCAGCCGGGCGATCAGCGGGAGCGCGCGTCATGGGTTGACCATCGGAAAGCGTGGATTGACGTTAGCAGCAAAAGCATATCAATCAAGCACGGCGCCGCGGGCATTGGCTCTGCGGGTTCCTCGCCCCTAGGCCATGGTTACAAGCAACGAAGTACGAACGAGTGGAGGAAGCATGAAGATAATCTTGCATCTGAGTTGGGCTGCGCTTTTGATGGGGTGCGCAACACACCACGCGGCGCGAATCAGCTGCGACAGCAATCTTCGCCCGATTAACGCGCCGGCGCAGGCGGCGGCCGGCCCGCTCGCCGACACCGTGAAGACCAAAGCCATGGATGGTGCACCGTGAGTCCGGAAGGTGAGCTCGAAGCCTATTGGCGCGAAGGAGCTTCCTGGGAAGCAGACCGCATCGCGCAATCCCGCAGGAGCGAGCGCGTGGCCTGGTGGACTGCCGGCGGCGGGTGGCTGTGTGCGCTCATGAGCGCGGCCGCACTCATGCTCCTGATGCCGCTCAAGCGGGTTGACCCCTTCATCGTGCGCGTGGACAACACGACCGGGGTCGTCGATGTTGTCCCTGAATATTCCGGGCATGGTGAAGTTGCTGAAGCGGTCACCCGCTACCTGTTGACGCACTATGTCACCGTATGCGAGCGCTTCAACTTCGCCACCGCCGAGAGCGACTATCAGGAATGCGGAGCGTTTCACTCGGGACTGCGCAATCAGGCCTGGTACGCCTTGTGGAATCCGGCGAATCCAGCCTCGCCTTTGAACCTTTACAAGGACGGTTCGATCGTGCGCGCACAGGTGGTCTCCGTCAGCTTCTTCAAGAGAGCGAACGGTGTCGCAGATCTTGCTCAAGTTCGTTACGTGAAGGGCAGACGTTCAGTCGAGGCGACGGATGAGCAGTTGACGCACTGGATTGCGACCGTCCAATACTCCTACTCCGAGCCATCCAAGAATCCGCAAACACGCAGCTGGAACCCGCTCGGATTTAAGGTCATCGATTTTCGCCCCGAGGCAGAAGTCAGCGCAGAAGCATCCGCCGCTGCGAGCGGCGTGCCCACCGCAGTCGCCGCCAAAGGGCCACGGCCGTGATCAGGGACCAAAAGCGCTGCGCGCGCTACGGCTTCATTGCGCTTCACCTTATCGGGCTTCTTGTGATCCGTGCGTCGGGGTTGCGTGCCGAGATATATCCGACAAGCGGGGGCGGGGACCCACGCATCCGTGTTGCCGCCTACAAGGCCGATGAGGTGTATCGGCTGCGCGGCTGGGTCGGCTACCAGATCGATCTTGAATTTGAGCCAGGTGAGGCGTTTGTCGGTTTGGCGGCGGGCGACATCGAGGCACTGTCCTTCGTCGCCCAGGACAATCATCTCTTTCTGAAGCCGAAAGCCGCGGCCATCGGGACGAACCTGACCGTGCTCACCACACGGCGGCACTATCATTTTGACTACACCGCCCAAGTGCGACGCTCAACTGCCGCAGGTGCGCCCGATGTGATCTTTGCACTGCGCTTTCAGTACCCGCCCGTTGATGCAGCTGGCGGTGCCACTGCAGCCGCCGCGCGTGTGGAGGACGAACTCGACCGCGGATCGAGCGGCCGAGTCCACAACACCGACTATTGGTACTGTGGACACGAGGCATTGCGTCCCGTCGCAGCATTCGATGACGGCGTGCATACGCGTTTGCGCTTCGGCACTCATGCGGAGCTACCGGCGATCTTTGTTCGCAATGAGGACGGCGCCGAATCTCTGCTCAATTTCAGCATGCAGGACGGCGAGGTCATCGTGCATCGCGTGGCGCAGCGATTGATCCTGCGGCGCGGCGCGCTCACGGGTTGTGTTGTCAATAAGGGCTATACGGGATCCGGAGAGCGCCTGGAATCTGGCACGGTAGCGCCCAACGTGCAGCGCGAGCGCAGAGGGTCGACACCGTGAGCTTCGCAAGGGTCGAGGGCGAAAGAGGTCTGCCCTCTGTCAGTGGCGCAGGCTCGCTGCAGTCGCGCGTGAGCAGCTTCATGGCAGTCGGACTGATGTCGGTTCTGGGGTTGGGCATGCTCGCCTGGTATTACTCGCGTGCGATTACCCGTCAGACACACGCGCAGCAAAGCGCGCAAGCCGCATCCAAGAGCCGTGCGCAAGGCGACGCACCGTTGCCATCGCTTGGAAGAATAGATCCCCCGCGAGTACCGGCGCCGCAGGTGCCGAACGGCGGCGCGCCATCGTCGGCCATGGAGTCTGTGGCGGCCGATCCGTTGCGGGAGGGCTTGCCCGAAAGAGTGCCTGCGAATTTGTCGATGGCCGCCGGTTATGTGCCGGCGAATGCTCCAACGGGCGCGGCACTGCCGAAGACGCCGGGCCAGCTCTCGTTCGAACGTCGGCTCTCCGGTCCTTCATTTTCGAGGCAGTTTGAGATGACCTCTGCAACGCCGGATCAGAGCGCCGGCCACACTGCGCCCGAGTCAGCGAGCGTATCAAGCAACCCAGGTGAGGCAAGCATGGTCGCCGCACCCATACCTACCGCATCCGCGGCGCGCGCAGGTGGATTGCCGGCGCTTCTCACGCCGATCGTTACTCCCGCGGCGCAAGCTCGCGTATTGCCCACGCAGCGTTTCCTCTTATCGAAGGGCGCGTTCATCGATTGCACTCTCGAGACGGCGATCGACACTACGCTGCCCGGCATGACGACGTGCATTACGGCGACTGACACATTTAGTGTCGATGGCAAGGTTGTCCTGCTCGAACGCGGTACGAAGCTCGTCGGCGAAACGCAGAGCGAGGTGCAGCAGGGCTCTTCGCGCGTGTTCGTGCTTTGGACGGAAGCACGTACGCCCACGGGCGTCATCGTTCCGCTTGCCTCGCCAGGAACGGACGCTCTTGGCCGATCGGGATTACCCGGCGAGGTCAACCGCCACTTTTGGGATCGATTCGGCGCGGCGATTCTGATCTCTGTGATCGATGTAGCACTCGAGTCGGCGCTGCACTCGGGCAGTGGCGGAACCGTCATCTATGGACCCTCGCCCGCGGTGGATATCATGACCGAGATCCTGAAAAGCACGGTCAACATCCCGCCCACCGTCATCAAGAGCCAGGGCGATCGTATTCAGGTGCTCGTCGCCCGCGACCTCGACTTCCGTTCGGTTTATGAACTGCGCACTCGCTAGCGTCGTGCCGATCGACGCGTCGGCGCTCGATCTCACCCTGCGCGCACTGCGACCCCTGCTCGGGAATCCGAGTGTCACTGAGGTGTGCATCAACCGCCCCGGAGAGGCCTTTGTCGAAACACACTCCGGTTGGCGCTGCGAGCCGCTGCGGTTCGCGGATTTCGACTGGTGTCGGCGGCTGGCAAAGCTTGTTGCGAATTCCACTCGCCAGCGAATCGACGAGACATCACCGCTGCTGTCGGCTTCCCTACCGAGCGGCGAGCGAGTGCAGATCGTGCTTCCGCCCGCGACAACCGCTGAGACGGTCGCCATCACCATCCGGCGTCCCTCCGATGAAGTGTGGTCCATCGAGGATCTGGCGCAGCGAGGAATCTTCCGCACGACGCAGCTCGCCGGCGACGCCCTCGATGAGACGGAAAGAGAGCTCCTGCGCTTGCTCGGCACGCACGATTACACAGCTTTCATGCGGCTCGCGGTGCAATGCCGTAAGAACATCCTGGTATCGGGGCCGACCGGTTCGGGAAAGACGACGTGGACCAAGGCGCTGATTCGCGAAATTCCCGCCGACGAACGCCTCATCACCATTGAGGACGCGAAGGAACTGGTGCTCGATCGCCACCCGAATCACGTGCGCCTCTTCTACTCGAAGGATGATCAGGGTCTTGCACGGGCATCCCCCAAACAGTTGCTCGAATGCTGCCTGCGCATGAAGCCCGATCGGATCCTATTGGCGGAGCTGAGGTCCGAGGAAGCTTTTGACTATTTGCGTAACGTCAATTCCGGGCATCCGGGGTCGATTACGAGCGTGCATGCCACGAGCGCGGAACTTGCATTCGAGCAGCTGGTCCTGCTCGTCAAGCAGAGCCCCGGCGGTCGTGAGCTCGCCCGTCAGGACATCAAGAGTCTCTTGTATCTGCTGGTCGACGTTGTGATCCAGTTTGGCGTCGAGCGGCACCAGCGTTATATCAAAGAGATTTGGTATGAGCCGGCACGGAAGCGGCGCGGTCTGTCGGCGGCTGCAGCAGCGTGAACATGCGCCATTACGAGGGCAACCGGCAGCAGGGGGAATCGGCATGCTGATTCAGGGTTGGTGGGGGCTTGCGGCTGCTTACACGGCTGCGGGAGTGCCAATGCTCGCCGGCCTGATCCGCGGCCGCGCTCCGCTCGCCAAACTCGTGCTGTCGCCCCTCATCGCGGTGCCGGTGACCACAATCGCCGCAGCGGGTGTGGCCGTGGCGAGTCCGCTCACTCACGCGCTTGGGATCGCAGGCGACGGTCTTTGGCATCTCGCATTCAACAGCGCGCTCGTTGCGGGAATCGGTTACTTCAGCGGGGTCAAACTTGCGAGCGGGATTTCGGTCGCACCGGCGCACCAGCGCGGGGCAATAGTCATCTGCCCAAAACCGGCGGCGCCTCCGCGCGGCCGTCCGCCAGGCCGGGAAGGCACGCTTACGCTCGCCGGAATGGAGCTTGCTGCGCTAGACGAAACCAAGCATTTCAAATTTATCGGTACCACGGGCACCGGCAAGAGCACGGCCATTCACGAAGTACTGAGCGGCGCGCTCAGTAGAGGTGATCGCGCGGTGATCGCTGATCCTGACGGCGGGTATGTCGCGCGTCTTTATGATCCGCGACGTGGCGATGTGATTCTGAATCCGTTCGACAAGCGCTCCGTGAAATGGGATCTGTTTCGCGAGATTGCGAGCGCATACGACGTCGAGCAGCTGGCGCGCGCACTCATTCCCGATGATGGAAGTCCCGATCGCGCATGGCGCGGGTACGCGCGCACGTTCTTCAGCGCCGTGACCCGCCAGGCGCATGCCGCGGGAGTTACCGATGTCGCCGAACTGTATCGCCTTCTGGTGATCGCAACGACGAGCGAGCTACGCACGCTGGTCGCCGGCACACCCGCGCAGCCATTCTTGGAGGAGCACAACGGACGCATGTTCGATTCCATCCGTTCCGTGACGAGTTCCGCGGTGGGTGCGCTCGAATACATCGCCGCGCAAGACTCAAAGGCCCGGAGCTTTTCGGTGCGCGAATGGGTTCGTGACGGAATTGCCGACCAACCGGACTCGGCAACGGGCGGGGTGCTCTTTATTCCCTATGAGGCCGGGCAGATTGCTGCATTGCGGTCCCCGATTTCCGCATGGATACGGCTTGCGGTATTTGAAGCGATGAACCAGGGCGAAGGAGATCAGCGACTGTGGTTCGTTGTCGATGAGCTCGATGCTCTCGGTCAGATTGATGGACTGAAAGACGCCCTAGCTCGCCTGCGCAAGTTCGGCGGCCGCTGCATCCTGGGGTTTCAGTCAATTGCGCAGGTGTCGAGCACGTACGGTCAGGGTGATGCACATACGATCGTGGAGAACTGCGGCAACACTCTCATCCTGCGTTGTTCCGCGAGCGAGGGCGGCGGCACATCCCGATTTGCCTCTCGTCTCATCGGAGAGCGGGAAGTGCTGCGAACGACAGAATCGAGGAGCCGCCGCCCTCTGGAGTGG
>Ga0302326_10017051_pt1 | contig 15173 bp, 8 predicted proteins | sample Palsa_T0_3_FD_202264 | JGI IMG/M metagenome (GOLD analysis project Ga0302326, IMG submission 202264) | Peat permafrost microbial communities from Stordalen Mire near Abisko, Sweden - Palsa_T0_3 | ecosystem: Environmental > Terrestrial > Soil > Palsa > Peat permafrost | place: Sweden: Abisko...
GTCCTCGACGGCCAAAAGCTGATTCCCAGCGTGACGCGCGTGTTCAGCAAGAGCCGCGACTTGTATGTTTTCCTTCAGGCCTACGAACGCGATACAACCACCGCGATGCGCCCGCTTGTCGCTTTCGTTGGTTTCTATCGCGGCCAAGTGAAGGCATTCGAGACCGCGCCGCTGGCCGTAAATGACGGTATGGACCCGAAGTCCAAAGCCGTTCCGCTGCGCTTCGCGCTCTCGCTCGATAAGCTCCCGCCGGGCCAATACGATTGCCAGGTGACGGTGCTCGATCCGACGGGGCAAAAGGCGGCCTTCTGGCAAGCTCCAGTCGTGCTCGTCCCGTAGCGTTCCTGACCAACGCGCTTTAATCCCGAAGCTCCAAATCGCTCTACAAACCGGACCCAGCCGTGACTTCGATCTATTCCATATTTGACACAATCTCGTCTAGAAAAGTTCTAAGATCGTGCCCTGGGGCGCGCCACATTCAAAATGACGGCAGAAGAGCAGCGGCTCGAAGAGAGCAGAACGCGCAAGGCGCATTGGAAGCGCTGGGGCCCCTACGTCAGCGACCGCGCCTGGGGCACCGTGCGCGAAGACTACAGCGCGACCGGAGAAGCCTGGGACTATTTCCCGCACGAACATGCGCGCTCGCGCGCCTATCGCTGGAATGAAGATGGGCTCGGAGCCATTTGCGATCGCCATCAATATGTCTGCTTCGGCCTGGCGCTGTGGAACGAGCACGATGCGATTTTGAAGGAACGCCTGTTTGGCCTGACCGGCAGCGAAGGAAACCACGGCGAGGACGTCAAGGAATACTACTTTTATCTCGATAGCACGCCGACCCATTCCTACATGAAATTTCTGTACAAGTATCCGCAGCGCGCGTTTCCCTACGCGCAATTGCTCGAAGAAAACCGGCGGCGCTCGAAAGAACAGCCCGAGTTTGAATTGCTGGACACGGGCATCTTCAGCGAGAACCGCTATTTTGACGTCGTAATCGAATACGCGAAGGCGGGTCCGGAAGATATTCTTATTCGCATCACCGCGCACAACCGCGGCCCCGACGCGGCGCGGCTCCATTTGTTGCCCACAATCTGGTTTCGCAACACATGGTCCTGGCAGCCGGGCGCGCAGAAACCGCTCGCGGCGAAGTCCGAGACGAATCAAAGCTGCGGCACGATCGCTCTGCGGCATCCGGAGTTTCACAAGTTGTGGCTCTATTGCCAGCAACCCGCCGAGCTTCTCTTCACGGAAAATGAAACGAATACGCAGCGACTGTACGGAATTCCCGGTCCGGCCTACGCCAAAGACGGAATCAACGACTACGTCGCCTCCGGAAAATTCGATGCCGTAAATCCCGCGCAAAACGGCACAAAAGCCGCGGCGCGCTATGCGGCGCTGATTCCGCCCGGCGAAAGTTTCGAGATTAAGCTCAGGCTCACGAAGCAAGAATGGCCCGCGGACAAGAATCCGCTCGCCGCTGATTTCGATACTACATTCGCGCTGCGCCAGCGCGAAGCAGATGAGTTCTACGCGACGATTGTTCCGGATTCGCTTTCGCCCGACGCTCAAAATGTTCTGCGCCAGGCGTTCGCCGGTGTGCTTTGGTCCAAGCAGTTCTATCATTTCGTGCAGCGAGATTGGCTGGCGGGCGATCCGTCGCAACCCGCGCCGCCGGAATCGCGCAAGCGCGGCCGCAACGCCGAGTGGTCGCACGTCTTCAACGCCGACGTTATCTCCATGCCCGACAAATGGGAGTATCCCTGGTACGCCGCGTGGGACCTCGCGTTTCACTGCTTGCCGCTGGCGCAGGTCGATCCGGATTTTGCCAAGGAGCAGCTCGTTTTATTTTTGCGCGAGTGGTACATGCATCCCAATGGGCAACTGCCGGCGTACGAATGGGCGCTCGGCGACGTGAATCCTCCGGTGCACGCATGGGCGGCGTGGCGCGTCTACAAAATCGATAAAAAGCGCCGCGGCAAAGGCGATCGCGCATTCCTCGAACGCGTTTTCCAAAAGTTGTTGCTCAATTTCACGTGGTGGGTCAATCGCAAAGACGCGGAAGGCATGAACGTTTTCCAGGGCGGCTTCCTTGGCCTTGACAACATTGGTGTGTTCGATCGCAGCGCCCCGCTGCCCACCGGCGGCCGCATCGAGCAATCCGACGGTACCGCATGGATGGCCATGTACACGCTCAATATGCTGGCCATCGCGCTCGAACTCGCCAGCGAAAATGCCGTTTACGAAGACGTCGCCAGCAAATTCTGGGAGCATTTCCTCTATATCGCGCGCGCCATGAACCAGCGCGGCGACGGCAATCAATCCATGTGGAACGAAGAAGACGGCTTCTTCTACGACGTTCTGCATCTTCCCGACGATCGGCGCGTGCCCATGAAAGTCCGTTCGATGGTCGGATTGGTCCCCTTGTTTGCGGTTCAAACTCTTGAACCGGAATTGCTCGATCGCTTACCCGGATTCAAGCGCCGCCTCGAATGGTTCGTCGAAAATCGCCCGGACCTCACGCAGAATGCCGCGTCCATGAAAACGCAAGGCATGCGCGAGCGTCGCTTGCTCTCCATTGTTGGCGCAGAAAAACTTCGCCACGTGCTGCGCTATGCGCTCGATGAGAACGAGTTTCTGTCTGCCTACGGAATCCGCGCGCTGTCGCGAGTTCATCGCGAAAATCCTTACGTCCTCAGCGTGCATGGGATGGAGCATCGCGTCGATTACGAGCCCGCGGAGTCTAGAAGCGGATTATTCGGCGGGAATTCCAATTGGCGCGGACCGATTTGGTTTCCCATGAACTTTCTATTCATCGAAAGCCTTCAACGATTCCATCATTATTTCGGCGATGATTTCAAAGTGGAATTTCCCACCGGCAGCGGCAACATGCTTACGCTGGAGGAAGTTGCCGCTGGAATTTCGCGGCGCCTGAATCGCATTTTTTTGCGTGGTGAAAATGGCCGCAGGCCCGTCGCCGGCGATTTGGAAGTCTTCCAGAACGATCCCTACTGGCGCGATTTGATTTTGTTCCACGAATATTTCAATGGCGATACTGGCGCGGGAATCGGCGCGAGTCACCAGACGGGATGGACCGCGCTCGTGGCAAAACTTTTAACGCAGAGCGGCGAATCCCACGAAGTCGAGGCCGATGTAATCGCCGGGTCCGCGTCAAAATAAGCGCGCGCGATTTCTCGCGCAAGGATTCACTCGCCTTCGCGTCGAACCCGCGCGGACGCGTTTCGGCGCAAACGCGATTGGCCCGCGCCGGAACAATTGCAACATGATTTGGGCTCTGCGGCCGCTTACCGGTCGATGCGCAACGTCATTTTGTCCAGCGCGTCGCGATCCAGCGGATAGCCAAGCCCGGGCTCGGTCGGCGCCGGAATGTAGCCGTCCGCGTCGGGACGGAATTTGTACGGCGAGTACGGACGGTCCGCATATTCCGCCGGGAACGGCATTTCAAACCAATAGGAGTTCGGCAGCGCCAATTCGACGTGGAAGTGCACGGCCAGATCGAACATGTTGCCCCAGTTGTGCGGTGTGCTCTCCAAGCCGAATGCGTCGGCCAGCAAGCCCACGCGCATCGAGCCGGAAATTCCGCCGACATTGTCAGCGATCAGCCGCACCACAGTAAGGGCGTCTCGTTTAATGTACTCGGCAAAATCCGCGATCGAGGTTAGAAATTCGCCGACGTGAATCGCCAGATCCAGCTCCCGGCACAGTTCGATCAAACTTTCTGTGTCCGTACTGCGAACCGGGTCCTCGAACCACAAGTAATCGAGTTCGTCGAGCAGCCGGCCCACCTGCATCGCCTCAAAACGGTTATAGCGTTGGACCGGATCGTGCGCCAGGACGAACTCGTCGCCGACCGCTTTGCGGACGTTGCGAATCTCTTCCATGTGCCCGATATACGAGGGGATCGGCGGACCATCCTTGTGCTGGCCGCCGCCGGGATGAATTTTGTATCCCTTGTAATTTTGCTGCACGGCGCGCAGAACGTCCGGAACGTAATCTTCAATCGTGGGCAGATGCTGCGAGCTGGCGTAGGCCATCAGCTTCGTTTTTGTTGTATTGCCGCCGCTCAACAGTTTGTAAATCGGGCGGTTGACGGCCTTTCCGAGAATGTCCCACAGGCAAACATCGGCTGCGGCGGTATAAAAATTCGGCCACGATCCGCCGCCGCGAGTGGTCAAACCCGATCCCATCAGGTTTGCTCCGCTGTTCGCCGGCGCCATTCCGAGTCCCGGCGGCGGAGGCGGACCTCCCGGACGCGGCCCGGGAGGTCCGACGGTGCCGCCATCGAATCCCGCGGTTGACTTCATGCCCGACGTTGCGGTCAGGTCCGGAAGAAGATCGAGAATACTCTTGCCGACCAGAACTGGCTTGGCCCATTCTAGCCAGTTCTCTGTGCGGCCGCGATTGCCTGTCGTGTAGTTGCCTTCGACACCGTCCTCTGTTACGACGGAGAGGATCTCGCCTGTTTCTCCGCCGTTCAGCTTGTGGATGCCGGTCATGTCGGTGACGTAAACCTTCACTTCCTTGATCGTCAGGTTCGGCAGATCACTGGGCTTCACGCCCACGGCTTGTGCCGCGGCCAAGCCTGGATTCGCCCACGCCGGCACTGCCGAAGCCGCCCCCACCGCGCTGCCCGCCGCCACGGCGAATGCTCCGTCACGCAGAAATTTACGCCGCGAAAATTGACGCTTTGACATGTGCTCTCCTGGGCGCTTGGCCGGTTTATTTCTCCGGAAGCGCAAACGAAAGTATGTTGGCCCCAGATGCAATGGCTACGTATTGACGCCCATCGGCCATATACGTCATGGGCGATGCGTGAATCGCGGAATTGGCCTCGAAGTGCCACAGGAATTTTCCCGTCGTGGCGTCCACCGCGGCAAATCCTCCGCTGCTCTCTCCAAAGAAAACCAAGTTTCCCGCCGTGCTCACCACGCCCGAATAATTTGCTTCGACCGCGCCGATCAGCGGAACTTCCCACGCGAATTTGCCCGTATCGATTTGAATCGCGCGCAGAACTTTCATCGGCGCGTCAGCCGGATCGTTATCGCGTCCGTAGCCGCCATTCTGCGCCTTGTGATAAATCGTGCAGTCCTCCACGGTCATCACGTAGTAGAGATTCGTCGCGGGATTGTACGCCGTCGAATACCAGTTCGTAGCGCCACGCACCGCCGGGCACGTTTTCACGCCTTCCACGCTGGTGTCGTTCGCGGGCAAAAGTAGGGGACGGCCATCGGCGCCGATTCCGCTCGCCCAGTTCAGTTTCTTGACGAACGGAGTGGCCAGCAGCAATTTTCCATTCGTGCGATTGAGCACGTAATAGAAACCGTTGCGATTGGCATGTAGCAATAATTTTCTTTGCTGGCCTTGGAATGGCGCGTCCACCAGCACCAGAGGCTCATTCGCATCCCAATCGTGCAAATCGTGCGGCGTGAATTGGAAATACCACAAAAGTTTTCCCGTCTTCGCGTCGAGCGCGAGATCACTGTTCGTATAAAGGTTGTCGCCGCCGCGGTCGTCGCCATCCGTATCGGGATACGGATTTCCTACGGCCCAATAGAGAACGCCCGTTTCAGCGTCGTAGCTTCCGCTGGTCCACGTCGCGCCGCCGCCGGTCGCGTAGTCACTGCCCTTCCAGGTCTCGTAGCCGGGATCGCCGGGCTTCGGCACGGTCCAGAATCGCCAAACCAACGCGCCCGTTGTCGCTTGATACGCCGCCACAAATCCGCGAATGCCTTCGTCGCCGCCCGATACGCCAGCGATCACCAAATCGCCCACAACCAGCGGCGCCGAAGTTCCGCCGTAGTGCATCGGCTTATCCGGCGGCATGTAAACGTCCCACAGCAGCGCGCCCGTCAGCCGGTGTAAACAAATCAAATGCGCATTATCGGTGATAAAAAAGACGCGATCGCCAAGCACCGCAACGCCGCGATTCGCTCCGCGCGCCGCATCGCCCGCAATCGTGCCCTCGGTCGTGCGCGGCCGCGTGTACGCCCAAATTTGCCGCCCCGTGCCCGCATCCAGCGCATAAATTTGATTCGGCCCGGTCACGTACATCACGCCATCCAGCACCAGCGGCGTGGTCTCGAGGCCGAAGAACGGAATCGAATACGTCCACGCGGGCTGTAATGCGCCAACATTCGTCGAAGTGATCTGGTCCAGCGTGCTAAATCGATTGCCGTTGAGATTCCCCGCGTACGTCGGCCAATCGCCCGTTTTCGGTTTCAGAATCGCGTCCATCTCCGCGGCCGTCACCGGCTGCTGCGGCGCGGTCGCCGGGCCCACCGGCACGCCACCGAGCCGCGCCAGGTACGCCACCAAATCGCGCAGCTCGTCCGAGGTGCCGCTGAACGCCGGCATGTACGACGCCGCTTCCGTTGTCGCCGACGTGTATTCGCCCTCGCGCAGCAAATGCAATTGCCCATCGAACGTTTGCAATTGCAAATCGTGCGTTCCCTGGCCGCGCGCGAATCCGCGCAGCGTGCTGCCGTCGGCCATTTTCACGTCCACCACAGCGTAGTTCGCCATCCGCCGCGCGCCGGGATTCTGCACAGCGCGTTTCAAATCGTCCAGCGATCCCTGCCGCCCCGCATCGGAAAGATCCGGACCGTTCACGCCGCCTTGCCCCATCACCATGTGGCAATCCGAGCAGTGGCCGCTGCCGGAAAAAATCTTCTGGCCCGCCGCCGTATCGCCCGCGGGAGCAAAATCAAACGCCGTTGCATTCAGCGAGCGCACATAAGCCACCAGCGATTGAATCGTCGCCGCCGGCAGGACGTGGAACGAAGGCATTCCGCCGCGGCCGTTCTTGATGATCGCCGCAATTTCGGCGGCGTTAAATCCGCGCAGTTCTCGATTGTTCACGAGTGCCGGCGCGCGGTCGGTGCCCACGGCGTTGCTGCCGTGGCACACCACGCACATCACGTTGAATCGCGCTTTGCCCGTTGAGACAGCCGCGGGCGTAAGCGGCGGTCCCGGAGGGCTGGGAGGAAGATTCGGAGGACCGAATTGTTGAGCCGCTGCGGCGCTCGCGAAAATAAAAATCACCGCCGCGAGCGCCAATGCAACGCGCCTTTTACCGTCCCAACTACGCGCGCAGATAGGGCTTGAGGTATTCATCGAGGGCGTTGCGAACGTCTTGCCGTTGCGCGTCGGTCAGTGGACCCGTATCGCGTCCAGCGCCGGCGCCGCCGACCGGTCCCATGCCGGGCATCGGCCGAGCCGTCGTAGTTTCCTTGAACACGCCGCGCGCCACCATGATGTATGCGCCCGACCCGGGAATCGTATTGAACGCTTGTATTCTGCCGAACATATCGAACGCTTCCTTCTGTTTCCCGGCGTGCCATAGATCGAATGTCGCCTGATAGAGATCGGCCAGGCCCGTCGTTGGGCAATGTCCCGAAAATCCCAGCCGCATTTCATCCAGCATTGTGCGCACGCCATTGCCGGAGAACACCGCAAGCTTGCCGTTTGTCCGCGCCAGAATATCCGTCACGCGCGCCAGCGGATTTCCCGCTTCGTCCTTCACGCATTTCATCGTGGGAATCTGGTTGAACATCTCCACGATCAAATCGACGCTCATATCGCCCTGGCTCTGCACCATCAGCGGCAACGCCGTCGCCGCGCCGATGGCCTTGTAATACGCCAGCATGGTCGGCTCGTCGGCCTTTTCCGGAGGCAGCGAAATAATCGCGTCCGCGCCGTGCTTCTCCGCGTGCTGCGCATAGCGAATCGAAGTCGGAAGATCCGAGCCGATCGACTGCACGCCGATCACCAGCGAAGTCTTTCCACCTTTGCCCGCGGCCAAAATCGCTTCCGCGCCGTCCATGCGCTCCTGCTCGGACATCGTTGACCAGCCGCTGGCAATCTGCGGCCACGCCATTCCCGCCACGCGCCCGCGATTGCAAAAATTCACTTCGGCTTGCAGGCAATCCAGATCGATCTTATTGTCCGCGGTGAACGGAGTTTGCCCAATCGGAAAGACGCCCCAGAATGGTTTTCCAGCCATAGGCGCGGTATCCGCGGCCCCAGCCACGCGATAAATTACCGCACCGAGCGCGAGCGCCCCAGCCGATTGCAAAAATTCACGCCGCCCCGGGCGTCTCTCAGAATTTTGTGTTGTCATGGATGCCCTCCTTCCGTTGGCGCACGGTCGGGGACTATACTACAGAAACAAAAAGGACACCGAATGAATCTCGAAAAAAATCGCACCGCGACTTTCGATCTCACCGGCCAAACCGCCATCGTTACCGGTGCCGCAACGGGAATCGGCGAGGCTATCGCGCGCCGCCTTTCGAACGCGGGTGCAACAATCGCCCTGCTCGATCTCGATCGTGCGGGCGCTCAGAAGGTAGCCGATGCCCTGGGCGGCGGCTCCTTTCCCGTGCAATCCGACGTCTCGAATTCCGCCGCGGTCCGCGCCGCGATCGAAGAAGTGATCGCGCGCACCGGCCGCATCGACATTCTGGTGAACAACGCCGGTATCGCCGGCCCGGCGAAGCCAATCTGGGAACAAACCGACGAAGATTGGCAGCGCAATATCGCCGTCAACCTGACCGGCGTATTCAATATGTGCCGCGCGGTCGTCCCGCACATGCTCAGCCGGAAATACGGCCGGATCGTAAATATCGCTTCCATCGCCGGGAAGGAAGGCAATCCGCGCATGGCCCCGTATTCCGCCACCAAAGCCGGCGTGATCGGCCTCACGAAATCCATCGGCAAAGAATTAGCCACCGACGGCATCTGCGTGAACGCCGTCTCGCCCGCCGTGGTCCAAACCCGCATTCTCGATCAATTGACGCCCGAACAAGTCTCCTACATGACCGATAAAATTCCCATGAAGCGCACCGGCAAGCCCGAGGAGATTGCCGCCGTGGTCCATTTCCTGGCCAGTCCGGATTGTTCCTTCGTCACCGCGCAGTGTTACGACGCCAGCGGTGGCCGCGCTACGTATTGAAGATTTTTCGTTAGATATCGGCCGCGGGTTTCACGAAGAGCCACGCCACAGCGCCCGCCGCCGATAGCCCGGCGGCCACCAGAAACGACGCCGTCCATCCGAAGTGATTCGCAATCAACGGCGTAAGCGTAGCCGTAATCGCCCCGCCGATTTGTCCGCCCATATTCATCACGCCCGAGACTGAGCCCGCCGAGCGCTTGCCGATATCCGCGCTCACCGACCAATAGCAGCTCTGCGAAAAATAAAGCGCCCCCGCGCCGCCGGCCAGCACCACGCATGCCAATTTCGCCGTCGCCACTTGCGTGCCGAACGCCAGAAACATCGCCGAAATCCCAATCGCAATCGCCGATAAATAGCAGCGCCCCACGCGCTTGCCTCGCGTTCGCGTAATTCGATCGCTGATCCATCCGCCCGCCGGCGAACACACCGCCATCGCCAGAAACGGCAGCATGCTGTAATACCCGCTCTGCTTCAAATTCAATCCGCGCACCGTGTGCAGGTAAATGAAAAACCAACTGAAGAAAATGTAAGCTTCGTAGCCGTAGCAAAAATAACTGAAGGTCACGGCGGCCAAATTGCCGCTGCGCAGAATCTCTCCCCAGCCAAGTTTCGGAATTTGTCCGGCTGCGCTTTCAAATCGCGGCGTACCGTCGGCGATCAGCTCCAGTTCTTCGCTTGAAATCCGCGGATGCTGCGAAGGCAAATCGCGCGCCGAGATGTACCACACGAGTCCCGCGGCCAGGCCGAGCAGGGAACTCGCCCAGAACGACGTTCGCCATCCGTAATGCAGCAAAAAATAAGTCACCAGCGGCGGCGCAACTCCCGCTCCGAAGCCCACGCCCGAAAAAATCAATCCATTCGCGAAACCACGCTCCTTCGATGGAATCCACGCCGCCACAATGCAATTTGACGCGGGATATACCACTGCCTCGCCCATGCCCAGCACGAATCGCACGGCGATAAGCGCCACCACCGGATACGCCAGATGCGGCGAAAGAATCGTGATCACGCTGGTGAAAACGCTCCACCACACAACTCCCAGCGTCAGCACCACGCGCGCGCCGTAGCGGTCCGCCAGCCATCCTGCCGGCGCCTGGAACAGCGCGTATCCGGCGATGAACGCGCTAAAGACCCAGCCCAGCTGCACGTTGCTCAGGTGAAATTCCCGCGCAATGTCGCCGCCGGCAATCGAAATGTTCACGCGATCGAGGTAAGCAATCGCGCCGACCACAAACACCCAGAAGATCAGAAACCATCGAACGCTGAAACGCGTGCGGTTCACGCGTCTAGAAAACTGCGATCGGATTCGCAGGCTCGCGTATTTTTTTCCATGAGTTCACCATCGGGGCGAACGGATTGTAGGCGTGGCAATTCGCGGAAAGCAATTTGTTTCGAGTACAGCCACGGCTCGGTTTCGGCCAGGCAGCCGTGGCGAAGCCGCGCGGGATCGGCCGCTACTTCGTAATCAGTGCCGCGGCTCCGGCGCGCGCCACGTCAACGTCCTGGTCTTCCGTACCGTTACTCACGCCAATCGCGCCGATGCATTGCCCTTCGGCTTCCAGCGATAGCCCGCCGCGTAACGGCGTTTGATTCGCCAGACTCGTAATCGCAATCGCCAGCGACGCCATCACTTTCGTTGGATCTCCGTCCGCCGGCCCCGTCGCTTTCCCCTGTATCGCCGACGCGCGCGCCTTGGCGATTGCGAAGCGCACCGACGAGACCTTCGCGCCGTCCATCCGGCTGAAGGCCAGCAGGAATCCGCCCTCATCCATGATTGCGATGTTCATCGGTGTACCGATTTCTCGGGCGCGCCGCTCGGCGGCGCTCATCACGGCCTTCGCCCCTTCCTCGGTGAGTTTCAGATGATTGCGTGATACGTGGGACATCGAACCTCCAAGAATTGTATTTCGCCTTCCCGTTAGAAATAGACCGCTGCGCCGTTGATCGCGCGCACCCCGCAAAAATGGCGCTCGATTGCGATTTATAAATACGGTTTCGCGTCCGCAGGTTGCTGTCGCTCGCGCTTCTTGCGTATCGCCCGTCTCCCCGCCTGAAAGGCGTTTTTGCTTTCCGGGAGTCGGGTGCCCTCTCGCCTACGCTCTCGCTTCAAGCTTGAAATTCAATCCCCAGCTGCTCGGTCACAATCGGCCTGAACTTGTTCGTCAGACCGGACGCGTCGTATTTCGCGTGATATTCCAGCAGCATTCCGTAATACAGCGCCGTCATACCCCAGAATCGAGTTTGCCCCAGGCCCGCGCCGGTTTCCGCGTTGTAGTATTCGCGCAGGATCGGATTCACTTCGATGGACATTTTGAAAAGGCGCATCGCCAAATCCCGCGCGGTTTCGTTGTATCCATATTTCACCAGACCCTGATAGAGCATGTAGTTGGTCTGCGCCCACGTCGAGCCGCGCCAATTGCATTCGCGGTGCGAGCCCTGGTAGTAGTCCGGCTCAGTCTTCGCGTAGCTCGCCACCGGATACGCCGTCCAGAATTCCTGCTCGTTCACCAGATGTTCCGTGATCATGCGCTGCGCGCGCTCCGGCGTGGCCGCGCCCGCGAACAGCGGCATGAAGTTCGTCACCGATTTTACCTTCACCAGCCTGCCGGTTTTTTCGTTGCGGTCGTAATACATGCCGTCTTCTTCATCCCAGAAGTTTTCGTTCATCAGCTTGGCCACGCGATCGGCGTGCGCGCCGAACGCCTTCACATCCGCGGTCTCGCCCAGATGACCGCCAATCACCTGCATCGCGCGCAGCTCGCGGATCAAATAGGAAGCCAGGTCCACGCCCTCCACCTGGAAATCGTTCAGGCAGCCAGCGCGGCTCCATTGGTTGTCGGTGCCCGCGGCGTCGCAGGAATTCCACACCGGCAATCCGTTGTGGTCGTAATCGTAGGAAAACCACTTATCCAGATATTTCTTCAGCCGGTTGTAATAATTCCCTCGCATCCATTGGTAATCGTCGTTGTGCTGCTTCGCGCCCAAAACCAGCAGTTGCGCCATAAACGGCTTGAAGTGCTGCATCTCGCGCTGCTTGATCAAGCTGCGGCTGATGTAGCCATCGGGCTGCTGTCGGTCCAAAAATTCCGTCATGTTTGTGAAGCAGTATTTCCATACGCCGAAATACGAAAGGTACATATTCTCGAAGTACGGATCCCAGTCGTAAAATTCGTTGTAGGGGTAGCCGGTAATCAGCACCTGTTTCACGCCGGGAATCGTGCGCAGTCCATAATTTTTGATATCCGAATTGGTGCCGGTGTAGCGCGCATACATTTTTGCCCAGCTTCCATCCCCGATATCCGCCAGCAGCAATTTCGCCGCGGCCTTTGCGGGCGGCGGAGCGATCGCGCCGCTGGCGGCGGGCGCCGCGGCCGCTGGCGCGCCCGGAGTCATGGTCTGCGCCAAAGCCGCGCGGCTCGCCGCTGCCAAGCCGATCATGGATGCCGATGCCGCCAAAAATTCGCGTCGATTCGTTGTCATTTGTCGCTCCAATTCATAATTTGTGAATTCGTTCGTTTTCTCTTTCACCACTTAATTTCTTCCGCCGATTAAATCCGCATCGATCCGTTCGATGCGCCCCGCTCACTGGGTTTTTGCTTCCATACTTCGCAGCGCGCAAAATATTTCAGCCCACAACCCGCGCGCATCGGCGAAATCGGTCACGACGTATAGGGTCATGTGTCCGCGAGGTCAATAGTTGCCGCAAGCTTTGACGCTTCTGCTGCCGCGAAAATTTCACGAGTTTTGCCCGAATCTCGCGGCCGATTTCGAGATCACCGGCTCCTTCAGCCTCACCGGCCCGGCAAATCAAGGCATTCCCTTCGCGGAACGGATGCGCGTCGCCCTTGCTTCCGCCCGGTTCTCGCGTTCCATCTCGCGCGGTTGCCACGGCTTATCTCCGGTACGCGGAAACAGAGCCAGGGCGCCCCGTAAGCTCCAGCCAATAGGCTGTTTGCGTCCAGACGGCTTTGCGCGCTTGCGATCGCCTCATTAGACGGCTAACCACGCGCACGCCCATCGCTTCGCGTAGGCTCCATTACGCGCCAATCGCGAGTTTCGCGCACCACGTTTATACTCTTCGAGCAGCACTTTAACATAAAGTACCCCGGTCCGAAAAAGTGTCAAAAACGGGCTACGTTACCGGTACCGGCGGTACTAAGGTACCTCAAAATAGTCGAAAATACTTCTTGCATTCGTTTTAAGCCCTTTGATAGTCTCGCGCCCATTGCTTTGGTGGTGGGTGGCTGTCCCGTCGTTTTTTCACGGTTCCACCAGTTTGTTTTTCGGGTTCCGAAGTTTGTGTGCTGAGAAGTCGTGGGGATTTTTAGGGATTCCACGTTGGAATACAGGGGGGTTCTAGATGCGCAACGTTGCCATCTGCTTTGCGAAGTTTAAAAATGTGGGAATGGTTTTAGGCGCCCTGGCGCTTGTCGCAGTCTTGGCGGTTTCTGCGTCGGCCCAGAGCGTTAACGTCGGTTCGATTTCCGGGACCGTCAAAGATAGCAAGGGCGGCCTGGTTCAAGGCGCCACCGTCACCATCGCCAATCCTGATTTGGGCGTGAGTCAAACGGCTCCAACGGGCTCCGACGGAACTTTTGCTTTCCTTCAGATTCCACCCGGCAACTATACCGTCAGCGTCGGCGCCACCGGATTCAAGATGTCCGTGAAGGCCGGCATCCACGTCGCTGTGGACACCAAGGTCGACGTCGGAGACGTCATTCTTGAGGTCGGCAGCGTCAGTGAGACGGTCACCGTGCAGGCGCAGGGTGGCCAGTTGGCGCTTCAGTCGGAGTCTGGCGAACGCTCCAACGTCGTCACCAACACCCAACTCCGTAACCTCGCGCTCAACGGCGCGAACGTTACCGATATGTTCAGGATCGTACCGGGCGTCATCGCCGGCGCGGCGACCACAAACTCCGCGCTCTCGCCGATCGGCAACCTGAACATCAACGGTACGCGCGCTTCGCAGCACCAGTACGTCGTCGACGGCATGACCAATTTCAACGTCGGCAACGACACCGCGGCGCTGGTCACCGTAAATATCGACGCGCTGCAGGAAGTCAAGATCGAAACCAACAACTACAGCGCGGAGTACGGCCGCTCCGGCGGCGGTTACATCGCGCTATCGACGAAATCCGGCACGTCCGATTATCACGGTGGCGCCAGCTACTTCCGCCGCAATCAGACCATGAACGCCGATTCCGTCTTTAACGACGCGAATAACGCGGTCATTACCCCGGTTCCGTACAACAAGAACGCCGCGTCGCTCTTCGACTACAACTATTACGGTTGGGACTTCGGCGGACCGGTCTGGATCCCGCACGTGCTCAACGGCAAAGAGCACAAAATCTATTTCTTCATCGATCAGGAGTATTACCGTCAGCTCGTTCCGGTAACCAGCCAGACGAACCTGGAAGAGCCCTGCCCCTCGATGCTCGCGGGCGATTTCGCCCCGGCCGCTGCCGGCGTCGATGGCAACGTCTATAGCTGCCCTGGTGCCGTGACTGGTAACGGGACTCCGATCAACATTATAAACCCCTGCACCGGCGCCCCGTTCGCGGGCAACATTATCCCGCTGGCCGCCACCAATCCTTGCACTGGCCTGCCGTATCTCTCCACAGCCGGCTTGTCGGTCCTCAACTTTATCCCCAAGCCCAACTCAGTCGGTGAGGCTTCCGGCGGAAACTCCTATAACTACAGTTCTGAAATATCCAACGCCTACCCTAGAAGCGAAACCATTCTTCGCGGCGATTGGCAGGTGACTGACAGCACCCGCATCAGCGTCAGCTGGATTCACAACAACGACGACCAACAGTTCCACTTGGGCACCACCACTGAATCTTGGAACTGGCCGCTGGACATCGTCGATCGCTTCAACGGTCCCGGTAACGTTCAGCAGATCACCGTTACCAAAAACTTCGGCCCCACTTGGGTGAACGAAACCACGTTCGGCTGGTCCCGTGGCCACGTGCAAATCACACCTGAGGGCGATACAGCCACTCGCGCCGCACAGGGCATCACCACGCCGTTCCTGTTCGCCAACGCTGACGTCAGCAACTTGATCCCCAGCGTTTCGTTCGGCGGCATTTCGAGCGCCGCCGGCGAGGCGAGCACTGCAGTGACCGGACTCTTCTACCAGAATTTCAACATCTGGCAGTTGATGGACAACCTCACGAAAGTGCACGGAGCTCACGTCTTCAAATTCGGT
>Ga0302326_10017053_pt1 | contig 15172 bp, 14 predicted proteins | sample Palsa_T0_3_FD_202264 | JGI IMG/M metagenome (GOLD analysis project Ga0302326, IMG submission 202264) | Peat permafrost microbial communities from Stordalen Mire near Abisko, Sweden - Palsa_T0_3 | ecosystem: Environmental > Terrestrial > Soil > Palsa > Peat permafrost | place: Sweden: Abisko...
GGGCCGGGGAGTGAGGGAAATTTGGCAAGTGATATCGAAAACACTCCAGAGGCGGTAACCACCACACCGCCGCAAGAAAAACAGGACAAACCCGTCGAGCGCCCGCCCGAACGGCCTGTCCGCGACCAAAGTGCGGCGCCCCCCCGCGACGGTGGCGCCGCTGCCGAGCCTCCCGTCGAAAGGCCGGCTGAGAAACCCGTGGAGCGCGCCGCCGAGGCGTCTCTGGCCGCTCCACAACTGCACGGCGGCCACCGGCGTAACAAGCCGCCCGCCCAGGCGAAGAACGGTTCTCCGACCCTGGACCTGGTAGAGCTGAAGGACATGAGCATCCAGAAGCTCAACCAAGTGGCTAAGGACATGAACGTGGCAGGTGCCGCCGGCTTGCGTAAGCAGGAGCTGATTTTCAAAATCCTGCAAACCCAAGCCGAAAAGAGCGGCCTGATCTTCTCCGAGGGTGTGCTCGAATGCCTGCCGGACGGCTTCGGCTTCCTGCGCGCGCCCGAGTACAACTATCTGCCCGGCCCCGACGATGTGTATGTCTCGCCCTCGCAGATACGCCGCTTCGATCTGCGCACCGGCGACACCATCTCCGGCCAGATCCGCCCGCCCAAGGAAGGCGAGCGCTACTTCGCGCTCATCAAAGTCGACGCCATCAATTTCGAGCCGCCCGAGGAAGCCCGCAATAAAATCTTCTTCGACAACCTGACGCCGCTCTATCCCAATGAGCGGCTGAAGCTCGAAACGGCCAAAGACAACTATTCGGGCCGGGTCATGGATCTGCTGACACCCATCGGCAAGGGCCAGCGCGGGCTGATCGTCTCGCCGCCGCGCACCGGCAAAACCATGCTGCTGCAAAGCATCGCCAATTCCATTACCACCAATCACGCCGAAGTCACGCTGATTGTGCTGCTGATCGACGAGCGCCCGGAGGAAGTCACCGACATGCAGCGTTCCGTGCGCGGCGAAGTCATCAGCTCGACTTTCGATGAGCCCGCCACGCGGCATGTGCAAGTGGCCGAAATGGTCATCGAAAAAGCCAAGCGCCTGGTGGAGCATAAGAAGGACGTGGTAATCCTGCTGGATTCCATCACGCGGCTGGCGCGCGCTTATAACACCATCGTGCCGCCGTCCGGCAAAGTACTCTCCGGCGGCGTGGACTCCAACGCCCTGCAGCGGCCTAAGCGCTTCTTCGGGGCTGCCCGTAACATCGAAGAGGGCGGTTCACTGACCATCATCGCCACCGCGCTCATCGATACCGGCAGCCGCATGGACGACGTGATCTTCGAGGAGTTCAAAGGAACCGGCAACATGGAGATACACCTGGAGCGCAAGCTGGTGGACAAGCGCGTGTTCCCGGCCATTGATATCAACAAGAGCGGCACGCGCAAAGAGGAGCTGCTTTTGCCCAAGGATGAGTTGAACCGCGTGTGGATTTTGCGCAAGGTGCTGAACCCGCTCTCGCCGGTCGAAACCATGGAACTGTTGCTCGACAAGCTCAGCAAGACGCGCAGCAATGGCGAATTCCTGGGCTCCATGAGCGGGTAGCGCCTTGAGAACGCCGCTTCTTATATCCGAGCGCAAGTATCTGACGTCCATCTACCATCCGGACCGCGAATACGATCAAGGGGAACTTCAGCGGCGCAATTGGGGAGAGCGGCCGCACAGCATCTTACAAGGCGAATTCGCTGCGTACCTTCACGACCTGAGGAAGCGGTGTGGAATCCAGGTTTTCATCGGGCAACGAATCTGCGTCGCGGCGCACAAGTACCGTATCCCGGACGTTTGCGTTTACAAGCAGCCCGCCCCACGCGACAACATTTTCAACACGCCGCCGTTTATCGCTATCGAAATCCTCTCGCCCGAGGACACCATGAGCCGCATGCGGAAGAAAGTCGATGAATACCTGGCCTTTGGCGTGGCATATGTATGGCTCGTCGATCCATACAGGCGGTGCGCAGACGTGTATACCGCCTTGCATATCTACTCACCCGTGGATTCGATCCTGCGCACTGAAGATCCCGCCATTGAAGTTCCTCTCGCCGAACTTTTCCGCGCCATTGATTAGTGATGAGTAGCGACGCCATATTGCTGGTGTCCTTCGGCGGCCCGGACGGGCCTGCGGACGTGATTCCGTTCCTCGAGAATGTGCTGCGCGGCCGCCATGTGCCGCGCGAACGCATGCTGGAAGTTGCGGGGCATTACCATCACTTCGGCGGCAAGAGTCCCATTAACGATCAAAACCGTGCCCTTATCGCCGCATTGCAGGAGATCCTTCAAAAGGAGGGTCCAGCCTTGCCAGTCTACTGGGGCAATCGCAACTGGCATCCACTGCTGGCCGACACCATGCGGCGGATGGCGGATGACGGCGTGCGCCGCGCGTTCGCTTTCGTAACTTCGGCGTATAGTTCTTACTCGGGATGCCGCCAGTATCGGGAAAACCTGGAGCGGGCGCGCGAAGCCGCCGGTCCCGGCGCACCCGAGGTACTGAAGCTGCGCGTGTTCTATAATCATCCGGGATTCATCGAGCCGATGGCGGAGCGCGTGCTGACCGCGTTTGAGCGCATACCAGCGGAAAGGCGCGCCGCGGCCGCGCTGGTGTTTACGGCGCACAGCATCCCGGTATCCATGGCCGAATCCAGCCGGTATGTGCAACAGGTCGAGGAGGCTTGCAAGCTGGTTGCACAGCTCGCGGCTCGTTCGCCGTATCGCCTGGTCTATCAGAGCCGCAGCGGAGCGCCGGGCCAGCCATGGCTGGGTCCGGATATTCTGGAGTATCTTCGCGGCCTCGCCGCCACTGGCGCCGCACGCGATGTGGTTATCGCACCTATCGGTTTCATCTCGGACCATATGGAAGTGCTCTACGACCTGGATACCGAGGCCCGCCAGTTGTGCGAGCAGCTGGGGCTGAACATGGTGCGGGCGGAAACCGTGGGGGCCGATCCGCGCTTTGCCGCGATGATCCGCGATCTGGTCCTCGAGCGCATGGGGGCCTTGGCGGAGAGGCGCGCGCTTGGTGTGTGGGGGCCCAGCCACGACGTCTGCCCAGAGGATTGCTGTCCTAATTCGCCGCGGCCCAATAGCCCTGCTTCGCCTTGATCACCATCTTGTTGTCCCGCAACCGTACCGAGATGGCGCGGAATTTCCCGTCCGCATTGGCATTGCCCGACACATACGCCAGCATGTAGTATTGGCGCCCGTCGGCAAAGGCGCGCTGCAGGCCGGCCAGAATATCGTTGCTATTCTGAAACGCCACACCGCCCGTGGCGGCGGCAATCTCCGACAGCGTGCCACCCGCTGCGCTGGCGTTGGAATCCATAACATTGGACACTGCCGGCATGAGTCTTGGCGAGCCGCCGGGATTGGACGCGTCGAAGAATGGCGAAGTGTACAAACCGCGCGAGTCGATCGTATAAATAGGGATGTTACTGTTAGCGGCAAGGTGTAGGACGGGATCAAGATCCGTCATACGGTCCAGGCTGCGGAGTGACATGGAACGAAACTCGGGAAAATAGGCCACCAACAAATCGAAGGCTTCCTTGCCGGGTACGAGTTGGAAGCCATCGGAGATAAAGACGATGGTGCGCCGGCCGGGGACCCGCGAGAGCGTTTGTGCCAGTGAACGAAACTGGCTCAGGAACGACTCGTTATAAATCTGGTCCTCTGAAGCGATATGACCTGCTTCCCCTGGCAACATGGCCTTTCCCGATCGGCACTCCGGCAGCCCTGCGTCGCAGGCGGCGCGCACTTCGTCCAGTCTGCGCCGGAATGCAACCAGGTCAAATTGCATCGAGCTCTTCTGACTGGCCAAAAACATCTTCTGGAAATCCTTGCTTTCGACCGCCTGCAGCACCTGCTGTGGATCCGGTGTAGTATTCTCGACCACCTGCGTTGATGCTCCCATCGCCAGTACGACATACTCCGAACCGCCCGGCTCCTCCGACTGGAACAGCTTCGATAGAGCTCGCCGGACATGCACCAGGTTTCCGAAGGCGGTGTGCAGCGAATCGATACAGATCACGTAGGTTCGCGGGACTGGCGCGGGCTTGGGTGGCGCCGGCTGCGACGCGGCTTGTCCCGCGGCATTCTCCGGTGCAGCCAAGGTAGCCGCGGGCCCGCCTGTCAGACCGGCATCTTCCACACTGAATGCCGAAATCCTCTGCTCTACGCCGTCTTCGAATACTTGAAAATCCGCCTGCGTCAGACCGGTGACGTGATGCCCTTCCTTATCGGTTACGATTACCGGAACCAGCACCTGCCGCACGTCCACGTTGATAGTCGTCTCCGGCGCGGACGTTGGCGGAGCGTTTGCCCCATGCTCAAACTGCTCGTAGCGGGTCTTGAAGGCGGCATTATCCGGCGCCAACTCCGAAGCAATCCGGTACTCTGCAAGCGCGCCGGTCCGATCGCCCGCCTTCTCCAAAGCCTGCGCCAGGTTGAAGTGTACGACGGCTTCCTTCGGCTGGAGTTGCGCGCTCTTGCGGAACTCCGCGACGGCGCCCGGCACATCGCCGCGCTTGGATAACACAATCGCCAGCAAGTTGCGTGTGACTCCGGAATCCGGAACAAGCTTAACCGCTTCGCGCAATTCGGCTTCCGCGCCTGCCATGTCCCCCGTATTACGGAGAGCGTTCGCCAGGTAAAATCGGGAAGCCGGCATTGCCGGATTGAGGCGCAACGCTTCGCGCAATGGCGCGATGGCATCCTCGGGCTTGCCGTCGTGAATGACGGCGATGCCGCGCGCAAGCAATTCATACGCGTCCTCTCCGCTCGCGGCAGCTACTGCCGGAATGCCCGGGCTTTTCTCCATCTCCGCCTGGTAATGCGAATACCGATGCACGCTGTGAACTTCCCCTCCCGCATACCGTGCCTGCACAGTCACTCTGGCCGGAAGCCAAAGCAGGCTTCCGCCGAAGTTCACTGGAGCTACGGCCATGTCCGTGGTTACGGTTTCGAGCGGAGAGCCCTCCACCGGTCCGACGTCCACACGGAGCCTCACAATCCGTTTGGTTGCGGCGTCGATCCACGCAATGCCCTGCAACTGTGCGGTCTGGCCAAATACCACGACAAAAGAATCCTGCCCATCGGCGTTCGACCGGCCCATGTAGCGGAATTGCGACTCTGGCTGATATTGCGGCAGCAGGTAATGCAGCAATTCGAGAAAGCGCCCGATCACCAGGAAGTCGATATGCGATGGCGGCTGAACGCGGGCCTTGGTGTTGGCATCAATTCGAAATTCGTCGAACTGCCTCTTGCCACCGTTCGCTGCCGGCGCTTTGACTACGTAACGAAAAGCTTCGTGGCGGCTCGTCCCGGCCATGCCGTCTTCGAAACGCATCTCATGGATATCTTCCGCGGCCGAGATGTCCACAAGCTTCGCGAACATGCTCTCGAGATTTTCCCCCGTGGCGCGCAGCAGCCCGTCCAGATTATCCTGATTTGAGTCGAACTGGATGCCTGCAAGTTCGGGGACGGCGCGCACCAGCTCGTCCTTATTGCAATCGATGAACGGCTTTTGAGCCGCCGCAGCGCCGTAAGCCACGAGGGCCAATACCAAGGCGACGCGCAACATACCGCCAATGCCTAAGTCAGGATATCGTCTTTCGCAAAATCCCACTCGACAAGACGCCGTTGCTTGGCGGACAGGTTGATCATGTGCGCGCAGGCCGCCGCGTGATGCCCGGCCGCGGCATCCTCCCAATATGACTGACGCGTGCGGATGGATTCGAAGAAGTGGCCGAAGTGCGCAAACGTCGGCTCCGGACCTTCGTCCTTGAAGTGTTCCGGATCTTTCCTGGGCCGCTTGGCAGGCTCGACCTCCGTCGCGATCACCTTGGGGTCCTTGTAATATGCATCCTCTTGCGCCTGCGACCAGGCGTCCACGATCCAGCGGTTGTCCTCAACGACATTCTCGGGATAAAACGTCAGCCCGTCACCGATCGTCAGGCTGCCTTCCGTGCCCAGCACCTGGAACCCCGCCTGGGCCTGCATCTCGTTGTTGAACGATGAGCTGAGGTTCACTGTGAATCCTTCCGGATACTCCAGAATCGCGTTCAGGGTGTCGGGCACGTCGCGGCTCTCCTTCCAGCGATAGAGCTCGCCCATTGCCATTACGCGCGCCGGCGCCTTGGCGTCCATCAGGAAATGTATGGTGGTGCAAAGGTGCACGAACAGGTCCGTGGCGATCCCGCCGGAGTAATCCTGGTAACAGCGCCAGCGGAAGAAACGCTCCGGACTGAAGGGGAGTTTGCCCGCGGAGCCTTGGAACATGGCCCAATCCACGGTCTCCGGGGAGGCATCCGGCGGAATGGGATAAATCCAGGCACCCGAAGCGGTGTTCCGATTATAGGCCGCGCGAATCATAGTGATCCGGCCAAGCCTGCCGGCGCGAATCATCTCTTTGGCCTTGCGTTGCACATCGGAGCTGACCCCCTGGCTGCCCACCTGCATCATGCGTTCCCCTATGCGCGCCGCCGCGATAATCTCCGGACCTTCCGACGATCGGTAGGTCATGGGCTTCTCGCAGTAGACGTCCTTGCCCGCGCGCAGAGCATCGATGATGATGGTCTTGTGCAGGTGGTCCGGCGTCGCAATTACCACCGCGTCGATCGACTTCAGCGCCAGCAGATCCTGATGCGTCTTGTAAATCTTGGCGCGCCCCTTGGTGCGCTGAACGGCGCGTTCCAGGCGGCCCTGGTAAGCGTCTACCACCGCCACTATCTCGGCCTGGGGATGCTGCTGCAGGGATTCCATCAATTCCTGCGCCCGTGCTCCGGTGCCGATCACGCCGACAGTGATCCGCTCATTAGGAGCGGCGCGTACGGCGGGCGCGGCGGCGGCCACCAACGCGCCTGCCTGAAGAAAGTTGCGGCGGCTAAGTTCCATAGTAGGGATCTCCTGTAAGTCAGATTATAGATGGCTTCATTATAACGGGGGCGCGGGCGCCTCCGCGGGCAAGAGCGCCTGCGCTACGCGCAGGATCAACGCTTCCGCAAACGGTTTGCCGACAATCTGCAAGCCAATGGGCAGACCGCGGCGGTCGCTTCCGCACGGAATGGAAATCGCCGGCAGCCCCAGTACATTGATGGCGCGCACCAGGCGCGTGGTGGCCAGCCGCACGTCTTCCGATTCGCCGCGGATGGCGGTGGCGGTTTCGCCAATGCGCGGCGCGGTAATTGGAATGGTGGGGGTAAACAGGCAATCCACGCGCGACCACAAAGCGTTGAACTCCGTCTGCATCTTCCGCCGCAGACGCTGCGCGTTCACATAGTCCGTGGCCGGAATCAAGCGCCCCTGGTCGAACAGGGCCAGCACATCCGCGCCGAACTGGTCGCGCTGCTCCAGGTGCGGCTCCATCAGCGCGGAAGCTTCGGCCAGCAGGATGACGCGGGCCACCGCGTTGATGGCGGCGATGTCCGGCACCCGTACCGGAACCACTTGCGCGCCGAGCGCCTCGGCCGCGGCGAAGGCCCGGACCACCGCCGCATCTACGTCCGGGTCCAGGTGCTCGCAGTAGAAGTTCTCCGCGAGGCCCACGCGCAGGCCGCGAATAGAAGGCTCCGGCTCCGGCACATAGTTCTCCACCGGGCGGCGGGAAGACGTAGCGTCACGCGAATCGTATCCGGCGATGGCGTTAAGCACGGCCGCGGCGTCCCGCACCGCGCGCGTCAGCGGACCCATGTGATCCAGGCTGAAGCCCAATGGAAACGCACCGTAACGGCTCACCCGGCCATAAGTGGGTTTCAAGCCGACCGTTCCGCAGAAGGAAGCGGGAATGCGAATGGAGCCTCCCGTGTCGCTGCCCATCGCCATGAAAACCATGCCAGCCGCTACGCCCGCGCCGGACCCGCCGCTCGATCCGCCTGGAATCCGATCCCGGTCCCACGGGTTGCGCACGGCGCCAAAGTGCGGGTTGCTTGAAGTGATGCCGTAAGCCAGTTCGTGCATTCCGGTTTTCCCTACCAGCACCGCGCCCGCATTCGCCAGCCGCTCCACTACCGCCGCATCGTGATCCGGCACATAATTCGCGAATAGTTTCGAGCCATCCGTGGTGCGCACGCCTTTGGTGAAAAAAAGATCTTTGACCGCCACCGGAATACCGTGCAGCGGACTCCGGCGCTCGCCGCGGCCCAACTCGGCGTCCGCCTGCCGGGCTTGCTCGCGGGCGGGCTCGGCCATAACGGTCTGCATGGCGTTGGAGGCGGGATTCAGACGGCCGATGCGCTCCAGAGAAGCTTCGGTCAGCTCTACGGATGAGACTTCGCGCCGGCCGAGCGCGGCTGCTGCTTCGAGTAGCGTCACTCGGCATCCTCCGCATCCGTGTGGAAAACAACGGCCAGATCCGTTTCCGGCCCGATGGCCCGCACCAGCGGACGGAAAGCCGTTTCCAGCGCATCGAGCGCCGGAGCGATGCGGTCCACATCCGCCGCCGGGATGGTCAACCCGCTAGCTCGTGCGATCTTGTTCCAGTCCTTCGTCATTTTTACTCTCCACGCGCGCCGCCCATTGCGCGCCAGTCAGAACGATCATGGCGGCGGCAAAGCTCCAGATCAGGATGGTCGCCGAGTTGTGGAACACCCCATACTCGCGCTCCAGCTTGTCACGCAACAGCGGCCAGATCAGCAGATTCACGTACTTCATTCCTTCGAACGCCAGTCCCACCAGAATGGCCACCGGGACCACCTGCGCCGGCGGGATTCGGCGGTTTGGCAGCAGCCAGAAAATCAGGAACAGGGCCAGAATCGAAATCAGCATGGCCGCCAGCTTGAATACTAACAGGTTGACCCACAGCTCCATCCTGCCGGGATGCCACTTTGAGTTCATGGCTGTCAGCACCAACGAAAGCAGCGCCAGGCCGCCGCATAGAAAAATCATGCCGAGGCTCACCAGTTGGTTCTTGAGATACGAGCGATTTTCAGCGACGCCCCAGGCCCGGTTCAGCGCGACTTCGAGCGGCTCAAACACGCCATTCGCTGTGAGCAGCAGCAGGAACATGGAGGTGAGTTGAAAGGTGCCCCGCATGGGCATATTGCGCTTTAGAAACGCGCCCAGGTCGCCCGGCAGATAATCGTTCAAGGCCAGATAAATAGCGTCCGCCGCCGTCGGCCAGTGCAGCACGTTACGGCAGAAGGACAGCATCACCACCAGGAACGGGTAAAACGAGAGCAGCGCGCTGGCAGCCACGGCCAGGGCATAAACATGAACCTCGGTCTGCATGCAATAGCGCAGCGTGGGGGCGCACGCATCAATGGTTCCGGACCAGCGGCCGGCGCGAGCGGGTGACCCGAACAAAGTTTCCAAAAGACCAGCTTACGCCAGCTGCAACGCCTGGCGCAGCGCGGGATCTTGCCGTACGCGCCAGATCTTGCTGTCTAAATAATAATGCGTCAGGCCGAATCCGCAGAAGAAGCCGAAGGCCAGGTCGGAAGCCTGCCCAAGCTGGAACCCGGGTACGCGATACGCCGCGCTGAATACCAGTGCTACCAGGGCATAACTCAGCAGGCTGCGCGATACCGCCCGCGGAATGCGCCCGTGGCTTTCACTGGCTTTCGCGCCTCCGTAACGGTTGCGGTTGTGGAACCAGATCAGCGCGTGATATTGCACGTTGTGTACGATCGTCACCGTGGGCACGGCCGCCTGCCAGCTCATGTAGGCGAACGTCAGCCAGTGCAGCGGTACTACGCCGGCGAACAGCAGAAACTTCGGCAGGTTCACGGGATCGCCGGCACGCCAGCGCACCATCTGCCGGCCAAGATAGACCAGGACCGTGGAGGCCACCAGCACCCACAAGAATGGCTCGACGCGCGGAAATGAGATCGGGCTGCGCAGCTCCTCGGGATGATGGATGAAGAACCGGTGGAACGGAGGGAATACCATCATCACGCCCAGAAACCAGCGATCCAGAAAGTTGTCCCGCTTGGCAAGATCGCGATTCTTCACTTTGTAAAGAACCATGAAACCATAGTGCTGCCGGACCACATGATAGTAGGCCCAGACTGCCACAATCATCGCCAGTAAGGCCTTCCCGCCCAGCAGCACCATGGCCGGCCCCAGCGCGAAGAAGAAGGCCGCACTACCGTAGAGCAGCGCCCGCCGGCTGCGCCGCGCCTCGCTGTCGAAGAAAGTACGGGATGCCGTTCCAAAGATGTGGGTGCCGTCGAAGCCTACCGACCAGAACCACCACAGAAACGAGATGGGCACGTGCAGCGCGACATACAGCAACAGGTACGCGTAACCCGCCGATGCGCTCCCGATGACGAACGCGAGGTCGATACTTCGCGTAATAATCCACCGGTGCGCGAGGCGCGGGGCCGGTCGCGAAATCGCTTGGGTGACAGCAGCCAATCCAATTAGTGTAGCGGATGCTGCCATACTAAGCAGAGCCGCTGGCATGCACACTGGCTCGGTGGCGGGTTCGGTAGCCGGGCAATGCCGCGCTGCGCGGCTGCGACCCGAAAAAAGTGCTGGTCGGCGCCGGCGAACTGCTCGGCTGGCTCTGCCGCATGCGCGGCAAGGGGCTCAAAGCCGAGCAGGCACGTATCGATTGGCCCGCGCTGATGCGCTTCAGCGAACCTTCACGGACCCGGTGCCAAAATCGCGCGAAGAGAGATTCGCCGCCGCGGGCATCCAGCCGTTTCACGGTCGCGCGCGTTTTCGTGGGACCGAATACGGTGAGCGTTGGCACGGATGCGCTGGAAGGCCGGCACATAGCGGTAGCCACCAGAGCGCGGCCCGTGCCACTCGGGATTTCCGGCGAGGAGCTGACCACGATCTTGCATCGCGGCAAACGGCCGCTCGAACGGTTCGACCCGGACTTGGTCGCGCGCCTCCTGGAGCACACTCGCAGCCTCGGCATCGTTGTGCAATTGGACTCCCGTAGAGGCGATCGAAGGCGACCCGGGCCGCTTGGTGGTGCGATCGGGTCCACGCCGCTTCGAGACGGAGATGGTGGTGCATGCCGCCGGGCGCACGCCGGACCGGCCGCCGGGGTCGAACGCGAAAAACGCGGCGTGCGGGTGAACGAATTTCTGCAGAGCGTTTCGAATCCAATCGTCTATGCGGCCGGAGACGCGGCTGCGGGAGGCGGAGCGCCGCTGACGCCCGTGGCCGGCTATCAGGCGCGCATCGTGGCTTCCAACCTGCTAGAAGGGAACCTGCACAAGCCCAATTACGCCGGAATGGCTTCGGCGGTGTACACCGTCCCGCCGCTCTCGACGGAGAGCGCACTGCTGGGCGTTCAGGCTGCCGAGCACATCAACTCTTTTCGTTCTGGCCGTGCGCCTGGGTCTTCGCGCCGGCGATCTGAGGGTTATGCTTTTCGCCTACCCTACGCACGGCTCGGACTCGCAGTACATGCTTTAATATAGGTTCAATATCCGCATGACCTGCTGCCCCGAGCTCGATAAACTGATGGATCTCGAACTGGCCCGCCATGCCCAGCCCTACCAGCTCACGAACGGCAGGATCCTGACCGAAATCGATACCGAATACTTCTTCGTCTTCGGCGACGAGCGGCCCAGCTTTGTCGGGATCAACTACTGCCCGTTTTGCGGCCGGGTGCTGTCCCGCGGGTTATGGAATCTGGAGAAGAAGAAGCAAGGGATTTGAGGCGTCTCATGCGCCGGCGCGGCCACCGATCCGCTCGCCCAACTCGGCGATCCGCCGCACAAACTCCTGCCGCACCTGAGAAAACCGCTCGGGATCTGGTGCGCCCGCCTTCACGTAGTCGAGAATGACGGCTTCCGCGGCGACGTATTCGCTGGCCGCGTGCGCCACTTCCGAGGCGATTTCATGTGGAATCGTGGTCACGCCATTGGCATCGGCATGCAGCAGATCTCCCGGATAAATGCCGAGTCCTCCCACGTGGACGGGCTCGTGAATCGCGAGCGTGCGGCTGTAGCCATGCGAGCAGATAACGCCGTTGCTGAAGGCCGGAAAATGCAGGCGGTGCACCTGATCCAGATCGCGCGCGGCGCCGCTGGTGATGAGGGCCACCGCGCCGAAAGCCTGGTAGGTGGCGCACATGATCTCGCCGAAAGTTGCCGCGGCCGGCGGGTCGTCCAGATCCTGGAACACGACGATGGGCGGGCCAGGCAAAACCGCAAATGCCTGCACCTGTTCGTCGAGCGACTTGTAGGACGAGCCTTCCGCGCGCGGAAGCGCGGTGCGAATGGTGGCGGTGGACGCGTAACCCACCACTGCCGGCATCTCGGGAAAGCAGGCGCGAATGCGGCGGTCCATGTATCCGTCAGTACGCGTACGGACATTGAACAGTTCGATCACGTTGCAGATCGTCGGAGTGTCGTACTGCCGCAGCAGCGCGAGGTCAGCGGGGGAAAGCGGTGGTGTAGTCATGCGCACGGGTTCGCTCAGCGCTCCGGAACCGACACCGTGATGTTGCGGAATTTCAAGCCGCCGGTGTGGTCACCTTGAATATAGAAGGGGCCCGGGTCGCCTTCGTTGGCGTCCAGCGCGCCGCCGGTGATCCCCTCGATCTCTTTGTGGTCTATGGTGGTGACGCCATTGCGGACCACCGTCACCATGCGGCCCACCAATGTAACGTCGAACGTCTCCCACTGGCCCGGTGTGCGCGGCAGTTCGGGATTGGGCGCGATCCGCCCATAGACTGACCCGATGCGGCGTTCCACGGGGTTGCTGGTCAGCGGTTCATATTCGATTTGGACTTCGTAGCGGCCGCGCAGGTAAAAGCCGCTGTTGCCATCGTCGGGACAGTTCACTTCGTAGTGCACCTTGAAATCGTCGAACGTGCGCGTGGTTTTCAGGTTCGCGCCATGCTCCTCGTTTACCAGCAGACCGTCTTTCACCAGCCAGTGGCTCTTGGCCGAGCTGGGGAACGGCTCCCAGCCATCCAGGTCCTTTCCGTCAAACAGAGGCTCCGGTTTTGTCCAGGCCTTCGGGGCGCTACGCTTCAGCTCCGGCGAACGCAGGCCGGTCAACTCAATGGTCTTGTCGCCCTGCTTCTGAACGCCCGTCAGCTTCCCGCCGCTGGCGTCGAGCTCCCACGTCATCGCCGGACGTTTGGCGGTTGCCGGAGACAAGGTGAGGATCAGGTGCGATCCTTCCACCTTGACGTTGTCATTCTTCAGTTTGTACACATTGCCTCCGGTGGGCTGGTACCACACCTCCAGCTTGCCGCCCTTCTCGGTCACGCCCAGCCAACTGGCGCCCGTGCCGTGCGCGGTGGTGATATTAAAATCCCAGCGTCCGGCCAAAGGATTGCCGCTCTGCTGTGCGAGAGCCGGCATCACGAAGGCGGCAACAACCATCAACCCGCTCGTAAATTTCCGCATGTGCATGTTGGTAGTCTATTACAGAAGCGTGAGCCATGGCTCAACGATGGGCTTAACGATAGGCTTAACGATGGGCTTAACGATGGATTTTTACAATCTCTTACTCTCCGCACAAACCCGCTTTACATAAGCCCGCTACGCTTGAAAGTGGAGAGAGGTAAAAACATCATGAAAAACACCTGGTTACGTTTTCTAGCAGTTCCAGCGATCGCCGCGGGGATGCTCCTGGCCGCTGTTCCGGAGGTTTCCACGCAGCCGAATCCGGCGGCTGGACAGCGCGCGCAGCGCTTGCAAAAGCGCGGCGATCGCATCGCCCGGTTCCTGAATCTGACCGAGGCTCAAAGGGCACAGTTCACTTCGGAGTGGCAGGCTACGCGTGCGTCCGCGCGGCCCATTCACCGGCAGTTGCACCAGCTTCGCCAGGAAATGTTTCAGGCGGTCCGGGCGAATGACACCGCCGCAATCCGCCAATTGAGCGCGAAGGAAGGCGCTCTCGAAGGCCGCATGTCAGCGATGCGCCACGACGCATTCGCCGAAATCTACAGCCAACTCACGCCGGAACAGCGCGCCAAGGCCGACCAGTTACCCGCGCACATGCGCGAGATGCGGCAGCACCGGATGGAAAACCATCCTGCCCCCAGCAACGGCTAGCCCCACGCTGAGTCGCGCTGGTTAGCGCTCGTCGGATTCGAAGCCCAGGCGCCAGCCTACTTTTTCGGGGTCGAGCCACCAGAGCTCGGCTCCGAACCAGCGGGTCCTGGAAGCCGCCGGGTAACGGCCGGGCCGCCGCGCGCCGAGCACGAAAGCGCAGGGTGCTTCACCAAACCGCTCCAGGCGTTCTGCCAGCCAGGAATCCGCCGTCAGGGGCTGTGCCAGCACCACCGGCGTTCCTCCCAGCAAAGCCAGGTGCGCGCCGAAACTCTTGTCGACCTGCTTGATGGGCGGCGGAATTTCATATGCCTGCCGGTAGCGCTTCACGGCCTCCTCGAGATCGCGTACCGCAATCACCACTTTGGCCACACCGCTAAAATCTTTGGTGAGAGGTTTGGCCTGGGGAAAGGCGCGTTGGTCGCGCGGGGTAAAATCTTGGATCAGAAAAGGAAAGAATGTGCCGGTGATCTCCGCGCCGACCTGCGCGGTTTCCCACTCGAGGCGCACTCCGTCCGGCCGCTGCCGTCCATTGCGTACTGGCGCCGAAACCGTAATGCCGGCGGCCTGGAGACGATGCACCTCCGCCGCCACATCCTTCTCGCGCACCGCCCAGGCGCACGGCCCGGCGTCCCCCTTCATGAACTTGGACCAAGGCCCCCGGTCGAACTCGCGCGGGTCGGCGTTCTCTTGCGGCGCCATCAATTCCACATAGGACCCGTCCGGAAAACTCACCAGCGCCATCTCGGTGGCGTGGGTGCTGTGCGGGCCTCCATAGACGAACGGTATCCCAACCGCCGAGAGACCAGCTTCCAGTTTTTTGAGGCTGGCACCGGCCGCGGTAACATGATCGACTTTCAGATCGGCGGCGGACAGTGGAATGGCCAGGACGGCCAGCAGGAGAGCGTATCGCATGGAGCGATTGTAAAACGCCGCGGAGTAGAATAGATTCATGGCGAGTGCGACGGGTTTGACGATTGACGATTTCGAGCGGCTCCCGCAGGCTCTCGCGCACAATCACGAACTGGTGGACGGGGAGTTGGTCAAAATGTCCGGCAACACTCCGCAACACAATCTCTTTCGGGATTTCCTGACATCGCTTCTGCGAACATACGTCCGGGAGCACCAACTCGGGCGGATTATATCCGAGCAGGAATTCGACTTCGGCGGCAATGCTCATGGACCTGACGTCAGTTTCATCAGTCAGCCGAAGTGTT